>ERZ1370068.7094-contig-6033_pt1 | contig 31905 bp, 44 predicted proteins | sample MGYA00561227_ERZ1370068 | MGnify/ENA primary metagenome ERZ1370068 (study PRJEB38410, sample SAMEA6850437) | metagenome | study: Metagenomic assessment of the ecological functions of the soil: analysis of the soil microbiota associated with the...
GCGTGTACTTCGTTCAGTTACGTATTGCTGCGAAGTGCTTCGCGCAGGCCAGCACGTGCTCCGGCAGCGGCGGTCGCGTCCCCCTGCAGCCCGCGCACCGCCGCCGCGCCCAGCTCCGCGACCAGCCTGCGGGATCTTCCTCCGCGAAGCCCTCGCTGAGTGGCGCGGCCCCGGCGCTCGATCAGCGCACCACGGCTCTCGCCACGGCGCAGAACGCCCACTGGATGCCGGTCGCCTTCACTCTCGTTGGCGGTGGCGCGGCCGATCTCTCCTCGACCAGGAGCGGGGTCGCGAGGTCGCGCCCAGCCCGATGTTGTGCGAAGGAAGACGGTCGCGCCCAGCGGGTTGTTGTTCCCGTGCACGGCGTCGATGCCGTAATGAAGGGATCGGGATGCGCAGCCGCGCGTCTTCATCGCGCTCGTCCGCGGCCAGCGGTGGTGCGAGGTGGCCGTCAGTGCGATCTGCAGGCTGCTGACGGCACTGGGGCCAGGAGTCCCCGCCCGAGAAGATCGAGCCCAGCGAAGTGAGTCTCGACAGTCGGTCGTGCTGCACCAGCCAGATGCTGCTCGGCGCCGCGGGTCGTCCTGGCCGATCTTCTCGTCGAGCGTCTTCTTTTTACTAACCCAGCGCGTAGCCGCGTCGAAGGACGAGCGGACGCCCGGGGGCCCCGCCACCGGTGGGGCGGACTGGCAGCCGCGTCAGGGTCAGGCCACGGTCTTCAGGGTGCGGACCGTGCGATGGCGCGGCACGAAATCTACTTCAGTGAGCAGTCCGGTCGCCGCGTCCGCCTCGGGCGGGACCTTGCGGTAGACGCGCCGGACGCTCACCGTCTGGCCGCTGCTGCGACCCCCTTCCAGCTTGACCAGCGAGACGAGGTCGTCGCCGACGGCCTCGAAGCTCTCGACCAGCCGTGGCCCCTGCTCGCCGCTTCGTCTCCCCACCACCAGCTGCGCGCCTTCCCAGCGCGCCTGCACCTCTCGCCGCCGGTGCCCTGCCTCCTTGCGGTCGGGGTGCACCGCGCGGAGGCGGCCGTCCTCCTCGATGATCGTGATCTCCTCGGCGCCCTGCGTGATGGTGAGCCCCGGCGGGACGTCCACCAGGCTGTGCATGGACTCGCGGAACCCGCCGCCGCCGGCCTGCCCGCCGCCGCCGCGGCCGCCGTAACCGCCGCCCCCGTGGCCCCCTCCTCCGTGGTTGCGCGCCGCCGGTGCCCGCCGCCTCCTCCTCCTCCTCCGCCGTAGCCGCCTCCGCCGCCATAGCCGCCACCGCCCTGGCCGCCTCCATGCCCGCCGCCGCCCCGGCCTTGCATGCCTTCGAACGCCTCGCGCATCTTCTGGCGCCCGTCCTCGCTCTTCTCCGGGTCCAGGGCCCGCGCCCGAAAGGCTCGGCGGCGTCGGCGGCGCGGGCTCGTCCGCCCGGGCCAGCGATGGCGGAAGCGCCAGCGCCACGATCAGCAGCTTCAGGGAAGAATGCATCGCGGACCTCTCTCCTCGAGGGTCCTCCGTCAGTCCATCCGAAAACGGGTGGGCCAGTCGTCAAGAAATCGCAGAATCGCACGGCCGCCTGTCCCCGCGACCGGACAGCCATTGTGGCACCCGGGCGCCAGCGGGGCGTTCGTGCGCGCGCGCGCGGAGCGGCAGAGTTGCCGGGACCGTAACGTCCTCACCACGAAACGGCTGGCTGGGTCCGCAGCTTGCACGGTCCGGCTCTGGAGAAGCACGGGCGCGCTCGTCCTGAGGGTCGAGCGCAACGCCGTGGGGGGACAGGAGGTGACGGTGACGGCGCAGATCCCAGTTGATGGAGGCCCCGGCCGGTGCCGCGATACCGCCGCGGTGCGGCGGCGGATCCTGCTCGTCGAGGACGAGCCGGGGCTGCGGGTCACGGTGGGCGATCGCTTGCGGCGCGAGGGCTACGACCTGGCCGCGGCGGCGAACGGCGACGAGGCGTTCGAGCGGAGCGCTTCGCGAGCACTTCGACCTGCTGGTGCTCGACCTGATGCGGCCAGGCCGCAGCGGGTTCGAGGTGTGCCGCGAGCTGCGCCGGCGCGGGTCGCAGGTGCCGGTGCTGATGGTGACGGCGCGCGGCCAGGCCGCGGACCCGCGGCCAGGCCTCACGCTGGGCGCCGACGAATACCTCTCGAAGCCGTTCGGAGATGGCCGAGCTGCTGGAGCGCGTCGAGGCCTGCCTGCGCCGGCGTCCGGGCCGCGAGCCGTCGGTGCATCGCTTCGGCCGGGGTGCAGGTGGACTTCCGCCGCGCGGAGGTCACGCGCGACGGCGCGCCGGTGGCGCTGGCGGCCAAGGAGCTCCTGCTGCTGCGTTACTTCGTGGCGCACCGCGGCGAGCTGCCCACCCGCAACGCGAGCTCCTGGACGGCGTGTGGGGATACGACGCCATGCCGCTCACGCGGACGGTGGACGTGCGTGGCCTGGCTGCGCAGAAGCTGGGCCGGAGCCGCGCCAGCCGCGCTTCATCCTCACGGTCCACCGGCTCCGGGTACAAGTTCGTCGGCTGACGCGCTACGCTTCCGGCCGCCACACGCGAAAGGAGCGCCATGAGCGTCAGCGAGCGGTTGCGCGTGCCCGCGGGGAAGACGTTCCGGCTGGCCGACCACGACCCGGCCGACACCAACGGCATGGAGTCGAAGCAGGAGGCGAAGGACCGGCTGGTGAAGGGCACCGCCCGCATGCGGGGCTGCTAGGAGATGCTCTACGCGCAGGACTGCTGGGGCCTGCTCCTCATCTTCCAGGCCATGGACGCGGCCGGCAAGGACGGCACGATCAAGCACGTGATGTCCGGCGTCAACCCGCAGGGCTGCCGAGGTGTACTCGTTCAAGGCGCCCTCGACCGAGGAGCTGGACCACGACTTCCTCTGGCGCACCAGCCGGCGCCTGCCCGAGCGCGGGCGCATCGGCATCTTCAACCGCTCGTACTACGAGGAAGTGCTGGTGGTGCAGCGTGCACGAGGCCATCCTGAAGCGGCAGCACCTGCCCGCCAGCCTGCGTCGTGCGCCGGCATCTGGCAGCGACCGCTACCGAGGACATCAACGACTTCGAGCAGCTACCTCGACCGGAACGGCGCTGGTCATCCGCAAGTTCTTCCTGCACGTCTCGCGGGAGGAGCAGCGCCGGCGCTTCCTGGCCCGGCTCGACGAGCCGGAGAAGAACTGGAAGTTCTCGGCGCAGCGACGCCAAGGAGCGCGCCCACTGGGACGAGTACATGGAGGCCTACGAGGAGCGCGATCGGCGCCACCTCCAGCGAGCAGGCGCCGTGGTTCAAGTGATCCCGGCCGACAAGAAGTGGTTCATGCGCATGGCGGTGGCCGAGATCGTCGTGGACACCATGGAAGGGATGGACCTGAGCTTCCCGGTGCTGTCGGAGGAGAAGCGCAACGAGCTGCGCGCGCCGCGCGGAAGATCCTGGAGGACGAGTAGGGGCTAGCGCGTGACCGTGAAGTTCACCGCGACGGTCATCAGCACCGGGACCGGCTTGCCGTCCAGCATCGCAGGCTCGTAGACCCAGCCCGAGACGGCCCGCGGGGCTTCCAGGTCCATGTCGGTCCGCTGGCCGCGAATCAGGAGACGCCCTGGACACAGCCGGAACTCGAGAGCGTGGCCTCAGGACCACGTGTCCCTGGAAACCCGCCTCCTGGCGCGTCGAGGATAGCGCGGCTTCACGTCGCGGATCTTCCGTGGCTCCCTGATGACGCCCGTCGCCTTCCCACTGCTCGACGGCTCGTCCAGCCGCAGGGGCGAACCCCAGGTTGGACGCCTCGTCGAGGCACTTCAAAGAAGTCGGGCTGGTCGGGCACCAGCAGCAGCGCCTTCTGTCCCACGCGTGAGGGCACGCCCAGCGGAGCCAGCGTGGACACGAGCAGGGGCGCGCGCGGCTTCCGGGCACTCCTTCGAGGCGTCGCGGCGGACCACACTGACGTTGCGCGGACGGCCGTCGGGCCCGTAGGGCGACCTCGCCGCCCAGGAACCCGTCCCAGTGCTTGGGATCTGCATAGCGGACGCGCAACAGATCCCCCACGTACCCGGTCGGGAAGCCGCGCGGCGTCTCGCGACGACCGAGGCGTCGAGGCCTCCTTGCGGCCCGGTCCCACAGAGATCACGCGCTTGTCATCGAGCGCCTTCTCGTCGTCGAAGAAAAGGACGGCCAGGGCCTTGCGCTCGTCCTGGTCGAAGAGCCGAGCGAGGCCCTCGCTGTCGAGCGCCACCACGGCATCTCCCCCGCAGGGAGCGTCCGATCGCCTTCACCGCCGCGGCCGACGGCTGCGCGGGGCGGCCGCGCCGGCGGTCGAGCACCTCGTAGGCGAGGGCTGCGGGCGTGTCGACGGTTTCGGTTCGCGCTTCAGGGTCTCGTCCAGGGCCGAGGCGAGGCGAGGATCGAGGGGGCGCGCCGGATCGAACGTCAGCGCCAGGTGCCAATACGTCCAGTGCGCACGCCCGCCTGCTGCGAGCGCACCGCGGCCGCCGCCAGGGCGGGGTCGAGATCGATGTTGCCGCGACGCAGCGCGTCCAGCGCCATCCGCCACTCCTCGGTTCCCCCTCCTGAGGGCTGCCTCCAGCAGCGGGCCCGCGCCACCCCGGCGCCGCCTCGTTCAGCCGGTAGAGACATCCGCCACGTGGCACCGTCGAGCTCTAGGGCGCAGGGCCGGAAGGTGCTCGACGCCGGACGCGCCTGCCGGCCCAGGCCGTCGATGAGCGCCGCGTGCGTGGGTTCACCCAGGCGGGCGTCGCGGCGATGGCGTCGGCATCGCCCTGGGGATGACCCAGCGAGGCCAGGAAGCGGATCATCCGACGGCGGCCTCGGGGTCGTTCTCCCTGGCCAGCGCGTTGGCGACGGCCGGCACCATCAGGCCGACACCGGAGACGTTGATCACGCGCACCGCGGCGCGCCGCGCACGGCCGGGCCGCGGATCGGCGAGGGCCGACTGCGGCCGGGCGCGCGCGGTTGTGCGTCGGTGACGTCCGGCCAGCAGGCCCAGGCCGTGCGGCGCGGGCGCGTCATCCGCGCGCGCGCCCGATCCCACGCGGCAGCGCTCCACAGGACGATCGGCACACGGATCGGCTCATTGGCGAGCCTCCTCAGTGGATCGTGCTTCGCGATCACTTCATTTCCCCGTTCGGGCGGCCGGCGATCCGGATTTCGGCCGCGCGTCCCGCGTAGCCGTCGGGCGGGGCCTACCGGGCAGGTGCGCCAGGAACGCGCGCACGATCACGTCGAGCGCCTCGCGCAACGGCCGCGGCCGGAGCCAGCTCCTCGCCGGCGCCTCGTGGGATCGAGGCGCGACGTCCAGGCGCGTCGTAACGGCGAGACCGCGCGCAGCTCAGCCCGGCCGCTTCGATCGCGGCCGACGGCACGTCCACCAGCCGCGGCCGCGCGTCCATCGAGCTCGGCCAGCAGCCCCGATCAGCTCACGCAGCGGCAGCATTCGTCCTGGCACGTTGCGGCCTGGCCGCGCGTGGAGGCATCGCCCAGGATGCGCAGGAGGAAGCGCACCACGTCGCCCGCGCTACACGTGGCGCAGGAGGGCGGCGCCGCCGTCGGGCAGCAGGACGGGACCGCCGTCCAGCAGGCGCACAGGTACCCCTCGAAGGCGCCGCGTGGGATCGCGCTCGCCGTTGACGATGGGGATGCGCACGCGCGTGCCGGGAAGCGCTTCGGCCCCAGGCCGCCTGCAGCGCGTCCTCGCAGGCGCGCTGCCCCGCCGTACTCCCAGTCCCAGTGGTCCCGCGGGTCGGCCGGCTTCAGCATCAGCGGCCCGTCGTAATCGGCCTCGCGCGCGGGCACGGGACAGCCCTCGCGCACCAGGTACGTCTGGCCCGTGCTGATGAAGACGTAGTGGCCCGCGGCCAGCAACCGATGGCGCCGTGGCGTCAGCGCGCCTCGTAGGCCGCGAAGTCCACGGCGGCGTCGAAGCGGCGGCCCGCCACCAGCCGCGCGAAGTCCGTCCGCCGGTCGCCCACCAGCCGCGCCACGCGTACCGGATCGGGTCGGGCGTGCGCCCGCGGTTCAGGAGCGTGACCTCGTGGCCGGAGGCAGCAGGCGCCAGGTGAGCTCGTAGCCGACGTAGCGGGTCCGCCAGAGGACCGGACCTTCGCCGCAGCGCTTCCGGGCAGGTACTTCTTCGCCACCGTCCGGTACACGCGGGGGCCGCTTCGCCTTCAGGTAGTCGAGGAACGCGCGCGGCCTGCGTTGAAGACCGTCAGAGCCGCCGGGCGCGTTGACCTCGCAGCCGGTGTTGTCGAAGCCGCGGCAGATGTGCGGACGATCGGCGTAGGCCGACGCTGGCCACGGGTCGTCCTGCGGGTGCCGGCATGCGGGCGTCGTTTCCAGCACACCCCAGTCCCCGCCCAGTAATGAAGGTCCCGGTAGACGCTGACGTTCTCATGGTGAGGAAGGCGCCAGAGGATGTCGGTCGCGCTGCGCGGCGTGGTGGGCGCGTTGATGCCGACCGCGACGTACGTGCAGCACTTGCCGCGGCTGGTGCAGGGCACGAGGCCCGCCGGCGCGCGGCTGGGGATCATGGCGAGCGGGATGGGCGTGCTTCATTCGGCCGGGCGGCGGTGGATGTTGTAGCCCAGACGCCGCGCCCCTCCGCCACCAGCACGCCGTCCTGGGTCACCCGCGCGCACGTGGCAGACACGCGGTTTTGCACCCTTGCGTACGAGCTCGGCCTCGGCCTGCGCAAGCGGGGACCGCCCAGGCCCGCGGGCTCCGGGAAGTCCACCGTGAGATCGACGGTGGACACCACGGCATCGCCTGCAGCTCCCAGCGCGCTCCAGGCCGCCACGCCGCCCGCGGTGTCGATCAAGGTCGACACGACGCCGCCGTGAAGGGCGGGACAGCGGCGCGCGTCGCCGATCATGTCCTCGCACGCACCGGCAGCAGCGGCGCGCGCGTCCGTTCCCCGCGCAGACTGCGCCGCGGATTGCCCAGCCAGAGCGATTGAAGGGCACGTGCTCTTCCGCGGCCGCGAGGATGTCGGCGGGGATCGAACGTTCGACTGGTCACGTGCATTCGATTATGCCACGCCGCGTTCATGGCCTTCCCCCACGTCCACCGCAGCAACCGACCGGCGGGTGGACCACGCGCTGCGCGTGCGCCATCACCTTGGGGTCGTGGGTCGAGAAGATGAACGGCGTGGTGCCGCGCGCGGCGGTGATGTCGAGCAGCGAGGGTCGATGATGGTCTCGCCCGGTGCGCAGAGTCGGAGTTGGCGGTGGGCTCGTCGGCCAGGACCAGCGCGGGGGTCGGAGGCCACAGAGCGCGCGCGCGACCGCGACACCGCTGGCGCTGGCCGCCCGACAGCTCGTCGGGACGGTGGCCCGCGAGAGTCGCGCAGCCCACCGGCGGCTCCAGCGCCTGCAGCGCCTTGCGACCGCCCTCCGTGGTGGTGCCGCACGCGGAACGGCGGCGGGAACTCCACGTTCTCGAGCGCCGAGCAGCCCCGGGATCCAGGTTGAAGGTCTGGAAGATGGCGAAGGACCCGGAGATCGTGCGCGCGCAGGTCGGAGAGCGCGTCGTCAGCCCGGCAGGGCCACGTCCTGCTCGCCGATCAGGACGCGTCCGAGTCGGGTGGTCAGGCAGCCGATGAGGGTTCACGCGGCGTCCTGACTTGCCCGAGCCGGGAGGGGCCCGCTTACCGCCATGAACTCGCCCCTTCTCGACGTGGAGCGAGACGCCGCGCAGGCGCGGGCACGCTTGGTGCGGCCCAGGTCTGCACTGCCTTGGTGACGTCGAAGGCGCGGACCGCGCTCACCACATCACGCTTCACGCGCGTCGTGCAGCGCCCGCGCGGGCGGAGGCAGCCGGTACTTTCGCTGTCAGGGAGAGCCGAGGAGCAGGATCGCGTCGAGGTTCGCCGTCAGGTGGCCGGTGGGCGCCCAGGTGAGCCCCGGCGTCAGCGCCGTCCCGCCATCCGACGGCTCCATCACGCCGCGCAGCGTCGGCCGATCCAGATCCCGCTGGCGGTTCCGCGCGACCACGGCCCCTGGAGGTAGTGCCGGCGCAGGCCCGGAGCCGCCCGAGTGCGGCTTTACCGACGTTTCCCGGCTCGAGGTAGCGCTGCTGCGCCGCCGCGCGCGCCGCCGGGGGAGGAAGCTGCCGGGTCGGTGCTGGTCGCGTAAGGTCGCGTCCGAGCCGCCGCAGGTAAGAGGTTCCAGCTCGTCCCCCTTTGCGTGTAGCCCTCGCCGTTGTAGAGTACTCGGCCGAGAGCGATGTCTGCCCGCTTGCGCGTCCACAGGAGCCCCCGTCGCCAGGCGTGCGAAGCGCTGGTCGTCGCGCGCTTGCGGGCAGCAGACTCGAGACGCCGCGGTACGTGGACGCCTCCGCGTGCGCGCTCACAGGCCGAAGGTGCGGCCGACGTCGGGCCGTGCGACAGAGCGTCCACGCTGGTTGTGCCCGCCCGAGAACACGACCGCGACGTCCGTGTCCCGGACCAGCAGGCGCGTGCGGATGGCGGCCGTGCGGCGGGTGGTCGTGGCGGGGCGTCGAGCAACGGCAGGTCAGGGCCGGCGCGCTCGGTCTGGAGCGCGACCAGGATCACCGCCCGCCCCACGCGGTCGGCAGCCAGTCGGTGCGCACGGCCAGAGCGCCACTCCTGCTCCAGGCTCGAGGTTCAGCGAGGTTCTTGGGCGGGAAAGGCTCCAGCCAAGGCTGGTGGGGTTCAGGCAGAAGGCGATCCCAGCCCACGCGCTGCTTGCCGACGCGCGACCTGCAGGCCGTCGCCGCAGCCGTACTGCGCGTAGGCCTGCGCGTCGTCCAGTCGGCGTCGGCATCGTGGCGGAAGCGCTGCTCGACGAACCCGCGGAACACCAGCCGCAGCGAGCCGTGGCTCTCCTTGAACCCGATCGTGCCGCGCAGCGGTCCTCGTTCTCCTCGAGGCCAGGACGTTGCCGCGGTTGAGGGCCGTCTCGGCCGTGCGGTAGTGGAAGTCCTCGACAGCCGAGCGAGCTCGCGCGAGAGTCGGCAAGGCGCCGCTCGCGAGCAGGCTCGCGCCCAGCGCCAGCTGCGGCCGTTTACTCGCCCTTCTCCGAGCGCTGGTGCGTGAACAGGCGGTCGTCGAGCGCCAGCGTCGTCCTGGATGGTCGAGGAACTGCATGAGCCGTGCGCGCGCCGCTCTTCGAGCGCGCTTCTCCATCGTGAGGACGGTCGGACGCGGGCGCGCGCCGATCTTCGCGACCTCGCTCGTCACGAGCCACTTCAGCCGGCTGGCCGAGGCGTGTAGTAGTCGGCGCGCACCGGGAAGAACGTGCCGTCGCGTGCGCACCCAGTAGACGACGCGGTCGTAGGCGACGGAGCGGTCGCGGCGCGCTTCAGCTCAGCTATGCCAGCGACCTGCCCGTCCACCGTCTCTCTCGCCCGCCAGCGTGGCGGCGTAGTCGCTGCGTCAGCGAGAGGCGGAACACGTCGCCGTTGCTGGAAGTCGCCGCCGCCGAAGTTCTGCTTGGCGCCCACGCGTACGACCTTCTCGGCGGACGGGCAGGAACAGCCAGGTGCTGCCGCCGTTGCGCAGGTAGGCGGTGCCACGCTCCTTAGGCGGGCTGCGTGTAGCGCACCAGGCCCATCTCGTCGCCCTTCTTCCAGCCCTTCATCTCGACGACGCGCTCGCTCTTGCCGGGCCGGTTCACCACCTCATGCGCAGCGTGTAGTGCCGCGGTCTCGCCCAGGACGGCCACTCTCGGCGCGCTGCAGGATCTGCGTCGGCCGCGGCGGGGCGGCCAGCAGCGCGACGCAGCAGCAGGCTAGGACATGGTGGAGTGCCTCCGCGGCTCCAGCCGGCTGGCCACGCGCGCGGGGTAGATCGCGGCCAGGGTGGAGAGCGCCGCGATGGCGGCAGCCGGCGCGTAGGGCGCTCGCCGGAGCGCAGGATCGGGAAGAGCTGGTCGCCGCCCGCCATCCAGGCGAGCGTGATCGTGTTCATCGGGGATGCCCCGCCAGCCGTAGTAGAGGACGGCCAGGCCGCCCAGCGCCACCCCAGCGCGGCGGAGACGACGCCCAGCGCAGAACCCTCCAGCACGAATATGCGCACGACGCTCCCGGCGCATGCCCAGCGCGCGTACGGTGCCGATCTCGCGCGTGCGCTCGTGCACGCTCATCAGCGAGCGCGTTCACGATCCCCACCGCGGCCGCGGAGAACAGGAACGACGAGAGGGATCGCGAGCGCCGTCTGGTTGGCCGGATGATGGAGAACGAGAAGCGGCCGGCCTCCTCCGAAGGTCTCGACGCGGAACCGGGTCTTGGCCTCGGGCGGCGGCCCGCGTCAGCGATGCCCCGGCGGGGGGCGGACGCGCGCGCGGCGGAGGCGCTGCCGTCCGCCAGGGTGACCTTCACGTTGGTCCCATCGCCCGGCCAGTCGTAGAGCGTCTGCGCGGCGCGCAGCGTCACGTAAGGTGTTGTCCTGCCAGGGCGCGCCCTTGCGGAAGACGCCGCACACGATCGCGTCCAGCGAGTTCACGGCGCCCTGCGGCGTCTGCACCACGAAGGAGACGCTGTCGCCCCGAGAGAGCCGCAGCTTGCGCGCCATGGGCGAAGCGATGTACACCGGCGGTGTCGTCCCCGCCGGCAGGAACGCGCCTGCCTGGCGCGCAGCGCCGCCCGCAGCTCACGGGTTCGCGCGCGGGTCGATGCCGACGATGCTGGCCAGGCTGGAGCGGTTGCCCGCGATGGCGGTGCCGCAGTCCGTAGAGGAACGGCACCGCGCGCACCACGCCCCAGGTCGCGCCCCTCGCTCTCCGATGCGTCGCCAGCTCCTCCGCCCGGGGCAGGCGCTCCATGCTGTAGGCGTCGAAGGGGCTGTTCTGCGGATGAAGTCGACCGGTCGCGCCACCACCTCGCACGTGTCCGGTCTGCACGGACACCAGCCAGATTCGTGAGCTGCGCGATCCCGTCCGACAGGCCGCTGCCGAGCACCGAGGCGGCGCTGCCCAGCACCATGGTCCGCCCGGAGAGCGTGCGGCGCTTGGCGCGCAGCAGGTTCCGGAACGCGATCGCGATGAGCGGGGTCATGCGGCGGTCAGACGTACGCAGGAATTCGGCCGCCGCATGCGCGCGGCCATCACGGCCGGGCCGAACGCCGCGACCACGCAGACCACGATCATCAGGGCCGGCACGCGGTGACGACGCTCGACCAGTCGAGGGTCGGGAACAGGTAGTCGCCTCCGTACGAGTAGCGCTGCGCCTCGCTGAAGGCGGGGATGCCGTGGCGCCCGAAGAGCATGACCAGGCCCGCGCCCGGAGGGCGCCTCCCAGCACGGCCGCGCCGCAGATCCCAGCAGAACGGCTTCCCGCCAGGTAGAGCACGAGGATCCGCGCTGACCGCCGCGCGCCCACCGCGCGCAGCGTGCCCACCTCGCGGCGTCCGCTCGAAGACCGACATGAGCGCGGTGTTGATGACACCGGCAGCACACGATCATGGCCATCACCATGTCCATGATGTTGGCCACGAACCGCGTCAGCGTCATGCCGCCGATGAAGGGCCCGCCCATCTCCTCCCAGGTGCGCGCCTCGGCTGGGATCCCGTCGCGCCGAACGCCGCGTTCAGCGCAGCCGCGATCGGCGCCGCACGGCGCCGCGGATCGCGCCGGGCGCAGCCACCAGCACGGCCGCCTGGTCCGGCGTGTCCATGAGCTCCTGCACCGCCGCCAGGTCGGCGTAGCACGCGCCCCACTCGTACGCCTCGAGCCCCTTCACCCACCAGATGCCGGTGACGAGCAGGCGCGCCGCGGACATGCGGCCGTCCGGAGGTGTTGCCCAGCGCGATCACGGTGTCGCCCACCGGGCGCTCAGCTTTGCGCGCCACGCCGCGGTTCAGCAGCACGCCCTTCTCACCCTCGCGGAAGTGCCGGCCTCGCGCAGCGCGACGGCGCGGGATACACCGCCGCGCGGGCGGCGGGATCGATCCCGATCAGGATTCCTTCCATCCGGCTCGTCGCCCGACGACAGCAGAGCGCCCACCATCAGGCGCGAGAGGCCGGCCGCCAGGCGCGGCTCCTCCGCGACCGCCCGACTGGATGAGCCACTCGCGGGTCCTGGAGGAGCCGGTAGTTGTTCTGCGGGACGATGAAGGAGATCTCGCCCCCCTCGTCGGCCGCCGCGTCCTTGCGCGTAGACCTGGATGTGCCCGAGGGTCGAGTCCTTGGCGGCTCCACCACGCCGTTCTCCATGGCCGCGGTCAGGCCCGGCCGAGGACCATGAGGGCGATGCCGAGCACCAGGCGCGGCCGCGGTCAGGACCGTGCGGCGGCGGTGTCGGAACAGGTTGCGCAGCGCGAGCGTCAGCAGCAGCGCACGGGCCCACTGTACCGCGAAGTGCCCGCCCGGCTTGATTCGGCACGGCTGCTTCGCTGCAATGATGCTGCGCAGCCGCCACGCGGGCGTGTCCGGTAGGGGCAGAGACGAGCGCGAAATGAGCCAGATACGGGCCGCCATCACGTCGCTGGGGCGCCACGTGCCCGAGCGGGTCGTGACGAACGCGGACCTCGCGAAGTGCGTGGACACGAACGACGAGTGGATCCGCACGCGCACCGGCATCGAGAGCGGCGCTACGTGGCGACGCCGGGCACGCCCACGAGCGAGCTGCGCGCCAAGGCGGCCGCCAGGACGCCTGAGCGCGCGCGGCACTCGGCGGCCGAGGACTCGACCTGATCGTGGTCGGCGACCGTGACCCCGACATGATCTTCCCCGCCACCGCCTGCCTGGTGCAGGACAAGATCAAGGCGCGACGCGCGCCTGGGGCTTCGACATCTCGGCCGCCTGCTCCGGCTTCGTCTACGCCCTCACCGATGGGCGCGCAGTTCGTCGATGACCGGCGCTGCACAAGAAGGTCCTGGTCATCGGCGCCGACGTGATGACCTCCATCCTGGACTACCAGGACCGCACGACCTGCGTGCTGTTCGGCGACGCCGCCGGGGCGGTGCTCCTCGAGCCGCGCGACGGACGGCACCGGCATCCTCGACTTCGCTCACGAGGTGGACGGCTCGGGCGCCTGCTACCTGAACATGCCCGGCGGCGGCAGCGCGCTGCCCGCCGACGCACGAGACGGTGGACAAGAAGCTGCACTACATCCGGCAGGACGGCGCGCACGTCTTCAAGTACGCGGTGCGCAAGTTCGCGGAGACGAGCGCGGCGCCTCCTGGAGCGCAACGGGCTCAGCCGGCGAGCGACCTCGACCTCTTCGTCGCCCACCAGGCCAACCTCCGCATCATCAACGCCGCCCAGGAGCGGCTGGGGCTTCCCGACGCGAAGGTCGTGAAGAACATCGACGAGTACGGCAACACCACCGCGGCCACCATCCCGCTCGCGATGGGCACGGCCCTGGACGAGGGGCCACGCTCAAGGCGGGGCAACCTGGCGATGATGGCCGCGGTCGGCGCGGGCTTCACGGTCGGCACTGGCGCTCATCCGCTGGACGGGGTCCGAGTGGAAGTAGCGGTCAGGGTGGGCGCGCATGCTCGCCGCCGGTGAGGTCGCGCCAGACTTCCCGGTCGACGGGACGCGGACGCTCTACACGACCTGCTGAAGACGCACGCGGTGGTGGTGTTCTTCTTCCCGCGGGCGTTCACTCTCGGCTGAACGCGCGAAGCCGGCGAGGTTCTGCCGGGAGCACCGAGACGCTGCGCGCGGGAGGGTCGAGGTGGTGGGCGTATCGGCCGACAACGAGGAGCGCAGCCGCCGCTTCGCCGAGAGCTGGCGCTCACGTACCCGCTGGTGGCGGACCCCGAAGGGCAAGGTCTGCGCGCCTGCGCGTGCGGTGGCCGATCGTGGGGCTGGCCCAGCGCGCGACGCTTCGTAGTCGGCCGGGACCGGACGAGTCAAATGGCGTTCCACAGCGAGCGCGACGTCGCCGCGCACCTGAGCCGCGCGTCGGCGGAGGCGCTGCGCGTGGCCTCGGCGTAGTGCAGGACCCGAAGGCGCGCGGCCTCCCGTGGTCGCGGCAGGCGGCCTGCCTGGCCGTGCTCGCGTTCCGCGCGTACCAGGATCGCGACGTGTTCTACGACCGGTTCAACCTGCCCGCGTTCGACGGGCACGTGTACGCGGCCATGTCCGAGGAGCCGCGCGTGTTCACGGTCGCGCCCTGGGGCTACCGGCTGCTCACGCCTTCCTCGTGCACCTCGCCCTGGAACGCGCGCGCGCGGCTTCGCACGGCTGACGCCGGCCGCGCTGCTGCTGGCGGGGATCGCGATCCACGCGCTCCTGCGGAGCTCCGGACGCGCACGTCGTGAGCGTCGCGGCACGCGGTCGCGCTCGTCGCCTGCGATCCCGTGGCGCGCATCCTGCGCTACCGCCTGCTGGTCGAGCCGCTCACGCTCGCGATCGAGGCGCTGTTCCTGCTCGCCCGATCGCGTCGGGCGCCTCGGCCGGGTGCTCGCGCTCGTGGGCGTGCTGGGCACCCGCCTCGAAGGAGTTCTTCCTTCTCCTCCTTCCGGCCGTGTTCCTGGCGCGCCTGGCGAAGGGGCGCGTCCGGGCCGCCCTGGAAACGGCCGCGGTGATCGCGCCGTCGCTGGCGCTTCACGTTGATCCTGCGGATCTGGTGGACGCCGTACCTGCGCGCGCGGGCGGAGGAGTGCCCGCGGTCGGCGAGCGCATCCAGGCCTGGGCCACGACGCAGCCAGGCTCGCTCGCGTTCCTCGCCGCCCTCGCGGGGCGCTGGCCGCGGCCGGGGCACTGCGCGCGCAGGCCCGCCCCTGGCGCTGGACGCTCGCGTACGTCGCGGCCGTGGCGTTCGCGGCCGTTCGTGAACCCTCGGACTTCTCGGCGCCGGACCTGCCGCGCCTGCACGTCTACGCCCTTCCGCCGCTGCTGCCCCTGATCGCATGGGCGCTCGATCGGAACGCGGCCGGGCCGGAGCCCCTCACCGAGACGCCGCGCGGGCGGTCGCGATGGCGTCCTCGCCGCCGCGATCGCGATCGCGCTCGCGCCGATGGTCCTGCTCGACCGCTACCGGCGCGTGGACCTGCGCTCGGAGGGCGACGCCGCCCCGTGCTGGCCACCAGCCGCGGCACGCCTGACGGCCGCGGAGCGCCTGGCCCGCGGCGAGGAGGTGGCCAGGACGCGCTGCGTCCGGCGGACGACACCGGCGAGCCCCGGCTGCGCTGGTTCCTGCGCGACGGCTGGGAGGCGGGTGACGGCGCCGCCTCGATGGCGGCCTCCGGGCCACCTGATCGTGCCCGCGCGGCCTCCGAGGACCTCGAGACCACTCTGACCTTCGCGGGCGAGCCGCCCGGCGACCTGCGCATCTCGCTCGAGGGCCGGCCGCTCGCCGCCGGCCGCGCGGGCGAAGAGATCCGCTGTGACCCTGCCCGCGAGCGCTCTCGTCCGCGGGGACAACCTGCTGGCCCTGGAGCGCGGCCCGGGGGCCCCGCACCCCCTCCTTCGGCGCCTGACCCTGAGACCCCTCCCGCCCTGACGGTATATCCTCGGCGCATGTCGCCGGCCTCGTCCCCCTCCGCCCGGCTGGCCCTGCTCGGGATCGTGGTCCTGGCCCTGGGGCTGCGCTTCGTCCGGGCTGGAGGCGGGGCTGCGCCATCCGCCGCGCAACGACGAGCGCGTGTTCGTCGAGAACGCGCGCCGCATGGCCGCGGAGCGCAGCCTGGACCACGGGTTCTACGAGTACCCGGGCTTCGCGTTCTTTGCGCTGGCGCCGGTCATGGCCCTGGTCGGCGAGACGCCGCCGGCGGCACTGCGTCCTACTACTGGGCGCGCGCCCTCGTGGCCGCCACCGGGGCCGCCTGCCGCCTGACTCGCGTACCGGCTGGGGCGCGAGATCGCCGGCGTGGGTGCGGGCCTCCTGGCCGCGCTGCTGCTCGCAGTCTCGCCGGTCGCGGTGGAGACGGCGCACGTCTTCCGCCCTGACGTCCTCCTGCAGGCCGGTTGCCCGCTGGCGCTGCTCGCGTTCCGGCGGCTGGGCGAGGACGCGGGCCCCGACCTGGCGACGGGCGCGGCGCTCGGCCTCGCGGTGCGATCAAGTTCTCTGCGATCTTCCCTGATGCCGTCCCTACTTCGCGGCCCGCCTGCTGGCCCCGGGTCCCCGGCTCGCGTCGATGATCCGCTCAGGGGCTGGTCGCGCTGGCGGTGCTGGTCCTCTTCACGCCCGTCGTCCTCTGGCGGCTTCACGATTTCGTGGGCGGGGCCGGCGTCCAGGTCGCGTACCACTACGAGCAGCGGCCGGACGGCGCCATCGCGTACCCGTGATGGCGCTCGAGTACCTCGCGGTGTGGGCCAAGGCGCTCGGCTGGCCCGGAACCGTGCTGTCGGTCCTCGGGATCGGCGCCCTCGTCTCGCGGCCGCGCGAGCTGTGGCCGCTGCTCCTGCTTCCGTTGACCGCCATCGCGGTGCTGTCGACGATCCGACTTCCGCCGTGAGCGCTTCCTGCTGCCCGCGCTGTCCGCCGCGTTCGTGCTGGCCGGCGTGGGCGGGGCCCGCGCTCGCGCAGCGCTGCGAGAGCCTCGGTGGTGGCCGCCGCCTGCGCCGCCTTCCCGCTCGTGCAGACGATCCCCTGGCTCCAGCAGGTCGCGGCGCCCGGCACGCGCGACCGGGTGCTCGACTTCGTGCTGACGCAGGCACCGGCCGGGTCGCGCATCCTGACCGACGTGCCGCTCCTGGGTTTCGACGGCGAGCGCTACGAGGTGATCGGAGGTCCCGCGCATCGATGCGGCGCGGCGCCAGCAGGCGATCGAGTCGGACTTCGTGGTGGCGGGGCCGCAGGCCGAGCCGGCAGCGCTCGCAGGGCTCGCGCGCTCGAGCTCAGGCCGATCCCGAGACGCGCGTGCAGGGCCGGAGATCGGGGGTGTATGCCGTGCCCCGCGCGCTGCGGCCCGACTACGAGCCGATTCCGCTCGGCTCCGCGGTCCTCTCCAGCTCCGGGGATCCGGGGGGCTGGGCGCGCTGGTGGACGGGCGCATGGACCCCTCGTGGCGCACGGCCGGGCCGCAGCAGGCCGGCGACTGGATCGCCGGTCGACCTGGGCACGGCCGTCACGGTGGCGCGCATCGACCTGCTGCTGGGCGACGACCCGCGCTTCTCCGCGCGGGAGCTGCGCGTGCTCGTCTCCGAGGACGGCGCCTCCTTCCGCGAGGCCCCGCGCTGCCGGGACGCGCGGACGACCAGCGGTCCCGCATGCGGGAGCCCAGCCAGGTGTTCCTGCTGAGGCCTCCCGTCTCTGCCCGCGTCGTGCGGCTCGCGCTCAGCAGGCGCGGCCCCGCCGCTGGGGCGTGGCCGAGCTGAAGCTGTTCGGTCTGGTCGGGCCCACTCCCGCCGCCCCGCGGCCGGCGGGTTGAGCGCTCCCATGGGTCATGGTATGGAAGTCTTCCCGATGCTGATCGATCTCGCGGCTGCCCCCGTCGCCGAAGTGTTCCAGCGCCTTTCGCGCGAGCGCCGTAGCGGGGACCTGCAGGTCCGCTCGCGCAAGATCGTCAAGACCATCTTCTTCGACCACGGGCGCGTGGTGTTCGCCGCCAGCAACATGAAGAAGGACCGCCTGGGCGAGGGCGCTGGTGGCCCTGGGCCGCATCACCGACGACGAGTTCAGCCGCGCCGTCTCGCCTTCATGAAGGAAGGCGAGAAGCGGCGGCGGTTCGGCGAGGCCCTGGTGCGCGCGGGCGTCATGGACAAGGACGAGCTGGGCCGGTCGGTGGCCCGGCAGGTGAAGCGCATCGTGCTCTCGCTGTTCGAGTTCACGGACGGCGCCGCGTCAGCTTCGAGGAGCGGCCCTGCGCGATCCCGCTCGAGTACATGGTGAGCCTCTCCGGTGCACCGGCTGCTCTACGTCGGCATCAAGACCATGAAGAGCCGCGAGCTGATCCTGACCGGCCTGGGCGAGCTGGACCGCTACGTCAGCCTCGCCGCTGCCGCCGTTCCGCTTCGGAATCAAGAGTGCTCGGCCGAAGAGCTCGAGATCATGGAGCAGGCCAAGGGCAAGGTCACGCTGCGCCGCCTGTGCTGGGCGCCCGGCGAGGCTCTCCCTCTCGCGCCTGCGCAGCTATGTACGCGCTCCTGGCGTCGGGCGTGCTGGCCGGAGGCACAGGCGGACGCGCGCAGCCGGTCATGCAGATGGAGACGAGCACCTTCCTGCTCTCGGCGCTGCGCAAGCGGCCGATCCCTCGGCGCGCGGGCCATCCGGCTGGAGGTGCGGCAGGAGCTGGAGCGCTCCGCGCGGCTCGACCGCGAGGCCTGGCTGCGCGTGTCGCGCACGGCCCCGCGCGAGGAGCTGGGCAAGGCGCTCGAGAGAAGATGGAGCACTACCACTCCGCTGCTGGACGCGGCGGGCGACGACGAGCAGCTCAAGACCGACATCGAGGTGGTGCTGGGCCGCGCGTCCTCGATGCTCCGCCTGGCGCGCCAGGCCAGCGCCGAGCGCCCCGGCGCCGGCCGCGAAGCCGCCGGCTCCACCCGCGGCGGCGGCCGCGAGCCCCCAGTCCCCGCCCGCGACCCGCCGGTCAGAGCTGGACGAGCTGACGCCGGACGAGGGCCGGCCACGCAAGCGTCTGTCGGCGCACCGGCGGAGCCGCGCCGCCGCCCTACAGCAGCGCCGACACCGGCCCCAGCGACATGGCGGTCGAGCACCTGCTGATGGAGGGCGGTGCGGATGACCGTCTCCGACTACGCGAACGCCGTGAAGACGTACGGTCGGCTGGTGGACCTGGTGCCCAACGCACCCGGGTACCGGATCAAGCTGGCGATCGCGATGGCGTTCTATCCCGTGACGGCCAAGCAGGCCGAGCGCGAGTTCCTGGAGGCGGTGCGGCTCGACCCGCACAAGCCCGGACGTGCACTACCAGTTCGGGCTCTACTACAAGGCCATGCGCGTGCGCTCGCGGGCGATCACCGAGATGCAGACGGCGGTGCGGCTCAACCGCGCCTACGCAGGCGCGCACCGAGCTGGAGGCCATGTCTCCCAGGACTCGGCCCTCACCAGCCTGAAGAAGCTGTTCCGCCCAGCCTCTAGTCTCCTGGCGGGGCTCCGGAGTCGGCCGGCGGCAGCGCGGTCTGGAAGGATGCGCTGGCGGAGCCGCCGCTGGTGGCGCTCACGTCCACGCGGTAGCCGCCCTCCGGCCAGTTGAAGGAGCCGGGCGCCGTGAAGCTCAGCCAGCGCATGCCGGCGATCACGGTCTTCTGCTCCTCGCCGCGGCCGCCGCCGCTCCCGCGTCGAACCAGGCCGCCTTCACCACCGTGCCCGCCGGCAGCACGCTCACGTCCACCAGCGGCCAGCGTCCTCGCCGGGCTTGAACGTGCTCTGCCCGGAGGCAGCTCCTCCGTCAGCGCCGAGGCCCGTGCCCACGCGCACCGCGATGATGGGCTGCACCGGCGGGGGCAGGCTCTGCGGCAACGGTGACGGCGGGTGCTTGCGCACCGCCCGCCGGCGCGGCGGCGGGCGCCTCCTGCGTCTGGGCCGCGGGGTCCGCCGGAGGCCGCGGGCGTCGGCGCCGCGCTCTTGCGGCAGGACGCGAAGAGCGCCACTCCCAGCACGACGACGGTCAGGGTTCCAGCGTGCACTCATGTCCGTTCCTCTTTGATGGCGGCCATTGTAGCCGTCACCAGGGACGCGTGAGCAGCTCCGAACACGAGCACGGTGCCCAGGAAGGCCAGCACCAGCGTGCTCTCGTGCGGCGCGCGCGTCTTGAAGGCCCGCCAGCAGAAGGCGGCCAGTAGCAGCACCGGCAGCATCCAGGACCAGCACCAGCGCGGCCCCCGAAGCCCAGGCGGCCCACCCAGGGCTGAAGGGGGCGCCGTTCCCAGCACGCCACCGAACAGCAGGCACAGGTGCAGCACGTAGACGAGCAGCGTCTCGTGCCCGAGCAGCGCCAGCGGACGCACCACCCTCGGCGCCACCTCCGCGACCTGCTCGACCACCCGCAGGAGCAGGAGCAGCCCGCCCAGCCGCAGCCAGGACGTACGCGGGCGACGGGCCCCAGAAGTCCACGTACCCGGCAGAGCGGCCACGCGAGCGCCGCGCCCGCCCCATCAGCCCCGCGCCCCACGAGAGAGCGCGGCGGCGCCTCGCCGCGGCACTCCTGGCGGCCCAGGGCCGCGCCCGCCACGGTGCCGGCCAGGACGAAGGCGGCGTAGGGAAACAAGGGGAACTGGGAAGGTGCGCGCAGGGGGCTCACGTAGGCGGCGAGCGGCAGGGGCAGGGCGGCCGCCACCTGCGGCCCGCCACGCGAACGGAGCTGACGACGATCACCAGCAGCGCGGCCGAGCCCGCGGCCCACACCCAGCGCCGGCCGAAGAGGCGCTGCAGCAGCAGCACGAAGAGCTGGCTCACCGCGATCGCATGCAGCGCGTCGCAGGCGACCGCGGCCGCCTTCTCCGCGGGCGTGCCCTCGTTCAGGATCTCTCCAGATCGAGAGGTAGGGCAGGTGCAGAGCGAAGCCGACGCCCAGCACGAACAGCAGCCGCGCGGGCGCGGCGGCGCATGGCCCGCGCAGCTCAGCGGCGCCCGCGGCAGGCCCGCCACGAAGCCGGACGCGAACAGGAACCCGGGAGCGGTCGAGCCGTGGAAGATCTGCTGGAAGACGTACCACGGCTGGGCGCGCGCCGCCGGGTCCAGCAGCGTGTCGAAGACGTGGCCCTGGACCATCACCAGGGCCATGAGGCCGCGGAAGGCGTCGATGTAGCAGCTCGCGGTTGGCTCGGTGGCGCCGCGGCGCCTCGACGGTCGGCAGCGCCACGGACGTCACAGCGGACACGGTCGCGCGCGCGAGCCGTGGCTACGGGTTGGGAGCGCCGGCCTCGGCGGCCTGCTGGACGTGGCGCAGCAGCATCGCCTCCGGGCCCGCCCCCACGAACTCGACCGTCTCGCCAACCATCGTCTTGGGGACCGCGGACACGCGATACCGCCTGCGCCAGGTCCGGATACCCGGTGACCTCGACGCCGTCCGCGCTCACGTGGTCGCTCTCGATGGCGAATCGGTACGCCAGGCGGACCGGCCCGCGGGCAGTGCGGTCAAGTGGGGGTCGAGAAGACCTGCAGGTGGACGGGCCGCGTGAGCTGCGCCAGGGCCGTGCGGGTGGGCTCGGACAGCCCGCTGTCTCCCGACGACACGTCGAGGATCGCGTCCACCAGCGTGCCGAACTCGTAGCCCGAGGGCATGCCGTAGAACCGCACGCCGTGGTCCTTCTCGCCGGCCAGGATCGCGATGGCCGGCGTGCGCGCGATGCCGAGCGCCTGCACGCGGTCCTGGTCAGGACGAAGTTGACCGGCTCCGAGGTGAGGCGCTCGTCGAGCGCCGTCAGCTCCTCCACCAGCCGCCTCACCTGCTCGGACTCGGGATCGGCCATCGCCTGCGAGAACACCACCAGCCGCACCGGGCTCACGAGGCCCGCGAACTCGGTCTTGAGCTGCGACGCCACCTCGTCGCTGATGAGCGCCATCAGCGGGAGTCTAGCAGCCCGCGGGCGCGCTCCGTCAGGTCCACGAGCGGAACCAGGTCCAGGGACGCACGCCGAAGACGAGGGGCTGGTTGAACCAATCGGCCGGCACGCGCAGCGCCGTCAGGAACGGAAGAAGAGGACGAACAGCGCGAGCACCAGGGCCAGGTAGGCGACGGCGAGGGGCGCCAGCGGCCGGCCCACAGCCGGTCGAGGAGCAGTCCAGGGACAGGCACGCGTACGGGATCGCCTCGAGAGGTAGTGGCTGTAGTTCAGCGTGCGGGGCGAGATGCCCACGGCAGGTACAGGGCGAAGAAGCCCGCCCCGCTGAAGATCAGCACCGGGTCGCGCAGCGAGGGACGAGCCATCAGGATCAGCGTGACGCTCGCCGCCAGGAACGCGAGCGCGACCAGCGATCCCCACGCTGCCGCCGGTGAACGCCATCCCCGCCGCCACCGCGCAGCTCACGCCGACGAGGCCCAGGTCTGCCCGCTGCGCGCGGTGCCCGCCAGGAGAGCCCACAGCGAGACGGGTACCGAGACCCACCACAGCGCGGGGTTGCCGATGCGCGACGATCCCCGCACCCAGCCCTCCGCGCTGTTGAAGTAGTACCAGGTGGGCCGTGCAGCCAGCGGCCAGGTGTACCACTTGCTGAAGTAGGGGTGCGTCGCGTTGAGGTCGCGTGGTACTTCCAGATGGAGCCCTGCATGCGGACCATGCTCCGGCGACGCTGTGGCGTGCCCTGCCATCATCCAGGGGACGTAGCTCAGGAGTGTAGATCGCGGCCGGGCAGCACCACGAACGCCGTCGCCGTCAGGAGGATCTCGCGCCATTGCGAGCAGCCGCTCGCGCCGCGACACCACCAGCGTGAGGCCCAGGAAGCCGGCGGCCCACAGGCTGGTCCAGCGCGTGGAGAGGGCCGAGGCCCAGGCACAGGCCCGCCGCCAGCCATGTCGAGACGCGGCACGCCCTGGCGACGGCCCGCGCGCACGATGAAGCAGGCGCTCGACACCTGGAACAGCACCGCGAAGATGTTGGTCATGGCGACGCGGCTCTGCACCAGGTACACGCCGTCGCAGCAGCAGCAGGGCCGACGCGAACAGCGCCGCCCGCTCGGTCGGCAGCACGCGCCGCGCGAACAGGAAGAAGACGGGTGCGAGCGCGATGCCCGCCAGCACGGGCAGCAGGCGCCAGGCCCACGGCTCGTACCCGAACGCCCAGATGCCGACCGCGATCAGCAGCTTCGCCGTGGGCGGGTGCACCCATTCGGTCGGCGCCTGGCCGTTCAGGTACTGGCAGCGCGGTCTTCGCGTGGTAGACCTCGTCGAAGATCTCCTCGCGGGGAAGCCCAGCCTGGGCAGGCGCAACGCCGCCGGCCACCAGCGCCAACAGCAGCGCCAGCACCAGGTCGCGCCGCCAGCCAGGGGCGGGCAGCGTCATCGCGCGGGAGGCGTCTCCAGGAGCTTCAGGGCGTACTGGATCGGGCACGCCGAAGGAGTTGCCGCCGAACTTCTGGCAGCACCGCGTACTCGACCGCGATCACCTGGCCCCGCTTGTTGAAGACGGGCCCGCCGCTGCCGCCCTGGGTGGTGGGCGCGTCGAAGACGATGTCGGTGCCGGTGACGTCGCCGATGTGCCCCTGGGTGGTCGAGGGCCGGATGAGGTCGCGCTGGCCCAGCGCCTCGCGTGACGCTTGCTCCGCGCTGGTGCCGTGCGTCTCCAGGATCGGACTTCACCACGGCCGTCTCGGCCTTGGCCAGGATGCGCCTCCAGGCCCGCAGGATATCCCACCACCACCACCGGCTGGCCGGCCACGGTGCCCTCCTTGCGACCGCTCCAGCGGCAGCACCGGCACCCTGCTGGCCCTCGAGGTCCACCTTCAGCACGGCCAGGTCCGCCTCGTCGGCGTGGCGCTCCATGTGGACCGGGAAGGGCTCCGGCTTGCCGGGGAAGAACGCGCGCAGGTAGAGCATGCGCGCCTTGAAGCCGCGGGCCTCCAGCGCTTCGCGCCTCGTCGTCGTTCCACCAGGGCTCGCCCAGGTGCCGGTTGGTCAGGATGCGCCCGCGCCGGTCCACCAGGAAGCCGGTCCGTAGAACTCCACCGAGTGCACGGGCCCGTCCGCGTCCACCTCCGGGATGGGCGAGCCGTCCTCGTTGCGCGCGGTGTGGCCCTTCTCGTCGAGCGCCACCCGCAGCGGCTGGTTGGACTCGTCGTAGAACGCGTAGGCGCCCTGCAGCAGGGCGACCCGCCGCCGAACTGGCGGATGATGGTCTCGCCGGCCGCCCGCTCGCTCTCCAGCGTCTCGATGCGCGCGCGCGTCTCCGACAGCTCGCCGCGCAGCGAGTCCACCTCGCCGCCCGCGGCGTCGGCCAGCACGGCCGCGCAGCGACGGCTCCTGGCGGCGGTATTCCTCCGAGCCGCTGCTGCAGCTCGCCGCGCTCCGCCACCGCGCGCTGGCGCTCCGCGTCCACGCGCTGGGCGAACCCGCGCCGTCCTCCTCGGCCTGCGCCATGGCCTGGCGCAGGCTGGCCAGCTCCGCCTGCAGCTTGCGCGACTGGTGGTAGCTCCACCCGGAACACGATCGCGGACGCCACCACGATCGCGATCAGCAGGCGGCGGAAGGTGGTGCTGGTGCGCTGCACCACGCGCATCGCCATCGTCTCCGACATGCGACGCGGGACCGGGGCCGGCTCCGGCCCGCGTCCGGGACCGGCCAGGCGCAGCCGGACCTACGAGAGCCGCCCATGCCCAGCTCCACCACGTCGCCGTCGCGCAGCACGGCCTCGCGCACCTGCTCGCCGCCCAGGAACGTGCCGCGGGTGGACTCGTGGTCCACCAGCAGCACGTTGCCGCCCGGCGCAGGACCTGCGCGTGACGCGGCTCCGCGCCGGGGACCGCCACCGCGGCCTCGGCGGACGAGCCGATGGTGGCGGGCAAGCTCGCGCGAGGCTGTCGACGTCTCCGCGACGCGGGCCCGAGAGATGGACGAAGCTGACGCCGCTGGAGGCGTCGGATCGGCCTCGGGCGTGAACACTATGGGGCGATCTCCTTCGAGCCGATGTGACGCTCGATGGGATACGTCCCGAACTTCGTCCACTCCGAGTTGTCCACGCGCAGAACACCTCGGCCGAGACGTCCTTCCACTCCGGATGCTGGAACATGCCCTCCGGGAGCCGGTGGAGGTGTAGCGGCCCTCGCCCTCCGGTTTCAGCAGGACCGGCGCGGTCTGGCCGGGCGCCAGCTCGCCGTGCGGCTGGAGCACCTTGGTGAAGGCGGAGCTCAGGCGATCGCCTCGCCCTGGCGCCGCAGCGTCGCCATCGCCTGCACGCTGCGGCTCTTGGCGCCCTTGTTCTTGAGGCCGAAGCGGACGACCGGAGCCAGGTACTGGGTGCCGCCGCTCGGCGAGTCGATGGCCCAGTAGGTCTCGAGGCTCACCACCTCCATCTCCGCCTTGGGATCGGGCGCCATGCAAGCCGCGAGCACGAGCAGCGAAGCGGCGGCGGCCGCGCCCAGGGGCACGTGGAATCGTCGCGTGGTTCGGTGGGTGAGAGGCAAGAGCTGCCCTCCTGGCAGGAACGTGCGGCCCCTTTTTCGATTCTATACCTCCAACGACGGGCCCGATCGCCGCCGTTGACACCGGAAAAATCCGATGCCTATGATGCTTGTCGCCTCTCCGGCCGCGCGTCCGCGGCGTTCATGGAGGGTGGACGGCGCAGCCAGCGCCCGTCTGCCTCGTATATCTATTGCAGTACCTCTCGAGGAGCCATGATCGACGTCCAGAACCTGACCAGCGGTACGGCCGCACGACGGCCGTGGACGGGATCTCGCTTCAGGGTGGAGAAGGGCGAGATCCTGGGCTTCCTGGGCCCGAACGGAGCCGGCAAGACCACCACCATGCGGATCCTCACCTGCTACCTGCCGCCCACCGAGGGCACCGCGACGCGTCGCGGGCTTCGACGTGTTCGAGCAGCCGCTCGAAGTGAAGAAGCGGATCGGCTACATCGCCGGAGACGCCGCCGCTCTACCCGGACATGGAGGTGGGCGAGTTCCTCGATTTCTGCGCGCAAGATCAAGGGCGTGCCGTCCGCGACGCGGGCCGCGCGCGGTCGACGAGGCGTCGCGAGCAAGTGCCGGGTGACCGACGTGACGACGAAGCTGATCGGCCAGCCTCTCCAAGGGCTACCGGCAGCGCGTGGGCCTGGCGCAGGCCATCCTCGCACAACCCCGACGTGCTCATCCTCGACGAGCCCACCGCCGGGCCTCGACCCCAAGCAGATCATCGAGACGCGCGAGCTCATCAAGAGCCTGGGCGGCGACCACACGATCGTGCTCTCCACCCACATCCTGCCCGAGGTGGCTCGATGACCTGCGGGCGCGTGGTCATCATCAACAAGGGCCAGCGTGGTGGCGGAGGACACGCCCGACAACCTGACGCGCCGGCTGCGCGGATCGGCGGCACCTCGAGGTGGACGTGCGCGGGGACGCGCGCGTGGCTCGAGAGCGCTGCGGGCGGTCGCGGGCGTCGCGCAGGTCGCGTCCCGCGCGCGCCGACGCGCGGGACGCCGCCAGCTCGAGGTCGACGCCGAGGCCGGGACGCGACGTGCGGGCGGAGCTCGCGCGCGCCGTGGTCGGACGAGGGCTGCGACCTGCTCGGCCTGGCCGCAGGTGGGGATGAGCCTGGAGGAGATCTTCCTGCACCTCACCACCACGGACCTGGCCGCGGGCGTGGAGCCGCCAGTGCCCGACGAGCCGGGCGCGGAGGTGACGCGCATGACCGCGCTGCGCAACGTCTGCGGCGATCGTCGAGAAGGAGTGGCGCCACTACTTCGGCAGCCCCATCGCGCTACGTCGCTGCTCTTCGTCTGGAGCATGCTGTTCGGCATCTTCTTCTGATCGCGTACCTGTCGGTCTTCCTCGCAGCAGTCGATGCGACGGCGCAGCAGGCGCGAGTTCGGCGGCGCAAGCTGTCGCTCAACGAGTATGCTGATCCGCCCGGTCTTCCACAACATGGCCGTGGTGGCGCTGTTCATGACGCCCATGCTGACCATGCGGCTGTTCGCCGAGGAGAAGCGCCAGGGCACGATCGAGCTGCTGGCCACGTCGCCGCTCACCGACCTGCAGATCGTGCTGGGCAAGTTCCTGGCCGCCGCCGGCGCTCTACGCCGCTGCATGATCCTGCCGTGCCTCGTGAACCTGCTGCTGGTGTGGAGCTACGCGCCCATCCACGCCGGAGTGGAAGCCCGTCGCGCACGGGCGCTGCTCGCGCATCCTGCTGCTGGGCGGGTCTGCTTCATCGCGCTGGGCCTGTTCGTCTCGACACTCACCCGCAACCAGATCGTGGCGGCGGTCATCGCGTTCAGCCTGTTCGCTCGGCCATGCTGGTCGCTGGGCTGGATCGACGGCCCACGGCCGGACCCGTGCTCAAGGTTCGTCGCCTACCTCGGCGCTCACCAACCACCTGGAGGACCTGGTGCAGCGGGGTCGATCGACCTGAAGGACGTCGTGTTCTACCTGAGCGTGATCGCTGTTCGGCCTCTTGCTCGCCCAGCAGTCGGTGGAGAGCCAGCGGTGGCGCGCATGAGGCGCCCTCCAGCAAGCTGGTTCACGGCCTGGCCCCGCTGGGCATCCTGCTGGCGCTGGGCGCCTTCGGCCTGCGGGCTTCTTCAAGCAGCCGCTGCCGGGCGGCACCACCGTCTACGTGGTGGTGGGCGTCGCGCTGGTGCTGCTGCACCTGCTGCTGAAGTGGGAGGACATCGCGCTGGCGGTGGGAGGGCGCCAGATGGCCTATGGCGCCTTCAGCCTGGTGCTGGTGGTGGCCGTGCTCGCGATCCTGGTCGGCGTCAACTGGTACGTGGTGCGGCACACCAAGCGCTGGGACCTCACCAAGAACCGCCGCTTCAGCCTCACCGACGCCGACCCGCCAGTCGCTGCGGGCCTTGAAGGAGGACGTGACGATCTTGTACTTCCAGTCGCGCGGCCGAGCTGGGCGGCGGGCGCGACCGCATGAAGCAGTACCAGGACGCGTCGAAGCACCTCAAGGTGGAGTTACGTCAACCCGGTCGCAGAAGCCCGGCGCGAGCAGCCCGCGAGTACGAGGTCACCAGCTGGTGCCCACGCTGGTGGCTCGCGAAGGCACCCGGCGCGAGAAGATCGGCAGCGACTCCGAGCAGGACGCTGACGAACGCCATCATCAAGGTCACGCGCGAACGCGCAGGAAGACGGTCTGCTTCGTGAACGGCGAGGGCGAGCGCGGACATCGAGGACTCCGACGCGGCCGGCTACTCCTCGGTGAAGTCGGCGCTCGGCAGAAGACCCAGTACGCGACCAAGGAGGTCATGCTGCTGCGCGAGGGCAAGATGCCCGCCGGACTGCACGGTGGTCGGTGGTGGCCGGCCCCGGCACCGACCTCACGGCCCCGGTGACGGCGGCCATGCGCGACTACGTCGAAGGCTGGCGGGCAAGCCTGCTGGCGATGGCGGAGCCGGAGTTCAGAACAAGACGCCGCCGAACTTCGTCGCGCTGCTCAAGGAGTGGAACCTGCAGGCCGGCAAGCGACGTGGTGGTGGACGTCTCGCCGAGGACGCTGGCGCAGACCGGCCCGAGACGCCGCTGGGCGTGCGCGTATCCTACGCACGACATCACGCGGGACCTGCACGGGCTGGCGACCGCGTTCCACACCGCGCGCAGCATGAAGCCGCGGGCACGGGCACGCGTCGACGGCGTGATTCGCGCAGTACGCTGGTGGAGACCGCCCGCAGGCCTCGTGGGCCGAGAGCGGACTTCTCCGGCGAGCTCGCTCGAGCTCGACGAGGGCAAGGACGTCCACGGCCCCGTCTCGCTGGGCGCGGTCGCGACGGTGACGATCGCGACGCCCCCGCCGTCCCCCGAGGCCCTCGCCCTCCGCCTCGCCGTCGGCGGGAGGCGCCGCCCCGCGCAAGGAGGGCCGCGTCATCGCGTACGGCGACGCGGACTTCGCGAGCAACGCGCTTGTTCGGCATCCAGGGCAACCGCGACCTGTTCCTGAACACGGTCGCCTGGCTGCGCCGAGGACCCGGACCTCATCACGATCCGCGCCAGGACCCCGATGACCAGCGGCTGTTCCATGACCCAGCGCCAGCGGGTCGTGGTGTGCGAGGTCGCCATCCTGGTCTGGCCCGCGCTGTTCGTGGTGCTGGGCGGCGCAAATCGTCCTGGTGGATTCAGCACCGGAGCTGAGGGGGCCCGCCCCGGGGCGCGGATAGCCGGTCGCGCGAGAACGGGAGTCGTGCTGGCCGTGGCCATTGGCCTCGGCTCGATACCTCTACTTCGTCCAGGAGCAAGAAGGATCAAGCCGGACGAGAAAGCCCTGGGAGGAAGGTGCTTCCTCAAGACTCGACCGGGCCAGGTGGAAGGAGCTGGACCTGGCCTCGACCGACCACGTCCGGCTGGTGAAGGAGCTCTGGCCTGGCGCATGGCCGAACCGGGGCCCACGCGCCCGCCGACAACGGCGAGAGGTGAACGCGCTGCTCAAGAGCCTCCGGGGACCTGGAGTTGGACGAGGGTCGTGGGCGACAACGTGGCCGACCTGGCGCAGTACGGGCTGGCCCCGGCGCCGCGGCGACCGTGAGCGCGCGACGGTGGAAGGCCGCCGCGGCGCCGGTGGGAGCTGCTGCTGGGCGACAAGACGCCCGGCCGGCGCGAGGCGTCTACGCCAAGACGGGCGCGTCGCCGCGCGTGTTCCACCGTCGCGGCGTACCGACGAGGCTCGTTCGCGAAGAAGCCGTTCGACCTTCGTGACCGCGACGTCCTGCACGTCAAGCGCGAGACCGTGAGGTGGGTGATCAGCTCGACGTCACCGGGCCCCGGGGGAGCGTACTCGCTGGCGTCCGGACGGCAGCGAGTGGAAGGTCGTGCGCCCTCTGGCGGCGACGCGCGCGGGCCAACTGGTCGGTGGACGGCCTGGTGGGTGCTTTGGCCAGCCTGCGCATGGAGTCCCGTGGCGGCGGAGACCGCGCAGGCAGACCAAGCGATTCCGGCCTGGACCGCCCGCGCACCGTGCGGCTCGGCCTCAGGACGGCTCGTCGCGCACGCTGGAGATCGGCCGCGCGGCGGGCGGAAGACGTTCCACGCGCGCGAGTCAGGGGCCACCGGAGTGGTCGTCAGGCGCGCTCGTGGTGGACGACCTGGCGCCAAGGGCCTGGCGGAGCTCCGGGTAAGCGCCTGCTGGAGGTCGCGACCTACGAAGTCACGTCGATCGAGGCCCAGGCGGGGGCCGTGAAGCGCTCGGTACCCGCTCGAGCGAGAAGGACAAGGAAGGGATCGACGATCTACAGAGGTGGAGGCGCACGGCGCCCGGCTCCCGCGGCGGTCGACGCAACAAGGTGCGGACACGCTGTTCGCGGTCGGCGGGCTGGAGGTCCCGGGTTGATGGTTTTGGACTGGCTTCGTATGGGCTCGACGCGCGCCCTCGCTGCGCGTTCAGCTCCAGCCAGCGCGGACCGCAGAAGGCCGCGGCCTGGTTCGGAGTCGGCCAGAAGGACGGCGCGTGGTACGCCGCCTGCCGCGCCGACAACGGCTACAGCCGTCCTGAAGTGGACCCCGCGAAAGCCGCCGAGCTGGTCAAGAGCTTCGGCGCGCTGTGGCTCGTAGACGGCTCAGCCACGGGCCGTCGATCGACGGCGCGCGGAGTCGAAGGACTCGGCATCGCCGGCGGTAGGGCCACGGGGGTTCGCTCGTCTGCACGCTCCAGTCTTCATCAAGTCGCTCGAGTCCGTCGTCCGCGGGGCCCCTCGGGGGAACCAGCCGTAGGTGACCCGCGAAGCACGCTGAGAACGATCGCGCGCAAGCTACCGCATGGCAGCGCGCCGCCATCCGTCTGCGCATGGTTCGAAGATCCGCGCGGGTTCGAAGGCTCCTGGACCGCTCGAAGGTCGGCTCGCCGGCCCGATTGATCCGCAATGTCGGACCACCGCGCGATGGTCGGCGCGTGGGCCGCGCGTTGACCACGCGGCGACGGGCCTGCCCCACGCGCTGACCATCGCGAGGGCCCGATCTCCCGTCCGTTATGGGCCCGCTGATTCGTGGCGATCAGTGCACGTGCGGCTTGGGAGTCGCGGCTTCCTTCAAGGTGCACTGAAGTGCCGCGACTCTTCAGCGGTCCGCCTCCGACGGGATGTCCTTTCGGCGTTGCGGGCATCACGACTATGGCCGTCCTCCTTGCGACCCTGGGTCATCTTCCACAGGATCTCGCCGTCCGTGTGCGCGCCTGCAGCTCCAGGGTTCGTGAGGTCGTGGGGCGCGTCGTGGCCGAGGCTTGGCATCGGGCCGTCGCCCTTGCCCATGGCCCCGTGACGGGAGCTCGCAGTGCTCCGTGTGAGCGCGGCCCCGCTCCGACGACTCTCGGGCCCGGCGGGAACCGGGTTCGCCCGCGCGTCGTCCGGTGCCAGCCACTTGGTCGCGTGGGCGAGAGCGGGCCCGGCCAGCGCGACCAGGACCACGGGCCAGGTGGCCCGGGCACGGAGCCTCACTGGCGGGCCTCCTTCCTCTCGAGCGAGCGCACGAAGATCACCACTCGCCAGCGGTCCTCGTCGCCGGGGATCTCGTCCGCGAACGACGGCATCACGATCTTGCGGTTCTCGCGGAACCCGGCCCCGACCTTCCAGAAGATCTCGCCGTCCGTCATGTTGGCCTGGATCTCCGGGACAGGTCAGGTCCTGGGGAAGGCGTTGAGCGCGTGCAACTGGCGGAGGGGCCGTCGCCCCGGCCCTCCTGCCGTGGCACAGCTCGCAGTGCTGGCGGTAGAACGAGCGGCCGCGGCTCATCTCCCGCTCGTTCGCGGTGAGCGGGTTGGGGCGCGCCTTCTCGGCCTCGGGCGCGGTCACTTCTCTCGAGCGCCGACGCCGACGTCGCCAAGGCGAACGCCAGGAACAGCCCCCAGGGTCGCCCGCGCTCATTCAGACAGCCGCGCGGAGCAGCGATGACTACAGGCGTCGCGGGCGTTCTCATTGCGGCCCCTTGTTGACCGTGCGGACCGCGACGATCTTGTCTACCAATCCATCCCTCGATCCACGTGCCCGAACACCGCGTAGCCGAGCACCGTTAGATGCCGAAAGTCCAGCGCGAGGTGCCCTTGACGCTGATGAAGAACTGCGCGGTCGCGCGTGTCCGGGCGCGTTCCAGAGCCGCGCCATGGCGACGGTGCCGCGGGCGTTGCTGCAGGCCGTTCACTATGGCCTCCGTTCGCCGATGGGCGCGCCGCGTCGAGCCTCTCCACCATCGTCGTCCATGCCGCCGCCCTGGACCGGGCAGACCCGGGCGTCACTGCGGTGGAAGATGGTGCCGTCGTGGTGCTCTGGCGCACGTGCTGCGAGGAAGTTGTCTACAGACTGAGGGGGCCTTCCCACGGTCGCAGCTCGATCTTGATCACCAGCGAGGTGTCGAGCGCCACCACCGGAGCCGCTGGCAACGGGGGCTTCGGCGTGAGCCGATCCGGTCGTCGTGGGCGGCGACTGGACCGAGCCAAGACCATCGAGGCGACGAGAAAGCAATACGTA
>ERZ1370068.110-contig-10096_pt1 | contig 31886 bp, 45 predicted proteins | sample MGYA00561227_ERZ1370068 | MGnify/ENA primary metagenome ERZ1370068 (study PRJEB38410, sample SAMEA6850437) | metagenome | study: Metagenomic assessment of the ecological functions of the soil: analysis of the soil microbiota associated with the...
TTCGCTTCGTTCAGTTACGTGCTCCTCGGTATGCCCGTCGCGGCGCTCGCCGCGCCGGCGCATCCGCGGATCTGCCGGCCCCTCCGGCCGCGTCCTCTCCGGCGCGGCGTGGAGCCGCTTCGCGCTGCCGAGGCAGGTGTCGTCGTCCTCATCGCGGAACGGCCCGGTGTTCCCATCGTCGTCGTCCGGGCGCTCGGTGGACCTCCGGCGCGATCCTCGACCCCCGGAGAAGGAGGGCCTCGCCAACGCCTGACCGCGCTCCTCCTCACCCAGGGGACACCGTAGCCCGCTCCGGCGCAGGAGCGACCGAGCCCATCGAGTTCGTCGGAGAGCGAAGTCTCGAGGTGAGCGGGGGTCGCTGATTCGAGCGAGGATCGATGCTCTCCGTCCTCCGGAAGGACCTCGGACTCCGGCCTCACGATCTCTACGGCGGATGCCCTGCAACGGCCTGCCTTCCAGGATCCCGAGTTCGCGCGGCGGCGGGGGGAGGTCGTGGCGAGCTGGTGCGCCGTTCGGAGGAGGACCCCGAGGCGGTCGCGGCGCGCGTCCTGCGACGGCTGGTGTTGCCGGACACCGTACCGGACGCCCGGCGGAAGGGCGGGCGTCGCTCGGGGCCATCCACTCGCGAGGATGTCGTGGCATTCCCATCGAGCCGCCCTACCGGCCCGAGCGGACGGTCGTCTCTGCCGGTGGCGGGGGACATCGCCGCGGCGGCGCTCCGGACCGAGCTCGAGGCACGCCTGGGCTCCCTGGGTCGACCGTCAGATCCCGCCTCCCGGGTTGCCGGGCGCCGCGGCCTCGGTCTGCGCCGGCTCCCCGCGCAGGAGACAGGTCCAGCGGAGCCACTGACGCAGAGGCCACGATCTTCCTGGGCGAGGCGACCGTGTCCGCGACATCCGGCGTCTACCCGCTCCCTGGTAGCCTGAGCCAGATCCTGGGCGGCGGCTCGATCACACCTCGCGCCCGCACACGCGGGTCCGCGAGGAGCGCCGGCCTCGCGTACAACGTGTACGCGCAGTACGCGCCGTCCCACCTCGCCGGCCTCTTCCTGGTCGTGAGCTGGCGCAGACCGAGACCCGCCACGGGGTCCGCGAGGGCGCTGGCCGTGGTGCGCGAGGAGCTGATCCGCCTGCGTTCGCTGGCGCGTGTCCGAAGAGGAGCTGGCCGCGTGCGCTCAGGAACCTGATCCAGGGCGGGCTCCACCTCCGGATGAGCACGGCGGCCGAGGTGTCGGACCTCCTGGTCGCGATCGGCGGCACGACCTGGGCCTCGAACTCATCCAGCGCGCTTCCCGGCAGGCCGGTGTCGGCAGTCACCGCCGACGACGGTGCTCCGGGTCGTGAGGACCCACTGGGATCCGGACGCGATGAGCCTCGCGCTGGTGGGCAACCTCCGCGAGGCCGGCATCGGCAGCCCCTGACGTGGCGGCGCGCTTCGGCGTGGTCCGGCGCTGCGCTTCCGGGGCGCGCACAGAGCAAGGGGCTCGAGGGCCCGCACCGAATCGCCGACACGCCTCCGGAGGCTCAGGGGCGGTCGGATGGCTCGATCTGGAGGAGGCAGACGTCCGGAGGAGCTCTGCGCCCTCGAGGGCCTGTTCGGCTTTCCACCCGCTCGCGATCCGGGGCGCTCCAGAATCCGGAGACGCGCCCCAGAGATCGAGGGGGTACGACAGCCTTCCTTTTCGTCGTGGCCGCGCGGATCAACCACAACCCCGGCGCGACCGCTCTCGACCTCCATCCCCGCTCTACGTTGTTCCTGAACCGCCACATCTATCGTGACCGTGCGCCCGCGCCGCGATTGCGCGGCGTCGCCACCGCGATCGAGCGCCTGCGAAAGCATCCCGAGCTTCTCGAGTCCGGGCCGGACCGGCTCCTGCCACCACCTCCTGGACCACGTGGTCGACTGCTACTTTCCGATCATCACGACGGCCTGCAGGACCGCGCGTCGAGGAGCTGGAGGACGAGTCATTCCGGCGCTTCCGATCGCGACGGGCTTCTCGAGCGGATCTTCGCCGCGCGCAAGGAGGTGGCGGCGCTGCGCCGGAGCCTCGGCCCCCTCCGCGAGGTGCTGTCGAATCCTGGTGAGCGGCGTGCCCTACGTGGACGACAGCTGCCGTCCCTTCTTCCGGGACGTTCACGATCACGTGCTCCGGCTTCTCGACGAGCTCGAGACGAACCGGGACGTGCTGGGCGGACTGCTGGAGGCTTACCTGCTCGCGGGTCTCGAACCGCATGAACGCCGTGCATGGCGCGCCTGACCGCGCTGGCGATGATCGGCCTGCCGTTCACCGTCTGTCTCCGGATGCTTCGGGATGAACTTCGGGTGATGCCTTGCGCTCAAGCAGCCGTGGGGGATCTGCCCGCCTGGCGACCGTCACTCATGTTCGGGCTCTCGACGGGGGCGTTCATGCTCCTCCAGAGCCGGGACTGGCTGTGAGCAGCCCGCAGGGCCGGGGCGGGGCAGCATCGGCGCCGTGGCGCCCTCGCGCTGGCCCTCGCAACGCCCTCGGGTGCGTCGCTTCCGGGATCTGCCGCGGCACTGGTCGGTGACCTGGACGAGGAGGGGATCCGCGAGGCGATCGAGGTGGGGATCGCATCGATCACCCAGGACGACTTCGCGGAGGAGTGGCATCTCCGCCTCCCGGGCGGCGAGGAGGTCGTGGTCACCACGCCGTTCTCCCGGCTCGCGGTGGCGGCCCGTAACGCCACGACGAAGGGCGAGGCGCTGACCGAGGCAGCAGAAGGAGCAGATCGATCGCAGCCAAGGGACGGATCCAGCTCCTGGTGACGATGCGCGGCGGCCCGCCGGAACTTCGCGCTTCTGCCAGCCGGTGTTGGAGGTGGACGGCCGCGAGGTCAAGGCGAGCTTCGTCCAGAACGAGCGTACGCCCCTGGCGCCCAGGAGGACGGCTGCCTGGCCGCGCGGAACGTGTACGTGTTCCCGCTGGAGGGGGCTTCCGATGAAGGGGCGCCGTGACGCTCGTGGTCAGGGACGCGCCGCCGGAGCAGAAGGAGGTCCTGCGGGCCAAGATCGACCTCGGCAAAGTTCCGCTGAGAATCACGCCAGACACTCTCGACGAAGGAGACAGGGTCCGATGGTCATGAAGGGCGCTTCGCGCAGGGCATGACCTTCCAGCAGTACCTGGATCGGATGAACACCAACAAGGAGAAGTTCCTCGAGACGCTGGCGGCGACAGAGAGGTCACGCCGCAGGAGCGGAGGCCGTCTTCAAGGACCGCGGCGACAAGCTGAATGTGCTCGTCCTCACCGAGGACTGGTGCGGCGACGCCCTGACCAATTTCCGGTGCTGGCGAAGATGGTCGAGGGCGCCCACAAGCGTCGAGATGCGCGTGTTCACTCCGGGACCAGAATCCGGACCTGATGGACCAGTACCTGAACCGCGGGGATCTTCAAGTCCATCCCGGTGTTCGTGTTCTTCGACCGGGACATGAAGGAGTGGCGCGCTTCATCGAGCGCCCGCCGAAGATCACCGAGTACATGGAGCAGAAGCAGCTCGAGCTGCGCCGCCAGATGCGCGCCCAGCATGGCCGGAGTGGCAGCGGACCGCTGTGGAGGAGATCCGCGCGCTCCTCGGATGAGACGTCGCGCACTTCCTCGAGACGAGCGCCCGCCGGTCTCCGGGCGGCCGGCGGTGGTGTTCGGGGACCGCGCCCTCACCTACGAGGAGCTCGATCCGGGAGGCCGGCCGGGTGCGCGCGCCGGCCTCGCCAGCGCCGGGCTCCGGCCGGGGGAGCAGGTGTGCCTCCACCTCGCGAACCGCCCGGAGTTCGTCCTCGCGTACTACGGCTGTCGAAGCTCAGGGGTGACGCCGGTCGCGCTGACAACGTCACGTACGCGCGCGAGGGCTCCGCTACATCATCGCGGACAGCGAGGCGGCGGCGATCCTGAGCGCGCCGCCGTTCGCCGCTCGGCTCCCGGAGGCGGGGGAGACGCCGACGGTCCGGATGCGCGTCGGCACCGGGGAACCGGGGCGATCGGCTTCGAGGCCCTCGCTGCGCATCCGCCGATGCGGGCCGTCCGAGCGGGGACCGCGAGGATCTGGCGAGGATCCTCTACACCTCGGCCACCACCGGCCGGCCCAAGGGCGTCATGCTCACGCACGCCAACGTCGTGTCGACACGCACGCGACGGTTGCACCACCTCCGCATGACGCCGGCCGATGCGGGGCTCTGCGCGCTGCCCCTGTTCCACTGCTTCGGCCAGAACTTCATCATGAACGCGCTGGTGGCGGCCGGCGGGACCATGGTCCTGCAGGAGCGCTTCGTGCCGGCGGACTTCCTGACCGCGATCGCCCGCCATCGCGTCACGATTCTCTACGCCGTGCCGACCATGTACATCCTTCTCCTGGCCGGCGACCTCGCCGCCCACGACCTGTCGTCGCTCAGGCTCTCGTTCTCGGCCGCGGCCATGCTGCCGGCGCGAGGTCGAGGCGCGCTGGACTGCGGCGACCGGGCTGCGCTCGATGTCCCAGGGTACGGGCTCACGGAGAGCTCGCCGTTCGCCACGTACAACCACGAGCACAGCCCCGGCCCGGATCGGTGGGCACGCCGATCCGAGAACGTCGGAGGTGCGGGTGGTGGACGAGCAGGACCGCGAGGTGCCCGACGGCACACTCGGCGAGATCGTGATCCGTGGCCCCAACGTGATGCGGAGGCTACCTGGCGAAGCCGAGGACACCGCGTGGACCCTGCGCGGAGGTGGCTCCATTCCGGCGACATCGGCCGGCGCGACGAGGACGGCTACTTCTACGTCGTCGACCGCGTGAAGGACATGGTCAATGTCGCGGGGTTCAAGGTGTTCCCGGGAGGTCGAGGAGGTGCTCTTCGAGCACCCGGCGGTGGCCGAGGCCGCGGTGCTGGGCCGGCCAGACCCGATCAAGGGCGAGGTCGTCCGCGCGTGCGTGGTCCTGCGGGCCGGGCACTCGGCCTCGGCGGACGACCTCATCGACCGGTGCCGGGGCGGCTCGCCTCCTACGAGGTGCCGGTCGTGGTGGAGTTCCCGACCGCCTCCCAAGAGCCCGACCGGGAAGATCCTCAAGAAGAACCTGAGGTAGGGGCTGGCAGGGCGGCGCCCAGGCCGGGCAGGGCGGCACCGCAAGCCCGTTTGCCGATCGTCTCGCCGTGTTACGCTTTTAAGTAGCCATGGCTCAGGTCGGCGTTCTGCTCGTCGACCCGGAACAGTCCCTGGTGGGGGATCCGGCAGACCCTCGAGGGCAACCCTACGAGCTCAGGCTCGCGGGCTCGCCCGCACGCGCTGGAGGCCATCGGCGGCGGCGAGGTCGAAGCCGTGCTGGTGAGCCTGGGATCGGAGGACGGCGCCGGCGCGCTCATCGCGGACATCTCCGGGCGCTGGCCGGATCTGCCCGTGCTCGTCGTGACCGCGCCCGGCGGTCGGGTCCACGGGTTCCAGGCGCGCGCGGCCGGGGCGTGGGACTACCTCGAGCCGCCGGGAGACCTCGCTCCTGAGCGCCTCGTCACCGCGATCGCGAATGCCCTCGACCGCCGGCGCCGCCGCGCCGCGAGCTGCGGGCGGCTCAGGCGGCCGCGCCCGAGACCCTGAACCTCGAGGCCCGGGAGCGGCAGGCGATCCTCGCGCGCCCTCGAGGCGACGCGCTGGAACAAGCAGGCCGCGGCGCGTCTCCTCGGCCTGCACCGGCCCGACGCTCTACGCCAAGATGCGGAAGCACGGCGTGCCCCAGGCGCGCCCGCACTGACCGACCCGCCTTCCTGCCGCCCGCCCGATCCCGTCCGCTCGAGCCTCGTCGCCCGAGCCCCTGGTGCCGCCGAGACCCGCGGTTTCTCCGCGCCGCGCAGGTGTCGCCTCGCGGGCACGGAAGGCGCGCCCGGTCCGGTTGCGGCGCTCCGGACCGTGTGCCACAATGGCCCGCGTAGGTGCGGGCCCCCGATGCGGGGCCGCACGTGTTTCAGCTAATCCGTGCGCGCCAACGGGCGGCGGCCTATGACGACTCAGCTGACCAACAGCGGCCTCGAAGATGTGGTGGTCTCGACCTCCGAGATCTGTTTCATCGACGGGGACCGAGGACGCCTCCTCTATCGCGGTTACGACATTCACGACCTCGTCGAGCACTCCTCGTTCGAGGAGACGGCAGCGCTCCTCTGGAACGGCGCCCTTCCGAAGCGTGCCGAGTTCGAGCGCCTCAAGAAGGCCCCTGGCGACCAGCGGCGGCTGCCTCCCAAGGTCCTGACGCTCGTCCGGGGCCTGCCCGGAAGTCGGACTCGATGGACGTCCTGCGAACCGCGGTCTCGGTGATGGGCATCTACGACCCCGACGCCGGCGACGACTCGCGGGAGGCCAACCTGCGGAAAGCCGTGCGGATCCAGGCGCAGGTGCCGACCCTGGTCGCGGCCTGGAGCCGGATCCGCAAGGGCAAGGCGCCGGTCGCCCCGAACGCTCGGCTCTCCCTGGGCGGCAACCTCCTCTACATGCTGACGGGCCGGAAGCCGAGCGCGCTCGCCGAGAAGGCGATGGACACCGCGCTGATCCTCCACGCCGACCACGAGGCTGAACGCCTCGACGTTCGCGGCCCGCGTCACGGTGGCGACCTCTCCGACATGTACTCGGGCGTCGTCTCGGGCATCAGGGCCCTCAAGGGCCGCTCCACGGCGGCGCGAACGTCGGCGTCATGCGGATGCTGCTGCGAGATCGGGGACGTCGACCGGGCGGAGACCTGGATCAAGAACGCGCTCGCCCAGAAGAAGCGGATCATGGGCTTCCGGGCACCGCGTGCTACAACACCGAGGATCCGCGGGCGACCCACCTCCGGCGCCTCTCCGAGCAGCTGGGGCGGGAGGCCGGCGAGCTCAAGTGGTTCGAGATGTCGCGCATCATCGAGCGGGTGGTCAACGCGGAGAAGGGCTGCCACGCGAACGTCGACTTCTACTCCGCGTCCACGTACTTACTCGATGGGCATCGATCCCGAGCTCTACACGCCGATCTTCGTCGTGTCCCGGGTCTCAGGCTGGACGGCGCACATCCTGGAGCAGCAGGCTCACAACCGCCTGATCCGCCCGCGGGCCAGTACCAGGGGTCACGTCAGGCGACCTACGTTCCCATCGACCAGCGCTGACGGCGCTCGCGGAATGCTCCCGCGCTCGGTCAGTGAGTCCCCGGCACGCGCGCCCCGGCCGCGGCTAGCCCGGCGGCCGGCGCCGACGACGGAGGCGAGTAGCCGATGGCGCGATTCACGAAGGGGAACGGGCTCGGGAACGACTACCTCGTCATGGAGGAGCAGGACATCGACCCCGCTGGGCCCGGCCGCGGTCCGCTGGATCTGCCACCGCAACTGGGGGTCAGCTCGGACGGGATCCTCCTCCGGACGGCCTCGGGCGTCGCCGACGTGGGGCTCCGCATCTTCAATCCCGACGGGAGCGAGGCCGAAGTCCGGCAACGGCCTCCGGATCTTCGCGAGAATATCTCTGGGAGCGCGGCGGGCTCAGAAGTCGCCCATGCGGATCGAGACGAAGGGCGGCGTGGTCGAAGGCGGTGTGCCATCTCGCCGCGGGACGCGTGGACCAGGTGACCGTCGAAGATGGGCCGGGCTACGTTCCGCGCGCCGGAGATCCCCATGCACGGCCCGGATCGCGAGGTCGTCGGGGTCCCGCTGCAGGTGGGTGACCGCTTCCTGACCGTGACCGCGCGGTGTCGGTCAGGAATCCCACTGCGTCGTCTTCACCGACGCCCTCGACGACGACGAGGTGCGACAGCTCGGGCCGAAGATCGAGACGCACGCGTCCTTCCCCAGCCGCACGAACGTCCAGTTCGCGCGGGTCCTGGCGCGGGACCGCGTGGAGATCCGCATCTGGGAGCGCGGCGCAGGGTACCGCTGGCCTCAGGGTCGTCCTCCTGCGCCGTCGCCGCGGCGGCGATCCGCAACGGACTCGCCCGCGGCCGCATCACCATCCAGAGTCCCGGCGGGGAGCTCGTCGTGGAAGTCCGCGATGACTGGTCGATCCGCCTCCGGGGCCCGTCGCCGAGGCCTGCGAGGGCACGCTGGCGCCCGAGCTGGTGGACGCGCTCCCGCGCCGACGCCCCGCTGCCCTTCGAATGAGGTGCCCATGCCCGGCCTGATCCCGAAGACGGCGTTCATCGGCATCGATCACGTCGCGCACCTGGCGACGGGCGGGGAGGCGCCGGTGCTCCGCGCCAACCTCGCCGCCGCGACGCGGTTCCTCCTCGACAAGGGCGACGGCATGCCCGGGCGCGAGCGCTTCTTCGCGACGGCGGACCGGACGCGTGAGGCCCTGGCCGCGCCGGCTCGGCGGCCGGCCGGAGGACGTCTCGTTCCTCGGCAGCGCCTCCGAGGGCCTCCGTGGCCTCCGAGGGCCATCGACTGGCGGCCGGGGACAACGTCGTGGTGGGCCAGAGCGGAGTTCCCGTCCGTTGCTCCTCGCGTGGCAGCGGCTCCGGCCGCGCGGCGTCGAGGTCCAGGCGGTGGGCCGCGAGGCTGTGGTGGCGCCGGACGAGATCGCGGCCGCCGTGGACCTCGCGCGACGCGGGCCATCGCGGTCAGCCACGTCGGCTACCTCACCGGGGCCCGCCACGACCTCGAGGCGACTCCGGACCCTGGCGGACCGGTCGGGGGCGCGGCTGATCGTCGACGCATCGCACGCCCTCGGGGTCGTGCCCGTCGCCGGGATGCTCTGCGACGTGGTCGTCGCCTGCTGCTACAAGTGGGTCCTGGCCGTCCACGGCGTCAGGGTGTTCTACGCCAACAGCCGGCGCTGGCCCGGGGCTCGCGGCACCCTGGGTGGGCTGGCACTCGACGTATCGCGAGGACGACTGGCGGCGCCGGACCGACTACCGGCTCCGGGAGGACGGCTCGCGCTTCGAGGCGGGCAACCCGCCGTTCCTGCCGGTGTACATCCTGGACAGCGCGCTCCGCGTCCTGGACGAGCTGGACCCGCGGGCCGTCGAGGCCCACGTCCTCGCGCTGGGCGGCACGCTGCGGGACGGGCTGGTGAAGCTCGGCCTGCCCGTGCTGACGCGCCGAGGCCCCCGAAGAGCGGGCCGGTAACATCGTGTTCGCGACGGACCGCTGCATGGAAGTCGAGCGCGCCCTCCGCGAGAACGGCGTGCTCGTCTGGGCCGGCGACGGACGGATCCGCCTGTCGGTGCACGCGTACAACGACGAGGCCGACGTCGCGCGCGCCCTCGCGGTGCTCGAGGGACCTGACGGCGCGCGGCGCCGTCTGACCGAAATGTCCTCCGGCGGGACGGCGGTGCCCGGCACCGCGCCTGTCCGCGAAGCGCACCGCTTCAGACGTCCGCGCTCTCGAGGCGTACCTCCGTGATCGGCTGCCGGGCTTCGCCGGGCCGCTCGAGGTGCGGCAGTTCCTGGGCGGCCAGTCGAATCCGACCTACCACCTCCACGCGCCGGAGCGGGACTACGTGCTCCGCCGGAAGCCTCCGGGAAGCTCCTGCCGTCCGCCCACGCGGTCGAGCGGGAGTTCCGAGGTGATCGCCGCGCTCCGGGCACGCCGCGTGCCGGTCCCGGAGGCCCTCGTGCTCTGCCAGAGGATCCCGCGATCGTCGGGCACCCCGTTCTACAGTGATGCGCTACGTCGCGGGGCGGGTGCTGGCTGACCTGAGCCTGCCCAGGCTTGCCCGCCGGCTGCGGCGGGCGCTCTGGGAGCGACGCAGTCTCGGTCCTGCGCGCCTCCATCAGGTCGACTGGCGCGCGTGCGGCCTCGCCGACTTCGGGCGGACCGGGCAACTACTACGCCCGCCAGCTCCACCGCTGGGTGGGGCAGTACCGCGCGTCGGAGACCGAGACCATCCCGGCCATGGAGCGCCTCATCGAGTGGCTGCCCGCCCACGTGCCCGGCGACGACACCACCGACGCTGGTGCACGGGGACTTCCGGATCGGGAACACGCGTGGTCCACCCGACGGAGCCGCGGATCCGTGGCGGTGCTGGACTGGGAGCTGTCGCACGCCTCGGGCAACCCGCTGGGCGACCTCGGCTACCTCTGCACGCCGTTCCGGATGCCGCCGGGAATCGACGGCTTCCGCGGCCTCGAACCTCGGGCACATGGGCATTCCTACCGAGGCGGAGGTCGTGGCGCGCTACTGCCGCCTGACGGGTCGCGACGACGATTCCCGGACTGGGAGTTCTACGTCGCCTTCGCCCTGTTCCGGCTGGCCGCGATCTGCCAGGGGATCATGGGCCGCGTCCGCGACGGCACGGCTAGCGACCCCGACGCGCGCCGGCGCGGGAGCGCGCGCGACCTGCTGGCGGAGGCAGCCTGGGCGGTGGTGGACGCGCGCCGCATAGGAGCGCGTCGACGTCATGGACGCGTGTCGGCGGATCGTCTGTCTTGACACGCTGCATCTGCAGACGCGTAATGTCCGACGCTACCGCCGCGCGTCGACGCTGGCGATCCGAGCCGATCGATGGATCACCACCTCGTGACCGCGCATGCTAGGGACGTCGGAAGCACCCGGCCTCGCGAGCGCGACGGTCCGGAGCCGTGCCGGCCTCCGGCTGCTGTCCGGATCCCGCCGACGGGAGCGCTTCCGGGTGACGGCAGTCGGGCTGGGCTGGCGACCGCGACCGTAGCGGCGGTGACCGCGAGCGACCAGCCGCGCGAGCCTGGTACCGTCAGATCGGTCCTCGAGTGCGGCGGAACGTGCTGCTCAAGAGCGTCGGCACGCCGGCCGTGATCCGTCGTCTTCCCTGCTCCTGTACCAGCATCTGCTGAACCATCCGCTGTTTCCGGTGACCGAGATGCCGCTGACGGCGCTCGACCATCTCGTCGGCTTCTATCCGCCCGCGCTGGTCCTGTACGCGAGCCTGTGGGTCTACGTGTCGATTCCGCCAGCGCTCCTGCCGAGCGCCGTGCGGAGCTGTTCGACTACGCCGTGGGCGATCGGCGGGTTGCCTGATCGGCCTCGCCTGCTTCTCTCGTCGTGGCCCACCGCGGTGCCTCCTCGCTCGGATTCCGACCGGGCAGCGCCATCCCGGGTTCGAGGAGCTGCAGGGGCTGGATGCGGCCGGCAACGCCTGCCCGTCGCTTCACGTCGCGACCGGCGCTGTTCTCCGCGGTCTGGCTCGGCGGATCCTGCTTCGCGGAGATGCGGTGCGGGCTGGATCGTGCGCGAGGCGTGAGCTGCGGCGCTGGAGCCTGCGAATCGTGTACTCGGCGATGGCGACGCAAGCGGCTACGTCGCCCTCGACGTGCTGGCCGGGGCGGTCCTCGGCTGGCCGGGGCCGCTGTCGGTGCGGTACCGAGCGGGCCATCGCTGGGCCGCCGCGGCCGGATTCGCGCTTGATGAGCGCCGACCGCGGGGCCGGCGAGTTCGCGAGTCGCGCGGGGCGTTGCGCGTCGCTGACCGGGTCGCGTGGCGGGCGGGCGGGTCGGCGCGCGGTGTGCCGACCGACCGGGTTCCCGGGTCCGATGAGACAGGCCTGCCTCGTCCTGATCCTCGCGCCTCGTGGGCGCGGGCGCTGAGCCTCGCGCTCGCACCGCCGCCGGCTTCCTGGATCGGTGCGACGGGCGCGCTGGCGCGCGGCGGCGACGCGCTCTTCGCGTGGGCCGATCTTCCGGGTCAACTCGAGCTTCTGGATCGAGACGCACTGGCGGGCGCCGCGGTCCTCCCGGGCCGTGCGCGCTGACGTTCGACGACGGGCCCGACGAGTAGCTTCACGGCCCGCGTGCTGCGACATCCTGGCGGAGAAGGGCGTGCCGGCGACGTTCTTCGTCGTCGGCGAGCGAGGTGGAGCGTCACCCGGAGCTGATCAGGCGCGCGCACGAGCTGGGGCACGCCATCGGCAACCACACCCACACGCACTCGCTGGGTTCCACTTTCGCCACGGGAGCGGTCTCCGCCGCGAGATCAGCGCTTGCAGCGAGGCGATCCGCTCGACGATCGGGCTCGAGCCGCGTCTGTTCCGTGCTCCCCAGGGTCCTGAAGACCCCGTGCTCGGCGACGCTCCGCGAGCACGGCATGGCCGCTCATTGGCTGGCAAGTATCCGGGATGGACTACCTGATCCGCGATCCGGAGCGGATCGCGCGGCAGATGGTCGACGGGGCCGAGGCCGGGGCGTGCTGCTGCTGCACGACGGCGGCGGCCTGCAGGGCAGCGCGGACCGCTCGGCGACGGTCCGCGCCCTCCCGATGGTCATCGACGGCCTGCGGGCCCGCGGCTTCACGTTCGTTGCGCGCCGATCGAGCTCTTCGTCGGTGCCGGCCTACCGCGAACCGAGTGCGCGCGGAGGCTGCGGACGTTGAGGCCTCGGCGCGCAGAAGACGTCGTCCGAGAGCGGAGAGCGGCGCGGCGTCGCCCGCTCCCTGATTGCCTCGCTCCGGCGCGGCTGGCGCGTCTTCCGCACTGGGGATCGCGTTCGCGCGTGTTCGGGCTCGGCGCCCTCGTGATCAGCGCTGGTCGCTGCCGCTGCTCCAGCTGGCGTCGGGACGGCCGCACCGACGTGCAGCGGCGGGTGCAGGCCCTCATTCACCATGCCTTCAGGCTGTTCGCCTGGTTCATGACCGGTGATCGGCTTGATTCGGGTCACGTGGGTCGGCCGAGGAGCGACTGCGCGAGCGCCCCATCCTGGTCGTCGCCAACCACCCGACGCTCATCGACGTCGTGCTTCTCGTGGCCGCGATGCCCCAGGCCGACTGCATCGTGAAGACGGCGGCCGAGCGCCACCTGCTGCTGCGGCGGCTGGTCGAAGGCCGCCGGGTACATCCCGAACGACCGTCCCGAGGCGCTGATCGCGGCCGGCACCGAGAGCCCTGCGTCAGGGCCGGTCGCTGCTGCTCTTTCCCGAAGGGACCCGGTCGCCGTCGAGGCGGCCTGAGACCGTTTCATCGCGGCGCGGCGCGAATCGCGCTCCGGAGCGGGACCGACCTGGTGTCCGGTCGTCATCACCTGCTCGCCGCCGACCCTCATGAAGGGCCAGCCCTGGTACGACGTGCCCGGCGTGCGCGGCGCACATCACGCTCACGGTGAAGGATCCGATCCTGGTCCGGGATCACCAGGCCGACCCAGCGGACGGAGGCCGCCGGTGCCCGGAGCTGACCGACTGCCTGCAGGGGTTCTACGAGCGTCAGCTTCGCGCGAGTCGCTGACGGCTCGCGGCGCTGGCATGTCTCGACGGAGGAGCTGCTTCCAGAGGATCCGGGAGCGTCATGGTGAAGACGTTCGGCCTGGAGGAGGGCGCAGATCACCCGTGCGGCGCGCCTCGTCGACGACCTGGAGCTGGACAGCCTCGACCGGACCGAGCTCCTCGTCGATGCTCGAGCGCGAGACCGGGGAAGGGCATTCAGCGAGAGCGAGGCTGAGGCGATCCGGACCGTCGACGACCTCCTGGATCTGCGTCGAGCGGAAGCAGGCGCACTCGGCATGACCTCGCTCCTGACCGGCGCCACGATCGGCTATCCGTTCCTGATCTCCGCGGGCAGCGGCGCTCGGCCGGCCGCGATTGCCGCTGGTCCTGATCGGCGCTGATGCTCGCTGGTCCCGATGCGCCTCGCGTGGCGCTCCGGCTTCCGAGAGCGACGCTGTTGGCGCGCTGGCCGAGGCCGGCGCTGATGATGGCCTTCCTGGCGGTGGCGGCCGATCGTGAACGAGGGGCACGTGATCTCGGCTGGGCCCGGCGCTGGCCAACGTGGCCATGCTCCTGTCGTTCGGCCGCACGCTTCGGAGCGGCCGTCGATGGTCGAGAGCATCGCGCGTCTGCAGTCACGGCGCGCGAGCTGCCCGGAGAGCTCGTGACCTACTGCTGGCGGCTGACGCTGCTCTGGTGCGTCTTCTTCGCGCTGAACGCGGCTTTCATCACCTGGCTGGCCTTCTACGCGAGCCTCGCGTCGTGGACGATCTGACACTGGGCTGCTGGCGTATCTCCTGGCGGGCGCTCCTCTTCATGGCGGAGCTCCTCGATCGGCACCGACGCTTCGCGGGTGACGTCAGCTAGGACGGGCGAGGTCGCCGCCGCGGGTCCCGCGGCCTACGCCAGCCTAGCGCTGCCACGTCGCGGCCTCGGATGACGCGAGCGTCCCGTGAATGCCTGCCTGCTCATCCCCATCTACAACCACAAGGACACGATCGGGGCGTGCTCGACTCGCTGGCCCATCTCGGGTTGCCGTGCCTGGTCGTCGACGACGGGAGCGACGAGGCGACGCAGGAGACGCCTGAGAGCGAGCGCGCCGGCGGCCCTGGGTCGAGGTCTCATCGTCTGCCCATGAATCGCGGGCGGGGCGCCGCCCTCCGGCACGGATACTGCGCGCGCTGCCGAGCGGGCGTTCTCGCACGTCGTGCAGCTCGACGCCGATGGCCAGCACGACCCGGCCGACGTGCCGAAGTTCCTGGACGCGGCGCGCCGGCGAGCCGGAGGCGCTTGATCCTGGGCCGGCCGATCTTCGGCGCCGAGTCGCCCCGGGCGCGCGGCTGTACGGCCGGCAGCTGTCGCAGGCGTTCGTGTGGGCGGTGACCGGGTCGCTGGCGATCGAGGATCCCCTCTGCGGGTTCCGCTGCTTTCCGCTGAGGCCGGACGCTGCCCGCTGCTGGATGCGCGTGACCCTCGGCGATCGGATGGACTTCGACCCCGAGATCGTGGTGCGCCTCGCCTGGGACGGCGTCCTCGATCGTCAACATCCCGACTCGCGTCCGATACTTCCGCGGCGGCCTGTCGCACTTCCGGATGGTCCGGGACAACATCCTCATCGTCCGCACCTACCTTCGTCTCGGTCGGCGCGCGCGCTGCGCCGCGGGCTCGGCTAGCCCGGCATGGCGACAGCGTGCGGTCGCCCGCGCACCGGCTCCTGGATGTCCGTCCGGAGCGCGGCTCGATCCTGGGCATGCGCTTCGTCGTCTGGTGCTACCGGCGTGCTGGGGCGGCGGTTCTTGCCAGTGGCTCATCCTGCCCGTGCGTCCTGTACTTCTTCCTGACCGACCGGAGAGGGCGACGAGCCTCGCTCCAGATATCTCCGCCGGCTGTACGCCCGGCCCGGGGGACCGGAGGCGCTGGGTCGCCGTGCCGACCTGGCGGCACTCCTTCCTCCACTATCGCGCATGCGGGCTCAGCATACTCGACCGGGTCGGGTTCTGGCTCGGGAGAGAGGAGACTTCTCGATCGACGTCCGCACCGACCGTGCAGTTCACGCCGGCTCGAGGAGGAAGGCCGAGGCGCCATCATCCTCGGTGCGCACCTTGGGAGCTTCGACGCGCTCCGCGTGCTCGCCCGGCGCGCCGGATGGTTGTGAACGTCGTGATGTTCATCCGAGCACGCCCGGATGATCAACTCGGTCTTTCAGGCCCTCGACCGCGACGCCTCGCTCCGGGTCATCCAGCTCGATCCGGGCTCGATCAACTCGGCCTTCGCGATCAAGGCCTGCATCGAGCGGGGCGAGTTCGTGGCGCTCCTGGCCGATCGGGTCGGGATCGGCGACGAGAAGCGCACCGGGCCGGTCGAGTTCCTCGGCGACCGCGCTGATCTTCCCGCACGGCCCGTTCTTCCTGGCGAGCCTGCTCAGTGCCCGCTGATCTTCATGGTGGCGCTCCGGATGGGCGACGGCCGGTACGAGGCGTTTGCCGAGCGGGTCGCGGAGAAGGTCATCGTCGACGGGCCGGAGGACCTGGACGCCCTGGCCGGCGACTACGCGCGGCGGCTGGAGCGCGTACTGCCTGATGGCGCCGTACCAGTGGTTCAACTTCACGACTACTGGTCGGACGACCCGGGGACGTAGAGAGCGAACCGCAGGGCCGCGGCGCGGCGCGTCGCCGCCGTCAGACGTGCTTCCGGAGCTCGAGCCGTCCGATCTGGCGGCGGTGGACCTCGTCGGGCCCGTCGGCGAAGCGGAGCGTCCGGGAGTGCGCCCACCAGTAGGCGAGCGGGAACGCCTGGCTGACGCCGCCCCCGCCGTGGAGCTGGATCGGCCCGGTCGAGCACGCGCGAGGGTCATGTTGGGAACGGCCACCTTGATTTCCGCGATGGCCTGCTTGGCCGCCTTGTTTCCGACGGTGTCCATCATCCACGCCGCGTGGAGCACCAGCAGGCGGGCCTGGTCGATCTCGATCCGCGACTGGGCGATGCGCTCCAGGCTCACGTCGTTCTCCGGCCAGGCGCTTCCCGAAGGCCACGCGCTCCTGGGCGCGGCGGCACATGAGCTCGAGCGCGCGCTCGGCGACGCCGATCTGCCGCATGCAGTGGTGGATCCGCCCGGGACCCAGGCGCCCCTGCGCGATCTCGAACCCGCGGCCCTCGCCGAGGAGCAGGTTGGCCGCCGGAACCCGCACGTTCTCGAAGACGACCTCGCCGTGCCCATGCGGCGCGTCGTCGTAGCCGTAGACGGTGAGCATGCGGACGACCCGGACGCCCGGCGCGTCCCGCGGCACGAGGATCATGGACTGCTGCTTGTAGCGGTCGGGATTCTCGGGATCCGTCTTGCCCATGAAGATGACGATCTTGCAGCGCGGGTCACCGATCCCCGACGTCCACCACTTGCGCCCGTTGATGACGTACTCGCCGCCCGTCGCGGACGATGCTCGCCTCGATGTTCGTCGCGTCCGACGACGCGACCGCGGGCTCGGTCATCGCGAAAGCCGACCGGATCTTGCCGTCCAGGAGCGGCGCGAGCCACTCGCGCTTCTGCGCCGCGGTGCCGTAGCGGACGAGCACCTCCATGTTCCCGGTGTCGGGCGCCGAGCAGTTGAACACCTCCGGGCGCGATCGGGGACGCGCCCCATGATCTCGGCAGAGCGGCGCGTACTCGAGGTTGGTGAGGCCGGATCCGTGCTCGCTCTCCGGCAGGAAGAGGTTCCAGAGGCCGCGCTCGCGGGCCTTCGCCTTCAGCTCCTCCATGATCGGCGGCACCTGCCAGCGCGTCGGGCCCGCGTCGAGCTGGTCGACGAACGTCTGCTCGTTCGGGTAGACGTGGCGGACCATGAAGTCCGTCAGCTGGTCCAGGTACTCCCGCGTGCGCTTCGAGTACTCGAAGTCCACGGCACCGCCTCTCTCCGACGGCCTCCACGGCCGCTCGGTCCGGGTCGCCCTACTGAACCATCCCGGGCCGTTTCCGCAAGCCGAGCGGCCTTCCGGCGCTCGCCGGCCCGCGCGCGGCGTCGGCTTGCCGGGCGGCCCGGTAAGTTTGTGGCGCCCCCTGTTTTGTCGTACCATCGGTCGATGCACGGTGGGGTCGTGTGGGCACTCGATCCGACGTCCCGAGAGGCTTCCGCATGCGCAGCTTCGCTGATCGAGCTCTTCCGGGAGGAGTTCCGGCGATCGCCGCGCTGGTGGCCGCCGTCGCCGTCATCCGCATCGTCTGCCGCCGTCCGACCCTGCGACGCCTGTCGTTCGCGCTTTCCCTGATCGCCCTGACCGGGAGCGTGGCGCTCTTCCGGGCGCTGGCGCCGGCCGAGGCGCCGCTCCTCGATCCCTACCTGCGCTTTCTCGCTCTTCACGCTCGCCTACGGGGCGTTCAAGGTCGTGGAGGTCCTGGTCCTGGACCTCCTGCCGGGCCGGAGCGGACCGCGGCAGGCCCCGGCCATCCTCCGCGACGTCGTCGCAGGCGGTCGTCGGTGGCTTCATCCTGGTGGTGCTCCTCCGGGCGAGCTTCGGCGTGGATGTCGCGGCACCCGGTGGCCACGTCGGCCGCCCTGTCGATCGTCCTCGGCTTCGCGCTGCAGGAGACGCTGGCGAACCTGTTCGCGGGACTGGCGCTGATGCTCGAGCGCCCCTTCGAGCCGGGCGACTGGATCCAGATGGGCAAGCTCACCGGACAGGTCCAGGAGGTGAGCTGGCGCGCGGTGCGGTTGAAGCTCATGCGGCAGGAGGACTACCTGGTCGTTCCAGAATAGCGTGGTGGCGAAGTCCGAGATCGTGAACATGAGCCAGCCGCTGCCCATGCACGGCCACGTGCTCGAGATCAATGCCCCGTACGCGGAGCCGCCCGGGCGCGTGCGGAGGTGCTGGTCGAGGCGCTGCGCTCGACGTGGCGGGAGTCCTGCGCGACCCGCGGCCCAAGGCTCGGGTCGCTCGGTTCGAGAGCTCGGCGATCGTCTACCAGATCGTGTACTACCTGGACGACTACCCGCGGATCGACGATCTCCAGGGAGAGGTGCTCTCCGCGCTGCTGGCACGCGTTTCGCCGCCACGGGATCGACCCTGCCGTTCCCCAGCACCGACGTGTTCTTGGCGCGACGCGGTCAGGGTCGCCGGCGACGCGCGCGCCGAGCAGGTCGGCCGGATCGCCGGCATGCTGGCCGGCGTCGAGTTCCTGGAGGCGCTCACGTCGGAACAGCTGGAGCGGCTCGCCGCCGAGTCGATCAGCGTGCCGTATCCGGTCGGCGGCGCGGTCGTGCGCCAGGGGACGAGGGCGACAGCTTGTTCGCTCGTGGCCTCGGGCCGCGTCGAGGTGTCGGTGCGCGGCCGGGCGGAGGCCTCGAGCGGCGCCCTGGCCACGCTCGGCCCCGGGGACTACTTCGGCGAGATGTTCCCTGCTCACCGGCGCGCCTCAGCGTCGGCGACGATCCGCGCCGTCGAAGGAGACCAGCCTCGTGGTCCTCCGGAAGGAGGCGCCTGCGGCCGCTTCTCGTCGCCGATCCCATGGTCCTGGAGCGCCTCTCGAAGACGCTCGCGCGGCGGCAGGCCGAGCGTGACGATGCGATCAATCGGGCGGCGACTGCCGAGTACGAGGGCCCCGGCGCGGATCGAGCCAGCCAGCTACTCACCCGGATGCGGCGGTTCTTCGGGCTCATGAGCGACCTCGGTGGCGCGCGGCTGATCGCGCAGAGAGGAGAACGGATGGCGGCTGAGCAGACGGCGGCGCTGGTGGTGGTGGAGGAGGAGACCCTGGGCTTGCGGCTGTCGCTGAAGCTGAAGCTCACGCTCCTCATCACGACGCTTCTCGTGCTGACGGTGCTGCTCGTGAGCGTCTTCCTGGTGCGGCAGGAGCAGGAGAGCCTCACGAACGAGATGAGCAAGCGCGGGCGCACGATCGCGAGGGACCTCGCGAACGCGTCGAAGAACCCGATCCTGTCGAACGACGACCTGACGCTGTCCCTGCTGGTGCAGGACGCGATGAAGGACCCCGACGTCGTCTACCGTGATCTTCGCGGACGCCGACGGCAAGGTGGTGGCGCACCCGGACCTCGCAGATCGGTCAGCGGGTCCAGCGGTCGGACGGCCTGCCGATGGCGGTGGGCGACACGCAGGTGACGCCTTACGTGCGACCCGAAGCACGGCAAGGTGATCGACTTCGCGGTGCCCGCTGGTCTTCAGCAAGGTGGCGGTCGGCTCGCTGTACCTCGGCTTCAGCCGGAAGCCGATCGACGAGGCCGTCGCCACCGCGCGCGAACTCGACGATCGTCATCAGCGCCGCCGATGGTCGTCGTCGGAATCCTGGGCGCGCTCGGGCTGGCCACCGTGCTGCTCGCGGCCCGTGATGCGCCTGGTCGAGGGCACGCGCGCGCCGTCGCCGCGGGGAACTTCCAGATCCACCTGCCGGTCACCTCGCGGGACGAGATCGGAGCGCTTGACCGAGTCCGTTCAACCAGATGGCGAAGAGCCTCCGCGAGAAGGAGATGATCAAGCGAGCGTTCACGCGCTACGTCGCCGCGCCAGGTGGTCGACGAGATCCTGAAGGACCCCGAGAAGCTCGCTCTGAAGGAGGAGCGCCGGGACGTCACGGTCCTGTTCTGCGACATGCGGGGTTCACCTCCTGGCCGAGCGTCTGTCGCCGGAGGAGGTCGTCGGCGTGCTGAACGACTTCTACACGCTGATGGTCGACACGCACCGCGAAGAACGACGGGATCGTGGACAAGTTCCTCGGCGACGGGGTCATGGCCATCTTCGGCGCCCCGATCGTCCACGAGGATCACCCGCGCGCGTGCGGTCAAGACGGCAGGTCGCGATGCAGGCCGGGGTGGCGGAGCTCTCCGCGGAAGCGCGCGCGGGAGGGAAGGATCCGATCGCGGTGGGCATCGGCGTCAGCGCCGGGGAGGGCCGTCGCCGGACGGTGGGGACCGAGGACCGGATGGAGTACACGGTCATCGGCGACAGCGTGAACCTAGGCGGCGCGCGCTCGAGTCCAATGCGAAGCCGGGACAGATCCTGATCAGCCAGCGTACGTATCAGCGGGTGGACGGGGTGGTCAACGATCCGCACGCTCGGCGTGATCCGGGTGAAGGGCAAGGAAGAGCAGGTCGAGGTCTACGAGGTCCTCGGCCTCACGCAGGGTGCGTGAGGCCGGCGAGAGGGCGAGCAGCGTCGTCGAGCCGATCGGCCGCAGGCTCGCACGGCGAGGCTATTGACGGACGGATGCAACGCGATGAGGGCCGAGTGGCCCGAGACGTCGCCGCGAGAGCAAGGAGAGGTGGATGGCATGTGGGGCAGGAGTCCGCTGAGGCGGTTGCTCGTACTCGGGGTCGCGGTGGGCGTGCTGAGCGCCTGCGCGGCGGCCCTCCCGCGTCCACCGGGCGCTCCGGCGCTCACCTCCCGGCCGGCGCACGGCCCCGGGCCCAGCCGGCGCGCCCGGCCCGGCGCCGACCCCGGCCTCGCGTCCGGCCCCGGCGGCCCGATGCGAGCCGCTGCCCGACGAGCTTCGAGTCCGACAGACTTCGTGGTCGTGCTCGCCAAGGCGGGTGACACGGCGGCCGGCCTCGCGCGGCGATACCTCGGAGACCCGGCGAAGGCGTGGCTGATCGAGGATCACAACCGGCACCGCGACGTTCACGCCGGGCCGCGAGGTCGTGATCCCGAAGCGGCCGTGGAACCCCGCGGGCGTGGAGCCGCGCGGCTACCAGTTGGTGCCGATCCTCTGCTACCACAACCTGGGGCCGCAGACCCGCGGCCGGCTCGTCATGTCCGCGAGCGCGTTCGAGGAGCAGATGCGGTACCTCAAGCGCGAGGGGCTACCACGTCATCACGCTCAAGCAGTTCCTCGAGTTCACGCGCGCTTCGGCAGCAGCTTCCGCGAAAGACGGTCGTCCTCACGTTCGACGACGGCTGGAAGTCCTTCAAGGAGTACGCGTACCCGATTCTCAAGGAGCTCGGGTTCCCGGCGACGCTGTTCATCTACACGGACTTCATCGGCGCCCGGATCGCGCTGTCGTGGCCGGAGCTCGAAGGAGCTCGGCCCAGGAAGGGTTCGACATCCAGGGCGCACTCGAAGTCGCACGACGACATGCGCAAGAAGCCGTCGGAGTCCGAGGAGGACTACAATCGACGCATGCAGGCCGAGCTGGTGCAGCCGCTCGTCGGTCTTCCAGCAGCGCGTCGGGGACGCCCGCCGAAGATCCTCGCGTACCCGTACGGCTCCCACGACGAAGGGCGTGGTCGAAGCGCGTGCAAGGAGGCCGGCTACATCGCCGCTCTCGACGTGCGCCGCCAGGGAACCCCTCGTTCACGCCGACCCTGACGATCCATCGGGCGCAGGTCTACTCCGAGATGAGCCTCGATGACTTCGTCCGCAACCTGACCGTGTTCAGCGAGGAGGCGATCCGGTGATGATTCGTCCGTCGCGGCCGCTCGCTTCTCGCTCGGCGGTCTGGCGCTCACTGCTGGGCGCCTGCGCGGCTGCCACGGCGCTCGCCGGCCCGCCGCCCGCCGCTGCGACCCCGCCGCTCTCCGCGCCACCCGCCGCCGCTCCTGCCGCTCCTGACGGCGCCGTCCGCCGGCGGTCGCGCCGGTTCCGGCACCCTGTCGCCGCGCCAGCAGCTCGCGGCGGGGCACAAGGACAAGGCGCGCCGGCTGGAGAGCAGTGGGGATCTCCGGCAGGCGCTGCGACGAGTGGAAGATCGCCCTCACGATCGATCCCGCGGATCAGGCTGCCCAGGACAGCCGACGACAGCTCGAGGCGCGCATGGAGCGGCTCGGTCAGCGAGCGGCTCAGCCAGGGGCGCGAGGCCCTGGAGAAGGGCGACCACCTGGAGGCCCGCCGGCACTTCCTGGCCGTGCTGGCGATCGATCCGGCGAACCAGACCGCCTTCTCGGCGCTCCAGAACGACGTCAAGGAGATCCGCTTCGTGCCGCACACCGTCGAAGGCGGGGGAGACGCTCGCCACCATCTCCGAGCGCTACTACGGTGACCGGTCCCGGTCGGAAGTCATCTGGGAGACGAACCAGCTGCCGCCGAACCCGCGGCTGAGCGCCGGGCATGGTGCTGAAGATCCCCGGAGATTCCCGGCGTGCCGTTCGTCCTGCCCGAGCTCCGGCCGAAGCCGCCGGAGCCGGTGGCGCGGCCCGACGCCCGTGCACGCCGCCCGAGGACGGCCCGGCCGACCGAGACCGTCGAGATCAACCCGCTTCTGGTGGGAGCCCGCGAGGCGCTGGAGAAGGGTGAGTACCAGGTGGCGCTGGCCGACGTCGACCGCGTGCTCGCCAGCAATGCCCAGAACCCCGACGCGGCCGAGCTGAAAAAGGCGGTCCTGTACGGGCTGGGCAAGAGCCAGCTCAGCCAGCGGAAGTACGAGGACTCCGTCAAGACGCTCGTCCAGCTGAGCGCGGCTCGCCCCGGCCTACCAGGACTCGCCGACTCTCCTGAAGCAGGCGCGGGAGCGCGCCGCCCAGCTGCACTACGCGCAGGGCCTTCAGCTGTACCGGGAGGAGAAGCTCGAGGACGCCATCACGCAGTGGAAGGCGGTGCTCGAGTACGAGCCGGAGCACGTCGAACGCGAAGAAGAACATCGAGCAGGCCGAGCGCCTGCTGAAGAGCCTACAGCAGCGGCAGCAGCCGAAGAAGCCCTGACTCTAGGCGCTGGGCTCGTGCCCGAGGATCGCCAGGAAGTGCTTGACGATCTCGGGGTCGAGCTGGGAGCCCGCGCTCTCGCGCAGGCGCCGAGTCGCCTCGTCCGCCGCGAGCGCCCTGCGGTACGGCCGATGGTGGGTCATGGCCTCGTAGGTCTCGGCGACCAGGATGATTCGCGAGAACAGGGGGATCTCGTCGCCCCGGAGGCCCTCCGGATAGCCGCTTCCGTCGAACCGCTCGTGGTGGTGGCGGACCGCCCGGGCGATCTCCGCCAGCGCCGGCTGAGCCCTGAAGACCTCGGCCCCGCGCACCGGATGGACCCGACACCTCCTCCATCTCATCCTCGGCCAGCACCGAGGGCTTGCGGAGGATGTACTCCGGGCGTCGAGAGGTACCCGACGTCGTGGAATGCCGCCGCGATGAAGAGCATGAGCCGCTCGCGCGGACGGGAGCGCCAGGGACTCGGCGATCTTGTCGCAGTACGCCGCCACCCGGGACGAGTGCCCCGTCATGTAGGGGTCGCCGGCGTGGGTCGCGTCGGCCACGGCGCGCACGACGTGAAACAGGAGCTGCTCGCTCTCGCGATCGAGATCTCCGAGCTGCGCCACCCTTCACCCTCCTACGATCCGTTCGCCGCGCGCCCGACCGATGGCCGGGCTTGGCGGACACTCTAGCCCCCTCCCACGACCGGACGCAAGGTAATCGGCACGCGCCTCCCGCGCCGAGCGCGGTGTCTTAGGCCGGGGAGCGGCGCGGCCTATAATACCGGCCTGTGGGCGATCTGTTTCCGGCCTGGGCCTGGGTCCTGATCGAGGACTACGTCGACCGATCCCTCGAGGACCGCGGCACGACGAATCCGACGCGCCCAAGAGACGCTGGCGCGAGGTGGCGCGCCTGTGGGCTGATCTCTCGTGCACCATCCTCGTCCAGGAGCCGTGGCAGGGGACGGTCCGGTTCAAGCGACTGCTCCGCCTCCGCGGCGACGAGATGCGGCCGTTCCTGGAGTCACCGGAGACGCTTCATCCGGGAGCGGTTCGGCGGCGGGAAGTTCAAGCTGAACATCCACCACGGCATGCACTTCGTGAACACGAAGAACTTCAAGCCCGAGAGGGCCCGCCCGTTGGCAGGCGATCCCGGAGCTGGTGGAGGACTGACATGGTCCAGGATCCGACGTGCGGGCCTCTCCGGCCTCCGCGGCCGGAGCCGATCCGAATGGCACGAGACCGGTGCCTCCGGCCCCGCTGGCTGATCTGGCTGACCGTCTCGTGGAGCGTGGCGATAGCCTCCGCGCCCGCGTCTCGGAGATGCCGCGCCGCTGCCGCCCGCCGCGCGAGGGCCGGCGCGAGCCGGGGACCTCGAGGACGTCCGGAGCACTCCTCGAGCATCGTCTCGTCCGCGCCCAGCTCGCGAGCCCTCGGCGTGTCGCCGTCGGAGGCGACGGCGCTGCTGGCAACGCCTGACCCCGGCGGAGCGGGAGGAGCTCGGCGGCGCGCGCGGACGAGCTCCGCGCCGGCGGCGACCCTGTGGCGGCGGGGGTCGCGATTGCGATCATCGTGGCGATGATCGTCATCCTCGCCCTCGAGCTCATCGGCCGGCGCGTCATCTCCCGGCCCAGCACTCGGCCCGTCGAGCCCTGACGCGCGGACGGACCCGGCTTCCGGCGACACGGACCCGGATGGGTGAACGCCACGGTCTGACGCCGCCGCGGCAGGACGCGAGCGGGGCGCTGGTCGACCTTGCCGGAGCGCCCCTCGCGCATCGTGTCCCTGATCCCGAGCATCACGGAGCTCCTCTTCGCCCTGCGGGCTCGACGAGCGGATCGTGGGGGTCACGATCTTCTGCAGCGAGCCGCGCGACCGGGTCGCCCGGACGGCCAAGGTCGGCCGCGAGAAGGATCCCGATCCCGCCCGCATCCGGGCTCTGGCTCCGGACCTCGTCATCGCCAACATCGAGGAGAATCGGCGCGAGGTGGTCGACGCGCTCCGGGCGGAGGGCGTGCCGGTGTGGGTGACCTTCCCCGGACGTTGGCGCAGGGCATCGCGCTCGTCCGCGGAGCTCGGCGCCTGACCGGCGCGCGAGGCCGGCGGCGGCGGCGCTCGCGGCGTCCCTCGAAGCGGCTCACGCGCGAGTGGCCGGCCCGCGTCGGCCGGTCGGACTCGGGTGAGGGTGTTCTGCCCGATCTGGCGGGGCCCGTACATGACGATCAACCGCGACACGTACGTGCACGACGTGCTGTGGAGCTGCGGCGGCGACGAACGTGTTCGCCGACGAGCGCCGACCGCTATCCGACGATCACCCTCGAGGACGTCCGCGGCGCCGGCGCCCGACGTCATCCTGCTGCCCGACGAGCCGTACCGGTTCCGCGCCGCGCACCTCGCGCGGACTTCGCGCCGCTCGCTGACGTGCCGGCGGTCCGGGCGGGCCGGATCCACCTCGTCGACGGCAAGCTGCTCAGCTGGTACGGACCCCGGATCGCCGAGGCGCTCGACCGGCTGCCGCGCCCTCTTCTTCCGGGACGCCCCGCCACTGACTGACGCGTGCCGGCGCGCGCGGGACGCGCCCGCGCCTCGAGCACAGCTCGACCTCGCACCGGCATGCCTCCCGCCAGGCCCTGCGCCGGCCGCAGCCACACCGCGGGGCGGTACTCTCGAATCCAGCGCGGTTTCCGAGGAGGGCGAGGCTCTCCTCGAGCAGCGCGGGATCGAGCGCCTGAGAGGTCGCGGTCGTGACGAAGCCGGCCAGCACGACGCAGCGGAGCCGGTCGAGCGAGACCGGCGGCGGCGCGCGCCGACGCCAGCGCGTTCTGAGTGGCGAGGCGGAGCGCGGCCGCGGTGTCGCCGACCCCTGCCGCCTCGCCGACGCGCCCGCGGTAGACGAGCCGACCGTCTCGCTCGGGATCGTGTCCGGCGACGAAGAGCCGGGAGCCCGCCCTCACGGCGGGCACGTACTGATCCGTCGGCGGCGTGGGCGCGATCCCGGCCAGGGGATCGCGCCGCTGCGCGCGGACTCGCGGACGCGCGGCCGTGAGGCCTGCGCCTAGCGCGCGCCCGCCGCGCGGACGCGCGACGGGCGGACGTCGAGGCTCGCTTCCGAGCGGTGACTCGCGCGCGTCCCGCCGGCCCCGAGACCTCCAGGACCATCTCGATCTCCACAGGGATCCCGAACGGGAGCGAGCCCATGCCGACGGCGGACCGCGCGTGCCGGCCCGGCGTCCCCGAAGACCTCGACCATGAGGTCGGAGAAGCCGTTGATCACTTTCGGCTGGTCGGTGAAGTCGTCGGCGCACTGCACCATGCCGAGGACCTTCACGACCCGCCGCACGCGGTCGAGAGCTGCCGACTGAGCTCGCGCACGGTGGCGAGGAGGTTGAGTCCCGTGAGGCGCGCGGCCTCCTGACCCTGCTCGACGGTCAGCTCGCGACCGACCTTGCCCTGGTAGGCGACCCGCCCATCCCGCAGCGGGCCGTGGCCGGAGGTGAAGAGGAGGTTGCCCGACCGGGCGGCGGTCACGTAGCTCCCGAGCGGCCGCGGCGCCGGCCGGGAGCTCGATGCCCAGAGCTCGACGCGCGCTTCAGCACCCATCGTGACTCCTTGCTCGTTGGCGGTGTAGTGATCCGGCACCCTCAGCGCGGCCATCCTAGGTAGGGCCGTCGCGCGGGTGTCAAGCGGCCGCGGGCGCGACGTGCTACCCGGGGCGTGTGGCGTCGACGGGCCGACGGGCTTCGAAGCGCGGCCAGCACTCCGACGACAGAGCGCCGCGAAGCCCAGGTGAGGTGATGGTGTCGCCGAGCGACGGTCCGCGCAGCCAGCCGCAGAACGGCGAGCCGACGGCGTGCCCGAGCGCCCACGCGAAGTTGGCGAGCGCGATGGCCGAGAACGCCGTCGACGACCCGCCGCGTCGGCGGCGCGCGTGAGAAGCGCCATGCCGGGGACGAACGTCGCGCCGAACGTGATCGACGCCGCCATGGCGAGGCCGGCCACGGGCGCACGGGGAGTCCGTCGCGGCCAGCGCCCCGAGCACGCGCGCCCGAGCCGAGCAAGTCCGGCGGAGATCGGCGCGAGCGCGCCCCGGCGGTCCGCCCAGCGGCCGAGCAAGCGGGTGCGCGAAGGCCTCGAGCACGGCCGCGGCCGGCGTAGAGCGCCCCCAGCCGTCCGGCGCCCCAGCCCTGCGCGCCGAGCGAGAGGCACCAGCACGCCGAAGACCGCGAAGAGGAGCGGCGCCAGCAGGATCAGGCCCAGCGGGACCCGGAGCGACGGGATGCCGAGTGCCGCGATCATCGTGACGCTCCGCGCCTCCGCCTCGCGGCTCCGGCAGCGTCGCCACGCGGGCGCCCAGCACGGCGCACGCCGCGGCGATCGGTCGCGAAAGCGGGGCCGGTCCCGGCCCACGCGGCGGCGGCGCCCAGCGCGGGACCGAGGAACGCTCCCGCGACGGCGGCGGAGACCGCGAAGCCGATCAGCTCTCCGCGCCGCCCGGGAGGCGCCGTGCGCGCGAGCCAGCCGACCGCCGCCGTCCACGAGCACGCGCTGCCCGACGCCGGCCGCGAAGCGCGTGAGGACGAGAGAGGATCCACTGGTCAGTGAGCCCGAAGAGGATGCTCGTGACCGCCGTCAGGCCGAGGCCGAGGATGAGGCTCGGGCGGAGGCCCAATCGCGGAGGCCAGCAGCCCGCTCGGAAGCGCCGCGACGAGGACGCCCGGCGGCGAATGCGCCCGCGAGGAGGCCGACCGCGCTCTTCGACAGGCCGAGCGTGGCCGCGTAGCCGGGCAGGAGCGGCGACAGGACCGCGAAGAACACGGTGTCGACCAGGACCACCGCCGCGACGAGGAGCTGGAACCGGCGCATCCGGCCATTCTACCCGCGTGTCCGGCGCGCGGGTCGGCGACCGCTGCCGCGTTGACGTTCCTCGACCGGCGTGATACCACCGGCGCCGTGCAGGACGCTCCCTCTCGCTCGCCCCGACGCCGCGCGAGGCGGCCTCGGTGATCCTGGTGCGCGACGTCCCGGGCGGCCTCGGAGGTGCTCCTTCTCCAGCGCCATCCGGAGAGTCGGTTCTCGCCTGGCGCCTTCGCGTTTCCCGGCGGGCGTGTCGAACCGACCGGACGCGGCGCCCGGCATCGAGGCGCGGTGCCGCGGGCTCGATCGTCTCGAGGCGGCGCGTCAGCTCCGCGGGCGTGGAGCCGCCGGAGCGGGCGATCGGCTTCTGGGTTGCCGCGTTCCGCGAGGCGTTCGAGGAGGCGGGGATCCTGCTCGCCTACGGCGCCTGACCAGGCAGCGCCGTTGAGCGCGGCGTCGCCTGGCGCAGGCGCGCGCGCGCCGAACCGAGTGCCGTCGCCAGGCGACAGCGCTCTGTTCGCGCGACTTCCTCGCCGAGCTCGACCTGACGCTCGCGACCGATCGGACGGCCTACTGGGCGCACTGGATCACGCCGGAGGAGCGCCCGATCCGCTACGACACGCGCTTCTTCGTCGCGCCGGCGTGGCCGGGGCAGATCGCCGGAGCCGGACGGCGTCGAGATGGTGGCCGCGCGCTGGATCGAGACCGGAGGACGCGCTGGCGAGCCACCGCGCGACGCGCGCTCGGTGCCGCCCTGCCCACGCAGGGCATCCTCGTCGCTCGCCGGGCACCGCGACGCGCGGAAGCGTTGCTCCGGGCGGCGCGAGGGCGGGAGGTCCGGCCCGTGCGGCCGCGCGCATCGTCAGGGACGCCGGCGGCGAGCGGGTCCTGCTTCCGCACGACCCCGGCTGGTTCTGGAGACCGGCCCGCGACAACGCCTTCTAGCAGGCTGCGGAAAAACCCAGGATCGATCGATGCGGCATGCCAGTCTCAAGAGTAACGAGGAGGTGGGCATGCGCGGCGACGAATCGATCCCGGATGACATGTTCAGCTACGTCCGGCCGGAGCAGCGGGTGCCGGCCGACCACCCCTTGCGCCCGATCCGGACGCTGGTGGACCAGGTGCTGCGCGACCTCTCGCCCCGGTTCGCGCGGCTGTACGCCAAGACCGGGCGGCCGTCCATCTCCGCCCGAGAAGCTCCTCCGCGCCCTGTTGCTCCAGACGCTGTACTCGATCCGGAGCGAGCGGCAGCTCATGGAGCAGCTGGACTTCAACATCCTCTATCGGTGGTTCGTGGGGCTGAGCCTGGATGCCCCGGTCTGGGATGTCACGGTGTTCACCAAGAACCGGGAGCGGCTGCTGAGCGGGGACATCGCCCAGGCCTTCTTCGCCGCGGTCGTGAAGCAGGCGCAGGCCCGGCAGCTGCTCTCGCCCGAGCATTTCACGGTCGACGGGACGCTGATCGAGGCCTGGGCCGGGCTCAAGAGCTTCACGCGGCGCGACGCCGGTGCCCTCGACGCCCGATGATCCCGGGCAATCCCACGGTGGACTTCCATGGCGAGCGGCGCTCGAATGCGCACCCATGTCTCGACGACCGATCCGGAGGCGCGGCTGATGCGCAAAGGCCGCGGCCGGGAAGCCAAGCTCAGCTACCACGGGCATGTCCTGATGGAGAACCGGCATGGGCTGGCCGTCGGGGCCCGCGTGACGCTGGCCACCGGGACGGCCGAGCGCGAGGCGGCGGGGACGCTGGTCCGCCGCCTGCGGCCGGGCGCGACCCTGCGGGGCCGACAAAGGCTACGACACCCGCGACTTTGTCGCCGAGCTCCGCGCTCGGGGCGTCACCCGCATGTCGCGCAGAACACCACGCACCGGCGCAGTGCCATCGACGGCCGCACCACGCGGCATCCGGGCTACGCGGTCAGCCAGCAGAAGCGCAAGCTCGTGGAGGAGATCTTCGGCTGGCTGAAGACGATCGCGCTGCTGCGGAAGACCCGGCATCGGGGCGTGCGCCGAGTCGGGTGGATGTTCACCTTCGCGGCGGCCGTGCTACAACCTGGTGCGGATCCGCAACCTCTCCTGGGCCGAGAGCCGGCACATGACCACGTCGGACCGGTCAGCTCCGCGCTCGATTGAGCGGATGGCGTCCAGTGACAGCCCCCCGTCCAGCCCGCTTCAAATCGCGTCGGGGATCGCTGAATCAATGGTCCATCCTCGATTTTCCGCAGCCTGCCAGTAGAATCGAGCCCATGTCGGTCGGACGACTGCTGGCGGTCGGGCTTGCCCTGGGGAGCTTCGCCCTTGGGCTTGACGGCCGGGCAGCTGACCGGCCACGCCGCGACCCGGGAACGGCGCCGAAACCCGGGAGCGCGCCGCCCGGCAAGGTGCCCGCCGCACTCCGCTCATGGCACCCCGAGGGGCTGGCGGCGTTCACGTGGCCCCAAGGAGGCGATCCCGCGAAGGAGCCGCGAGGTGTTCAGAAGCTCGAGTGCTACAGCTGTCACGAGGTGCGGGGTGAGCGGTTTCCGCGCCGAGCGATCACGGGGCGCGCGGGCCCCGAGCTGTCGACGATGGGGCGCGCTTCATCCGCCGGAGTTCTTCGCCGAGTCGATCATCAACCCGAGCGCCGACCGTCGAGCCGGGCCGCGGCTACGCCGCGGCCCGACGGCTTCTTCGAAAATGCCGTCGTACGCCGGATCCCTGACGGTCCAGGAGACGATCGACCTCGTCGTCTACCTGCGGCGAAGCTCCGGCCGCCCACCGCGTCAATCCGCGGTCCCCGCCGGGCACGCCGGCCATCCGGGGCGCACGACCCCGGAGGCGGCGACCCGCCGGCCGGCGCGTCGTCCACCTGGCACCGCCCGGACTCGCCGCGCATCGTGAGGAACGGAGGTCGCGGGCGCATCCTTCCATGCCAGGGCTGGTCGCCGGGCGCACCGCGCGTCCACCTGGACGCCCGTTCGAGGGAGCTTCCTGGACCACCTTGGCGGGCATGCCCCGCCGCCACGGTGAAGGGAACGTCCTGCGCGACTACGATCCCGCGCGCTGTGGCGAAGTCACCCACCATGACCCCGGTAGCACGATGGCGCCCGCCGCGATGACTGCGTTCACGGCCAATCCGGACCGGTTGCTGCATCTCTGCCCCGGGTGCGCGAGCCACGCGTCCGACGGCCGGTTGTGCGCAAGGATGAACTATCGCCGGGTCAGCGCGCGCCGCCCGGTTCCGTTGCATCTTACGCCCGGCTCGCCTCGCCTATCGCGACGAGGGCGATGTAGAGGTGGTGCGCCTCGTGAAGCAGGAAGAACTCGAGCCATGCCGTCACGTCCATCTCCCCGAACGTCGGGTGGAGCCCCGTGCGCGCGGTCTCGGCCGGGGACAGGCCGTCGCACCAGCGCGACGAGCTCCGCGCGCAGTGGGCTCTGAGCCGGCCGAGATCCTCGTCCGGGGCGAGCACCGCCCACGCGGGCCACTCCGGTCGCTCTCGGCGCGATAGCGCCCGAGCGCCGGGCGCTCCTCGGCCAGGAGGCGCCGCATCCGATCGAGGAAGACCGCATGGTGTCGCGCCAGATGGGCGAGATTCTCGCGCGCCGACCACTCGTCCGGCCGCGGCCGCGCGTCGAGCGCGGCGCGGCGTCGATCGCGCGAGGATGAAGGTCGAGCGCCTGGAGCTGGCTCTCGAGGCGCGCGAGCAGCGAGGCCGGGATCGATCACGGGGAGCACTCCGCCGGGAGACCGGTCAGACTCACGCGCCTGACCACGCCGAGGGTCAGCCCGTGAACGCCGAGCGCGCCCGCCGACGCCAGGGCGTAGGTCTGGGGGATGGTGACGCGATCGAGCAGGCTTCCCACCACGAGCAGGAACGTGGCGAAGCCGAACGAGCCCCAGCACCATGCCCGGAGGAGCTGCGCGGCCGCCGTCGCCGCCCTGATCGCGGTGCGCTGAACACGGCGAGGAGCGCGCCGAACACCGGGATCGGCGACAGGGCGCCCGGCGAGCGCGGGCCCGCAGCGCCGCCGCCACCGACGTGAGGACGAGGACCAGCGTCGCGGCGATCGCCATGCGAACCGCCAGATCGCCGGGCAGCAGGCGGCGCGGCGGGCGGCCGCTCGTCGCCGGCCATGGCCGCGCCGACGCCGGCGAGAACCGTGCACACGAGGGCGAAGGCGAGTCCGAGCGGGAGCGTCGCGCCCGGAACACGAGCGTCGCCGACGGCGAAGGCGGCGAGCGCGGCCGACGAGGCAGCCGGGCCATCCCATCCGCCGGGCCGCCGCGCCGTACGCGAAGGAGAACGCCGAGCAATACGTAACTGAACGAAGTACAC
>ERZ1370068.10661-contig-9340_pt1 | contig 31884 bp, 62 predicted proteins | sample MGYA00561227_ERZ1370068 | MGnify/ENA primary metagenome ERZ1370068 (study PRJEB38410, sample SAMEA6850437) | metagenome | study: Metagenomic assessment of the ecological functions of the soil: analysis of the soil microbiota associated with the...
GATAACCTGATTCAGTTGTGTGCACTGCACTCACCACTTTCCTTGATGATCCCCTACACGGGTCCCATCTTGCGGATGCCGCCCAGGCGCACCCGCCAAGCAAAGGAGGTTCTGACGATCTCCGCGCCGCACCTGGATGTCCGCAACGTCTCGCAGTCGGCACCGGGCTGCCATCGCGCCACGCCCAGGATCTGCTCGCCGAGATCGTGCGGCGAATAGCGGCCAGCGAAGCGCCAGCGCGTAGTCACGCCGGCCCACTTCCACGTATCCGCCGGAGGTGTCATTCGCCGTGCCCGCGACTGCGGCGACGGCAGGAATCTCGATGCCCAGTTCCGCGGCGCGATGCGGATCGAAACGCACCTGCAACTCTTCCGGGGCGCTCGCGTTGATATTGACGACCGCGACACCGGGCACGGACTCGATGCGCGGCTTTACGACGTCCTCGAGAAATTTCTGATAGTTCTCGATTGGACCCGGCGTGCCCGGCAGCAATTGCACGAAGAACCAGCTCAGCGTCTGGTTGGCGCCGCCTCCGCCGTCTTCGCCCAGCGAGATGACCGGCGGAGTCGGCGTCGCGTGGCAGGGTCGGCAGCTGGTTCATCCGGCCGATGACGTCCGTCATCGCCGCCCGCATGTCAGTGCCGACATTGAACCGCAGATTCATGGAGCTGCCGCCGGCGTTCGCAAACGCGTTGAGCTCCTTCAGGCCTGGCAGGCCTTGCAGGGCTGCTTCCTGTGGTTCGATGAGTTCCGATTCCACCTCAGCGGGCGCTGCTGCGCGCCAGCCGGTGAAGATCGACATCTGCGGCTCTTCGATGTCCGGGAACAGCTGGATCGGAAGTTTGAGCGCGCTGTGACGCCGAACGCGATGACCAGGGCCATCGTGATGATCACGGCCGCGGGGTTGCGGAGCGAACCATCGGTGAGCTTCACGTACACGCCCTCCCTGAGGGCTGCGATGAATCATCATCTGCAGCGTTCCACGCCTTGACGCCGCTCGGGCAGATGAGTTGCCGCTTGCAGACTTCACCCGCGGAGGATTAGTTCCGCTGCGATGACGGCCAGCGCACGGCGGTAGTCCTCGTGGACTCTACGCGTGGACACCACCATCAGTGTCGTGCGCTTGGAATTGGATGAGAGAATCGAGCCGCTGGTTTGAATCGGCGAAGCGGTTCGTACCTTTCTACCGTGACTCGAACCCGTAAAGCGCAGCCGATCCGACTCGCTGGGTGAACGCAAAAAAATGTTTTCAATGCGCGGCTGTCTCGGCGCATGCGTGCACTTCGTTGGCAGCGGCGGCGACATTCGCGAAGCACGGACAACTGAGAAGTGCCATCCGGCGACGTGGGCCGCGCGCGAGTCAAGGGAGCGGGCGTCGGCCTGCCAGATTCCTTCTTTAAAGAGAGAGCTTGCCCAGGTCCATGATGACTGTATATAATCACAGTACCTGTAGCCAGTACAGGTTTCTTTTTGTTTTCGCAGCTCAAACAGCTCTTACACCGGGATCTAGATCTGCCGACTCCATGGTCGCTTCGCTCGATACGTTGTTTTTCTTCCGCGGTTCTCTGGAGAGCGAAGGGAGCTGTGCAGGTTTCATCCACCTGCATACCAAGCGAATACGCGCTTCTCGATGAGCGCTTGCCTGGTGGCGGCTGGCCCTGTCCCGGCCTCGTCGAAGTCCTGCATGCATGTGCTGGTATCGGTGAGTTGAGTCTTTTCATTCCGGCGCTCAAACGGCTGACCTCGGCCAGCGAGCGAAACTCCACGTGGCACGCAGCATCGCGTGGCTCAACCCACCATATCTCGCCTTATGCGCCGGCACTCGCTGAACGCGGCATCGACCCGGCACGGCTGCTGGTGAGCAGAACACTTACCCCGACCCAGACACTGTGGGCGGCCGAGCAGGCCTTGCGCTCGGGGGCCTGTCTCCGCAGTGCTGGCGTGGATCGAGAACGCGAGCCTGCATTCGTTGCGCCGCCTGGAAGCTCGCTGCGCATGCGGGAGGTTGCCTGGGAGTGTTGTTCGTTCCCTGTCGCAACGCACGCAGGCTTCTCCGGCGACTTTGCGACTCGCTTTACTGGGGCGACGATGCGCGTCTCGCGATCGAGATCGTGAAAGCGCAGGGTGGCAAAGCGGGCATCGTAATGCTGGATCGACGCTAACCCATTGGCCGTGATTCATGCCCGTGTTGCGCAACCTGTCTCTGTTTCCTTGCCGAACCTGTCGCTGAGCGTGCGCACTGCACATAGCTTGAGCCCCGCCCGGCCGTGCTGTCGCGCGAACCGCCTCACGAGGCGAAGCTTTCCCGCACAGCAGCCCGCCGGCTCTGGCTGGCGATCGATCTGCCGCGGCTCGCACTGGAAGCAGTCGAGGACTTTTCGGCTTCGCAGGGTTCGCTGGGCATAATCGATACGCAGAGTCGCCAGCAGATCGTGCTCGCCTGTAATGCCAAGGCACACGCTGCCGGAGTTCGTGTCGGGCAGTCGCTGAATGCCAGCGATCGCACTGGAGCCCGATCTGCAAGTTCATGCGCGCGATGCGGCGCGCGAACACGCACGACTCGTGCAGCTCGCGGCGTGGTGCCAACGACAGTTCGCGCCACTGGTGAGCCTCGAGCCACCGGATGCATTGCTGCTGGAAGTAAAAGGGCAGTCTGAAACTGTTCGGCGGTGCGCAGGCGTTGGTGGAACGCCTGACTGCGGGCCTGCGCGAGCAGGGAATGACCGCGCGCCTCGCCCTGGCTCCCACACCTACTGGCTCTCTGTGGCTGGCACGATCACGATCCGCGCCGCCCGAGAGCGCTGCTGCAGCCACTGGTACCGTGATCATCGAAAGCCCGCCGAACTGACCGGACATCTCGCGAACGTTGCCACCAGTTCCTGCGTTGGCCCGAAGAGGTCATGGTGCTGCTGCTCAACATGGGTGTGCATACCGTGGGCGATCTCAGCCGTCTGCCGCGCGCAGGGTTTGCCCGTCGCCTCGGGACTCGCTGGCTGGATGAGCTGGATCGCGCATTCGACCGGCGTGGTACAGGCCCGCCGCGGATTTCGCAGCCCCGAACGTTTCGATGCCCGGCAGGTCCTGGAGCATGAAATCGAAACCGCGCAGAAGCTCGAGTCGGCGTGTGGGCCACTGCTCCGAGCGCCCTGCAGCGTTTCCTGCGCGAGCGAGAAGCGGCGATCGCGTTATTGGGTCTGGATCTCAAGCATCGAACGCATCCGCTGACCCGGCTTCGCATCGGCCTCGCATTGCCGAGCGGCGAGGCAGTGCATCTGCGTGGCCTGCTGGCCGAACGACTGGCGGCGCTCGTATTACCGGGCCCGGTCATTGCCCTGCGATTGCGGTCCGGGGCGCTACTCCCCGCGATGCCTGCGAATGGCTGGCTGTGGAAGCAGGCGCACGCGCAGGAAACTATGGATGCATTGCCGCGACTGATCGAACGCCTGCGTGCCCGGCTCGGTAACGAGCGGGTGTTCGGCGTATGTGCAGTTGCGGATCATCGACCGGAATGCGCCTGGAAAGTCGGTGCCGGGAACGAGATTCACGATCTGCCTCGCGTCGATAGACCACGTCGGGCGGCTGAGCGTCCCTTTGTGGCTACTGGCACAGCCACGCGAGATCGTGCGCCAGGGAAAAAGATTGCGTGGCCCGGAACGCATCGAAACCGGTTGGTGGGACGGCCGCGGAAGTGACGCGCGATTATTTCGAGACACGTGCCGAGGATGGCGCGAGATTATGGGTGATACCGGGAGCGCCGCGCCCCAGCAGCACTGGTACGTGCATGGGCTGTTCGGATGAATGCCGCAGGCTTGTCGCTGCCTTATGCCGAAGCTTCACTGCAGCAGCAATTTCACCTTTCTCCAAGGCGCCTCTCCACCCTCACGAGCTCGTCGAACAGAGCCGTGGGAGCTTGGACTACAGCGCCCTGGCGCTCACGGATGAGTGCACCGTCGCGGGTGTCGTTCGGGCGCACGAAGCCGCAAAGGATGCGCGGTTCAAGTTCATCGTGGGCAGCGAATTCGTGCTCGTGGATGAGGCTGCGGTTGGTGCTGCTCGCCACCAATCGCGGCTTACGGCCGGCTTTGCCGTCTGATCACCCGTGCGCGCCGCAGCGCGCACCAAAAGCAGCTATAGCCTTGCACGTGAGCAGATCACCCCTGCGGATCTCGGCGACTGTCTCGGGTTGTGGTTTCCCGGCAATGACGTGGATCCCGCGCAAGGTGAATGGCTTCGGGCTCTCTGCCCGCAACGCACCTGGCTTGCAGTGGAGCTGCTGCGCACGGGGACGATCGCGGCCGACTCGCCGCGCTGACGCGACTCGGCAAGGCGTTGAATCTGCCGCTCGTGGCGAGTGGTGGTGTGCAGATGCATGTACGCGAACGGCGCGCGCTGCAGGATTTGCTCACCGCGATCCGGCTCAACTCGGCCGATAGCCGCAGTGGGCTATGGATTGCAGCCGAGTGGCGAGCGGCACTTGCGCTCATGCACCGAGCTGGCGCGCTTAGTATCCGCGCGCGCGTTACTCGAGGAAACCGGAGCGTATTGCCGAGCGCTGCGAGGTTTTCGCTCGATGAGCTGCGCTATGAGTACCCGCAAGAGCTGGTGCCGGCGTGGGCGAGAACGCTGCAGGATGGCTGCGCCAGCTGCACTGAGGAGGGCGCGCGCCGACGCGCTGGCCGCAGGGAGTGCCGGAGCACGTGCGGGCTCTCGATCGAGCACGAACTCACGCTGATCGCGGAATTGCGATACGGGGCCTACTTCCTCACCGTGCACGACCTGGTGCAGTTCGCAGCGCGGAGGAAAATCCTCTGCCAGGGACGCGGTTCGGCCGCCAATTCCACGGTCTGCTATTGCCTGGGCGTGACTCCGGTCGATCCCGGGCGGCAGGACGTGCTGTTCGAGCGCTTCATTTCCGCGGGAGCGCAACGAGCCGCCCGACATCGACATCGACTTCGAGCACGAGCGGCGCGAAGAAGTCATCCAGTACATCGTACGCGCAAGTACGGCCGGCACCGCGCCGCCATTGCGCGCCACGCTCATCACTTATCAGCCACGCAGCGCGCTGCGCGATGCAGGCAAGGCAATGGGCCTGGACCCGCTGCAGGTCGAGCGACTGGCACATGCAATGCACTGGTGGGATGGCAGCCAGGTAGCCGACGAGCGCGTGCGCAGCGCGGGCTTCGATCCTCGCAATCCATTGCTTGCGAGGCTGCCTGGCGCGAGTGCACGAAGCTGATCGGCTTTCCGCGCCATCTGTCAGCAGCATGTGGGCGGCTTCGTGATCTCACGTGGGCCCGCTCGAAGAGCTGGTGCCGATCGAGAATGCCACGATGCCTGATCGCACCGTGATCCAGTGGGACAAGGACGATCTGGACACGCCTGGGCTTCTGAAAGTGGATGTGCTGGGACTCGGGATGCTCTCGGCATCTGCGCAGATCGCTTCGAGCTGCTCAGCGCGATTTCCGTGGCCACGAGTACACGCTCGCTTCGATCCCGCCCGAGGATCCGGCCGGTCTACGAGATGATCCAGCGCGCCGACACGGTCGGGGTGTTCCAGATCGAGTCGCGCGCGCAGATGTCGATGCTGCCGCGCCTGAAGCCGGAGAACTTCTACGACCTGGTGATCGAGGTCGCGATCGTGCGCCCGGGGCCGATCCAGGGCGACATGGTTCATCCCTATCTGCGGCGCCGCGACGGCGTGGAGCCGATGAGCTATCCGAGTGCCGCGGTGGAAAAGGTGCTCGAGCGCACGCTCGGCGTGCCGATCTTCCAGGAACAGGTGATGCAGCTCGCCATGGTGGCGGCGGGATTTCACGCCGGGTGAGGCCGATCGACCTGCGCCGCTCGATGGCGGCATGGAAACGGCGTGGGGGCCTGGAGCATTTCGAGCAGCGGCTCGTCGAGCGGCATGCGCGAGCGCGGCTACGGTGACGAATTCGCGGCGCGCATCTTCCAGGCAGATCCTGGGCTTCGGCGAGTACGGCTTCCCGGAGTCACACGCCGCAAGCTTCGCGCTGCTGGCGTATGCCTCGGCGTGGATCAAGTGTCACCAGCCGGCGCGATCTTCACCTGTGCACTGCTCAACAGTCTGCCGATGGGCTTTTACGCGCCCGCACAGTTGGTGCGTGATGCGCGTGCGCATGGCGTAGAGGTCAGGCCCGTGGATGTGCTCTGAGAGCCAATGGGATTGCACGCTCGAACGGCGTGAGGATGGCGAACCTGCATTGCGACTCGGATTGCGATTGGCGAAAGGACTGTCTCAGGTGGCTGTCGAGCGACTGGTGGCGGCGCGCTGCGTACGAAGCTTCGAAAACCTGCAGGATCTCGCGCGAGCGAGCGCACCTCGGGCGACGTGACCTCAATGCGCTGGCCGATGCCGGCGCTTGTTCACGGCTCACCGGAAACCGGCATCGAGCGGTGTGGGAAGTTGCGGGTGTGGAAGCAGCACTGCCGGTATTCCCGCAGATCAAGGTGGCCGAAGGCATCCCGATGCTCGCCGCACCGACCGAAGGACAGAACCTGCTCGCGGACTATCGTGCCCTCGGCCTGACGCTCGGGCGCCATCCATTGGCGTTGCTGCGCGAACGGCTGCGCGCGCGTCATCTGCTGACCGCCAAGGATCTCCGATGCACTTTGCACCCGGCACCAAGTGCGCACTGGCCGGGCTCGTCATCACGCGCCAACGTCCTTCGAGCGCGAGCGGAGTAATCTTCCTCACGCTCGAGGATAGAGACCGGTCATGTGAATCTCATCGTTTGGCCCCGCGTTGCCGAAGCCCAGCGGCGCCACTTTCTCGAAGCGCGGCTGCTCGAAGTGCATGGCGAGCTGCAGCGGCAGGGCGAAGTGATGCACGTGATCGCAGCGCGATTCACCGATCTCAGCCGTTGGCTGGGAACATTGGCGGCGAAATCGCGCGACTTTCGCTGAGCGGTGGTGTCATATGACGACGAAGGTCTGCCCGAGGAGTCAGCAATGACGCAGGAAACAGCAGTGGTGGTAGGGGTCGGTCCAGGGCCTGGTGTGCGGCGCTCGTCCGGACGTTCTCGCAGGCGGGCTATACAGTCCTCGCGGCAGCCTGCAGTGCCCCGTCCTGGAAGAAATCTCATTGCCAGGCAGCCCGGGCCGGGTCATCCCGGTCGCATGCGACGCGAGGGTGCCACAGCAGGTGGAGGAGTTATTCAACACCGCCGAGCGACAACACTGGACCGTTGCGGGTCGCGATCTTCAACGCCGGCACTTTCAAGAAACTGGATGTAACAGACACCTCCCCGGAGGAGTTCGAGGCACAGCTGGCGTATCGGTTGCTTCCGGAGGGTTCCTGGTCGGAGGCGCGCGGCTGCTCGCGCCATGCTCACTGCAGGGCACCGGCACGATCCTCTTCACCGGCGCCACCGCTTCGCTCAGGGGCGGTGCGGGATTCGCGAATCTCGCCTCGCCTGAGTTCGCCCTGCGCGCGATCGCACAGAGTCTGGCGCGCGAGCTGAGCCCGAAGGGAATTCATGTGGCGCACGTGATCATCGATGGCCAGATCCATTCACGGCGCTATGCAGCACCTCGCTTGGCGACCGGGGCCCCGATTCTCTGCTGGAACCAAACGCAATCGCCGAAGCGTACCTTGGACTTCATCGCCCAGCATCGCAGCGCGTGGACGCACGAGCTCGACCATGCGACCCTGGGTGGAGAAGGTTCTGGAGGGCACGGGACGTGCAGCCGATGACGGCGCATCAGCCTCGTGAGTTCGAAGTCCTTTGGAGGTTCGGGGTCCTCGGACTGTGGCTCGATGCATTCCTTGCCTTCGTTGCGAGTGTTGTTCACGTATTTGCTCACCGGGTAGTACCTGAACTCCTGCACGGCGCCCCCAGCAACGGTCTGTCCGAGTGCGCTGACATCATCGTTCGCAGGGTCGAGCCAGGAAGCGAGTACTGCTCCTCGCGCAGCACGACGGGCATGCGGTCGTGCACGTTGCGCGGAAGGCTCGGCGAATGAGCGTGCGCGTGAGAATCGAGAAGGTGAGAAGTGGTTCCGGAGCCACTTTCCGGATGCCAGCGGGACCAGAGTCCCGCGAAACACAGCGGCTGCAAGCCCTCGAGGTGAATGAAGTAGGGCCGGCGAGACCGGGCTGATTTCACCCGGTCGGTGGTATCGACTGCGCGCTTCGCTGCGCCACTCGTACCAGCCTAAGAGCGGGCGCCAGGCAGCGCGCGCCTGCGAAGTGCCGCCTGCCACATGGGCGGGCTTGCGGCATCTTCCGAGACGCGCATTGATGGTGAGCCTGGGTGGCTTCGCCTGCTTCCACCAGCCGGGGATAAATCCCGCTTCATCGCACGTGCTTCAGGACCGTCAGCGCCGGCGGTGACCACGGAGAGCGCTGCATGCTCGGCGCTGCGTTGTAGATCAATTCGAGAAGGATCATGCCAGCGTACTTGCACGGCGCGTTCCAGCGCCGCCATGACACGTGAGACGAATCGGGCGCACATGCAGCGAGTATAGGAGTATGCGCATGCGAGCGACTGTTGGTCCCCGACACGGACCAGCCGGTGCAGAATCACAGAGCCGTTTCGTCCCTCGGCGCTTGCTGCAACACGATGCAATTCGTAGCTTGCGGCGCACTGGCCGAGAGTGCCAGCGGCGAGCACAAGAAAGGGGACGCATCATGAAACGCTTATGGACAGCGGCGCTGGGCACTCTCATGAGCATGACAGGTGTCTGCGCAGCGCAAGCTCAGGCCACGAATTCCCGCTGCACGCCTGCAGGAATTTCGCGTGCAGCGCGATGCCATGAAGCACGGCGGCTTATCCAGGCTTAGCGGAGGATTGGTTCGACTCCAGCAGGCGCAGGCAGGAGCCGCAAAGCAACGCAGCCTCTCCGTGGTGCGCGCGGGGCGCAATCCACTCATGAAGGTGGTCGACGGTTTCGATCGTTATCGATGCGATCGCAAAGCCTGGTCAGGCACAGGCACTGCGCACTGGGCTCGTGAGTCTCGGCCTGCAGGAACGCAGCACTGCGTTCGGCGGCGTCGTGTCGAGGCCGTTTGCCCGTGAGCGCACTTGCCGATCTCGCAGTCGTCAGTTCCGCTGACAGTTCGCGCGGCCGGCTGTGCGCGCGCACACGATGCCGGACTTGTGACCTCACAGGGCGATCGCTCGCTGAATACAGATGTGGCGCGCGCACGCTTCGGAGTTGACGGCACGGGCATCCGGGTCGGTGCGCTCTCCGACAGCTTCAATTGCACCACAGGGCCGTTGCTGCCCGGGCAAATGCACACGACTGCAGCGCAGGACGTCGCGAACGGTGATCTGCCTGCAGGAGTCGTGATCCTCAAGGAAGACCCGACCTGTGAGGACGGCATCGACGAAGGGCGCGCAATGCTGCAGATCATCCATGACGTGGCGCCCGGTGCGCGTCTCGCGTTTCACACTGCGGACAGACGGCGAGGCGGACTTCGCCAACGGCATCGTGCAGCTGGCAGTACAGGCGGGCGCCGATGTCATCGTCGATGACATCAGCTACCTCACCGAGCCGATGTTCCAGGATGGCAACATCGCGCAGGCGCGTCGACTACGTGCGCTCCAGGGCATCGCCTACTATTCCTCGGCGGGCAACCGCGCCCGGCAGTCCATATGTAGCGCGCTTCCGGCGCTCGGGCCTCTTCCGGCGCATCCGGCGAGCAGCACGACTTCGATCCGGGGCGGGGCGTCGATACGTTACAGAACCATCACGCTCACGACGGCGGCAGTTGAAGTCCTGAGCTTCCAGGTGGGATCAGCCGTTCGCGTCGGTGAGCGGCGCGCCGGGAGCCACCAGCGACCTACGACATCATCTTCCTACGACCTCGACGGCGACCTGATTCCGTTCTGCGACGACAATCTCGAACCGAGCCGTGTGCCAGCTTCCCGGCATCGATGTGAACCCGGGCGCCGATCCGGTCGAGGCTGGCCGTGATCTCGAATCAGAGCGGTGCGGATGTTGCAGGTCGCCGTCTCGCTCGAGCGTTCAGTGGCCCACCGCCAGCAGTCACGAAGTACGTGTACTTCGACTTCGGCGGACGGAGCCATGACAGTTGATGACTTCGATACCCAGAGTCCACCACGTTCGGACATTCAGAATGCGGCGGGAAGCGAGGCGGTGGGTGCGGCTCCCTGGTACAACACCGCAGAGTGGGGTCCGGCATTCCACGCGGAGTGCGTGCCCGCGTGCCTGGAGATTTTTCTTCGGCCGGCGGAACTCCGATCCTGTTCGACATCAATGGCAAGCGTCTCAAGAAGCCGGTAGTGCGGATCAAGCCGGGCGTGGTGGGGCCGGATGGCGGCAATACCAGTTTCTTCTTCGCGCCCTATCCGTTCGAAGTACCGGGCGGCACCGAACCGGACGTGTTCCCGAACTTCTTCGGCACTTCCGCATCCGCTCCGCACGTCGCGGCGGTGGCTGCGCTGATGCTCGACCAGCGCAATGACGGGATCGCAGCAGGGGAGTAACTGGAAGGTCTGCGTGAGCGCGAAGCATCATAAGGAGCAGACACTGATCCTGCCGCCGGCCACAGCGGCGCAACGCATCGCCTCCGGGAGCGCGCTTTCGCGACTGCGACGCGATCACGCCGCAGGGAGATCGGCGACACGTCCTGCGCGACACGGCCGAAGACATGTGAGGTTCGCTGCCGGGCGACTGACCGAACCGTTTGTCGTCGGTAGCAAGGGATTCGACGCGGATACCGGCTACGGCTTCGTCAATGCGGTGAAGGCCATCAGCAAAGTGAAGAGAACACTGATACAAAGCCGATCTCGACTCCAGCGAAGCAGGTTCCTGCCCTTGACGGGTGCACTCCGGGCCTGAGCGTTGGTCCCCGGAGGTCACGGGGAGTGGCCCCTCTGTCTTTGCAACAACTCGTGTACCGTAGGCACCCTCACGTCAAGGACCCTCATGCGGCACCGAGGTTAGTCCGGCATCGAAGGTACAGTTCCAGCAATGACGCGATCCGGCAGGGGGCGAGCACGATCCTGCTGACGACCGTGGCGATGATCGCCTTCGCCGCCAATTCGCTGTTGTGCCGGATGGCGCTCGGCGCTCAACTGATCGATGCGGCCACTTTCACGACCGTCGAGGCTGTCGTGCGGCGCTCTCGTTCTCGTGTTGCTCGTGGCCCGGCAGGGGCATTCGCTGCGCACTGCGCGCTGCACGCGGTCGCGGTCGGCGCGTTGTTCGGCTACGCGATTGCGTTCTCATTTGCCTACCTCGGCCTGTCAGCCGGAACTGGAGCTGCTGATCCTGTTCGGCGCCGTGCGGATCACGATGATCGCTTCGCCGGCACTGATGAGGAGAGCGCTTGCCGGCCCTGGGGTGGTCAGGGCTCGCGGGCTGCTTGCGCTGGGCTCGTGCTGTGCTCGCCCCCGGCATCTCCGCGCCGCCCATTGATGAGCGCGTTGCTGATGACGCTTGCAGGCATGGCCTGGGAGATCTACTCGTTGCGGGGGCGCGCAGTGTCCGATCCCCTGCAATCAACCGCCGCAAATTTTGTCTGGACCGTGCCCGCTCGCTCTGGTCTCGATGCCCATGCTTGCTCAGCCCCGGCACGCGTCCCCTCGGGGACTGGTCTGGCGGCAGCCTCCGGCGCATTGGCATCCGGGCTGGGCTATGTCGTGTGGTACGCCGCACTGCGTCGTCTGCCCGCCATTCCCGCCGCCACAGTGCAACTCTCGGTTCCAGTAATCGCTGCCCTGGGTGGCGTGCTCCTGCTGGAGAGCACCCAACCCCGCGCCTCCTGGTCTGTAGCGCCGTGGTGCTGGGGGCATTGCGCTCGTTTTGCGCAGTCGGCTGGCCGCGCTTCGGGCCTGACTGAATCACGACGGTTCTTGCGTCCCTGTCGCCACATGGCGACAGATTGCGCCGCTCCGCCGCTGGCGCCATTCCAACGGCCGAAATTGCCAACCGCGTAGCATTCTGCCCCGCGACCCGCTGGCTAAAGTCCCGCGGCACATCCCCGTTGAGTCAAACCGAGGAAGGCTGCATGGGGCTTTCGGAAACGATCGTGGCCGCGATGATTGGCGCGATGGCGACCATCATGACCGCGACTTTTCAGCTGGCGATGTCATTGCGTGGCCGGGCCAAGGCTGGGACCGGCCCAAACGCAGTGCCGCGCGCTCGCTGGTGACGTTGGGCGTGATCGTTCTCGCTTCGGCGGTGGGCGGATTTGCCTATTCGGAGCTGCGTGCCGAGCGCGTGCGCGAAGACACGCGTCAACTGCGCGAGGAGCTGTCAGCCAGCTCAGGAGACTTGCGACATCCACCGAGAGGCTCGAACACCTGCGCTCCGAGCAGACTGAAACGGCCAGCGCACCCGCGCGGCCGGTGGCACTTCACCGGACCTGCAAGTTCCGAAGCCATTCTTCGGTATGCATCCCTGCCGCGTCGAGCCAATCAGTGTCGGCGTCGAGACCCCAGCCTGCGACGAGGCTACGGCGGAGCGCGTGGCGCTGGTGCGCTGCCGTGCCCGTGCAGGCCAAAGTCTCCGGGGTCGAGCTCTTTGCAAAGCCCGACGATGATCTGCAGGCTTGGGAGGCGAGCAAAAGTCGAGTTCAATCACGACCTCGAGGGCACCCGATTTGCTGATGCGCCGTACGATCAGATGCAGGGGGCGAGCATCGCTCGGTCTGCGTCAATTTCGCCCACTGGAACAGCGCCCACGGGCGTGTGGCCAGAGCTCCTGGTCCACTACGTCCTCGCGATAGCCTCCGCCCGGACCTCAAGCCACCCTGGCGCGCTCACGGTAAGACGCGCGCCCGGGTAGAATCCGCGACTGTTCCTCGCGGAGCCTCCCCATGTCCGAGCTTCGACTTCTGTCCGAGCACGCCTGCTTCGGCGGCATTCAACGTTTCTACGCGCACCCTCGGCTGAATGCCGCACGGAAATGCGCTTCTCGGTCTATCTGCCGCCCCGGGCGAAGTCCGGCGCTGTGCCGGCGCTTTACTACCTCGCCGGGCTCACCTGCACCGAGGAGACCTTCGCGATCAAGGCGGGCGGGCGGCAGCGCCTCGCTGCGGAGCTCGGCCTCATGCTCGTCGCACCGGATACCAGCCCGCGCCAGGCTCGCATTCCCGGCGATGATGCGAGCTGGGATTTCGGGCTGGGAGCGGGGTTCTACGTCGATGCGACGCAGGCACCCTGGTCGCAGCACTACCGCATGTACAGCTACGTCACCAAGGAGCTGCCGGCACTCATCCAGCGCGAATTTGCGGTACGCAAGGATTCGCAGGGCATCTTCGGCCATTCGATGGGCGGGCATGGCGCGCTTTCATCTGCGCATTGCGAAATCCGCAGCAATATCGCTCGGTCTCGGCATTTGCTCGATCGCGGCGCCGATGCGCTGTCCCTGGGGACGAGAAGGCCTTCAGCGGCTATCTAGGTGCGGAGCGGGAGTCCTGGGCGAGTACGACGCGAGCGTCCTGGTGGCGAAGCGCCGTTTCGAGCGGCCGATCCTCATCGATCAGGGCAGCGCCGACAAATTCCTGGCCGAGCAACTCTACCCGCAGGTCTTTGCGGACAGTTGCCGGCAGTCCGGCACCGCGCTGACGCTGCGCATGCAGGACGGCTACGATCACGGCTACTACTTCATTTCCAGCCTTCGTCGCCGATCACCTGCGTCATCCACGCGGCGCAACTCGGCACCTGAGCGCGCAGTAACTCCACCAAATGCGCGGCGCGTCACAGCCGCGCGCTGTGGCGCTTGCGGCGGGCGTGCCGGATCATCGCTATAATTTCTGTGCATGACACGGAAATAACTGAAGAACCAGTCCAGCTCGCCGAGCCCATGCGCCGCTTCAGTGCTCACATTGGGGGCCATGGGCGATCAGCTGGGGCGTGAACCGTTCCATCAGCCAGGTACATGCCCTGCTGTATGTATCGCGCCGCGCCCGCTGACCACAGATGAGATCGGCGGCGCGACGCTGGAGATGGCGCGCTCCAACGTCTCGACTTCACTGCGCGAGCTGCTGTCCTGGCAATTGATCCGTCGCGTCGGTGCTCGGCGATCGGCGCGATCATTTCGAGAGCGGAAACCTGACCAGTGGGCCATGGTCAACCGGATCGCTGCGGGGCGTAAGGCTCGGGGCTCGATCCAGTCGCTGCAGCGCTGCGCGAATGCGTTGCGGCAGCCGAGGGTGACGAGGGCAGTGGACGCCGACGCGACCGGCGCCTGGCGCAGATGCTCGAGTTCGTGAGCGGCTGACTCGCTGGTACGAAGGCAGATGCTGGCGCTACCGCCTCAGCAGATCACGGCACTCATGAAGCTCGGCAGCGGCATCGTCGCTTCCTGGATCGACGCGCCACTGCGCTGGGAATCTGTCACTGAGCCAGGTAACAACAACAGGAGATAAAGCCATGTCAGCTTTGCAGGTCTTCATCGCCGCACTTGGCGTTGCCTCACCCTGAGCACGATGCTGGTTCTGATCCTCTGGCAACCTCTCAAGCTGATGCTGGGTTCACTGTGCGAAGGGGGCCAGGCGATCCGTTTCTGGACCTCCTTCACCGCGGTGATGCTCTACCTGAGCCCGTTGTTGGTCACACTCGTGGTGCAGGCGATGAACGATGACGGCACGGCGCCACTGATCAGGCTCTGCGGCTCGCGCTGACGACCGCGGTGCTGGGCGCTTTCTGGCCCTCGGTGGCATTGGCCGGCAGATAGGGCGGGCGCAGCCGCGCGAAGCAGCCGGCTGACGGGAGCCGTGGCAGATGGCTCGAAACGAATCCCGGGGTTGGGGCTGCAGACGCGTGCCTGGCGGTGTCGACGCTCAGCGCAGACTCGACAATTCAGCGTCAGATCTCGTCCCAGTTTCTCACGCGCGAGCCTGGGTCCGACAACTCGTCTCCAGAAGAGTGGGAGGCAGCTGCCAGAGCGCGATCCGGCGTCGTTTCTCAAAGCATCTGGCCGGCGATGAGCAGCAGATCTTCTGCGGCGAAGTCGCATCGACACTTTGTCGAAATTCGGATGTTAAGTACGCGCAACTTGCCAGGCTTTGATCAGGGCGCCGCTGCTGCAGTCGAGGCGCTCGCGGGGGCTGCGCTCGTGATCGTCACTGCGGATCATCGCTGTGCCGGACTGGGTCTGGACGCGCATGTATGCGCGCAGCAGGCCTCCCGCGGGTATTCACTCGGCCAAGCGGTTCTGCGGCCCGACCGGGCTCGAGAGATACGTCGGATGCGGCATCGGCGCTGACTCTCACTGTTCACGTCGTGGACCGCGCGCTCGTCTTCCGGAGCGAGCGTTTACTACATGCGCCTGTTCCGGTAAGTCGGTGCGTCTGCCAGAGATCATGTGTCCGGTGTTCGTCTCTCGAGGCGGTACCGCGAGGAGGACGGGGGCCGCTTCAGCTTTACCCTGCAGATCACTCACCGCTGGTTCGAGGGAAGTTCTGCACCAGGTGGCCTTCTTTGCGGATGCTCCCGGGTGATCGCCGGGAGGAGGTACAACCGGTTGCTTCTTTGCCCTGCGGCATCGAATATTCGTGCATGCGTGCGGCAGTCTTCTATGGGAGAGAGGATCTTCGGCTCGGAAGATGTGCCCGAACCGATGCCGGGCCTCGACGAGGTCAAGCTGCGTGTCCAGTACAACGGAATCTGCGGCAGCGACCTGCACGAATACTACGACGGTCCAATCACCACGCGGCGCGATCCGCATCCGCTCACCGGGGTCAAGAACCCCGTCATCCTCAGGCCATGAGTTGAAGTGGCATCGTCGTTGGTTGCGGCGATGGCGTTGAGGATCTGGAGATCGGGGACCTCGTCGCCGTGGAACCGGTGGAGACCTGCGGACGCTGCTTGTTCTGTCGCGCGGGACAATACAACCACTGCGGCCTGCTGGCCTTTCATAGCTACAACCGCGGCGGCGGCGGCCTGTCTCAATTCACCGTCGTGCGCCGCTCGATGGCCCACAAGCTTCCCGCGGGATTACGCCAGCCCAGGGCGCATTGATCGAGCCGATGGCGATCGCGTGGAGCACCGCATCAGCACGTTGTCGTGTCCAGGCGGGACAGGTCGTCGCCGTTCATGGCGCCAGCCCCATCGGCATCGGTGTACTGCTCACGCTGCGTCGGCGCGGTGTGCGCGTGATCATGATCGATCCGTCTGTCGCCCGTCGCGCACGTGGTTGCGCGCTCGGTGCTGCAGGCACGTGCTCGACCCGCGCGATACCGACGTCGTCTGGCGCTGCGCGATCTCACCGGCGGACGAGGCGTGGATGCCTCCGTGGACGCAGCAGGTGTCCCGGCCGCATTTCAGGCGGCGCTGCGGGGAACGGCCGTGGACGGCAACGTAGTCGTGGTCGCCATTCACACGCAACCCCTGCAGATTCACCCGATGGAGATCCTGATGTCGGAAGCACGCATTACCGGTGTGGCGCTTTCCTGCGGCGCATTCCCCCAGCGTGATTGCCGGAGATGGCGGCCGGCGCATATCCCGCCGACGGTTGGGTCGAGACGATTCCTTTCCGCAACTGATCCGCGATGGCTTCGAGCGTTTGCATCGCCAGGATGGCGTCAAACTGCTGGTCGACGTTGCGGGCACCACCTGACAGGAACTCAGCGATCGTGAGCAGCATCACTCGTCGCAATTTCGTGGCGGGCGCCGCCGGAACCAGCGCCGCACTGTGGCTGGCGCAGCGGCTCTTTCGCCGCTTCCAGACTGGGACCGATCTATTCGGAAGTGGAACGCCGCCACCAGGAGGCAGTGGCACGACTGCAAGAATGGATTCGCCACTACGGCATCGCCGCCGAAGACAACCAAGGTGACCGAAAGCTGCGCGAAGAGTTCACGATGGGCTTGTTACGCGATGCGGGGTTTCAGCATGTCGAGAAGATGCCGACCGACAGGCACCCCGGCATTTTCGCCACGCTTGGACGCAGGCGCAAAGCGCACCCTCGGCATCTATTTCATGTACGACGTCAAGCAGGTCGAGCGGACAGGAATGGTCGGTCGCCGCCGTGGAGGCCGCGGCTGGTCGACAATGCCCGATGTTGGCACGGTGGTGATGGGTCGCGGGGCGGTGAATCAGAAGGGTCCGGAGTCTTCCTTCCTCGCCGCGTTGCATGCGATCCGCGGCGCCAAGCGCAAACTGCCGGTGAACCTGGTACTGGTCGCGGAAGGCGAAGAGGAAATCGGCTCACCGCATATTCCGACAGCTCGTGCTTGCGCCAACAGTGCGCGCCGCGCTCGGCAAATGCGACGCAATGCTGATGCCCGATGCGGCGCAGGACCGGGACGGCAGCATCACGATCTCCCTTGGCGCCAAGGGCGTCGTCGAAGCGGAACTCGTCGCGAGCGGCGAAAAATGGGGACGTGGACCGGCCAAGGACATTCATTCGTCGAATCGTGCGCGCGTCGACAGTCCAGCCTGGCATCTCGTGCAGGCGCTCAACACGCTGATCGATGCCAAGGGCGATCCGGCGATCGACGGCTTGCTGGACAAGGTGAAACCGATTTCCGCGGCGGACAAGGCTATGCTCGATGTGGCTGCGGAGCGCATCGGCGAGGAATCGACGCAAGAAATCGCTGGGCGTGCAGCACTGGGCGCGCGATGCGAGCTGGCGACAGGCGCTGGAGGATATCTGCGGCCGGCCTACCGTGAACATCGAAGGCCTGGTGGGTGGTTACACCGGGCCTGGTGGCATGACGATCCTGCCGCACCGTGCCGCAGCGAAACTGGATCTGCGCCTGGTCCCGGACATGACCTGCCGACGAGGCACGGTCGCGAAGCTCAAGGCACATCTGCAAAGCCGCGGCTACGGCGACATCGAGGTCAATGCGACCGGCGGCTACGATCCGACTTCGACCGACGCCAATTCGCGCATCATCCAGGCACGAAATCGGTGTATCGAAACGCGGGGATCGATCCGATCATGTGGCCGCGGCGTGGAGGCTCGTGGCCGGGCTACGTGTTCACCGGCGCACCGCTCAATCTCGCGGCGGCTCACCACGGCCTCGGTCACGGCGCGCGGGCCCACGCGCCGGATGAGTACTACCTGATCGACTCGAAGAATCCGAAACTCGCTGGCATGGACGGCGCAGTGCGCTCGTTCGTCGATATCCTGTTCGCGCTGGCTTAGCGCTTCGCAGCCAATGAGTCGTCAGCGGCAGCTGGCGACGCCAGGCCGACAGCGAAAGCAGACATGGAATGCGCTGCCGCGCCCCGGCGCGCTGACGACCGAGATCGCAGCGCCGTGCGAGTCCGCAATCGCGCGCACCACGGCGAGGCCAAGACCTGTGCCACGGTCGGAAGTTTTTGTCGTAAAGAATGGCTGGAAAATCCGCTCCAGCGTTTCTTCATCCATGCCGCAGCCGTTGTCACGCACGGTCAGCCGCACATAGCTGCCTGGCGCGAGGTCGGCCAAGGTGTCAGGCTCATTCGCTTTAACCAAGTCCTCGGTCACGCTGATCTTGATGATGCCAGCCGCGGGGCGATCGCCTGCCATGCGTTGATGCACAGGTTCATCAGGATCTGCTGAATCTCACGTGCATTGACGGGGATCGCTGGAACCGGGTCGATCTGAGTCTGGATCCTGATATTGCCTGGCAGCGAGGCCGACAGCAGGTCGAGCGACTCGCGCACGATCATTCCCAGGTCATGCGGCTGCCGTGGCTCGATTCCGTTGCTGTCCAAAACAGAGAATCTTCTGCGCCAGGTCGCCAGCCCGCTCGGTCGCGCGCGTGATCTGGCTCAGATGACTGCGAGCGCGATGGTCATCCGGCAGCGTGAGCTGGGCCAACTCGACGGCGCCAATGATGGGAAGCAAGCGCGTTCTTGATCTCATGCGTGAGCTGGCACGCCACAGTACCCACTGCCTCGAGGCGCTGCGCATGCAATATCTCATCGTGACGCGGTTCGTCCTCGTTGATTTCGCGAAACGACCAGATGCGATTCTCGCGTGAGCTGCCGTCATCGTTCAGCGGCGCAGTGCGGCACTCCACCTGTTGTCCGTTGGTCAGCTTCCAGGTCCATTTTGCGGCCGCCACCGAATCGAGCCCAAAGGCCGTGATCATGTCCTGCACGGTCTGTGGTTCGTCGACCAGACGCAGCACTGCATTCCAGAACACTCTGCTTCGACGTTGAGGCGCGTTTCGGCCCCGACCTGCCAGAGACTTCTGAAGCGATCATTGGCATGCGCGACAGTACCCGCGTGCGAAATGATCACGATGCCATCGCCGTTCTCGTTGCCGTACCACTCCAGCGGGAGCTGATCAGAGGCGGGGATCGTCCTGCCAGCACGCGCACAGCGCCTGGCTCCCTGCGGGTTGCGGTCGAGGGAACGCCAGAATGCACTTCGCCGGCGATCGTGCGGGTGCCGTGCCGGCGGTTACGCATCGCCACGTCAAGTGCGAGAGATCGATCTGATTGTCGCGCGCGTGTGAGCCATCCGTGACACCGGTGGAAAAGTGAAAACCGTGTGCGGACAGTAGCTGGAGCGCCCCACAATGCGAATGCATGGAGTCCCGTAGCAGCGAGGGGAAGACTACCTAGGGAAGCAGGGGGAATTCTCAGGCATCGACAATGCGGTTGCGGACAGCGTAGCGGACCAGGTCTGCGAGCGAATCGAACCCCATCTTGCGCATGATGTTGTTGCGGTGAGTCTCAGCGGTCTTGACCGTGATGCCGAGTCGGCGCGCGACCTCCTTGTTGGTCTTGCCTTCTGCCAGCAGCTGAACGATTTCGCGTTCACGCGGGGACAAGCTCCCGCCGATGGCTGCTGCAGAGAGACCGCCGGATCCGAGGTACCCCTTCAGGATCAGCCGCGCAACTTTCCGAGGTGAAATACGGTTTGCCATCGAGCAGCGCCTGGACGGCGGCGATCAGCTCCTGACCCGCGTCAGACTTCAGAAGGTAGCCAAGCGCACCGGCATCCAGGACTCTCGCGCACCACCTGTTCGGATTCGTGTGCAGTCAGAATCAGCACGCGCGTTGCCGGTACTTCGGCAACGATGCGGCGAGTGGCCTCGAGGCCGTTCTGTTCTGGCATCGCGAGATCGAGGACGGCGACATCAGGCTGGTGCTGGATCGCAAGCTCTACCGCCGTTCTGCCGTCGCCGGCTTCCGCCACGACGCGCCAACCCTCCGACTTCCATGACCACGGCACACAGCCCGCGTCGCACGAGCTCATGATCGTCGGCGATGAGAATCGAGGCCTTCTTCACGCGACCACTGGCGAGGTGAACGGCACCGATGCGACGATCGAGGTACCCGTGGAATCGGACTCGATGGTCAGCTTGCCACCCAACTGGCGCAGGCGCTCACGCATTCCGGCAAGACCCACGCCGGTCGCCTGCATGGCGGCAGGAACACCCGACACTGCGAGGCCGCGACCGAAGTCACGCACCTCGATGCAAACGCGATCAGGTTCCGTCTTGAGGCGCACGCGCGCCAACTGGCTGCCAGAGTGTTTCTGAATGTTCGAGAGGCGCTTCCTGCACGACCCGAAACAGCGACAGCTCCTGGTCAGGCTCCAGTCGCACGCTCGTCGCGGGCAATTCAAACTGTACGGGGATGCTGCTGCGCGCGGTGAACCCATCGACCAGCCAGCGCAACGCGGTCGGCAACCCGAGCTCGTCGAGCAATGGCGGGTGCAGCAGGTGAGCCGCCGTGCGAATTTCCTGCGAGCACTGGCGGGCAAGCTCTGAGCATTCGGCAAGCAGCTGACTCACCTTCAGATTCTTCGACCGGATCCTTTGACTCGAGCGCAGCGACGGCGCGATCGATCGTCACTCCAATGCTGCGAGACACCTGGCCGGTCGAGTCATGCAGCTCACGTCCGATGCGGCGCCGTTCCTCGTCCTGCAGCTGCATCGGCTTGCCGGCAAGGGATGCGGATGTCCTCGGCGCGCGCGCGCGCTCTCCGCGTTGGCGAATGCATGACCGACCTGGTCGGCGAGGCCGCCGGCAAATGCTATTTCGTCCGGTTCCCACCCGACCGCGCGCCTGCTGCTCAGGCACAGAACCCCGATCAGGCCTCCGGACAAGCGCACGGGCGAGTCGAGCAACGCGCCGACCTTCCACGGCACGAGATAGTCGTCTCGCAGCGAGGAGGTCCGCGGATCGGTGTGGGCGTCGGACACCGGAACCGCGCGATCGGTGTTCAGCGCCGCGAAATAATCCGGGTAATGCCCGGCCGTGAGATCGATGCCGTGCAGGTGCCTGCCAGAGTCCGCGTCGTAGCGATCCAGGCAGCGCAGTGTCGCCCGATCCTCATCGAACAACCACACGCTCGCGCTGTTGACGCCCAGGGTGCGTGCCCCGTTTTCCGTGATGAGATGCAACCCGGCGATAAAATCACCCGAAGCCAGTAACGGATCGATGGCGAGCCTCAGCAATACCGTCGACTGCGCCTGTAGCCGGGCGGTGAGCGCCTTCTCCCGTTCAGCGTGCGCGCGGCGGGCAGTGACGTCCTGCAACATCGTCTGCGCGGCGGGGCGCCCGCCGAAATCCACGCGCACTCCGGTTGCCTCGACCCACACCAACGTGCCGTCCTGGCGGATCACCTGCACTTCGATGGGCGGCGCTGGCGCCCTCCGTGATGATGCGGCGGGTGCGCTCTTCCAGCAGGCTCAGGTTGTCGGGATGAGCGAAGAAGGACCGGGCGATCAATGACTTCTTCCAGCGTCGCTGCGCCCACGAGTCGGACCGCGGCCGGGTTTGCGAGACAGGCAGCGCACGCCATCATGCACGAGGATAGCCTGCGGCAACGCGTTCACGAGCGGCGCGATAGCGCTGCTCGCTCCGCAGCGCTTCATCGGCGCCCAATTCGCCTGGCGAGGGTGATTGCGGCACATCCATACGATCGGGATCCGTGCAGTAGCGCCATTCTTGGTCCGCCGAGCGGCAAAGTCACGCGTCGTGGGAACGAGCAGTTAGAGCCGGCCCGCTGTGTGGGTCTGGCTGGCTGATCTTTCCCTGGCCGCGTTCTTCCTTGATTGTGCCAAAGAAGCGTTGACGTACAGCGCGAAACGCGCCAGGGCGGCAGGATGCATCGTTCGTGTCGGCCGTGGTGAAGATCGGCCAGCCAGACCCACACAGCCACGGCGCGGATTGCTTCACGGAGGAGGGCGGCGGTCAGTTCATCTGCGGTCACGAACCGCGGCGCGATGATCCACCGGAACGTCGGCGAGGCGATCCAGCAGGTGCTTCACCTCGGGCCGGATCACGACCATGCGCTCAGTAGCGCCTTGGCTCCGGGTAATCGCCGGTCGCCTGGATCGTCATGATCTGGCGAGTCAGCGCTGCAACGGCCTTTCGGGCCCTGGCGAGAGTTGAGCCGGAATGTCCCGTCGGGCTGTACCGCGATAGCACCCTGGTCGAGGAGAGTATTTACCTGCAGCGCCATGCCCCTGGCGTGCGAATCGGTGAAGCCGAAGCGCAGAGTGCGAAACGTTGAGGCGAGGAAAGTCGTGCAGAAGGCGCGTTCCTGGCTCTTCGGCACTGACGCCCTTGTCGGCGAGATACTGCACACGCCCACAGGCCCGAGATGTCAGCCTTGGCTTCCTCGAGCGGGCCGTTGAGCTCTTTGAGCTCTGGCGCACTGTCGTCTCGCGCGTCCGCCGACGCGAATCGTCTGCGAGGCCGAGTCCATGCATCAGCTCGTGCATGAGAATGTGCGTGAAGAAGGGCTCGAATGCGACCAGCGCCTGGTCGTCTGCGGCCAGCACGCGCTGGGAAATCGGTACCAGCACGTTGTCGAATTTCGCCTGCTGAAAATTCTTGAGCATTCACGCGCTTCGAGCGCTTTGAGCGCGACCACGCGTTCGTCGTTTGGCAGGTTGTACGCCGCAGTCTGCACACCGTGGTTGCCGTCGCCAGAACAGAACACGACATCCGCGACACGGATCGGCGAGAAACCCCCGAGCTTCCGGATTACGGAATTTCGCCTCGATGGGCAGGTGATCTTCCAGTTCCTGCAGTTCGCGGCTGAAGCGCGCCAGCAGTCCCGTTGCCTGGGCATCGGTAATCAGGATGAACGCCTCGAAGGCCGCTTTGAAGTTGAACCACTCATCTTCACTAGACCTCGTACGGACCGATCGTCAGCTCGATCGATGCATCGAGGCTCCATCCAGGCGATGTCGCTCTGGTAGTAGTCGTTGCTGAGGAATGCGCGAGCCCGCTGGTCCAGAAGCTCTTTAATGTTGGCTGCGTCGTGGCCGCTGCAGCTTCGCGCAGCAGGCGCACCACCTCGGTGAGTTCGCCCTGGTATTCGACGCTGTAGCAGCACTGCGGTGAGCGTCCCCGATGGCAGACGCCGAGATCGTGGTGAAGAACCCTTGTGCAGCCTCGCGCTCCTTCGCCGGCAGTGACTCCATCCAGGCCTGCACTTCCCTCGCGCGTTGCGTCGCTCGGATAGAAATTTGCCCCCTTCGGCTTGACATCGACGCCCGGGATGAAGGGCAGGTTTTCGTCCAGTGCTGACCACGGTCCCTTGTTGATCATGAGTAAGCGCAGGCGCGACTGCCCGAGCGGCGATGCGTCATTCAGGAGCAACAACAGCGTGCTGGGCCGATGGCCGACACCTGGCGCATGAAAAGCGTATCGAACAGCCGTGCCGCCTCGATCATCCTGCGCAGCGCAGGCTTTTCGTTCTCAGGCAGGCTCGAAACGTCGACCTTGACGTCCACTGGGACGAACCGCCTCGCCATCCCCATCGAGCTGCGCCGCCGGGAATACCAACTCAGTGGCGAACACCGTGCTGCTAACGCTCACAACAGACACACAGAGAAAAGGGATGCGCGCATCTGCAGACCTCCTCAGGCGCAACACGCAAAGCGACACATGAATTTCGGCAACTAATGCCACACAGAAAGACTACCACCGCCCTCGTGCGCGAAATCGCTGTCGCTAGCATGCAGCAAAGGCATTCAGAAACCGCATCGGGCATGCACGTCGCGGCATTGCCGATGGCCTTTGGCCATTGAATCGCGATCTTGAGGGAGGACTCAATGATCTACCGTAATAATCAACTGGCACGCGCCGTAGGTACGCACTGCTTGCGGTGCCGCCACGGCCGCGAGCACCAGCATGCCTGCGTTCGCGCAGGAGGCGCAGGAAGCTGCACCCGGCGTCAGAGATCGGCACTGTCGTCGTCACGGGTTCCGCATTCCGCAACCCAACCTGACCAGCATCAGCCCAGTTACCTCGGTCGGCAACGAGGGCTGAAGCTCGAGGGCGTCACACGCGTCGAGGATCTGGTCAACAATCTGCCCCAAGCGGTCGCCGACTTCGGCGGCAATATCTCTAACGGTGCGACCGGCGCAGCGGACGGTGAACCTTCGCGGCCTGGGCTCGCAACGCACCCTGGTGCTGGTGAACAGCCGTCGCCTGATGCCGGGCGATCCGACACAGAACGGCGCTTCCTCGCCGGACCTCAACCAGATTCCCCGGTGCGTTGGTCGAACGTGTTGAAGTTCTCACCGGCGGCGCCTCGGCAGTGTATGGCGCGGACGCACTGTGGCCGGCGTGGTCAACTTCATCATGAATGACCACTTCGAAGGCGTGCGCCTCGACCGCGCAGTACGCCATGTATCAGCACGACAACAGCAACAGTGCGGCCGACGTCGTCACCGCGAGCGGCTTTCCGACGCCCGACAGCAACGTTCACGATGGCTATTCGCGCGACTTCACGTTCCTCATGGGCATGAACTCCGGCGACGGCCGTGGCAGTGCAACCGTCTACGCCGGCTACCGCACACTGTCGGCGATCACGCAGGCCAACCGCGATTTCCAGCGCATGCACGCTGGGCTCGGGCGACTCATTCTCCTGCAACGGTTCGGTGACTTCAGCGCCCGGCTTGTTCGTGCCGGTCAATCAGGATCCGGCCGCTTTCGGATCCCCGGCGGATCCTGACAACGGCTTCTTCACCATCGATGGCAGCAACAATTTCCGCCCTATGACTTCCGGGACGGACGTGTACAACTTCGGGCCGCTCAACTACTACCAGCGACCGGACGATCGCTACACGGCAGGCCTGTTCGCGCACTACGACATGAACGAGCACGCGACCGCGTACACCGAGTTCATGTTCATGAGCTGACAAGACAGTGTCGCAGGTTGCACCCAGCGGCGCGTTTTCCGGTTCCAATAGCGGCCAACCGCCGTTCTGACGGCAACTACGTCGTCAACTGCGACAATCCGTTGCTGTCCGCCTCGCAGGTCAACGGCGCTGTGCGATGACCCGGCGGTGAATCGGCAGCCGGGTCAGAACGATGTGTTCCTCGGCATCGGCCGACGCAACGTCGAAGGTGGTGGACGTCGGGATGACCTGGAGCACACCTCCTATCGCGGCGTGCTCGGCGTACGCGGCAACTTCGGTCGAAGCGTGGAGCTACGACGCGTACGGCCTGTAGCGGCACGACCGTGTACAAGAAAACTTCCTCAACGATTTCTCCGCGGCACGTCTGGGCAAGGCCCTCACCGTGGTGAACGACCCCACGACCGGCCAGCCCGTCTGTCGCGTGAACGCAGATGCCCGATGTCACCAACGACGATGCGAAGTGCGTGCCCTACAACATCTGGCAGATTGGCGGCGTCTCGCAGGCGGCGCTCGACTATGTACAGGTGCCGGGATTCAAGCAGGGGCAGACGGTAGAGGAAGTCCTCAGCGGTTCCGTCACCGGGGATCTTGGTCAATACGGGGGCCAAGATGCCCACCGCCAATGATGGTCTCGGCGTCGCGTTCGGCGCGGAGTATCGCCGTGAAGAGCAGGAGCTGAAGACCGACCAGGCCTATCAAACCAATGATCCTGCTCGGCCAGGGCGCTCCGGAGCTCAACACGATCGGTTCGTTCGACGTGAAAGAACTGTTCGTCGAAGCCCGCATGCCGCTGGTACAGGACAAGACCGGTGCACAGGACCTGGCATTGGAAGCAGGCTACCGATACTCGGACTACAGCCTCGGCTTCAACACCGACGCACGCACAGTTCGGTCTCAACTACGCGCCTGTCGAAGACGTCCGCTTCCGTGGCAGTTACCAGAGAGGCAGTACGCGCGCCGAATGCGCAGGAATTGTTCCTGCAGGACCGTGTTGCAGCTCGACGGCAACTCCGATCCGTGCGCAGGCGGCGACATCGATCCCGGAACCGGGATCGTGACCGGAGGCGCGTCGGCTGCGCAGATGTGCTCTTTCGGGAGTAACGGCGGCTCCAGTACGGCTCCGTTCTGGGAGAACCCCCTCAGCGCAATACAACGGCCTGGTCGGCGGCAATCAAGACCTCGATCCGGAGGAGTCGGACACGTATTCCTTCGGGTTCGTGCTCACGCCGACGTTCCTGTCGCACTTCAGTTGGTCAGCGGATTACTATGACATCAAGGTGGAGGGCCTGATCCAGCAGCGTCGGGGCGGATGTGATTCTCAACAACTGCCTCAACACTGGCGATGCTGGCTTCTGCAGCCAGGGTGCATCGCGCGCCAGGATCCGCATCGCTCTGGATCGGCAACCAGGGCTTCATCGATGACCCGATCATCAACACCGGATCGCTGCGCACCAAGGGCATCGATACGGAGGTGAACTACTTCTTCGATATGGGTGGCAACGTACGGGACGGCTCGCGTTCCAGTTGATCGGAACCTATGTTGATGAGCTGATCGTCCAGCCAACCACAGGCTCGGCCACGTACGACTGCAAAGGCCTGTACGGTCTTTCCACTGCGGCGTGCCACGCCAGACTGGCGCCACAAGCTCAGGGCAACCTGGTCCACGCCGTGGAACCTCGACCTGTCATTGAGCTGGCGCTTTATCGACAGCACCAAGCTCGATACGACGAGTTCCAATCCACAGCTCAACGGCGATGTCCCGGCGACGAGACGCCAGCATCAAGTCGATGAGCTACCTGGATCTGGCCGGCTCCTACACGTTCAACCAGAGCATCACCCTGCGGGCTCGGAATCAACAATCTCACGGATGAGGATCCGCCGCTGATCGGGCAGGACAGCTGCCTGAGCGTGTTCTGCAACGGCAACACGTTCCCGCAGCTCTACGATACGCTCGGCCGCTACGGGTTCTGTCAGCGTGACGGCTGACTTCTGACCTTCGTCACCAGCACCAGCGTTTGACTCAGCGGCGGGCTTCAGGCCCGCCGCTTTTTTGACGGCATCGATTTGCCGGCTGCGATCACTGCGCGCAGCGACCACATCGGCACTCGTGATGGGAGCGAGCAGCAGGGGCGGATAGGTGCGCGCGAGCGCAAACCGGTTGCGCAAAGTGCGCTCGTGGTAGCACGCCCGCGGCGCGCACCTGACGCAGAAATCAGCGACAGCACCACGTTGTCACGCGCGCGGAAAGTGTTTTCGGCGAGCGCGGTTCTCTGTAAGTCGCACAACGTCAGCGCGCGGACCTGACGCGACTGTCGACCAACTGATTCGTTGGCACGGTGACTGCGCGCCGGATCGTGTGCACCCTCATGGGTATTTTCACCCCTGCTCGCAGGGTACGCGTGCAAACTCAGAATTCTCCCAGTCGCTGCCGCGCAATCAAAACGCTAGGAGCGAATGCTCCAGTGCATCGTCACCTTGCGACATTGTGCGGCGTGCGTGCGTTACACGACCGAAATCACGCAGCTGATTTACGAACGTGTGACAGAAGTTTTTCCTGGCGTGCGAGCGCGTGAATAAAAACTCAACCGCATGTCGTCGCTCGTTGACGACGCACGACGCAGCGTGTCGCACTCTGGAGACTCTTGACCGAGTGCTGTCGATTAATAGACTCGCACACGTCGAGCAAGAGCCAAAGCCGCTGAAAATCAACTTCGTAACGTTTCACGGAACAATCGACTCGCGGGTTTAGGGGATCCGCACGACAGTTTTGTTCTTCGTCGTGAGCTGCGCGCACCGTGCAGCAGCACGTTGCGCGCTCATCTGCGGCCACCGCTTTCGTTTGTGCAGACAGGATCTCGGAGTTGCCTCTGCGCAACGGGGAAGTCTTGGTGGACTGAAGTTTTGTTTTGTGTTCGCGCCACTCCGCTCGTTGATCAGGGAAGGATCGCATTGGGGGAACGAGGTGCACTGGGGTATTCATCATGCAATTTGTCACGTCGCGCAAGCTGGGATGTTCGGAGTTCGTCTTGCTGCGCTCATTGCTGATCGTCATCGCCACAAATCATTCCTGCCGTTGCGTTGGCGGCGAATCGCCCACCCACGATATCGGGTACACCGATCACCAGCACTCAAGGCCGGCGACTACTATTATTTTCCGGCCCAAAGCGTCCGATCCGGAGGGCAAGACACTCCGTTTTTCAATCGCCAACAAGCCTGCGCATGGGCGAACTCTCACGCACCACATGGCACTCTCAGCGGGATATCCGACCGCTAGGTACCTTCGGCAACATCCGCATCAGCGTCAGCTGATGGCGTCAATATCGTGGCCTCATTGGCCGCGTTCTCCATCAAAGCAACATCATCTCGCGGGTTCCGGGAATACGGCGCCGAAAATCTCCGGCACGCCTGCCAGTGCGATAAACGCGGCAAATGCCTATAGCTTCCAACCGACGGCCAGCGACGCCAACGGCGACAAGCTCACGTTCATCGATTGTCAAACTACCGGGCTGGGCTTCGTTCAGCGCGTCGACCGGAAAGCTCTCCGGCACTCCCAGCGTGGCGGACGTCGGAACGTATTCGGGCATCGTGATCAGCGTGAGCGATGGCAGGAGGCAAGTGCTTCGCTGGCGGCGTTCTCGATCGCTGTCACGCAGAACTCAACGCGGTGCAGCTACCCTGACCTGGTTGCCACCGACGCAGAATACGAATGGTCTCCGTGCTGACCAATCTTTCCGGGTATCGGATCTACTACGGCACCAGCCCCAGTGCGCTCAACCAAGACCGTCACGCTCACACAACAACGCCGGCCTGACCGCTCTACGTCGTCCAGAACCTGGCGCCCGCGACCTACTACTTTGCGCTCAAGGCGCTGCACGTCGAAGCGGGGCGGAAAGCGCGATGTCGCGACAGCCAGCAAGACGATCAAGTGAGGAGCGCTGAAAGCCGCTGCGCCAGTTTCTAGGCGAGCCTTGACCGCGGCGTTGGTCCGGATGGATTCGTAGATCGCGAGCATGATCTTCACGTCGCGCAGGCCCTCTGTCACCTGACACCCTGCTGGGCTTGCGCCCTGGATGCAGCGCGCGAAGTCGTCCATCTTCACGGCGAATTGATCGCTGCCTGGCAGGTTGATCTCCTTGCCGATCGCTGCGTCGCCCATGGATGCCGCCGTAGTAGAAGGCGGGATCGAGCTCGAGACCAGCCGTGCTCGGGCCTGCGCCCTGAAGCGATGCGATGCCGTGTGCGTTGTAGCTCGCCGAACAATACGCGAGCGCACCGCCGGGGAATTTCCGCCTCGCCACACCACTGATTCATCGACTTCTGCGAATTTGACCGGGATCCGTTTTCGACTCGGTCGCGGAGATGAGTATCGGCTCTTCGCCCGTCAGGTAGCGCATGGCCTGCACGCATAGACCCCGACGTCCATCAATGCGCCACCACCGGCCAGCGCGCGTTTCAGACGCCACTGGCTGGGATCACCTACCGAAATCGCAGAAACCGCCTCGACGATGTTGACCGTGCCCAGCACCTTCTCGCGCGCCAGTCTCACGCACTCAGAGGTTGTTGGGCTCTGAACTGCAGCCGGTATGCGACGCCCAGCATGCGATCCGCCGCCTTGCACGCGCGCCATCATCTGCTCGCGGCGCTCCAGCGAGATCTCCATCGGCTTCTCGCAGTACACATGCTTGCCGGCCTTGGCGGCTGCGAGCGTGTGCTGAAGATGAAGCGCGTTGGGCGTGACGATGTAGACGACGTCGATATCGGGGTTATCGGCCATCCGCTCCATCGTGTCGTAGGTGTAGACGTTGCGATCTGCAATGCTGTATTGGGCCTTCCAGCGCGCGGCCTTGTCGGGCGAGTCGGTGATAGAGACCACGCCAGGCGGCAGTACTGTGTCTTGAGCAGGGCCAGGAACGAATCTGCTCGGCGCTGAGCTTGCCGAGTCCGCAAATGGCAAAATCCCAGTTTCTTCCTGGAGGAATCCGCCAGCGCCGCGTATAGCTCACTGGTGCTGATGAAGGGCGCGGCAACGGCCATAGTCGCAATGGCCGCGCCGCACTCCACTGGAGCTGTCGGCAGGTCTGCATGCTCATGCGGCCTGCCTCGTGAATCCCAGAGGATGAGGGACTGACTAGCGCGGATTCGGGGACTGGGCACAGGTTCCGGGTGCGCTGTGAGCACGCGCGAGACCTCGGACCGAGCAGCGTTCGATGTCATCGATCGGCGTGAATGCTGCTGGCTGCGATCACGAGCGTCAGGGCAGTGGAGTGATGAGACCGCCCATCTCCGCGACCGCCATCAGCGCGCGGAGACGAGAACATCGCCGTGGATGCCGTCCGCGACCGGTAACATGCCCGCCACCGTTGGGCCGTGGTCATCACGATCGGGGCGTGCGTTTGTGGCCCGCTTGCAGAGTGCCGTCATCCGGTCGCTTGCCGGCGCGCATCTCCTCGATCGCGAGAATCCACCAGCGGGATGGAATTCTTGGCGACGATGCCCATCAGCATCAGGAGCGATGACGACCAGGAACGACAGCGAATCCCGATCCAGCGCGACGGAGCCGCACCGCCGATCGGGAGAGGGCGGAGAGTCGTGATAGGCTGGAACACGCGCGAACAGCAGCACCAGCACCGCAAACACCATCAGCGCCGGTGAACATGGCGATCGCGGAGTTGGCGAACAGCTCACGCATCACTTCTCCGCACCACCGACTTCCACCTTCCCGGTCGCCCGCCGGCGGAGTTGCTCAGGGTGGGAGAGCGCGTAGATCTTTTCAGTCCCTCGCCTGGGCGGCTCCACGCCGCCTGTCCGGATCCGCCTACGAGCGCAATACGTCAACTCTGATTGTGGCGCAAACACTCGCATGGTCAACACAGAAACTGATGTCGGCTGAAGGCCGACTTTTTCAACAATACCGGGTCGCTGCGGACCGTCCGCTTTCGGCGTTTCAGCATGATGCAGGTCGCTCCGCCTGCTCTCCGCAGGCTGACCAGATCGAGATCGCTGCCGGTGGACAAGGAAGAACAGGCGCATTCTGACGAGTCACCGGCATCGTCGCGATGCGGATGGTCTGGCTGATGCTCCGCGACACTCGCCGGGAAGGCATCGCGGCGGTCCAGCGCTGAAAAGCAGATGATAGTCTCAGGACGCAACCGGGATGCCGTTGATCCACGCAGTTCAGCGCGGTTTGCCACTTCGAGTGCCATCTCTTCCATAGCGCTACCTGCCGCGCGATTTTACGGTGATCGCTCGATCGTCTGGTGAATCAGAGGTAGATGACGAATGTCGCGCCAGCAGCCCTGCGACTACTTCTGGGGAAAGTTGATGCAGGCGTCAGGATTTCTGGCACACCCGGCATCTTGCCTGGAGACCACCGATCCACCTCCCACTTGTTGCTGCGCGATGTTGCCGGTCTCCTGCGTTCAAATATACGGGGTTAGGCGTGCACTACCATCTCCACCCGATTCTCGTCAACCAATCTCAAGCGTCGTCACACTTCCAGGCTGGCACTTCAGGACGTCATACGCCGCTGCAGGTTGCCAGTCTCTTCCAGGCTGAACGCCAGGGACGCTCGATGTTGAGCTGGGAGCACGAGGTCACTTATCCAGGAACGAGGAGAGGTCAGGACCATCGAGAGCACGACCAGCGACAGGATGAAGAACCAGAATTACCACCAGCGACATTCCTCCAGCAGTGATTGATACCACCAGCATAATAATCCTCGGTCTTCAGTCGCTGATCAACCATCCTGTGACCGCCAGTGTTTCGACATAGGTTAAAACCTGAGCGATCAGCAATGATCAGGCCTGCGGCTCAACAACTAAGCTGTCCCATGCTT
>ERZ1370068.80-contig-10069_pt1 | contig 31884 bp, 42 predicted proteins | sample MGYA00561227_ERZ1370068 | MGnify/ENA primary metagenome ERZ1370068 (study PRJEB38410, sample SAMEA6850437) | metagenome | study: Metagenomic assessment of the ecological functions of the soil: analysis of the soil microbiota associated with the...
TGCTTCGCGGATCGAGCGAGTCGGCCCACCGAGCTCTACTGTGTTCCCGTGCGATGGCCGTTACAGAATGCAATGATTCGAGGATCGTGTGCGTCGCGTGGGGAGTCCTCTAGTATCGCGATGGGAGAGGAGAACCACTATCGCGGTGCGAGCGAAACTGCCTGGACCGTCGTGATCGCGAGACAGCGACTATCCCCAACTCGGAACCATGAGTATCACATCGTGAAGATCCATGAACCACCTCATGGGGGGTTCACAGCTCGATATGAGGTGCCACGGAGAGTCTCACGGAGTGACGACTTACCTGCGTCCTCTCGCCGAATAGGTGGCAACTCGTTGGTGCGCCCCAGGCTATGCGCAACTTGATCGACGACATGCCGTCGATTTGGCCTCTCTGTGCCGCTCGATAGATCTGTATCAACTGTTGCCATCCGGGTGCCACGTGGTAATACGCCCCACGGTAGGAAAACCCGTAGCATGCTGCATCGGGGTGCGAACTCTGGAATGACATCCGTCTCGAGTCCCGAAGTTCAATTGCGGAAATAGCACGGCCTCGGCAGCGTCTTGAACTAGATCCAGTATCGCAGTCTGCTCGTCGGTAAGTTCTCCGTCAACAAAAATCACGGAACTCCTTCCTCGCTCGCTTGAACGCAAATGCGCTCCGCTAAGCAGCTGCGTGTTTGAAGTGCGGCTGTGATCCTGGCGAACGCATCTATCACGCCATATGTGACCGCTGGCTGCATCACGCCTGATTGACGCACGGAGTCCCGTTTCTCTTGACTCGCGCAACAACGCACTGTTCTGCACTGTGGAGGGGTACTCTTTGGGCGATGAACTTGGAAACGCTCCGCTTGTGAGCTCCACCAGTATCCGATCTGTTTGATGGAGGAAATCTCGGATGCATAGGTCGCTCATCCTGGAGAACCATGTTCGCCGATTCGTACCTCGGATTGACTCTTAGCGCAGCGCACACGGAAGCAGGTAGGCGGCCGCCATTCGCTTTCGAAGTTCGGCACTCTGCTGTCGTCTGTTGCGCTGCGAGCTGGGGTGTCCAGCTTCCAGGAAGATCGCTCAGTCCAGTATCGGAGCAAGTAGGCCTGCGTAGATCGGCAACGGCGTCGTCATTTTCCGTATCTGCGCCGCGGCTCTCCGCGACGTCGCGTCTACCCCGGACGAATGCAGGATCGCTTTCAGCTCCCACTGGCTCGCCCAAGCAGTCGTTTGGCAACAGGCGACACCGAAGTTTTGAGATCGCCCCCAAAACCGGTTGATGTCCAGCTGCCAAGCGTTTTGTCCACACTCGAATCTCGCCCCGGGTTCCCGGAGTACGTTCTCGACACGAACTGACGCTACTCCGATCGCCAACTCCCGGAAATCCGGGGCGACAGCTGGTCAAGTAGGAGCAGGTTCCTGTCTGCGTGTTGGAGAGTCAGATTTGGGATGACTGTTTCGCTAGAGTAGCCGTGGTTGGCTTACGAACGCAGCAACATGAAACACTGGCCACTTCGACTGACGTTACCATCGAATGTGAGGACCAGGAGCTGAAAGTCGCGCTCAGGCATTCGCCTTCGTCAAAACACACCTTGAAGTGAAGTTGCCGGTCACGACCGGCAATCAAGCCGGCGATTATCTCGCCGGTCCGGCGCCGAAGCTACCGGGACTTCCTGATAGCGGCAGCTGTTCGATTATCTTGGCTGGTGCGAGGTGCCGATAGGCCGCGGGTCTCAACGCTATCGCCTCGTCTCGAAGTACGGCTTTCCGAAGCTCCCGCGCCGTCCGCACATCCTGGCTTCCAGCACCGCGGAAAGTCTGGGGATTCGACTCAACGATTTGCTCCGACGGCCTCTTGCTCGTCCTCGACGCTCAAGTCGAGCTTGCCGGTCACCGTCAGCTTAGCCACCGCGTCGCACACGTCCTCGACGAAAAGCAGATCGAGATACATGGCCAGCAATGCCGCTCGGAGTTCGGGTGTCTCCTGCGCCAGCCACCGTTCAGCCAAACCGAGTTGAATCTCGGGAAGCTTGATGTACGTTCTCTAGTAACCCGGCATGGAGAACATTCTGATCGAGTTGCTGCGTAAAGGGATTCGTTTACGAGGCGTTCGCGCCAGTTCAGTGCCTTGAGCAGAGTGGTTTGTCCGGTACCGCGTGAGCCCACGACGTACACACAGGTTTAGGCGCTTCAAGGACCTTGAACGCTTCGTCCTGAAAGAAAATAGAGGTGCTTCTCTTCGGTACTCAAACCGATCTCGTGTAAATGGCGACTCTGTGCTCATTGCTCAGATCCTATGCACGAGCCAATAATTGGACTCCTCGTCCCGGTTTCTAACTTCTACCGCCTCTCCCCACTCCAGCTCGTTAATCACGGCACGCAGCTCGGCCTCGGGAATCGCCATCCCATCCTTGCTCCTCACCTCTCGAAGGAGCTCGTGGAAACGTGAATTCTGTTGGGTTGCGTTCAAGACGCTTATCGCGAGTTCATCGGCGACTCTTGCCGCGCTCACTCGAGTCACAAGAGGAACTCGGAGCGATGGCTGCAGCCGAATTCCACCGTGAGAATGTACCCGGTATGGGAGGATTTCGCACCCAATCGGGGATCGGCGTCGTGAGTACCAGAGACGAATCAGGTTGAATCCTTGGACGAGCTTTGGAGCGGCAATTGTCACCGAGGCGCGCCCGCTCATGCTGCGGCTGTGTGATCACTTCCGTCGGATCCTCGTGTACGTGACCGTGATAGTACAGGACGGCACGAGGAAGTGTGTGGATAGCCTCGCCCGAACATGGCCCGAGTTGAGGAGTTCCGTAGTAGGGCTACGCGTGGAGATCCACTGGGGGAGGATTCCGTGATGTCCCAACACCACCGGAAGAACGTGGTCCGAATCGAGTCGGATTCGCCGCTCAAGTTCCTCGAGGTCCGCCGCCGCGATGATGGAGTGTATCGAGTTGTTCGGCGACGAGATCGAATGCCGCGCTGTCGCTCGGCTTTGCGAGGAACGGGGCCAGTGCGTCGAGGAGATTAGTTCGGACTTCTTCGGGGATAAATCGGTGGACGCCGCAGCCCATGCATGGAGTTCAGCGAGTGGATCGCAGCTTCGCCATCAGAAGCGCTGAGGTTTGTCGAGCGCACCTGGTCGACCGTGAGGATCGAACCCTCGATCGGCCCACACCTGGCGTAACTTCTCGAACTGACGGTGCCCATCGACGCCTGAGTGATCACAGTCGCCGCGCTGAACGTCGATGGTTCCCGGGTACGACGTGAAGCTCCGCGGTTGTTCCAGAGTTTGACGTCGTCTAGCCTTAACGCTTGGAACAGGTAGTCCACGCACTCTTCGTAACCCTTCAAGTCTGACCTGCTCGTAAGATCGCCGACGACCAGTACCCCACGAATAGAAGGCCTCGTTTCCAACAATTCGACGACTTGCTGGACTACTTCTGTGAGCAGATTTCGTCGACAATTGCCGCCGCCAGTGACCAGGCGACCCGGGTCTTTCATGTCCACGTCCGAGGTCTCGTGTCTTGAATCGGGAAAGTGAATGTCACCGAGTTGGAGCGAGGTCGAGCGTGCTCACGCGGCATCGGGTTCAGGCACGGCGTGCGTCGGCCACTGGTCGGCTGACCGCACCGATTCCCGCCTAATCACTCGTTCGTCCACGGTATGGGTACATTGATCATGCGTAGCTTTGCTTCCGAAGCTCAGTCGTTCGCGCTGATGACATGGCCGAACTGGATGCGCCGGCGTCCGACGTCACAGCCCCGGCGAGGCCGGCGGCAGTCCTAGAGTCTCCGGAGTTCAGGTTTCGCGGGATTTCAAGCTCGCTGCGGCTGAGCGATATCGCGGCGAGGCGATACTCGCAGAACGAGATCCCACGCGATGGGGCATCCATCGACTCACAATCTCCTGGCCGATGGTCTCGGCATAGGATCAGAGCTCCAGTTGCGCCCGCTCATCCAACCGTAGGGCAAGAGAAGTTGAACAAGTTGTGCAGATCAGTGATCTTCCAGTATGCTTCGGTGTACGTCGAAAGCGGGAGATCCTTTCCGGGCTTGTTCGCGCGCGACTCCCGATGCTGAGTCGTTGCTGGTAGATCCTCGATGCTTCCTGCAGAAACGCCCCTTCGGCGTCGGATAGCTTTGCCCCAATTCGGGCGGCGAGCGGATCACCGGCACCTGACGGTTTAATTCTAATTGCTTACGGCGCCAGGCGCTCGGCGATGTGCGTTTACCAGCAGCATCAATCGCGACGAGTAAGCGCGTTGAGTACTGCGTTGATACTGGCAGTCCGGTGACGTACCCATTTGTCTGCCGGAAGTATCCATGGGAACTCTGACATGCAGTTTTAGCTCACACGATCTCGAACGGGGTCGTATGTCGGTGGCGCATGAGGTACCGAATCAGCGCGCGATCTGTGCGAGTCGTTTTGTCCCCTTGCCGTACGACACACGCGCCGCTTGCACAATGGACTCATCGCCGCCCAGTGAGTCGATCACGCGGACCAGAACCACATCGTCTAGAACTCGAATCGTCCGTCCCCAGGATGTTGCTCCGAGCGCTGGAACGCTTAGACGTGCAGAAAGCTTCATCCAGTTGGACCCCTCAAGTTCGCCCTTGGCTCTCCGTCGCCTTGTTCGCGAACTCAGTGACCGAGTCCTCACCATCGCTGACCGAGATCGTGACCTTTTAGTCGAACGATCGATCGATTCGTGCAAGATTACGACGACCCGATGCCGATCAATGGACGCGATTCGAGGCGGGCGCAGGCGTGCGCTCCGGAGCAGGGCTCGACCCCAAGCGCGCTCCGGCGGGATGACGCTGGTGGATGAACCTCGGATGGATCGGGGGTCGCAATCAGGCTGGTTGCCCGCGGTCGGCGATGACGATCCCCGGTCCGCTTCGAACGACGGCATGAGCTCCGTAGCGGGCAACCAGTGCAGCTCAGGTGGTTGCGGCGGCAGGCTCTGACCATGGGCGCCGCAGCAGACAGGAAGGCGTTGCGCAGCGCCGGAACCGTCTGGGTGAGCTCCGCCATCGCCGGCCGGCCTGCGCGCCGGCATACGACGTCGCGTAGTTCTTGTCGCTCCCGGCCGTAGCCCAGCCGCAAGAGCACGCGCAGCGCGTTCGAGATCGAGCGCCAGGATCGGCCGCGCTCCGCGTGAGGAGGAGGATCTTGTCCGCGCCCGGCGGACCGATGGACGGAAACGCCTTGAGCGCGTTTCCGCGCGCCTCGGCGTAGGAGTCTGCGGAGCACGTCGCGCAGTCTTCCCTGCCATGTATCGCGCACCGACAGCGGCGACGTCGTCGCATACGCGATGCGCGCTGAGCGATCGCGATCGAGTCCGCTCGAGCACGCGCGATTTCAGAGAGCACCGGGAGTGGGGCGACAGCCACCTCCGCCGGTTTGAGCCCGACCGTCGCCTTCAACTCGGCGAAGGCCGCGTGCCCGGCGTCTCGTCGTCCGGCAAGGTAGGCGACGTACTCCCACAGCAGGAGTTGGAAGCGGGTCCTTCGGCGCAGAGCGAATGCTGCAGGCCGTACTCGGCAGCGAGGGTTTCGATTAACCGATGGAGCGACGCTGCCATGGACACCGATCAGACGTAGCTCAGCCACCAATCGCGCCTTCCGGCCTTGATTCCCGCGTACCACCGGCAGGCGAAGTACAAGACGACGACCGCAACGGCCCAGCACGAGGTACAACAGACCGAGGCTCCACGTGTACCCGTCGGGGACCTCGGGTGTCCCATCGGATGATTGGCGAACAGCCATGGGCTCACCTCGCCCAAGCCGAATCTTCGACACGACGAGCGCGAGCGCGTGGATGAGCGGGATGTGGAGCAGGTAGAAGAAGAAGGGCACGCGGCCGAACACCGTCAGCCACCGCGCGACCGGTCCTCGCGCATGATCGAGGAGCGGAAGCAGCGCGATCGTCGGGCCGAGCGTCATGAGCAGGAAGCTGAACGACGCCGGGTACTTCGTGGTGTTCAGGAAAGCGAGGACCCCGCCGTTCCACGGCCTCGGATCACCGTAGAGGTTGAATCCGCGAAGCACCAGAAACAGCGCCACCGCGGACGAGGCCGATCGCCAGGCAGAGACGCCGCCGGCGTTCGGGCTCGCCGGTCATGATCGTTCCGAACGCGTAGCCCGCCGCCATGACGCCGATCCACGGAACGATCGAATAGAGGACCGTCAGCTGTAACCCCGACGCGCCCAGCGTGACGGGCCCCGCGAAGAACGAGACGTAGAAGATCTTGCCGATCGCCCCCAGTGCGCTGTCCGGAGCGGCCGTGACCGGACCGGACGATGCTCGGACCGACGGCGTTGTGTCCCGCGATGATGACGAGTCCGAGGGCGCCGACGACCGAGACAGGCAGCCTGCACGAGGCCGGCCATCAGGATCATGCTACCAGCCGATCACCCAGATCACGCCGGCCAACAGGTCGTTCGCGTGAACTCGAGGTTGAATGTCCACGCCAGACGGATGACGGTCAGCTCCAGCAGCATCGAGCCACGCGCCGCGCGTCAGGCAGGAATCGCGAGAGGCTCGGGTGGGTCCGGCCGTACGAGAATGCGCTGGTTCCAGCGAGGAAGACGAACGCGGGCGCGCAGAAGTGCGTCACCCAGCGAGTGAAGAAGATGGCGGGCGATGGTCCGCCTGCGGGCACACCCGAATAGACGCGCACGTGATCGATGGCCATCAGGACCATCACCGCGCCGCGGACGATGTCGATGGAGCCCAGGCGCGTGCCCGGTCGATCGGTGACGCTCATCGCCGCCCTATACTCCAAACGCCACGATGGAAACGACGCGAGCTCGGACCGTGCTCTCGACCGGCTCGGCCCTCACGGCCTTCGCCGCGAACTCGCTGCTCTGTCGTGCCGCCCTCGGGCCTGCCGCGATCGACCCGGCGAGCTTTTCGACGATTCGCTTGGCTTCCGGTGCCGCGACGCTCGCTGCTGATCACGTTCTCGACTGCGGCGCGGCTCGATGCGGCATGGCCGGATCGTGGGGATCGGCGGCGCTGCTCGTTCTCTACGCGATCCCGTTCTCGTTCGCATACGTCCGCCTTGGGCGCGGGAACGGGGGCACTGATCCTGTTCGGTGCGGTCCAGGCGACGATGCTCGCCGCCGGCGCTGTCGTCGGGCGAGCGGCCGCACGTCGTGCAATGGCTGGGGCTGATCCTCGCCCTCGGCGGTCTCGTCTGACCTCGTCATGCCGGGCCTCGCCGCGCCTTCACCGGTCGGCTCCGCGCTGATGGCGCTCGCGGGGGTCGCGTGGGGCGTCTACTCGCTGCGGGGGCGCGGCGCGTCGGATCCGCTCGCGGAGACCGCGGGCAATTTCGCCCGCGCCGTCCCGCTGGCCGTCGGCGTCAGCGTCGCCGCGGCGCCCGCACATCGCTCTCCGCGCCGAGGGGCGCTGCTCGCGGTGGCTGTCGGGCGCGTTGGCGTCCGGACTCGGCTACGTCGCCTGGTACGCCGCCTCCCGGGCTCATCCGCCACACGGGCGGCGAGCGTGCAGCTCGCGGTGCCCGTGCTGGCTGCCGCGGGAGGCGTCCTTTTCCTCTCGGAACGGATCACCGGCCCGGCTGATCGTCGCGGCGATCCTGATCCTCGGCGGCGTGGCGCTCGCGCTGACTAGAACGGAACGCCGTCGTCGACAACCACCCCGCCAGCCGGAAGGCGTCCTGGCCGCGTGACCGGAAGCTTGACGTCGGGACGGTGCCGGATGCGGGACCGCCCATGCCCGGTCGCCGCCGTCATGGCGAGAAGCGAGCGCTCCGAGTACGAAGATGAGGTGCGTCAGGATATCCGTTTGTCGTTCTCATGTGTCCCCCAAGGGCTCGATGGCGTCACGAAATCATCAACAATGCCTCCGCCTGGAATGTCATATTTGCAACACGAACTCGAATATAGTGTAGAAAGTAGATTCGACAATGTAATAGCTATCCTATAGAGATTACTAAATTTAAAATGGCTCGGAACGAATGACAGTTTCGTGCGTGGGACGTGCGCGGCTTCAGAGGTCAGTGCTGCCGCAGCTTCCTGATACAGGGTCGCCCGGGAGACGCCGAGAAGGCCCGCCGCGTTGCGTCGATTGCCGCCCGCGGCCTTGATCGCCCGGAGGAGCTGCTCTCTTCTCCCCGACTTGAGGGACAGGTCGGCCTTCCCCGCCTCGTGCGCGGGGATCAGCGTGCGGCGGAGCACGGGGTCGGACTCGATCAGCGCGGACGCTGATCGCCCGATCGCCCGCGAGAAGCGTCAGGCGCTGCAGCGTGTTCTGAAGCTCGCGCACGTTTCCCGGCCAGGCGTAGCGCTCGAACAGCGCCCATCGCGTCGTCGTCGATCGCGCAGGCCGTCCGCCCGCGTTCGGCGGCGATCCTCTCGAGGATGTGCGACGCGAGCAGCGCGACGTCTCCCGGACGCTCGCGCAGCGGAGGAATCTCGATCGACAGCACCTGGAGCCGGTAGAGAAGATCGAGGCGGAAGCGGCCGGCCTTGATCTCGGCCTGAGAGGTCGCGATGCGTCGCCGTGATGATCCGCACGTTGACCGGAATCGGTTTCTCGCCGCCCACCCTGCGGACCGCGCCCTCTTCGACGACGCGGAGCAGACGCACCTGCATCGCCGGGGACATGTCGCCGACTTCGTCGAGGAACAGCGTCCCGCCATCGGCCTGCTCGAACAGACCGGGGCGCGCGCGCTCGGCGCCGGTGAATGCGCCCCGCGCGTGGCCGAAAAGCTCGGTCTCCAGGAGCGTCTCCGGGATGGCCGCGCAGTTCTCGCCGAGGAACGGCCGGCGGCGCCTCGGGCCGTGCACGTGGATCGCACGGGCGACGAGCTCCTTGCCCGTGCCGCTCTCGCCGCGGATCATGACCGGTAGGTCGGTCGCGGCGACTTTCTCGATGAGGCTGAACACCGCGCGGATGCCGGGCGACCGGCCGACGAGATTCGAGAACGACAGCGCGCGCTTCGGCAGCCGCGGCGAGCTGGCGGTTCTCGCGCTCGAGCCGCGCGCGCATGCCGCGTATTCTCGATCGCCAGCGCCGCCTGATCGGCGAACGCCTCCACGAACCGAAGGTCGTCCTGGGTGAACAACCGGCCGTCCTTGCGGCTGTCCAGGTAGACCGTGCCGATCACCCGTCCGCGCGAGCGGAGCGGCACGCACATCAGCGAGTGGATCTGGTAGAGGCTCACGCTGGCGAGATCGCGGAAGCGCTCGTCGCTTCCGGCATCGACGGCGAGGAGCGACCGCCCGGAGCCGGCGGCCTCGACGATGCGGCGGCTGAACGACTCGGCGTCCCGCACCGTCTCGCTCTCGAGGTTCCTCACCAGGTGGACCGAGAACTCCCCCGGCCGGGCCCCGTGCGGTCCTCTCTGAGGAAGATCATCCCTCGCTCGGCGTCGACGGCGCGCAGCGCGAGGTCGAGAATCGTCTCCAGGAGGCCGTCGGCGTCGGGCTCGGAGTTCAGCACGCGAATCATGTCGTAGAGCGTGAGCAGCCGCGTCTGGCTCCGGCGCGCGCCGGCCGAGCCCAACGCTCGCAGCCCGGCGTACACCGGTCGGTCGAGAAAGTCGGCGCGGATCCGCTCGTCGCCGATGCGCGCTGCCGCCCGCTCCAGGAGCCGGCGACCCTGCTCCGCGGCGGCATCGGCCTCGCGCTCTTGTCCGGCCTCTCGAGGACCGCCGGCGAGCTGCGCCAAGGCGCGCGCCTCGAACGCGACGATAACGCGCTCGCGCGGGCCGCCGATCACCGCATCCGTCGCCGCAATCCGCGCGCGGCGTCCACCGCGCCGCGGGCGGCGTGGTAGGCCGCGGAAGCCAGCGCCGCTCGGATGCGGATCTCCGGCTCGACGGGCTCTCCTCGGCAGAGGCGACGACGTCGAACTCCGCGCGGACCTGCTCGAACGGGTCGAGGCCGTCCGGCCGCGCCCGCCGCTCCATCTCGATCACGAGCCCCATGAGCAGCGCGCGGCGCTTGCCGCGCGCGCGGCAGCCGGCAAGGCTGCGCGCCAGCAGCGCGCGAATCTCGTGCTCGTCGCCGCCCCCGACTCCATCCACGCGTCGGCGAGCAGCATCCGCGCGAGGTCCACGATCTCGGGCTCGACCTGGGCCAACGGCATGTCGAGCGACTGCCGCAGCCCGGCGACCGCCTCGCCCGCACGGCCGCAGCGGATCCGCGCGTCGGACAGCCCGCACCGATTGACCAGGATGAGGTTGTGATCGCCGAGGTGAAGCGCGAGGTCGGTCGCCTGCTCGGCCAGCGCGATGGCCCTGATCGAGCCTGTCCCAGATCGATGGCGTTCATGACCATCTTCGACAGCGCGATCTCCTGAATGCCGAGGCTGCCACGCGCCACCGCCGCGATGCGCACCTCTTCGAGGATCGCTCCCGCTTCGTCGTACGAGCCCCGAGCGCGATCGCATCACCGCGAGCCCGACCCGCGCCTTGAGGTCTTGCCCGTCTTGCGGCTCCCCGCCGTCCTGCCGCCGCGACCCGCCGGTAGAGCTCGATCGCCTGGACGAAGTCGCCTTCGGCCGGCGGGATCCCGCAGTCGCGCGCGGCACGCGGCGAGCGTATGGAGCGTGTCGGCCTCGCCTCTCGCGTCTCCCTGCTCGCGAAAGAGGCGTCGCGCTTCATCCAGCACCGGAATGGCCTCGGCCTCTCGGCCGAGCCTGCCCAGCCCCACGCCGGCGGTCCTGCGAGCCTGTGCGAGCCGGACGGCGTTCTCGACGCTCATCGCGCGGCGCGCGACGTCCTCGGCGATCGCGAGGGCCCGGTGAAATCGTCCCGTCTGCACCGAGAGCGAATGCCTGCAGACCGAGCGCCTCGGCGCGCGCGTCGTCGTCGGGCGCCAAGGCGCACGGCGGCACCGGCGGCGCGCGAGGCCGCGGCATACATGCCGGAGCGCATCAGCGCCTCCGGCCTGCCTGCGGCGAAGCGGCTGGCGGCCGGTCCGGCCACGCCCCAGCAGCCGCAGCGCATCCGCGAAGCGCGACGCGGCTCCCGCGGGATCGTTCGCGCGCTCCCGCGCCTCGGCGCTGCTGAAGCGTCGCCGCGATCGCGAGATCGATCTCGCCCGCGCCGAGCCACAGCGTCGCGATCAGCGAAGGGTCGGCGTCATCCTCCGGCCCGGATTCGAGCAGCTCCGCGGCGGCGCGGTGCAAAGGTGGTTCGCCGCGCCGGCGCCAGCTGTGAAAGGAACTGCTCGACGAGAGCCCCACTCTCGAGGAACCAGCGGCCTTCCTTCCGGTAGGCAAGACCGGCGGCGGCGGCCTCGTCCGACGCGGCGCGCGTCGCCGCGGCGTCGAGTCCCGTGAGCGCGCGCCGCGTGCGCCTCCCGCACACCCTTGCGGAGAACGGCCACGCACTCGAGCCACACTGCGCGTGGGTGCGGAGATCAGCTGGAGCCGGGCCCAGGGGACGGCGAGTTCCGCCCACGCTGCTCCGACGCGCCCGCCGCGTTCCCACACACCCTGCGACCAGGAGCGACCCGCCAGCGCCGGCGACCCGTCGCTGGCTTCGTAAGCAGCCAGGTCGACGCGCTCGTCGGAGACGAGTCCTCCGGTCGCGCGGCACGCCATGGCTCGCACCCCTTCGGCGTCGAGTCGGCCGAGGTCGACGCGCCGCAAGCGTCGGAACCGTTCCCGTCGCGTCGACCAGGCTCCTCAAGCGCGGGATGCTCGATCGCGTCCACCCTCACAGCCGCCACGACCTGCAGCGGCGGGGCGTCTCCCTCGCGCGCGACGTGCTCGAGCAATTCGAGGGTCTCGACGCTTGCGGCGTGGACTTCATCGAGCACCGAGCAGCGTGGGGCCCGTTCCGCGCGGCGTCGCGGAGATCCTCGAGCCGATGGCGCAGGCGGCCCGAAGGCGGACACGACGTTCCACCCGCGCAAGATCGCTTCGGCCTCCAGCCAGCGGAGGATCCGGCTCTTGCCCGATCCGGGGCCGCCGCAAACCCAGACCACCCTCGGCCCGCCGATGGCGTCGAGCCCGTGCCGGATCAGCGCGAGGCTGGCCTCGCGCTCGGCCGGCGGGCCCGAGATCAGACGGCGCCGCGCGGGTCGCGGGCGTTTCCGCCGGATAGCGCGTGCCGCACGACTCGTTGAGACGCAGCGAGCGCGTCCGCGGCATTTCGCCAGGTCGCCGCTCCGGCTCGGCGGACAGCAGCTCCGAGAGCCAGTCGCTCAACGCCGCCGGATATCCCGCGGGCGGCGGCGACAGCACGCGCGGGCGTATCGGCGATCTCGCGAACGGATCCGCTCGCGCCGGCTTCCTCGCCAAGAACGACGGCGGCCGGCCGTAGACGATCTGCACGGAAGACCGCGCCCAGCGCGTACAAGTCGGAGCGTCGGCTCGCCGCGCGATTGGCGAGCAGCTCGGGTGCGACGTACGGAAGCGTGCCGGCGACCCGAAATGCCTCCGCAGGCTGGTCCGCGGCCTGCAGAGCAAGCCCGAAATCCACGATCACCAGCCGGCATCCGAGCTTGGGCGTGTCGCGAACCAGAAGATTGGCAGGCTTGAGATCACGATGGATGAGGTCGAATTCGTGCAGGAAGGCCAGCGCGCGGAGCGCCTCGGCCGTCAGGTCCAGGAAGATCTCGGGCCTTCGTGGCGGACGGCTCGACGATGTCACGCCCTTCGATGAACTCGAGCGTGAAGCGTGGAAGACCGGAATCGGGAGAGGTGTCGAATTCATCGACCTCGACGAGATTGGGGTGGTGAAGGCAAGCGAGGCGTCGCAAACTCGCGACGGAAGGCTTCGAGATGCTGGGCGGAACCCGCCGTGGCGAGCTCCTTCAACGCCACGTCGTACCCGGGACGATGCCGATCCTCGACGAGCCACACGCGGCCGGCCCCTCCTTCGCCGAGGAGGCGCTTCGTCCTGTAACGGTCGCCGGCATCTCGTTTCGACGTCACCGCCCGATTGTGCCCGACCTCGGAGTCGAATCTCCACAGAAATGTCTCGCCGACGAGACATCGAGCGTATTTCGAGAGCCATTAACTCTAAACTCTTAACTGTTAACAGTTAAGGGTTAAGCTTAGATGTCAGAATTGTCTGTAATGAGACACTCCTCCGCCGAGTCCGTCGATCGTCCTCCACCGCCAAACTCATCACGGAAACGACTTGCGGGCGCGTTCCCGGGAACTGGCATCACGGTCCCGGAATTGCGATGGAAAACGTGCTGCGGCGCGTCATGGGTCCCGGCACGGGTCGCGATCGAGCCGGTGGGGAGGTCGTGATGATCAGAAGCACTTTCGTCGGGGGTCGATCGCTACGCTGCTCGTCGTTCTCGCTGGGGTCGTCTGGATCCCGGCGTCGCAGCCGGTGATGGCCGCTGCTTCGGGCGACTGCGTGAACGCACGCGTGGGTGAGCCATTCCGTCTTCCCGACGGACTGCTCTACCCCGCGGGTCTGCTCACCATCTGTGATGGGGGCGCGTATCTCCCGGTCGACAACTTCCAGAGAATCCTCGTCGCCGGATCCGCGCGATCGGCCTGTTCGTCAGCGAGAAGCGGACGCCGAGCTGCGCTCGGCGGATCGCCGCAGGTCGTGTTCCGGCGCGGCGCCGACAGCAGCCTCAACCTGGTCGGCTACACCGTTCCTTCGACGGGGCGGAGCGTCGCCTACCGCATGAAGCATCCTGACGATCTCTTGGCAGGCGCGTTCCGAGCCCGCGATGGGCGCCGTCGCCGCGGCGCCCGTCGCCGCGATCGTCACCGCGGCCGGAAGCCGCTGATCGCATCGAGCAGCTGACAAGCGCGCATCCCGGCGTGCCGCCCCGCCGCGTCTCCCCCACTCTCCGCGCGGCGGGGTGTTTTGTTCCCGTCAGCGGTTTCGCTCGGTCGCCGCGCCCGCCGCGGCGTCGTACACGGCGATCACCCAGAGCACGACCGGCGCGCTCATCATCGCGATCGGCCCCCATCCATCGCGCAGCGCGGCAGGCAGGGTGAGGTTCAATCGCGCGAGAACTCCCATTCCGGACGGCGTGACGAGGAGCCACGCCACGCTCAGAAGCCACGCTCCGCCCAGGAAGAGAAAGGCGCGACGGCGATGCCCGGCGAGGAGCTGCCCCCAACCGGGTATCAGGAGCGACGCAAGACCCGCGACGATCGGATGGGAAGGCGCCCCGGCATAACCGCCTGCCGCCAGCGCGTGGGCGTGGAGCACGGCCCCGAGATGGAGCGCTATCACCAGCACCGCGAGCGTCGCCACGGCGAGGATCAGGAATTCGGGAGGGACCTCGAGGAGACGGAGCGTCGGCACGAGGCGATCGAGCGTGACGAGCATGGACCAGAGCGTCGCGGCGCAAAAGCCGATGCCCGAGAGGTAGAACAGCCCCCAGCCGATCTCTCCTGTGATCATCTGCCCGAGGCCCGGACGAACATCGATAGGCTTCCGGCAAGCCCCGGTCCCACGCCCGCCGGTTCGGCGCGCGCGCGCGTCGCGGCGCGGACGTGCCGCGGCGCTTCGGCGATGCGTCCGAAGGCCGTCTTCGGCTTGTCGACCTCGATCTCCCCAAGTCGTAAATGCCTGTCCCGGGTCATGCCGGTCCCTCCGCCCCCGATCACGAAGCAACCGCGCAGCCAACCCGGTAGACGTGGAGCCCGGCGCCATCCTTCCGCAGACCACTACGAGAACGTCAGGGCGGAATACGGAATCGTCGCTATCATTCCGCGCCATGTGCGGTGTTTTTTGCCTTTTCGACCTGGAGCGGGACGCCGCTCCCGGCGCGCGCGACCTCGCTCTCAAACAGGCGAGGCTGTTGCGCCACCGCGGGCCCGATTGAGCGGGATGTGGTCCGGCGATCGCGCGGTGATGGCGCACGAGCGGCTTCGCCATCGTGGACGTCCTTCACGGAGCCCAACCGCTGCGCTCGGTCGACGGAAGCCTCGTGCTGGCCGTCAACGGCGAGATCTACAACCACCACGAGATCCGCGCCGAGATCGGCACGCGGGGCGCGTTCCGGACCGACTCCGACTGCGAAGTGATCCTGCCCCTTTACGCCGCCTTCGGGCCGCGCCTTCCTGGAGCGCCTGCGCGGGATGTTCGCGTTCGCGCTGTACGACGAGGCGAAGGACGACTGGCTGATCGCGCGAGACCCGATCGGGATCATCCCTCTCTACGTCGGAAGACGCGCGGACGGCTCGCTTGCGGTGGCGTCGGAGCTGAAGGCGTTGGTCACCATCTGCGACAACGTCCAGGAGTTCCCGCCCGGGCACTACCAGACCCGCGGCGACGCCGCGCCGGTGCGTTACTACGCACGCGATTGGTTCGACTTCGACGCCGTCCCGGATCGAGAGGTCGCGCCGGAAGAGATCCGGGCGCGCTCTCGGACGCCGTGCACGCGCACCTGATGACCGACGTCCCGTACGGCGTGCTGCTCTCGGGCGGACTCGATTCTTCGGTCATCGGCGCGCTGGCCGCGGGCTTCGCGGGGAAGCGGGTCGAGTCGGGGACCGCGAGGGCGCCTGGTGGCCTCGTCTGCACTCGTTCGCGATCGGGCTTTCGGGCTCGCCCGACTTGATGGCGGCCAAGCACGCCGCGATGAGCATCGGCACCGTTCACCACGGATTCGAGTTCACGGTGCAGGAGGGCCTGGATGCCCTCCGCGACGTGATCTGGCACATCGAGTCGTTCGACACGACGACCGTGCGTGCCTCGACGCCGATGGTTCTGATGGCCCGCCGCATCCGGGCGACCGGCGTCAAGATGGTGCTCTCCGGCGAAGGCGCCGACGAGATCTTCGGCGGCTACCTCTACTTCCACAAGGCGCCGTCGGCGCGTGCATTCCACGAAGAGCTGGTGCGCAAGCTGCAGCTGCTTCATTTGTACGACTGCCTGCGCGCGAACAAATCGATGGCCGCCTGGGGATCGAAGCCCGCGTCCCGTTCCTCGATACGCGCTTCCTCGACGTCGCGATGCGCGTCCCCGCGCGGCACAAGATGGTCGCTCCCGGCGGCATCGAGAAGAAGATCGTGCGCGAGGCGTTCCGCGGCGCGCTCCCCGACGAGATCCTGTGGCGGCAGAAGGAGCAATTCTCCGATGGCGTCGGTTACTCGTGGATCGACTCGCTGAAAGCGCACGCCGAAGCGCGCGTCAGCGATCGCCAGCTGAAATCGGCAGCCGAGCGATTCCCGATCGGCACACCGGCGACGAAGCGAGGCCTTCCTCTACCGTGCAATCTTCGACGAGCTGTTCCCGCTTCCGTCGGCGGCGGCCGTGCGTTCCCTCCGGCCCCAGCGTCGCCTGCTCGTCTCCCGCGCGCTCTCGAATGGGACCCATCGTTCAAGGCGAACGCTGATCCCAGCGGCCGGGCGGTGAAGGGCGTGCACAAGAGCGCGACTCTAGAGCGAACGCGGCAGCTTCAGAGCCACAGCGGACGCGCTCGTCGACGAGGCCGTCGCAGTCGTCGTCGATGCCGTTCCCGACCTCCGAGGCGCCGGGGTGTGCACTCCCCACGGCGTCGTTGCAGTCGGTGTAGTCGATGACGACACACTCGCAGGGGCCACGCCATCGCAGCTTGATTGGGAGACTGGCGGGATCGCCGAACCCATCGCCGTCGGCATCGCGGTAGAAGAGCCGACCGGCGGGGCAGGCGCAGTAGCCACCGCCGGTCGCGGTTCCAGGCACGCCTCCCCACACGATCATCTCGGTTCCTGTGAAGACCGCCGTGTGAAAAACGGGAACGGGTGCCGGGGCAGTTGGGTCGGATCGAAGTTTGCGCCCAGCTGTTCGTTACCGGGTCGTACCGGCCCCCAGTTCGCGGGGGCGCCGCTGGCGTGTTGCGCCTCCCCAAACGACCATTTCGAGCCGGTCCAGACCGCGGTCGCAAGTACCCGCGCCGAAGGCTCGCTCCCTGTGGCAACGGGCAACCAGCTGTCGGTCGATGGGTTGTAACGCCCTCCTGGGCCGCCGAGGCCGATGCCGCCCCAGGCGACCATCTCCGTCCCCGTCCAAACCTTCGAAGGGTCGAACCGAAGCGTACGGTGCGCCGGGTCCCGTCGAGATCGTCGTCCAGGAATCTGTCGTCGGGTTGTAGCGGCCCTCGCCGGCGTGGTTGCAACAGCCGCCCCAGACGATCATCTCCGTTCCTGTCCACAAATAGGTTGGACTTCCGAAGTTGCCGGCCGCCACACTCGGTCCCGGCGACATCGTTCGCCAGGAATCCGTCGCGGGTCGTAGCGTCCCCCGGTCGATATATCGTTGAATGACCCCCGGACGATCATCTCGCGACCTGTCCAGACCGCGGCGTGTCCTCGGAGCGCCGGCGGCACGTTGTCTCCCGTCGACGTTGCGGCCCAACTGTCCGTCATCGGGTTGTAACGCCCTCCGGTGTTGAGCCAGCCCTCGCCAAGGCCCCCAGACGATCATCTCTTCTCCTGTCCACACGGCCGAGTGGACCGTGCGCGCACTCGGGAACACCGTCGCCGACGGAGGTCGCCACCCAACTGTCGATGGCGGGAATGTACCGACCGCCGGTGTTCGGACCGGGCTTCCCAGGAACCATGATTCTCGGTTGTCCCCCCAAACGATCATCTCTGTGCCGGTCCAAATCGCCGTGTGGGCAAGACGCCCGTAGGGGACCGAGGATCCAGCCGAAGTCGCTACCCAAGTATCGCTCGTCGGGTTGTAGCGAGCACCCGTGTTCAGGCCGATCACGTAGGGGTAGAGCGGGTCGATTCCGATTCCGCCCCAGACGATCATCTCTGTGCCGGTCCAGACCACGGTTTGGGCGGATACCGTCAACGGTGAATTGGCGATCGGGAGCCACGAGTCGCTGGACGGATCGTAGGTGGCATCGGTGGAACCGTCTCCCATACGATCATCTTCGAGCCGGTCCAGACGGCCGAGTGCTGGCCGTGAGCATCGGGGACATTCGGCCCCGTCGACGTCGGTGTCCAGCGATCGTTGATCGGATCATAGCGCGCACCGTTGTTGAACCAGACCAACCCGCCCGTGGTGTTGTCGGTGTGCTGGCCGCCCCAGACGATCATCTCCGTCCCCGTCCACACCGCCGTGCCCGCCCCGAGGCGATGGCACGTTGGCGCCTGTGGATGTCGGCGTCCAGACATCCGTGACCGGGTTGTAGCGAAGGCCGTCGCTCCTGTCCGCTGCCCCACCCCAGAGGATCATCTCCGTCCCCGTCCAGACAACCGCGGCACCCAGTACCGGCACGAACGTCCCGTTCGGTGCCGCCGAGGTCGTCCTCCAACTATCCGCGATCGGGTTGTACCGGCCCCCGCTTCCGAATCCGCCCAACCCACCCCAGATAATCATCTCCGTCCCGGTCCAGATGGCTGCGTGGCGATAGCGCACCGTAGGCACGTTGGCCCCTGACGACGTCGGCGTCCAACTATCGTTTGCCGGATTGTAGCGAGCACCGCTGTTCAGAAAGGGCCCGCTTCCCGCTGGGTAGTCGGTGTGAAACCCGCCCCAGACGATCATCTCGGTCCCGGTCCAGACGGCGGTGTGGTAGTACCTCGCGAGCGGAACGTTCGCTCCGGTCGACGTCGGCGTCCACGTGTCGGTAGCCGGATTGTACCGAGCTCCCGAGTTCAACTCCTGACTAAATTGGTGTTCCACCCCAGACGATCATCTCCGTGCCGGTCCAGACCGCCGTGTGCCCCGAACGGGGGTCGGGAACATCGGTGAATGTCGGCCGCCACGTGTCGTTCGTGCAAGCCACGGTGTCGATCGCGGGAAGGGTGAACGCGTACGCAGTGAGTGCGACCTTCGTCGGCTGCTTTGCGCCTTCGACCTTCCACCACGAGTCGAACGATGGCTTCGTCGGTCGAGGCGGTCTTCGGAGCGGATCGTCGGTCGCGTACCAGTTGCGCACGAATCGCTCCACGAGCGTCTGCCTCGCCAGAGTTTCCGCAATGAGCTGCGCGTCGTTGCCTAACGCATCGAACAGCTCCTGCAACACCCTCGGATCGTGCGAGTCCCGGGCCATCCGGTCGAGCCTCGGCCTGAGCTGCTCGCCGGTGATCGGGCGGTGCCACGACGTCGCGAGCGCGTTCGACTTTCTGAGATAGTCCATCACCTTGGCGCGAATGGCGCTGTCCGGCATCACCCGCATCGAGCGATGGCTTGGCGTCGGCGTTGTCCGTCGGCCAGATCCGATGCCGCCAGAAGACCTCTTCGATCGCGCGCTGGGCCGCGACGCGACGTTCGAACGTGAGGCCCGGCGACGAACTTCGGATCAGCGGGGCGGCTGCCCATTGCGTCCCATGTCACGAATGGAATGACCGCTGCGAGGACGAGGAGCCATTCGAACGGCTTGCGCATCTCGGGCGAGAATATGCGGTCGAAGTCGACGTCGAACGCAAGCGGGTTGTCGGCCGAGACAACCGTCCGAGCCTCGCAGACTCGAGGCGACGCCACCTGGGTCGCGGTATCTTCGGTCTTGATGGGAACACCGATGGCGAAGCGCTATCATGACCGAAACCGATCTGATGAATGTCGACGGACGACAGCTGCCGGCACGAGCTCGTCGCCGGCGTGATCATCGCCGAGCCGTTCCCGACGCATCACCACGACAGGACCTTTAGACGGCTGCTGCGCTTGCTCGAGAAATTCATCGACGGTCGTGAGCTTGGGGAGGTGTTCGGTGAAGCCGGCTACGTACTGGCACGCGATCCCGACACCATTCGAGGACCCGACCTGTCGTTCGTCTCCCGCGAGCGACTGACAGGGTTCGACGACGCCCGGCTCTTCTCGGAGCACCAGACCTTGCCGTGGAAATCCTGTCGCCCTCAAACCGCCCGGGGAGATGCACGCCAAGGTCGCCGACTACCTTGCCGCGGGGGCGCGCTTGGTCTGGGTCGTCGATCCCAAGCGGCAGGTCGGTCACGGTCTACCGGACGCTCCTCGCACCACGACGACTCGAATCGCACGAATCACTCGACGGCGAGGACGTTCTTCCGGGGCTCGTCATTCCGATCGAGGCGACCTTCGAGCGCTGGATTCAAATGACCCGCACCGACTCCACCTCGACGATTCGATGCACGCGGCTAACGGCGTTGGCTCGCCCGCCAGGGCCGGTCGCTGTCGGACCTCGTGCGCGAGGCGTTGGCCCGAGCCTACGGGGCTGATCGCGAGGATGAACGAAGAACCTCGTTGATGGCGATCGAGGGGCTGTGGAAGAACCGACGCGATCTTCCGCGGCACCGGCGCGTACGTGCGGCAGTGCGACGCAATACACGGTCGCAGCTGCCTTCGCCTCGAGTTGACGGGGCTGCGGCAGGGGCTCCTGGCGACGGCTTCAAGAAACTGTTGGTCCCTCTCGCCGGGACAACGGCGGGAAGCCCGACGCTCCTCTCGTGAGATATAAAGCGATGGATGCGCGAGCGCCGCGTGTTCATCAGTGGTATCGGGGCGGGTGACGCCGTACGGACTCGGAGGGTCCTTGCTCCGCGAGGGGCTGTTCGCGGGCCGGTCCGCGATCGGGCCGCTTCGCGGTTTCGACGCGTCGCGTTTTCCCTCGCGCATCGGCGGCGAGATCCCGCCGCTCGATCTCGAATCGCACTTCGACGAGCGTGAGATTCCATGGCTCTCCGTGCTGGCCGCGCACGCGGTCATCGCGGCGCGCCTCGCCCTGGAAGACGCGGGCCTTACGGGCGTCGTGCCGGCCGGCCGCGGCGGCGTGATCTTCGGCACCGGCTTCGTCACTTGCCGAAGCGGGGCCGCACTTCTGAAATGGTTCGAAATCGGCGATGCCGCCGCGCGCCCGACGACGATCCCCGTCCTGATGTTGAACGCCCCCGCTGCCCAGATCCGCGTCAGCTCGGCCTGACGGGGCCGAGTCTCACGTTGGCCACGGCGTGCAGCTCGGGGAGCAACGCGATCGGCTACGCGTTTCGCGAGATCCGCGCGGGCGGCAAGATGTCGTCCTGGCGGAAGGCGAGCACGCGCTGACCGAGACCATGCTGCGCTCGTGGTCGCGTCTTCGCGTGCTGTCGTGCCGGAACGACGAGCCCGAGCGCGCCTCGCGGCCGTTCGACGCCGATCGCGACGGTCTCGTCTTGGCCGACGCCGTCGTCTTGCTGGCGCTCGAATCCGAAGAACACTCGAGGGTCGCGGCGGCCGGGCGCTGGCCGAGCTCGTGGGATACGGAAGCAATTGCGGCGCGGGAGCACTTGACGGCTCCGACCAGGCGAGCGAGGTGGCCGCAATGCGCGCCGCGCTCGACGACGCCGGGTTGGCGCCCGACGCGCGTCGATCTCGTCCTCGCGCATGGCACCGCGACGCGACGCAACGACGTCGTCGAAGGGCGCGCGCTGCGCGAGGTGTTCGGACACAACGGCATCGCTTCCCGCGCTCGCCGCCGTCAAGTCGATGGTGGGGCACGCGATGGGCGCCTCGGGCATCGGAGCCGCGGCAGCGGCATTCGCTTTAGCACGCAAGGCGAGGTTCCGCCCACGATCAACCTCGACAGCCCCGATCCCGAGTGCGCCATCTCCGGCTTCTCGCCGGTCGCGACGTCGCGCCCGGTCGGTCACGCGATGGTGAACGCGTTTGCGTTCGGGGGTCACAACGCCGTGCTGGTCTTTCGACGCGCCTAGCCGCTAGAAGTCGAACCTGAGGAAGGCGCGCAATCGGTCGTTGTCGCGCCACCGACCCCAGAACGTTGCCGAGCCGCCGCTCATCAGGTCAAGCTCTCGCCGCCGGCACGCAGGTGCGACGTGAACGGATACGAGCCCGAGAGACGAACCAGCGTGTCGAGCTGCTTGGTTCCGACCGTCGCGTCGAGCGCAACTCTGCCATGAGGTCACGTCCCCTTCTCGACGTAGAGGAACACCGCGGGGAGAAACGCCTTGATCCAAGGAAGCTGGAGCCGCGGCCGACGGGTGCGCCGCCCACGGCGTCGCCGTATCCGGCGATCACACGCCACCCGAGAGCGCGACCACTCGCCTTCGACTTGAAGCAAGCCGTAGCCGTCGTCGTGACCTTCGGGAAAGTGAAAGTAACCGGCCTCGCCCCGATCACGAACGCGCCGAGGAGCACGTCGCCGTCGACGCCGGCGACCTCGAGCTTGAGAAGCTCCGGTTGAGCACCGTCAGCTCGGGCGTGATGCGCGGCGCGTCGTCGAATCCGCGGAAGTACGACACACGCGCCTGCCGCGGGAGCCGCGGAAGCCGCCGCGCACCGCCCCCTGCAGCGTGTTCCAGCTGACCGGAGGGTACGCGGCCTCCCCCACGACAAGGACGCCGTGCCGCCGGCGCTTCGAACCAACGGCCGTTCAGCTGGGGAAGCCGCGACGGCGCGTACCGGGGAACCACGGCGCCTTCCACCGACCACCGCTCGCGCTCCCACGCCGCGTCCAACGACCAGGGCGAGAGCCGCGTCTCATCGAGAGGATCGGTCCAATCGCGAGGGGTGAGGTTGTCGGTGGCGTTGACGAACGAGGCGCGCTTCCAGGTCAGACGTTGCCGCCCGACGACGATCGTCGTCTCCCGGCACGGGAAGCCCACGCTGAGGTCGCGTGAAGCGCAGCGGCGCACGTAAGAGACCGCGATCGGTGTCGTCGTACCACCGGTCGCGCCGGATGTCGCCGTGCGAGTCGCGCTCGAAGAGCACCGCGAGCTTGAAGAAGACCCACCGCCGCGGGCTGGGCGTCGAGAGAGTAGGTCGCGCGAAACCAGCCCTGAAACGCGGGTCGCCTCGAGGCATAGCCATCGGCCCAGGTCGTGATCGAGCCGCCCCTGATCGAGCGCCTCGGTCCGGGTGAGCGTGCCCGCGACCAACAAGAGAGCGAGCAGAAAGCGGCGCATCGGCGGCTGATGGTATCGTGACGGTGATGACTCTCGAGCGGGTCCAGCGCGTTTATGAGTCGCTCGGCAAGGAAGACCTTCAGGGCCGTCCCTGACCGACGATCGCTATCGCGGCAACAAATGGGATCCGAGCTGAGTTCTTCGCGACCGGCCGCCGAGATCACGTCGGCCATGACGGGAGCTGCTGGGCAGCACATCGTCGTGGAGGCGAGGCGCGGCACTCGATTTTGGCTGCGGTGTGGGGCGGTTGACGCAGGCGCTGTGCGAGCACTTCGAGTCGGTCGTCGGGATGCGACATCTCCGCAAGCATGGTGGCCGGCGCGCAGAAGTGGAATCGTCACGCCGATCGCTGCCGTTATCTGGTGAATACCACCGATGCCATTCCGGCGCTCGAATCGGCTTCGCTCGATTTCATCTACAGCAGCATTTCCCTGCAACATTCACCACCGCGGTGTCAGCGCAACTACCTGCGCGAGTTCATGCGACTGCTGGAGACCGGGCGCCGTCGCGGTATTCCAGGTGCGCATCGGCCCGCATCGGCGCGACGGCTCGCCATCCGAGCGATGGTATCGACTGCGAAGCGAAACGCTTCGACCGCTTCTGGAAGCGGCTGCGCGGCTGCCCGCCGGTGCAGCTTGCATACGATTTCCGAACAGGATGTCCGCGAGACGATCGTGGGCGCCGGCGGCGAGGTCCTCCGCCTGCGTGGACGCCGACGCGTCCCGCCGCAGCAGCCGCAAGAGCATGCGCTTCACGGTGCGTAAGCTCCGATAGCGGACTATGACCAACTTCCACGAAAGGAGAACCATCGAGATGAAGAAGACGACGCTCGCCAACGACACTCGCACTGTTGCTGGCCCTGCCGACGCTCGCCAGCGCGGGCGAGGTCTACGGAAAGATCACGTCCGGCGGCGCCGCGGTCGGCGAAGGGGCCGAGGTCTCGGCGAAGTGCGGCGCCAAGACGTATCCCGCCGTGAAGACCGACAAGGCGGGCAGCTTCCACCTCGTCGTCGCCGAGAACGGGAAAGTGCACGCTGACCGTGACGCAAAACGGTCAGTCGCGCCAGCCTCGAGGTCGTCTCGTACGACGAAGGCGCCCAGGCGGACGTCGTGCTCGAGACGAAGGACGGCAAGCTCACCGCACGCCGCAAGTAGGGCGCGATGGCCGGACGAGCCGAAGCGCAAGGACTTCTGGGACAAGGTCACGATCGTCCTCCACCCGATGGGCGGGCTCCTGACCGCCATCGCGGTGACCTTCGTCGGCATGAAGGGATCGCAGGTTCTCGACCGGCGGCAATCCGTCGACACCAACGCCCGCCTGTATTCCGAGCTGATGAGCCGGCGCGAGGAAGCCGAATCGAGCCTGCGCAAGGACATGTTCGTCTCGATCATCTCGTCGTTCTCTGCAGCCGTCTGCAGGAAGATCTCGACGGCAAGGTCCTGAACCTCGAGCTGCTCGCCTACAACTTCAACGACTCGCTCAACCTCAAGCCCTCTTCTCGACCTCCAGCGCCGGTTGCGCAAATCGAACGACCCCGAAGCGCGAGGACCAGCGGCAGCGCATCATCCGTGTCGCCAGGAGACGACCGCGAAGCAGCTCTTCTCGCTTCTAGGGTCAAGGGAAGAGCTTCACGCGTTCGGTCGACTTCGACGAGCTCGGAAGGCCGGCGGCGCGGGGATCGCAGCTCGAGCCGGAGACGATCAGCGTCCGCAAGTCGACCTGCGAGGTCGCTGCCGCGTGCTCGAGGTCGACCGCGAAGCAGGAGCAGCTCCTCGTGCGGCTCGAGGTCAGTTTCCGGGAGCCGGCCGGAGCTTCCCGACACGCGCGCACACGTTCAACGTCGGCTACTTCGACTTTCCCGTCATCGACAACACGCGCCTCGCCAACGGCCTGCGCTGCGCGGTCACCCTGACGAACTCCTCCCCGGACGCCGCGCCGATCTGACCACCGTCTGCTTCCCGGAGAGTTCGCGAGCCTCAAGGACCGCCCGTACTACGACGAGGTGATCCAGAAGCTCCGCGAATCCAACGCCGACGACGAAGAGACCGCTACTTCGCCGGAGGATGGATCGTCCGCATCGCCCCGACCGTAAAGAGCGCTACCGGAACGTTCGGATCGACGTGCACGTTCTGGACCACGAGCCGCGTCACGCCGGCGCGCTTCGTGTCCGTAAGAGACCAGGGAGTGCACGATCGGGATGCCTGTGCACGTCCCGTACGTCGCTCCTTCGAACACGCGCCTGAGCGCTCCCTCGACGTACGGCTTCGACGCGAATCGTCACATAGCGATCCTCGAGCACCCAGAAGACGAGCTTCGAGTACTGTGATTCCTTCGAAGGCGCGGGCTTCGCTTCGATCTTGAAGCACGGCGCTCCCGCAATCGCGTCCCTTCCTGAGGAGCGTGTAGTGTAGGCGTCGACGTCGCGCTCCTCCATGTCTTCATAGGTGAAGTGGTGCCGAGGAAGCGCGTCGATTTCTCCTGCTTCGCGACCCGGCGGTCCTCGATCGATCGCCGGGGCGTAGAACCACTGCTCCGCCGGTCGATCCCGATGCGACAGCGTGAGCAGGCCGACGCCTTGACCTCGGCCGGCTCCTGGAATTGATCAGCCCCCTTGGCCTCGGGCTCCCACCCCAGGCGCCAAGAGCGCCATGCCTTCTGCCTGGTCTTCCTTCTCCTCGACGGTGATGACTCCTCCGAGTACTCACTCGTCGTCCGCCGGCGCTTGTCCACCTCGTCCATGACGGCACGGGCGGCTCAGGTGGGAGCCGGGACGGCGAGCGGCGGCGAGCGCGAGCGCGAGACTCACGGAGGCCTCTGATTCGAACTCGAGCGCCTCGGCGGGAGACACCGACAGGCGAGCTTCGCCGGGTAGAGCGCGGCGAGGACGGTCACGACCACGAGCAGCGGGCGAGTCCCGAGGCGATCCCCCACGGAAAGCGTAGGGAAGCGTCCAACCTGTGTTGGCGCGCGCTGATCGCGTCGGAGGCGTAGTGGATCAAGTACGTGCCGAGCGCGTAGCCGATCGACGCTGCCGACGATCGAGATCCCGAGCGCCTCGAACACGATCAGAGCGGCGACCTGGCGCCGCTCGGTGCCCAAGGCCTTGAGGATGCCCAGCTCGCGCCGCCGTCTCGGCGACCGAGATGACGAGCGTGTTGGCGATGCCCAGCACCGCGACGAACAGCGCGATCACGAGCTGGATGTAGGACAGCGCGAAGAACTGGTCGAGCAGCTGCGTGGATGTTCTGCTTCATCTCCGAGGCGGTCATGACGAACAGTCGATCGGTCTTGCCGGCGAGTCGGGTGCGAATCGCCGTCCGCGATCGGCCGCCCGGTCGGCCTGCGGGGCGAGGAGGATGTCGATGGTGTCGACTCCGACGTCCTTCCAGTACCTGAGGTAGACGCTCCGGTCCATCCAGATCGTCCCCTGGTCGGAGGAGTAGTCATCACGATCGCCGCGATCGGAAGCGTCAGCGGACCCGCCCGGCGTGTCGAGCGTGACGGGATCGCCGAGCCGCTTGCCCGAACAGCCGCGCGAAGTTGTCGGAGACGGCGATCCCGCGTCCTCGCGGCACCGTCGTCGTTGAGGCGCTCGCGCGTCCCCTCGACGATCGGCATCTCCAGGCGCCGGTGAACGTCCGCTTCGAGCGGCAGGGTCGCGAGGAACGGCCGCTTCCGCCGTACCTGAGGTGAATCCCGCGAAACTCCTCGACCCAGCGCACGCCGGGGATGCCGGAAGGACCGTCGCGAACTCGGGCGGCAGCCGGTACGCCTTGGCGAAGAAGCGTTGGGACGCGGTGACGTGAAGTCGGCGTTCATGCACGCCGTTCATCCAGGTCGTGTACGACACGCGGAACGCGTGGGTCAGCCCAGCGAGCGTGAGCACGAACCCGAGCGAGATCATGAGCGCAGAGCACCGTCGCGGACGTCCGTCGCGGCGCTTGCAGGAGCGTGTCGGTCGCGATCCGGCCGAGGACGCCCGAACATCGTTTCCATGACGCGGGCGAAGCAGGCGTACGAGCGGGCCGATGAGCGTCGGCGCCAGCAGCACGGCGGCGACGTTGATCAGCATCATCACCGAACACGGCCCAGCCGAAGCTGCGCTGTCGATACGCGGTCACGACGACGCCGCAGCGATCGCGGCGACGACCGCTCCCGCGATCAGCCGCCGCCGCCTCAAAACGTTTTCCGACACGCGTTGAAAGCCGCCCTTCGCCAGAGCGCCTCGACGGGCTGCAGCCGCGCCGCCTGCAGCGCGGGGAAGAAGGCCGCGCCGATCGCGCTGACGACGCCGAGCGTTGCGCCGACGAGGATCACCCTCGGGTCCACGACGACCGCCGGCCTCCGAGTGCGTCGAGCCCGTACGCGACCTCGGTCAGCCCGCGCGATGAACCTCGTGGTCACCCGCGCGAGCACGAGGCCGGCGCCGACCCCGATCGCGGCTCCGGCCACGCCGATGATCGCCCCTCGGCCAGGAAAAGCCTGAGGATCGCCCCGCGCGCGACGCCGAGCGAGCGCAAGATGCCGATCTCGCGACGGCGGCGCGGTCGCGGCGACCGGCGAAGACGTTGAAGATCAGGAAGACCGCGATGAACATCGCCTGCCACGATCCGGAGCGTCAGCGTGCGGCCGAAGTTCACGATCAAGACTCTCCATCTCGGCGCCCCGCCGCGCGGGAGGTCTGCCGTGTAGCCGAGGCCCCGGGGCCTCGACCGAACGCCGGCGCCCGTCCTCGACCGGATCAGCTCGGATCGAGCACGACGTCGACGCGGTCGGAGCAGGCGGCCGCGGGCGAAGACGTACTGCGCGGCGTAGAGGTCCATCAGCGCGACGTTGCCGCCGAACGCGGTCGCGAGGCCCCTGCGGCTTGATCAGCCCGCGCACCGTGAACGTTCCCCAGCCGTGGCCGGTCTCGAGCCGGATCGTGTCGTCGAGGCTTCAGGCCCTTCCGCGCGGCGAACTCCTCGGTGAGACAGATCGAATCCGGCTGCGCGAGGAAGACCAGCGGATCGTCGAGCACGTCCTCGCCGTCGAAGTCCCAGTCGCGGATCGAGCGGTCGCCCAGGAAATCGACGCCGAGAACCATCAGCGATTGCTCGGCCACGCCCTCCGGGCTTGACGACCGCCTCGATGATCGGCTGCGCAGCGCGACGCCCCGCACCGCTCGCGCACGGCCGTCCAGGGTCTCCTCGGGGACGCCGGCTTCGCCCGACGCCGACCTCGAGCTGCGCTTTCCCGGCGATCTTGTCCACGGTGCGCCGCAGCGACGTCCGCAGCGACGCCGACGACAGCTCGATCGCGATGTACACGCCGACGCCGAGCGAGACGCCCGCGAGGGTCAGGACGCGTGATGACCCAGTGCTTCTTGAAGTACGGCCAGGTGACGCGGCGCAGGAGGAACCACATCGCTCAGGCTGGCTCCGGTCGGCCGACGAGCTTCCCGTCCTTCAACGACAGGATCCTGCGGCACGCCGCGGCCGCGTCGGCGTCGTGCGTGACCATGACGAGCGTCGGAGCCGATCTCACGGTTGATGCGCTTCGAGGAGGCCGAGGATCTCGCCGCCGGTCGTCGGTGTCGAGGTTGCCGGTCGGGCTCGTCGGCGAGCAGCACGCGCAGGCCATGACGAGGGCGCGGGCGATGGCGACGCGCTGGCACTCGCCGCCCGACAGCTCAGTCCGGCAGGTGGTCGGCCCGCTTGCCGAGGCCGACCAGCTCGAGGAACCGCCTCGCGTGACCGCTCGCGCCTCGGCGCTCGACCGCCGCTGGAGCCGCATCGGGAGCGCGACGTTGTCGAAGGCGGTAAGCGTCGGAAGCAGATTGAAGAACTGGAAGATGAATCCGATCTTGTCGCGCCGCACGCGCGTGAGCGCATCGTCGCCCAAGCCCGGTGAGCTCGGCGCCGTCGAGCCGGACCGAGCCCGAGCTCGCCTGATCGAGGCCGCCCAGCAGGTGAAGGAGCGTCGATTTTCCCGATCCCGAAGGGCCCCATCACCGCGACCAGCTCGCCCGCGGCGACGTTGAACGAGACGCCGTCGAGCGCCGTCACGCGGCGCTTCCCTTCGTAGGTCTTCACGGCGTCGACGACGGCGATCATGGGCGGGCGTATGGTAGCAGCGTGATTTCCAGCAGGTGGCGCATCGTGGCGGCTTGCGCCCTCGCCGCTATCCTTTCGATCGGAGCGTCGGTGTCCGCCCGCGAGACGCCACCGGTGCGAACGCAATCCACTGCGATCGACGAGCGCGAGATCGTCGAGCGCGGGCTGGTAGCTCGTGCGCCTGGACCCCAAGCGTGGCGCGCGGCCCGGAGAATGCGACGAGCTGTCCGCGTCGGACCTCGCTGTCTTATTGGGACGGCGACCCGCGACGGTGACCGCGGTCGAGCGGGTCCCACGTCCCTTGCGCCACTGGCTGCTCTTGGACGTCAGCGAGAGCGCGGAAGGACGGCGAGCCGAGGCGAAACGATCGGCCGCCCAGTACGTGCGCGAGGTCATGACGCCGGGCGTCGACGTGGCGGCGGTCGTGACTGGTGGACGAGGACTCGATCCTCGTCGCAGGGCCGAGCAGCGATCCGTCTGAGCTCGCGTCGGGCCATCGAGGGCGTGCCGCCCGGCGGATGGAGCGCCCTGAGGACGGGCTCGGCACGGTCTTTGCGGCAAGTCCAAGGGGACAGGCACGAGCACCTGATCCTGTTCTGGACCGACGGGAAACGACCAGCTCAGCCTGATGAAAGCGGAAGAGCTCATCGCGACGCCGACGCGCCGAACACGACGGTGTTTCCGGATCGCGCTGCTACCCGAAGGGACGAGATCTCCCCGCCTCCGCTCACCGGCGCGACGTTTACCGAGATCGCGCGGCGGTCGGGGAGGTCCTCGTTTCCGTCCGACCCGCGTTGGCTGGACAGGGTGCGGCTGGATCGGTAGGCGATCACGATCGCTTTCGCCCCACCACCAGAACCGGGAGACGGTGCGGCTCCGAAGCGCGGGCTCCGAGATCGCCGTCCCGCGAGCCTGCCGGGTGACGTTACTCGCCGATCCCTTCGCGCGCCCCGACCCGATCGCGGGGGCCGCACCATCGACCCAGGCTCGTGGTTGCGCCTCCACGCTGAGATCGCCGGAGGCGATGACGCGGCGTGTGCGTCGAACAGCGGAGTCGCTTGGGATCGACCCTTGGCGCGATGCGCCTGGCGGCCTGACGGGATGCGTGCTCGACATCGCGCAGGCCCCGGGCAATGCACGAGTCGGATGGCGACATGGTCCACAGGGTCCAACCGGCGCTCTTCGCCGCTCGCGAGATTCGCGTTCTTGCGCCGGAGATGTCACAGCTGCCCTCCGAAGCGGCGGAGGCGATCGACGCGATCGTTGAGCGGGACGGGGAGCACCCCGGCGTGCCATTCCCGGTCCTGATGGAGGGGAACGCGTTCCTCGCGCAACGCGCAAGGATCGCGACGTCGCTCTTCGCCGCCCAGCGCGGCCTATCGCGACTTCCCGCGCTGGAGCGTCTTCGCCGGCTGGCCGACGAGGAGCTGATCGCGATCGAGCGCGATTTCGCTCGCGCGCTTTCCCGGCCTCCAAGGAAAGATCGCCGCGGTTGCGCGGAGACTCGCGCGCGAGGCGGCGCGCGCTCGAGGCGACGCGAACGCCGACAGACGCCGACCTCGTTCGCGGCTCGCCGCGTGGATCCGCGACGTTCCCGCTCGAGACCCTCCTGCGGGATTTCCGAGAGACGCCCGCCTCATCGACCAACGGGTGAGACAAGGACAAGACGGGGCGCTCCGGGCCCGATGGGACGCACTTCGGGAGCGCTTTCGGACGCCGTCCCGTTGGCGCATCGCCGCGCCGCTGACGCTGCTCCGCGATCCGGCTCAGGACGTCGTCGGGTTCATTCGGATCGTGTCGCCCCGTCCGGAGAGGTTTCTCCCGCCCGACCCGAAGGCGCCGGCCGGCGAGGCGGATCGAGAGTCGCCTTCCGAGCAGACCCTTCGCGTTGGAGCTGGTCGCATCTCTCACAAGGCAGCCGGGCGTAGGCGAAGCGTTCTCGGCGCGCGGCTATCGCGCCGTCTCGCTTGCCTACAGGCCGCTCGACCCCGTCGTGAGGCGCGAACCCGCCCGGCCGTATTCGCGCGCCTCGTCAGCGTCACGCTCGAGGCCGCGGCGACCGATCGTGAGCCCGCCTCGCGCGCGTCGTCCTCGGCGCGGACGTCATCGCGCTCCTGACGGGTCGATCGGCATTCTGGGATTCACGCCCTCGGTCGTTGGTGACCCGACGCTCGCGTCGTTACTCCTCCCCTAGTCGTCGGGCCAGACGCCGACCGAGCTTCCGACCCACGTGAGGCCCTTGTTGTGGTCCACGCCGTGGATCTTCCCTCGCGACAGACGCACCATGTTGATCGCCAGCGTGTAACCGGTCGGCGTCGTCCGGCTTGAGGAACATCAGCCGCATCTCGGCTTTCACGCCGGTGCCGTCCGGCGCGACGAGCGCGGGGCGTACTCCACGCGCTCTTGCAGGATCCCACTGGGCTCGCTCCTCGCGTGGAATCCGCGCGATCGCTTCTGGGGTCAGAGTCGGGATTGACGCCGGTTCCCGCGAACGAGAACAGCGGCTTGAGGATGTAGTTCGAGCAATCCGCCGGAGTCGGATCGACTTCCGAGAGATACCAGGTTTTCGGGGCGTACGGGTGATCGATCCGCGGGAGCGTGTGCTTCGACCAGATCCAGTACCAATTCGGATGGCAGATCCACGTCACGTCAAGCTCGTCGCCCCACGCGAACGGCAGCTCGACCCCGCGCCTTTTCCAGTTCGTCGAACACGATGCGATTGAAGAGCCGAGCGACGGGGATCATCCGGCCGTCCTTGGGCGCGAAGAGGCGCCTCCCGTCGCGACGCACCGTCAACGCATCGACGCTACGCACGCCGAGCAGGCGCCGTCGTCGTGGAAGTCGGGACGGGTCTTCTGCTCCCTCAGGCTGTAGATCGAGGAGGATGACCTCGTCGACATCGGCGTCGGCCACCACCGCTGCGCCGCAGCAGGTCGATGCCGGCGGCCGGTCGCGCCCGAAACAGCGGCGTGAGCGCTTCGGCATCCGGGCATCGAGGCGAGAACCCTCAGCAATGCGTAA
>ERZ1370068.8466-contig-7317_pt1 | contig 31879 bp, 54 predicted proteins | sample MGYA00561227_ERZ1370068 | MGnify/ENA primary metagenome ERZ1370068 (study PRJEB38410, sample SAMEA6850437) | metagenome | study: Metagenomic assessment of the ecological functions of the soil: analysis of the soil microbiota associated with the...
GGTATTGCCTGGTTCGAAGTTACGTATTGCTCACGCGAGGCGGGCAGCCGGCGAATGTCGAGGTAGAGCAGTCGAGCGGCGTTCCGTCGCTCGACCAGTCGGCAGTTCGTGCGATTCAACGTATCGACACGTTTGGTCCCCTGCCCTCTGATTACAGTGGGAGCAAAGTCTCGGTTTGAGTTCTGTGGTTTGATTTCAAACGGTAGGGTAAAGACGCAGATAAATGCAGCCCAGGACCTTCGTAAAACAACAAGGTGCCCCTAAGTAACTTACGTCATCGGCGCCGGCGCGCTCGACGATATGGTTGCCCGTGAATTTCGCCGTTCTCTCAGCCGGCTCAAGGTGTCCGCGATTCGCCGCCCATCGTGGATAGCGGTGGTTGCTCTGTGCTTACCGTCGGCATTCGCGCAAGAGACTGGTTCGGGCTGAGCACCCGGTCTCGGGGTCGAAAGTTCGCCCTAGCGGCCGCGGATTTCCAACCAACAAATCAAGACCCGAAGAATGGCGGGGCTTGCAAAGGCGTTCAACGATACCCTTTGGAACGATCTTGATAACGCCGGTATTTTCGATCTTGTTTCGAAGGCTTTTACCCTCTGCAGGGCGCTCACAGCCGACCGATGTTTCGTTTGAAGGCAGTGGGTTTACGCCGCCGAATGCATCGATGCTCGCGTTTGGCAATCTGGCTGTCGCGTCTGACAAAGTCACGGTCAGATAGCTCTACGACGTAAAGAACACAGCCTCCCACGGTTCTCCGGAAAGCAGTATAACGACGCGGCAACAACCGAAGCGGTTCGGGTGATTGCACAAATTTGCCAATGAAATTATCTTTCGCCTAGGCGGGGGAATTCAGAATTGCCGAGAGCAAGATTTACTTCGTAAGCGATCGCACGGGCAAAAAGAAATCTGGGCGATGGACTACGACGGCGCCAATCAGCACGTGATCACCAAGTTAGGAACCATCGCGCTTTCGCCTCGCGTTTCCAGATAGCTCGCGTTTGGCGTTCAGCGGACTCTCCGGGAATTAGCGCATGGGAGATTTTGATGTTCTCTCTTGAGCTTAACCGGATGATTTCTTTCCCACGGTTGGGTGGTACAAACCTGTCGCCGGCCTGGGCGCCGGACGGAACCAGGAGTGGCGGTGTCACTCCTCCGCGCGAGTGGATCTCCGAATATTTATGTGATGGACAGCGCGTCCGGCGGCAGCCATGACTGCGCGGATACCGGTCCCCGATGTCGGTCCGTCCTGGAATCCGGAAGACCGGATCCCCGATTGCCTTTGTGAGTGGACGCTCGGGACTTCCGCAAATTTACACCATGGAGTCAGACGGAACCGAACGTCCAGCGGATGACAGATCAGGGATGCGCGGTTTCTCCGAACTGGTCGCCAAACGGGCAATTTCTCGCCTTCTCGTGGATGCGCAAGTACGGTCCCGGCAGAGCCTGGATCGAACGATGTTTACCTGATGGATATCGCCAGCAAGCAATGGGTACAGCTCACGCACGACGGAGGAGGACACGCGTGGCTACCCATGCTGGTGTTGCGCCGGACGGACGCCGCATTGTTTTTCAGTCTAGTCGCGCAGGCGGCAGAGCAAAATCTGGTCCATGTTGGCCGGCGGAACGAGTTTGAAGCACGTTATCTACTTCGGGTCCTAGCTGCTGTCACGAAATACCTGCCAAGAAGGAAACTTTGTGGAGTAAATGTGAGTTCACCATACTCTTTCAGGTTTGCCCGCAACGACAAGTGCAGCACGCTGATCTGGGAATTTGATCGCCCGCCCCGGCATGATTCCGCAAGGAGCTGCGCGCAATCAACCAGGGCGTGTCATCTTGGGGAGGAGAAATGAAACAGACTAGAGTGGGGGAAGTGGACTACTCTTATACTTGTTCTAGCCGCAATGTAATGATGCTGGGTGCGTGCAAAAGAAAGTTGCTCCCGCCCCCGCCGCCACCACCACCGCCGCCACCGGCTCCACAGCCTCATTGTCCACGCAGAACCCAAATACTGGCAGAAAGGGTTCAGGCGGTGACGTTGCAGCTGGCGAAGACTGACCAACGCGACTGACGACTATCGATTGAGCGGAGCGGGCGCGGTCCAACCTAGCGGTACCCAACAGGTGACGCCTGCAGATTCGACAACCTATCGCTTGGTTGCGAAGGAGGCTCAGGTGGAACGCAGGAAGCAACGGCTCGTGTGACGGTAACTGCACCTCCGCCGCCTCACTCCAGCCTGCTGCGGCACCCTCACTGAGTCGGAGCTGTTTTCTCAAAACGTAAGAAGGACGTTTACTTCGACTATGACAAGGCCGATATCCGTGCCGACCAGCAGTCTTCCCCTGCAGGCTGATATCGCCTTCCTGAAGCAGAAGACACGCGAACATAAAGTTTACGGTCGAAGGGGCACTGCTCGACGAGCGAGGATCGACGGATTACAACCACCTCGCCCTGTGGTACCCACAATCGTGCCGAGGCGGCAAGAAGGGCACTCGTCCAGGGCGGCATTGCAGCCGATCGCATTCGAATCATTAGTTTTGGCAAAGGAGCGCCCATTCTGCACTGAATCAGAACGAAGCCTGCTGGCAGCAAGGATGTCGACGCGGACACTTCGTGTACGAGAGTAGCCTAACGTAACCATTCAGGTCGGGCGCCCGCTGCCGTCCCTTTGTTGTTGCGCTTTTGGGATTTGCTTAGATCCGTCCGACGTATCCGTTCCGACACGGCCTGGGATGTCTGATGGTGCAGGCTAGACACTCACAGGCCTTTTGGCATCAAATGGAAGCCATGAAGTCGAAGCTTGATTCAGCCCTGTCCCGATGGTAGTTCTTCTATGCGCACTTCCTCTGCTCGTCGGCTCCCGCCGGTCTGGGGCGTTAGCAAGGGAAATCGTTCGCAGCTGCAGACCCGGGTCAGAGCAGCTCCAGCAGCAGATGACGCTGATGCAGCAGTCAGTTTTCAACGAGGCGTGTGCGGCGTAAATAGAAGAACTTGGTCGAGGGCAGAACACCGACTTCAGCTGAACAAGCTCGCCAAGCAGCGATCTCTACGCTGCAGAGTTCAATCGACAAAAGCCAAGCCGGACCGCACCGGCGCAGGGCATGGTCGATCCAGCTTTCCTGGACAGAATCCAGATCGTTGAAGCGGCGCACGATGGATGAGCTGAAGGTTCGTCTTGCGAAGGTCTCAAGCAGCTTGAAGACATGCAGTCGGCGCAACAGAAGTATTGCCGTGCAGCGGTCACAAGCGCAACAGCAGGCCAGGCTGCTGCGCACGAAGCCGCCGCCGGATGTGCTTTACAACAACAGCGCTCCGTGACTGCAACGGCGGCAAGAACGATTTGGCGGTGCAGGAATTTTCTGACTACATCAAGTTCTACCCAAATACCGACCTCGCAGGAAATTCCTACTTTTATCTCGCAGAGATCCAATTCAAACAAGGCAACTACAAAGAAGCCGTCAAGAATTACGATCTCGTGTTGCAGAACTACGCCAGCGGAAATAAAGCCGCTGCGGCACAATTGAAGAAGGGCTTTGCCTTACTCGAACTTGGTCAGCAGGAAGATGGAGCACAGGAATTGCGACACGTAGTCGCACGGTATCCCCGGTCGAATGAGGCAACGCAAGCCCGAGACCGGCTGCGCAAGCTGGGAGCACCGACTGCTGCCAAACGCACCCAATAGTCTTCGCAGCAGTTTCCTGTAAGGAAGGCGGTCGGTTCGCCGTCGTGTCGGCCGCCCCTTTACCCTTGCCTCGCCTCGCTTTTACCTTTTGGTTACTTTAGGCACATTCCCGACGCGATTTGCCCCCATATAATCCGGCCAGACACGCATTCCCACCCTAACAGGACAGTCTCTTGGCCAGCATTCAAGCCAGCAACGTGCCATCCGCCTGTGGAGTTTACGGACCGTGGCTCGACTTGATCGTTGGGTGCGGCGCCTGGTCGGCACCATTGCTGTTGATGAGCTACTCCGGCATGGCAAACTCGCTCGCTTGGCCGGTCGCGTTCTATGCGCTCGCGCTCTTTCTCAACTATCCGCATTATGGCCACGCTCTATCGCGCATATCACAACGAGGCGACTTTCGAAAATACCGGCTGTTCACGATTCACATTACCGGCTTGGTAGTCTGACCGTGATCCTGAGCGCACTTCTGGTATGGACTGCTCCCATGGGTGTTCACTCTGTATTTGACGTGGAGCCATGGCACTACACTGGCCAGAACCATGGGCTGTTCATGATGTACGCAAGGCGTGCGGGCCCCAGCATCTCAGGATTTACGAAACGCATCCTGTATTCCGCGTTTGTTTTTGTCGTATGTCGTGTGGTTCGTCAATTTGCATACGAGGAGCGTCTGACCAGCAATTATTTTGTTTCTTTGGGAATCCCTGCGGCGCAGCGCCGCACCGGTTGATCCTCGGCGCTGTTTCGCTTGGCGGCTGTAGTGGGCTTTATTCGTCTGCATCGCGAAATCGGGTGGACACTAATGGTGCCCGCCTTCATGTTGTTCTCAACTCAGGCAATCTGGTTTCTTGTCCCTGCCCTGCTCTCTGCGCTGCCTGACATCCGTCTAGAACAAAGCCGATACAGCATTGGGGTCCTGGCGTTGGCGCATTCCGCCCAGTATCTGTGGATCACAAGCTACTATGCGAAACGCGAAGCCCTAACCGAAGGGGCCAAACGATGGCACCCTCTGATTTATTTCGCCGTCCTGATTGTGGGTGGAATCGCTCTTTTCATTCAGGTCCCTGGGTCGCCAGCTACGTCTTCCACTACGACTTCACGACCAGCTTTTAATCTTCACGGCTATGGTGAATCTGCATCACTTCATTTTGGATGGAGCGATCTGGAAGCTCAGAGACGGCCGTATCGCGGCATTGCTTTTGAGTTCGCAGGACAAGCTATCGACCGCCGCGTCGGATATGAGTTCGCAAGTTGTGGACGGATGGCGCTGGTTCGAAGCGCCTCGCCGGCGGCGCGTGGTCTCAGGATTAGCGTTGCCTGCTTGCTGTTGGGTTTAGCGGCACTGGATCAAGTGCGTTACGTGCGTGCCGGCCGCTCCGATCGACGAGGAGAGCTTGCGCGAAGCCGCAGCTCTAAATCCGTACGATACTTCAGTACAAATGCGACTCGCCCGCAAAGCGGCCGACGAAGGTAACACGGACAGCGCGGTCGCCGCATGGAAGCCTAGCGATAGCTGCGGACCCGGCGGATCAAACCCGCGCAACGCTCTGTTGGCCTACCTCGCCAGAGTCACCGGTTCAACGAGGGCCTACACCATCGCTCAACAGTCGCTCGCGACCTCGCCTAAGGATGGGGCGTTGTTGGTCGATACTGGCCTTCTAGCCGCTCAACTTGGCTTATCCCAAGACGCTGCGACGTACTGGCAACAGGCGCTGGCGGCTGATCCTTCGCAAACTCGAGCCCATTTGTTTTGGGTGACCACACTTGACCGTCACGGCCACCCCGAAGAGCGGCACCGCACTACATGATCTATCTGGAAAAGTTGGCTCATGCGCAACCGCAGCCCTCTCCCGAAGCTGTATTGCCGGTGCTGGTCAAGCTCGCGCAATGCCAGGTAGATGCGGGGGCCGCGCTGATCAAGCAATGAAGGCTTACGACCTTGCGCAAACGTATAGCGGCACGAGTTGGCGACGAGAAGATTGAAGCCTCGCCGCTATCAATGCTGCCGGTTTGAAATCGAAACTGAGGACGTGAATGGCGCACTGCGGGCACTACCAAAGAGCTTTGACGCTTGATGGAGCAGGCGGATGATCAGACGAGTGCGGCAGCCGACTGATACCCGATACGCCATCTTTCTGCGACGCAAAAACTTTCCTTCGGAATTTGCCTATGCAAGCATCATCAAAGCGGCATCCACTGGAGGGCAGGATCTTCCGTTGATGGTGCGATCGCAACTGCTCGGACAGGGAATTAGAACGCTCTCGGCGCCAAGCAGCCGAGGTTCGCCGGACGACCAAATTGCCAGGCCGCCTTGGGAGTTGCGCGCGAAGTGACAGTCAGAACTGTGCACGTGTCTGATCGGGACTAATGCAGTGCGGCGTACTCCGTCTGAACTTGTTTTAACAAAGGCAGATTCTGATCGGCATCTTTCCAGAGCGCTAGCACGTCCTGATACGCGGTGCGCGAACCAGGCACGTCCCCGGCGATCGCAAGCGAGCGAGCATACTGAAGGCGGGATATTGCGCGTCCAATCCACGTTGGAAACTTACCCCGGGGACCTTTGACGTCGTCGAATTCTGCCGCCGCAGCTTTGCCCCTGCTTTAATGCTAGAAGGGCAAGCCCCTATAGAATTTCGGGCCAGGGTCATTCACTTCGAATCCAGTTGCAGACTTAAGGGAATCCACGGCCGCGCCCGCGGCTCTCGCGTTTGATATCAATTGCCGCCCGTACCTGCGGAAGAATACTGTTAACTAGTTCAGAATTCTTGGGGTGCAGCTTCAATTGGGACGAGACCACACTGTCCGCGGTTGCGAGGTCGCCGGCGAGAGCCGACCCGGAGGCGAACCAAGGAATCTCCCCTTCTGAAAGGCTCAGGCCTTTCGTACACTAGTAGTGCCCGGGCTTCGGCCAGGTCTCCAATCCAGAGTTCCGCCTGAGCAGGAACTTCCGGAAATGAAGGCGGTAACGAACTGAAGGCTGTTCTTGCGAGCCGACTCGAGGGCCTGCTGTCGAAATTCGCGTGATTTCTTCAGCTGGCCGCGAAATCTGCGACTTCGGCCTGGCCCATAAACATGTCCCATTCTTCAGGGCTTGCCGGAGGCCGGGCGATCTGCCGTGCCATTTCCTGCTCGTCACCCTCTCGGAATGCCAGATCGAAGCGTCGTCGATGGAGCCACATCGGATCGCGCTTCTTCTCGACCGACTGGTTGTAGATTGCCTTCGCTTCTTCAAACTTTCCCAACAATGAATATGCGGAGAATGCATTCTGATACGGCAATACGTCGTCGGGTTGCAGTCGCAAGGTCTCTAATGCCTGATCCAGAGCTTTTTGATTTTCTCCAATCGTTAGGTAGTCGCCGACCAAGTTGTTCCAGGGAGTCAATCTCGCGGATAGGTCTGAATCCACAGTTCGTAGTTTTCGATCGACTTGTACGCTTCCCCGTCACGTCACTGTAGTAGTGAGGCCGTGATGTAGAACTTTTCTCGCTCGCTTGTCCGTTCCACGCAGATCGAAGGCCTTTTTGTGTGCTTTCCTGCGCCAAGCGTACTTCCCCGCTGTTTCCATAGAGCAGCGCCCATCCGAGCGTAGGCCATGGCGGAAATTCGGGTCCAACTCGGCTGCTCGTTTGTAGAAAGGAAGACTGGCGAGATCGCCATCTTTAGCTCGTTTTCATCGCCGAGCGCATATGCTTTCATCGCTTCCAACGATGAGGTGGTGGCCTGTTCGATAGGAGCGCTGAATCGCTCAATTGTATTCACACCTTCGCCGAGTGGGCCGCGCAGCGCTTACCGCAGCCGTGCCCAACGCAGCTAGCACCTTCTCACTTATTTCCTGCCTCAACTTGCTGCCTCGCGATTGTGTCTCCGGTTCGACAGTTGAGCGCTTCGAGGTGACAACGTAGTTTGAGCCGAGGGAACTGATGGATCCACCGAGGATCGCTTTGACGGCTTCTCTCTGACCAAAGATCACGGGCGATCGGAACGGTGACGCGGTCGTCAGGAGAATGCCCTGCGTACTCGAGCGCCTCGCGGACGCGTTCGTCCGGATACACATTCAGAAAAGGGAGACTGCTCCAGTTGAACGGCGAGTGCCTGCTTGAGAGTGCCATCGAAAACGGCGTCTCCGGTGGTATTCACGAAGTCCGTAAGAAGGACAAAGTCTTTCTCTGTTAGGGCGCTTGCCCGACGACTGTAGAAGAAGCCACCAACGCCGACTGCGGCAAGAACGAGCGCAGCGATCGACGCCCAGAGCCAGCTGCGCTTAGGCGGCGTCACTGGTGAATGGAGTGAGGAGCTAGCCGCAAACCGGAGCAGGTGAATCTGGCGAGCTAGCGCTCGAGCTACTCGGGGAACCGGCGGCATTGGTGGTGATGAGGAAACGCCGGGCGGCGGAACTGGATCTTCAGCGGGCAGCACGGCCGACCGGCTTGATTCGGTATCGCGCTTCAAGCGTTGCAGTTCGGCTCTCAGGTCGGCAGCATGCTGGTAACGAAGGTTCTTGTCTTTCTCAAGCGCACGGTTGATGATTCGTTCAAGCTCTAGTGGGAGTTCCAGATTCAAACGGACCGGGGAGGGTTGGTGCGCGACTGAGAATTCCCTGAAAATAACGGCCGACGTTTCTCCCCGAAACGGCAGTTCTCCCCGTAGACATTTCGTACAGGACAGCGCCGAAGGAAAACAGGTCGGTCCGACTGTCGAGCTCCTTGCCACGCGCCTGCTCCGGCGACATGTATGAGACTGTCCCAAGAGCTGTGCCCGGGCTTGTGAGATGGTCGATGTTTACTTGAGCAGTCTGAGCCAGAGTGGGAGCCGAGGCGTCGGGCTTCATTTCGGATTGAGCCGTCACCTTCGCCAAGCCGAAATCCAGGATTTTGGCGTGTCCTCGTTTCGTTATGAAAATATTCGCGGGCTTGATGTCGCGGTGAACAATGCCTTCCGTATGGGCAGCGTCGAGGGCGTCGGCGATCTCGATACCCAGCTCGAGAAGAGTTTCCATATCCATCGGGCGACCCGCAATCCGATGTTTCAGTGTCAAACCATCCAGAAATTCCATGACGAGAAACCATTGGCCGTCATGGTTGGCGATCTCGTGGATCGTACAAATGTTCGGATGATTTAGAGCGGATGCTGCTCGGGCTTCCCTCCGGAAGCGTTCCAGCGTTTGTGGGTCTTTCGCGACATTGTCAGGGAGAAACTTGACGGCCACGAATCGACCGAGCATGAGTGTCCTCGGCTTTATAGACGACTCCCATGCCGCCACCACCTAATTTTTCAAGGATGCGGTAATGGCGATATGGTCTGTGCCGATCATGTTCAGGAAGGTTGCCGTATGGTAGGGCCATGGACGCGGGAAGTCAAAGTGTTGAGGGTGTTCAAGTTGACAACTAGTCCATGAAGTGCCTAGACAGGTCAGGCAAAAAAATACCGGAACGCGCAGAGCGTTCCGGTGATGTGATTCACGTGGGTATTGGCACCTGGTACCTAGGGAATACCGCCTCGCCCCGGGTCAAGGCTAAGCGAGCAAAAAGCATCCGTTTCCCCTGGATACCCCAGAACCGAATGACTCTCCGACGCGGCTCGATCATTCGCCGCGGCCAGTATCGCGATGGAGCGCACAGGCAAGTTTCTCCCGGCCGGTAGTCCACACCACAATAGGCGCAGTGCATGAGATAGCTCCTTTGAATGAGAAGTGTGGTTACTCACAAACTAATTGCTGAGGCTCCGAACAGGAAATCGATAGTTTTGATGATCGCTATCGATTGTTTCTATCGCTGAGTGGCAACCGTTTATGATGACTTTGCAATTGCAGCGTTCAGCTGTTCGTTCCCTGTCTTATGGATTTCGACCAACTCGAGACATTTCTTGAAGTCGCACGTCTATCAAGCTTTTCGCGCGCAGCCGAGAAGCGTTTTCGCACGCAGCCAGCGATTTCATCGCAAATTCGTGCCCTGGAAGAAGATGTCGGCGCCAAGCTGCTAGATCGATCTGGCGGTAAAGTGTCTCTGACCGCCCCAGGCAAGATTTTCCTGCGCTACGTGGAGGACGCGATCGAAGCGCGCAGGAACATGATGACGGCCCTCGCGGAAGCGGATCGAGTCCCGCGGGGCGAAATCATTGTTGGGGCGAACGAGGGAACGTGTCTTCATATTCTGCCCGAGGTTTTCGCAGAGTTTAAGCGTAGCTACCCTGATGTCGCTGTAAACATACGTCGATCGGATTACGCAAAGATCCTTGAATCTGTAACCGACAACTCCGTTGATTTCGGCGTAGTTTCACTTCCGGTGAAGGACAACCGTCTTACGATTGTGCCCATCCATCGCGATGAGTTAGTAGTTATTGTGCCGCCGCACCGTCCCATCGCAGACCTAAAATCGGTGACGATCGAAGACGCAAGCAATTACCCACTCGTTCTACCGAAATCGGGTCACACCCGCGACGCTCTGCAGGCGCTGTTCTACGAACGGAAACTGAAGCCACAAATAGCAATGGAGATTGGATTCCAGTGAATTGCTGAAACGCTTCGTGGCCGCAGACGTGGGCATAGAGCTTAATTGCACGTTCGAACGTCGAGGAGGATGTGAAAGCGAAGGTGCTCACGGCGCTGCGGCTGGCCGATGCGCATATCCGGCGTGATTTGGCATTGGTTTTCGAAAGACAAGGCGCTCAGCCGCGCCGCGAGACTTTTCATCGATATTGCAGTGAAGAAAAACATTCCAATTCCACCACCGCGAGAAAACGGTGATGTACATCGCTCGGACTTGCATTGTTGACGCTTGTATTCTCTTCAGTCCTACCAAGGCCGGCCATCGCGCAGGTTCATCGGAAATCACGTGGACATGCCCGCGTCTGCCCGGAAATTGATCGAAATTAAGACTAGCGGCACGCAACGGTACGGACATGACGAAATCGTCGCTGCCAGTGGTCTGCGAATCGGTGACACTGTTACTGATGATGATTTTAAGAAGGCAGCCCAACGTTTAGGAGAAACCGGAGTATTTTCGGACGTTGCATATGGATTTTCTTACTCGCCGCTGGGGACAAAGCTTGACCTTCAGTTGGCGGATGCGCAGAAGTTTGTGCCCGTGCGATTCGAAAACTTCGTCTGGTTTACCGACGAGGATTGGGAAAGGAATTGCGGAATCGGGTGCCGCTCTTCCGAGGCGAGGTTCCGGTCGCTGGCACGCTCCTGGAGCTACTGAATGACGCTCTGCAAGCCTTGTTGCTTGAAAACAATCTGCCGGGACGCGTCGATTACATGCGCATGGCGCCTATGGACGGGGGGACATCCAGGCGCTTAATTTCACCGTGCAAGACGTGAAAATCACAATTCAAGGCGTGAAGTTTTTGGGCCCTGCAAGCGGTGAGGAAACCCTGCTAGTCGAAGCATCGAAAAAGCTTTTTGGGTACTGGCTATGTGCGCGACCAGGTTGTTGCTTTCGGCGAGAAAGAATGGCTGCCGGTTACCTCCAACGGGGATATCTTAAAGCGCATTTCGGAGATGCAGTGCCGCGGGTCACTCATCAAGAGGGCACATCAACGGTAGTGGAGCTTTCAGTTCCGGTTCAGCCAGGGCCGGTGTACCAAGTTGGAAGAAGTCAGCTGGACCGGTAACAAGGTTCTTCCTGCGGAAAAGCTGAATAGCATGATTCACCTTCCTGTGAGGCGAGCCAGCGAACGCGATCCGACTCAGGACGACTTGGAAGCCGCAGAAAAAGCCTATGGGTCGAAGGGATATATGCGGGCTCGAATCAAACCCGAAGCCGCTTTTTGACGATGTGAAAAGCACGGTTCGATATACCTTACAGGTGGACGAAGGTGATCTTGTTCCGGATGGGTGAGTTGGAGATTTTGGGCCTGGACGCTTCAGCAACGTCTAAGGTTCGCGCAGCTTGGACTGTCCGCGAAGGGTGAGCCCTACGACGCGGGCTACGCAAATCACTTTCTGAATGAAGCAATTAAAGTTCTACCTATGGGAGTCCATTGGGCGGTCGACGTACGTGAGTCCGTCAACGTGGAGGACAAGACCGTCGACGTGAACCTGCGATTCAACTCCAAATAGGCGGCCGCTGGGCCCAAAAAAGCATCAATTTCATGAATAGAGCATAATAGATATGCAATTGGACGAGCTAAGACTGTGCGGCTCAATGCTCACAAGGAGATCAAGAATGAAAGGTAAATTGGGATTGTTGATGGCACTGATTGCGCTGGCGACTGCGCTGTCCAGCGAACCTCGCGTTTGCGGCAGATGGTCCGCAAACTTTGACCGGTAAGGTGAGCGATGCGATGTGCGGCGCTAAGCATGCGATGGCAGGTGGAGATGCTGAGTGCACACGCGCATGCGTCAGCAAGGGCTCGAAATACGCTCTAGTAGTCGGGAGCAAGGTTTCATACGCTTGAGACAAGCGACAAAGCGGCACTTGCTGAACTGAACAAGCTAGCCGGAGCAAATGCGAAGGTATCGGGTACAGTGAAAGGCGACACGGTCGAGGTAAAATCCGTCGCACCGGGTGCCTGATGCATGATTTTGCGGGGTGGACGATTTGTCCGCCCCGCTCCGATGTTCCCTCCTAACTAAACATTTCCCCAAATTGGTACTTTTCACACTGTCTTCACAATTCACTGTGTTAAATTTTTCAGTGACTTAACGATCACCCGAGCGGAGGAAACAGAATTGGGCAAAGACATGGTCCCGAAGAGGATCTTCTTCACCAAGGGAGTTGGCAAACATAAAAGAGCGCCTCACGTCGTTCGAACTCGCACTGCGCGACGCCGGTATCGCACCGCCCAAAATCTAAAGTGCGCGTTTCCTCCATCTTCCACCCAATTGCAAACTCATCGCACGTTCGCAAGGCCTCAAATATCTACATCCCGGAGAAGTGGTGGTTGCCGTGGTTGCCGAGAACTCGACCCACGAGCCGCACCGCCTCTCCGCATCGTCGATTGGCGTTGCCATACCATCCGATCGAAACACCTTACGGATACCTCAGCGAACACCATTCATTTGGCGAGACCGAAGACTCGGCCGGCGACTACGCCGAGGAGCTCGCCGCGGAAATGCTTGCGACTACGCTGAACGTGGACTTCGATCCAGACCGATCGTGGGACGAAAAGAAGGAAATCTATCGGATCTCGAACAAGATCGTGCGCACAGCAAATGTCACGCAATCGGCCGTCGGCGACAAAGCGCGGATTGTGGACGACAGTAATCGCGTCGGCAGTTCTGATCTTCGACTAGCAACACGACACGATCGAGTACGAGGACGGGCTGAATGCCTCGTCTTTTTTGTTTTTCGGCTCTAATCTCTGCCCAAAGGAGTGGCCCGCTGAGGGGCACCTCAGATGGATACGCGCCGTTCTGACGCTTCTGTTACATCATGTAGAGTGGAGTGTTGCATCGTGTTGTGTTCTGTTGCACCCTTCCATTTCACTACCGCAACAGTCGTTAGACATCGCTACGCATTCACATATCGCGACTTCTCCGCGATACGAAAATTAAGTGACCACGCCCGTCCCCGCCCCTGTTAACTCGTTTCCTGCAACGGAGTTTCTGCACCGTAAAAGTTGGCTGTCTTCGTGCGCTCCTGAAATGCGGCGTTTACACAAACGCCGCGTGGAGCAAATCACATAACAATGCATGCGCGTAGCGCATGTCAGGAGGAGCTTCACATGGAATCCGCATTTACGCGAAGGTTCCGATGGGCTGCGCTGGGCTGGCTTGTGTTGATGTTGAGCAGCCTCACGTATGCACAAACGCAGTTTGGAACAATCTACGGACGAATCACCGATAAGAGTGGCGCCGTGGTCACTGACGCGACAGTAAAACTAACGAACATTGAACAGCAAACGACGCAAGAAACCAAGAGCGGAGGCGAGGGCAGCTTACACCTTTGCGAACGTTCTTCCGGGAAATACAAGGTCAGCGCTCAAAAGAAGGCTTCGCGACAATCGAGAAAATAATATGCGTCGTGAACGTAGCGGATCGCCTGACAAGAGGACTTCGCACTTCAAGTGGGTGCAACGTCAGAAGTCATGACGGTTGAGGCCGCTTCTGTGCAAGTCAACACGACTTCGGGCGATGTGGCTCATACAATCACGGAACGCGCAGCTCGAGAAACCTCCCGTTGCTGACAAAGAATCCTTATGCGTTGATCGGTCTCGCAGCCGGTGCGACAGATGCAGCAGCGGGCGTTGGGGATGTTCGTGGACAAGGGTTCGCGGTGGAGGACAACGGACCTCTTCAGTCAGTTATCTATTGGATGGCAGTGATAACAACGAGACGTTCATCACGGGACCGGCGGCCTTGGTCCCAGAATGACACCGTGCAGGAATTTAAGTGTGCAATCGAACAGTATGACGGCCGAGTTCGGTCGCAACGCGGTGGTCACAAACGTCGTGACCAAGTCAGGAACAAATCAGTTCCACGGATCAGCGTCGGAGTACTACCGTGGTGCTGCGCTGACGGCAAACACCGTCCAGAACAAAGAGAATGGGACGCCGAAGCCGAACTTTGTTCGTAACGACTTCACGTTTGCCGCCGGTGGGCCGATCATAAAGGACAAGACTTTCTTCTTTGGGCGCTCGAGGGAGTCCGCGTGCGATCACAGGGAGTGGCGTTCTGGTGGGTTCCCACGCAGCAGTTTGTGGACAACGTAGCTCCTAATATGGCCGCCTATGTCGCATCGGGGGACCGCTGCGCCGGCGAGCGACTCCAGCCAATGCATGTCTGCAGGGGATTTTGAGAGCCTCGGCAGGGCGGCGGACCCTGATCCGTTTGTTAATCCAAATACGGGACTGAATATCGCTGAGGACACGCCGTTTTTCTGCAAGACTACGACACGACCCCGATTGATGCCGGCGGCGGGACTGGCGGTGACACATGGAATGCCGTTGCGAAGATAGATCACAGTTTTTACCCCCGCTACGCGACTGTCGTTTCGCTATGCGTTGACCGATATCAAGAATCCGCTGGGCGCAAGCGCAGTGGCAGCATCCGATTCTCCTTGGCCGGGCTTCAGGAGTGACCGAACTTTTCGAAGCTCCAATTACGGCACAACGTTAACCCACACATTCTCAGCCAACATGGTCAACGAATCCCGGATCAACTTCATGCGAACCGATCCCCGGAAAACCCGAACGGTACCGGGGATCCCTCTATTCCCTGCCTGCAGGTGCCAAACCTGATTGGTAGTCCGGACGGCAATCCAATTGTTTTTCCCGGATACATTCCAAACCTCTGTCAGTTCGCCAGCCTTCGCGCGGGTGGACCGCAGAATACGATTTCCGGGCGGAACTGGGCTTACGCTTGCGAAGGGACGGCACACCTTCAAATGGGGCGCCGGCTTTGCCACCGCTGCGTGGATAACCATGTTTTCGCCGCATTTGAAGGCGGAACGGGGGCATTCACCACACCGGAAAACATGGTCGCCGGCCAATTCGACGGAACCTACCTACTGGCAATCGACCCAAAAGGACACGTGCCAGGCGAGGTGTATGACCCTGCAGTAGACGGACCGCTCGACGGCACCGAACTGGACGCCACTATAGGTACAACGAAGTTTCGCTTTACGGCGAAGACTCCATTCGACTCACCAACCGCTTCACCTTAACCTTGGGGATGCGGTGGGAATACTTTGGTGTGCTGCACAGTCCGAATGCCGAGCGCGCTCTCCGATGCCCAACTTCACTTTCGACGCAACGGGAAGCCCAACTCCCCTCAATCCTTCAAAGACCATATATATGACCAGGTTCGCGATGGACGCTTCCAACGTACCAACAACTTCTTCAATCAGGACTGAATAACTTGGGCCACGCATCGGTCTTGCTTGGGACGTTTTTGGCAACGGAGGCACCGCGATCCGGAGCCGGATACGGAATGTTTTATGACAAGAACTTTGAAATGCTCTGTTCAACGTCATCCAGAATGCGCCGAATAACAACACCGCAGTGGTAGGTGGAGTCGTGGGCGCCGTGGATGCCAATTCCTATACCCTTTGACGAACCTGTTGGGCACAGGCGCGTTCCCGGTGACTGGTCCGCCTCGCATGCTCGATCGACAACATGGTGACAGCTTACAGTCAGGAATGGAATGCTGGTGTTGAGCACGACATTCTTCACAAGGGGAGTGATCGCTTCAGTGACTTACAAAGGCACGAAAGGCGACATAAGCTTTACCCTTAAACAACCTCAACCAGCGTGGATCTTGCCTCCGATCGCCATGACACTAATGAAGTGTGCAACCCGGCGGCGGTGTAGCATCCCGACTAACCAAACCGGCGTCAGCGGGACCAACCGACGCGGCAACGAAGGGTTTTCGCGTTATAACGCCGTTAGCGCCGAAATCAAAACCCGTCTCCTGCATGGCCTGGATGCTCATCGGTCATACACGTACGCGAACTGGAAGGACAACAGCAGCAGCTGACAGCTTCTAGCGACGGTATTCTCGGTCAGTTTGGATTCAGGGATCCGTATAATCCGGGCGCTGACTACACAACCTCTCTCGAACGATATCCGGCATCGCTTTGTCATGGCGTGCGACGTACGAACTGCCGTTTGCAAAGAGTCTGTCTGGAGTCGGAAAACAGATTCTGGATGGGTGGAGCTAATGGTGTGTACTCGGCTCAGACGGGCGGAGTGTTCACCGTTTACGATACGATCGATGACGCCCAGTGTACGCGGGACTTCACCGACTTCTGCTACCCGGTAGCTCAGCGGTTCCGTTCCGAAACAGCAGCAAACCTATACGGGTGCCAACACATTCACGCTGTAGCGACCCGTCGAGTGCATTCACCACACAAGCAACCTACTGCACTCAGCAGACCGGGATTATTGATACTGGCGATCCCGCCAACCTCCGCATGTACAGCTGACCTGTATCAGCTGCATCCCAACCTGTTATCGCCTCGAAACCTGTTCAGGCTGCCTGGACTCTGGGACCTTCGATGCCGCGGTAGCAAAAGCGATTTACATTGGGAGAACGCGTGGACTCGAGTTCCACGCGGAAGCCTCAACATATTCAACCATTCAAATAGTGTTCGCAACCGCGGGGTCGAATGTTGTAAATTCGATCCTTAATTCGGACGAAACAGCTTTCAACACGGTAGGCGCAGTGGTCGGAGCTCGCGGCACACCTCCGGGAGTGAATGCGGCAGGCGTAACTGCCGAACGTCGCTCCGTTCAATTGGGGGTGAAGTTGACCTTCTAGAATGATCCGTACAAGCGCAAAGGGGGCCGCGAGGCTCCCCTTTTGTTGATTAGTCGGAGGGAGGCAAATGTTTCAAATAGCGGGATCAGTTCTTCTTCAAAGTGTCGATCCTCCGTTTCACCGCGGCCATGTATGGGCTTTGCGGGTCGGCTTTGGAGAATTCCTCGAGTTCACGGAGAGCAGTTGTCAGGTCGTGAACCGCGCCGTACAGATCGACCATCAACAAGCGCACGGTGGTTGGAGCCCCGGGCATTTCGTGCACACGTAGACCGACATTCATGGCTTTGTCAAACTGCTTCATGCTGCAGTAGCAGCGAGCAAGTTCGTAAGGCGCCTCCCAACTCTTTGGGTCAAGTCGGGATGCCTCAAGAAGCTGTGTCTCTGCTTCGTTGTACTTGCCCTGTTGAACGTAAATCTTTCCCAACAAGGCGTGCGGCATTGCCAGGCGCGGGTCGATTTCTGCAGCCTGCTTGCCGCTTTCGCTGCTTCGTCCAACTTTTTCAGATGAAACTGACTGACGCCTAGCATTGCGTAGGCTCGCGCGAATTGCGGATATTCGTCGACTGCTTTCTGGAACAATCGCGTAGCGTCTTGGGGGTCGCTGTCGATCTTCTTCATGCCCTCTTCGAAGTGCTTGCGCGCTTGTTTCGGTATTGCTAACTCCGTCGGCACTCGCCGTTGGGCCTGAGGGGTCTTTGGGCGTCTTTTGCTCCGACCGCAAAGCCACGTCAGCCGATTGCATTGCCCCCACTGGGAGATCGACGCCTTCTCGGCTCGACGTGCTAGCCCGGCGCCCGTAATCCGAGGTAGTGTTGCCGCCGCTAAGGCCGCCGAGCGTGACCGTGCCTGTGTTGTCCGTGAACGCACGATGACTGTCAGCGCCGCCACCGAAAGTGGCGAGCATGACCTGCGCCTGACGTACCGGCTCTTCGGTTGCAGCATCGTGCACTTTCACAGTGAGTGTGCCGGATTGCGCGGATAATCTGACGCAAGACAGGAAGACGAGGGCAGCGAGGAGTCGGTGGCGCGGTATGGGAAAATCTCCGTGCGGAAATGCAATTACCTCCGTTCATATTGCATACGCAAATTCAATTCAACTGCTTTTCGCGTTCTGCGCCAACAATTACGAGCGCTTAATCAACAAGACACGACCTGACACAACCTGCCGATCGTGGTGTGGGGTGTAGGTAGCGCGGATGGAGCCGGCTTTTGAAGGAGGGCCAACTTCCGTTCGAAGCTGGCCCAAGCATGTCGTCGCTACTTTGTCGCCCGGGTTCGTTCGTTCTTGTGCTTGAGGTCTTCGTGGTATCTCGATCCAGTCGTTCAAAAACGGCAGCCACAATCAGAGGTAATCCAACTGTAGCGTCAACGAAGACTTCGCCAAATTTCCTGCCCTCCGAGGGCGGAACAAATTTCCCCCACGAAATGGTCTTCGCTGTAGGGACTGCCCGATAAGCCACCCCAGTAGACAGGCTCAGGACAGATGCGCAGTCCATAGTGATATCGCTTCAGCGGAAGGTCTTCCCCGCCCCGTCGATGGCGCAGTTCAATAAACGGGCCGAACTGCTGCGACCAGTTGCGCGGCACACCGCCGCCAATCGTGAAAATCCCGAGACGTTTCTGTTGCAGCAGCGTCTCCGCGAAGTATTCCAGATCGAGAAACGGATCAAATCGAAGCGCAGGTTTCTCTGTCGCGCGCCCGTTCGCGGTTGGTCAAGCGCATAATCCAAGCCCAGTTCAGAGTCCGTGAATGCAGGCACGAATACCGGGACATTCTTTCGTAAGGCAGACTTGAGAATGCCCGCGCTGCCCCTTGGCATGTGTTGCGAGGAAAGCGCCCACGATGCACGGTTGAGCTTGTACGAGCTGAGCACTTCGTTGGTGTCCCATGCCTGCAGAACTTCGAAAATTACTTTCCGACGTCATCTAAGTTTTGCTCCGGTTCGAGCGTGTCGTAGACGCGGTTGTAGCCCTGCTTCGTAGAGCTCTTCGTCGCTCAGAGCCGGGTTGTGGCGAAAATGCGCGCGACCCGTGGCTTCGACCAAGCCATGCGCCATCAACGCTCCCGTCGATACGATCGCGTTTACGATACCGCGATCAACAAGGTCGGCAATGATCAGACCTTGTTTGGCGACTGTCATCGCACCAGCCAGCGTCATCACAACGAAACAATCTTTATCGCGTGCCATCGCCTCTAGAACGTCTGCCGCCTCGCCCAGTTGGCGGCCCGTAAACGCGGTGTTGGCCATCGCACGAACAAGCCCGTCGATCGAAGCGATTTTCGTCAGATCGAGGGGTGCAAGCGGCATAAGTTTGTCCGCTACCGGATCATGGAGCTTTCTTTCAATGCCTGAACCTTCTTCATGATGGTTGCCTTGCTTCAACTCACACCTCCACATTTTGCGAAGGACTACTGTACTAGAACGCTCACCCCATCGCCATGTGTCAATCGACGACTCATCGGCGCAAGCGAGTGTTTGATATTCTACTGCCCGCGCCTAACTCGGAAATGGAGAGAAAGAGTGTCGACAGACAAATTTACGGTCGCGCTGGTACAGATGTCGTGCGGGCCGGAGCCGCAGGAGAACCTCAAGAAGGCGCTAGAGCGCGTAGCTGACTCCGCCCGGAGCGGCGCCCATGTGGTTTGCTTGCCCGAGCTATTTCAGACGCAGTATTTCTGCCAGCGCGAAGATACTTGTGTTGTTTGATTTGGCGGAACCCATTCCCGGCCCACGACAGAGAAACTTCGGCCGCCGCGCGTGAAAACCACGTCGTGCTTGTCGCATCACTGTTCGAAAAACGTGCAGCGGGTGTTTATCACAATACAGCTGCCATTTTTAACTCGGACGGAAACCTTGAAGGGATCATACCGGAAGATGGCTATCCCGGACGACCCACTTTATTACGAAAATACTACTTCACCCCGGGGTGATCTGGGATATCGCACCTCAATACGTCAGCCGGGAAACTGGGAACGCTGGTGTGCTGGGACCAGTGGTATCCGGAAGGAGCCCGTCTCACTGCCCTTCAGGGTGCAACCATCCTGTTCTACCCGACGGCAATCGGATGGCACCCAGCGGAAAAAGCCGAGTTTGGAATTGCACAGCACGATGCCTGGCGAACTATTCAGCGCGCCCATGCGATCGCGAACGGCGTCTACGTGGGCGTAAAGTGAACCATGTGGGATTTGAAACCGGTAACATTCGCGGAAACGTTGCGAAGGGAGAAGGCCTTGAATTTTGGGGAGGTTCTTTCTAAGCTGATCCATTCGGACGGTTCTGGTACAAGGCTCGCACGATAAGGAAGAAATTCTGTTGGGTGAGGTGGATCTCCGTCATTTGGAAGACATCCGTCGAAATTGGCTCCTTTTGCGCGACCGCCGCATCGACAGTTACGCGCCAATTACCAGCCGGATGATCGACTAGCAGGAAGCGCGCATCGTGGTTACTGGTAATGTTACCCTTACAAATAGCGACGATCAAGCCCAATCCAAAATGAAGTTCCGGATTCGTATTTCAGAAAGGACGCGAAAGATCGTTTGCCGAGCGCCGAAACCATAGCTATGCCACCCGACACCGCGTTGGTGTCGGCGATCCGAGACGGCGACCAGAGCGCGATGGCGACTCTGTACGACCGTTATTCGTCGATCGTGTATTCAGTGGCATTGCGAGTTTTGGCAGATACCGGCGCAGCAGAAGATGTCTTGCAAGAAGTGTTTATGCAGCTCTGGCGAAATCCGACGGGCATTCGATGCAAGCCGAGGAAGTCTAGGCGCGTGGCTGGCGGTGATTACGCGCAACCGGTCCATTGACGCTTTGCGTAAGCTGACGATCAGAGACAGATATCGATGATGTGATTGTCTCGGTCCAGCCTGATCTCGCGTCCGAAGCCGAGCGCACCCGTGCGCTGGAAAAAGTACGCGGCGTCTTTGGGTTCGATGCCTGTTTTCAGCGAACCGCCCTGGAGTTAGCGTTTTTTGAGGGATTGACCCATACAGAAATCGCCGGCAAAACGGGCTGAGCCCTCTGGGCACCATCAAGACAAGGATACGTAGTGGTCTGCTTACGATTCGGAAGGCCTTCGAGGCATGAGCGCGCACGAACAATTCGCGGAGGACCCTAGCGCTCTACGCGTTGGGCCTCGTTGGATGGCGACGAACGGGCTACTCTCGAGAAGCACCTCGATACGTGTTCCTCTTGCCGCCAAGAGCTCGAGTCACTGCGCGGAGACCTTTCGCTCTTCGCGTTGTCGACTTCTGGTCCGCATCCTCCGCAACGCGCTCCGTCAGCGCTTGATGTCGGCGATCGGACGTGAGCCGCGTCTTCCAGTTGCTGTGCCTGAGCGTCGTCGAGCTTCGTGGTGGGCACCTTTGGGATGGGCAGCGGCAGCGGCAATGGCATTGCTAGCGTTTACGCTCTGGCGGAGACCTCGGCGTGCTACGCCGGGACTTCGCCAGCATCACGGCTCAAGCGACTCACGATCGAGGCGAATTGAACGTGTCAGCGCAATCCTTGACGGCCTGAACGCGCCAGACGCGCAGCGAATCACCTTAGCTGCGGCCAAGACACCCCCGCAGCCTCAAGGGAAAGCTATCTATCAGCGCAAGAATAGTAATCTGATCTTCCTTGCCAGCAACCTGCCACCGCTCCCAGCGGACAAGATTTATGAGTTATGGCTCATCCCAACGCAAGGTGCACCGATCGCGGCAGGTTTGTTCGCCGGACGCCAAGGGCGATGCAGTGGTGGTAAATCCGCCGTTGCCTGCAGGCGTTGAAGCTAAGACGTTTGCCGTCACATTGGAGCCTGTCGAAGGTCCGCATGAGGCGCCCCGCGGCACCGGAGTGATGCAAGGCATCGGCGAATAGTCTGGCGAAAGGCTAAGCCTCGTCTTCCTGCAGCTTCGCCAAGACCCCAAAATCTTCCAAAGTAGTCGTGTCGCCTTTCACTTCCCCAGAGGTTGCCAACTCTCGCAAAAGACGTCGCATGATTTTTCCGCTGCGCGTTTTGGAAGCATGTCGGTAAAACGAATGTCATCCGGCTTAGCGAGCGAGCCGATTTCTTCGCGACCCACCGCTTTAGTTCTTCCTTCAACGCATCATTTGGGTCTCTGCCTTTTTCTAAAGTGACAAATGCTGAGATCGCTTGACCCTTAATCTCATCGGGTCGGCCCACGACTGCGGCCTCGGCAACCGCCTCGTGCGCCACGAGAGCTGATTCGACTTCCATTGTGCTTAAACGATGCCCCGAGACGTTGATGACATCGTCCACACGTCCCATGATCCAGAAATACCCGTCTTTGTCTTTCCTGGCGCCATCGCCAGTGAAATACGAGCCTGGAATTTGTGACCAGTATTGACGCACATAGCGATCAGGATCGCCATAAATTGTGCGCAACATTGCAGGCCAGGGCTTACGCAGGACGAGGAAGCCGCCGGAACCATCCGGTACAGGATTTCCATCCAACGTAACAATTTCCGGAACAACACCGAAGAAGGGGCGCGTTGCGGAACCCGGTTTTGTGGCAATCGCTCCGGGAATTGGAGCAATCATGATTTGTCCTGTTTCGGTCTGCCACCATGTGTCGACGATCGGGCATCTTCCCTTCCCGATTACATCGTGATACCACATCCACGCTTCTGATTAATTGGCTCTCCAACAGTTCCTAGCAAGCGGAGACTATCCAGCTTGTGCTTGTTGGGCCACTCATTTCCCCACTTTGTGAATGTTCGAATGGCAGTCGGGGCGGTGTGAAAAACGTTGACCTGGTGTCTATCGATGATGTCCCAGAAACGATCGAATTCCGGGAAGTTCGAGCACCCTCATCGCCAACGTAGTCGCCCCATTCTGCAGCGGTCCGTAGACGATATAACCGTGGCCAGTGACCCATCCAATGTCAGCGGTACACCAATACGTATCTTCTTCTTTCAAATCGAAAACCCACTTCGTCGTGAGATACGTCCCGACAGAATAGCCGCCTGTGGTGTGCACGACTCCCTTCGGCTTGCCCGTGGTTCCAGATGTGTAGAGGATAGAGAGGGTGTTCGGCGTCCAAGGGCTCGGCGGGACAGTCGTCCGACGCTTTCGCCATGAGTTCGTGCCACCAATGCATCGCGGCCCGACTGCATGTTTATTGCAGTCCCTGTGCGCTTGTAAACGACAACGCTCTTTACTGACGGGCACGATTTGAGAGGCTTCCTCCACTGCCGGAAACAGCTTCACCCCAGCGCCGCGGCGATGTACGCGCTGTCTTGGGTGAGGACAGCAACAGCCTGCGAATCGTGAATGTGAGTCCACCAGCGCGTTCGACGAGAACCCGCCAAAAACTACGGTGTGAGGTGCGCCAATACGAGCACAAGCGAGCATCGCGATAGGAAGCTCAGGTGTCATGCCCATGTAAATTGCGACGCGGTCGCCTTTTTCACCCCCAATGATTTCAGGACGTTCGCGAATTTCTGCACTTCTTTGTGAAGTTGCTGGTAGGTCAGAGTACGGATCTCACCCGGTTCGCTCTCCCAGATCAGTGCGGCTTTATTCTTGCGCGCGCTTGCAACATGCCGGTCGAGACAGTTGTAGAGAGAGGTTGATCGGTCCCGCCAGCAAACCATCTTGACCCACGGGGCATTCCACTCCAGCACGGTGTCCCACTTCTTAAACCAATGACAGTTCGCCCGCAATGCGGCCCCAAAACGATGATGGATCCTCCACCGACTCTTTGTAGAGCTTCTGTCGTATTCGGCCAAACTCTTGATGTGAGCGTTGATCGAGAAATCAGCCGGACACTCAAATTGTCGTTGCTCATGCGTAGTACGGAATCGATACTGGTGTTGGACGAGTTCGCGGGGTCACCCAACGCCATCTTGGCCTCGTTCGGAATATGTGCGTGCAACGACTGCGCAGAAAAGATTCTAATGCCTCCAACGAGATGCTCCGCACACTACCGATTGTGCAGCTACCGGCTATCAAAAACTGAACGTTGGCCCAACTTCAGAACGCAAATCGTGCCACTCCCTGGCGGGATATCCGCGGTACAGGGGATAGGGTTTTGCCCAGTTGATCTCCGACCGCACGCGTGCGGTAACACGATTCCTCTAAGGTGAATGTGATCCAGTTGTTAAGGCGATAGCATAGCGTCAGCGCTCCCAGATCGTTCTTTTGTCGTTCGTTCCCTAACCCCGACGCACGTCACTAGGCTTTGCCGCGTCATAAGCGTAGTGAAGATACATCAACCACCCAGCATTTCGACCGGACGAGTCTGCGCCAAAATGCGAGATACCGGAAATCCGAGATTTGATGAATCCGCCTTGCGAGCGTATAGGCCGCTGAGGAGCTATTGCGGGAACGCGCCGTTTCTCGAGGCCAAATAAGACCGTCGATGCGCCGTCGTCGGAAGGCGCCTCAGCTACGATCGTACCTGGCGTCGGAAAATTGTCGCGTCGTTAAAATTCGAGAACAAACTTCCTACGAAGTAAAAACGCAAGTCAGCGCCATTCCAGTACCTTGGCCAGGACTGTGACGAACCGTGTCGGTAATTGCAATTCTGCAGTCCAGCCATATCGATCGCTACCCACTTCGGCGCCGTTGGGAAAGGCCGCTTGATGTGTTGAAAGGCACATCCTTGTAGCGGTACAAGAGCTGAACGCCTTCCTTGTACTCCGCTGAAGATTAATTGTGCCGGTGCGACGCCGGCGCTCCCGTCAAACTGCCACTGGGTAACAAATCGCGCTTGCAATTCTGGCCGGCTTCGAGTCTGCGCCCTGTCGCTCCCCATAACCGAGTTGGTTGTCGACCAATTTTGGATCATTGCCATAAAGCCGGCATCACGAATGCAAGCTCAGGCTGGAAATAGAATCCCTGGCTCGATGCAGTCTTGTGACCGACCCCAAAGCGAAACTGAGGCGCTCGCTCGTACAGCGTGCCGAAACCCAATCCGACCCCGGTAGTTTCGAAGAGACTAGGTAGTGTTGAGGAGCCAAACGGAGTCCAATCTTGTCCGAAAAGCGCAAACGCGCTGTTGGATTGGTCGAATCGGTGATCGATGCGGCCGTAAGCTAAGCGGATCGACGGCTGACTCGACCGTATGGTGGAAATGTTGCGATTGAGTGCGCGAGTAAAATTTCCTTCAAAATCAAACTCAAGCTTGCCGGTGATAGAAGTGCGTCCCCCGCTGGCCATTCGAAATTGGTGCCGAGCCTAGCAAATCGAGCCTTCGCATGGAACTCCCGCCCGCCCGTTATGCCCGGATCGAACGTGGACCCAATGAACGCCGGCATGGGCATGTCCGCACCATAGGGCGAACGAACTGTCGCGGATTAGGGTCGCCTTAACCATTCCGTACAGTTTCAGCTTTGCACCGCTTCCGAGCTTGATATCGGGATCACGCCGTTTTGAGCAACAGCGCTCAACTTGCAGCGTACGGATCGGCGCTACGGCAGGGATTATCTTGGCTCGATCCACCAACGCTCGGGCCTGATCGCTCTGCGGGACTGCTGTTGCTGATCGACGGGAATGGGTTACGTGGAACCGGCGGAGGGTCGGCCGCCGAGGCGGTCAATTCCTTGTAGTCGGTCGAACTGATCACCGCCCTTTCACGCAATAATTGCAACAATGCTGATCGCTTCGCATCCGACCCGAGGGATCGTTAATGCGCTTGAGTCATGCGTCATCAAGCACCCCTTACGAACCAGAATCTGAATCAGGGGATCGTCCGAAACTTGATTGTTCGCTTGCGCTAGTACCCGACCTGTACTGGCCCAGACAGAGAAAATACAGACAAACAACGAAGAACTATGCGGCAATAACGTCGTGAATCACTTTCAGTCCCCCACCTAAAGAAAATGGAAGCCGAATCAAGAGTGTTCCTTGGCGTCGTGTCGATTCAGTGACCGTTATCACGGCAAAGTGTCGGTGGTGAACATCGGAGGAACGAAGGTTGGTAGCAGAGTGCGGGGACTATTGCAGATCCAGGAATTTTCGGCGGTCGTTCGGACCAGGCAATGGACACGCTTCTAGCCGACCGAACCAACGATAGCGAGAACGTGGCGATATAGTCGTACGGCTCTATCGCGTAACGGTCTGGGGCAAACTTTTAAGACACCGGCCATCACCGCCCACCCGCTTCCGAGGGCGCTTAGAATTTCAAGAGCAGCATCGGATTTTGTTAATAGCCTGTGGTTTCCCGCTCCGTCGTCCAATACAAGGTAGACCGTGTCCACCGAATTGTTAGGGAGTTCTTGCCGGAGAACATTCTGTGCGAACTCACTTTGCAAGGCGGCGAACCGGAACTTGTCGTCCTTATCGTGACGTAATATGAAGCGCACCCATCTGTTGCAGAGACCGCAAACCCCGTCATACAGAACGACCATCGTCCGCACTGGGCTGGCTCCCGAAAATCTTCACTCTCTAGATGTTTGATGACCTTCACCACTGCTGCGTGCCACGAAGTTTTCTGCACTGGCTGTTGTGATTTGCATCACCTTCGTGCGCATCCACAACCCTGACGCTTAAACGCTGATCCCTCATGCTTTAGATGGCGAAAAGGGCTTTCTTCCTAAACAGCCCCCAGCCCAGTCCGCAAGGGGATCACAATGAAACGCAGATCAAGACCATGGACGCCAACGAGGCGGTCGCCAATGTTGCGTACCGCGTCAACGAGGTCATAGCGATCTATCCCATTACGCCTTCCTCCAACATGGGGGAATGGGCAGACCAGTGGGCCGCGGAAGGCGTTCTAACATTTGGGGAACTGTCCCTCACGTCATGGAGATGCAAAGCGAAGGTGGAGCGGCAGGGGTGCAGTGCGTAGATCTCAGACAGGATCCCTGTCCACGACGTTTACGGCATCGCAGGGTCTGTTGTTGATGATCCCTAACATGAACAAGATTCGCGTGGCTGAACTCAATGCCCACTGCATTTCACGTTTCAGCCTCGGACGGTCGCCACACACGCGCTCTCCATCTTTGGCGACCACAGCGACGTAATGTTCTGTCGGACAACAGGGTGGGCAATGCTCTGTTCGAACCTCCGTTCAGGAAGCGATGGATATGGCGCTCATCGCTCACTTTCGGCCGCGCTGGAATCGCGCCTTCCTTTCCCTGCATCTTTTTGACGGATTTCGCACTTCCCATGAAGTGAACAAGATTGAGTTGCTGAACGAAGACGACATGCGCGCCATGATCAATATGGACCGGGTCTTCGAACACCGAAGCCGTGCGCTCTCGCCAGATCATCCGGTGTTGCGCGGGACTGCGCAAAACCCTGACGTGTTCTTTCAAATCCGCGAGACCGCCACTCCTTTTTTACGATGCTTGCCCGGCAATTGTAACAAATCCGCTATGGACAAGCTTTCGAAGCTTGTTGGCCGAGCGTATCGGCTGTTCGAATACGTCGGGCTCCAGATGCTGACCGCGTCATCGTCATGATGGGGTCAGGCTCGGAGGCTGCTCATGAAAGCGGTCGACTACCTGACGGCCCGCGGCGAGCAGTTGGGCTGCCAAAGGTCCGCCCTCTTCCGACCATTCCTCGGTAAGCCACTTAGTGGAAGCGCTGCCCGCGACGGTTCGTCAAATCGCCGTTCTCGACCGCACCAAGCGAAGCTGGGGCGGCCGGGGATCCCCTCTATCTGGACGTCGTGAATGCGTTGTAGAGGGAATCGCAGGCGGACTGGGGACGCTAGAGTCCATGCCTGGAGTGTGGTAGGAGGCCGATACGGTTTGTCTTCGAAAGAATTCACTCCAGCCATGGTAAAGGCTGTGTACGACAACCTGGCGCAGTCGAAGCCCAAAGAACCACTTCACAATAGGAATTCAAGACGACGTCAGCCACACGCGAGCCTTGAGTACGATCCCGCCTTTTCAACCGAGAGCGATGAGGTTGTCCGGGCGCTCTTTTATGGTCTTGGTGCTGACGGCACGGTCGGAGCGAATAAAAATTCAATTAAGATCATCGGCGAGAGACACCCCTGAATAACGCGCAAGGATACTTCGTATACGACTCGAAAAAAATCGGGGGGGCGGTAACAGTTTCTCACTTGCGCTTCGGCCCGCGACCCATCCGCTCGACGTACCTCGTCTCTAAAGCGAACTTCGTGGCTTGCCACCTAATGGATATTCCTTGAGCGATACGGCATAGCTCAGTTCCTTGTCCAGGGCAGGTACCGTTCCTGCTTAACAGCCCTTTGACAGGACGGCGGGTATGGGACAAATTGCCGCGCGCCGTCCAGGGAGCAACTGCTTGCCAAGAAGGCGAAGTTCTATGTGATCGACGCCGTATTCGGTGGCGCGTGAAACTGGCATGGGAAGCCGTGACACCATCTTGCAGGTGACGTTTCTTCCAGTTTCAAAAGTTTTGCCGCGGGATGAAGCGATAGAAGCAATTCGCAAATCAATCCGCGACACCTACGGACGCAAAGGCGAAGACATTGTTCAGAAGAACATGAAAGCTGTAGACGAGACACTGGCCCATCTCTTTGAGGTAGACGTTCCAAAGTCAATCACCAGCACCATCGAAATGCCACCACCCTTCCCCGACAACGTGCCCGTTTTGGAACAGAAACGTCCTTGGAGCAATCTATGGAAACCGCTGGTGATGAGTTGCCGGTGAGCGCATTCCCAGTCGACGGTACTTTCCCTACCCCGGCACAGCAAGATGGGAAAAACGCAATCAGCCCTAGAAATTCCAGCGTGGGATACCACCACATGTATTCAATGTGGGAAATGCGCAATGGTCTGCCGCACTCGGTGATCCGCATCAAGGTGCACGACGGAAAACTTCTTGCCAGTGCCCCAGAGACATTCAAGGCGACGGACGCCCGCGATAAAGAATGGGCGGGCATGAAATACACGATTCAGGTGGCTCCCGAAGATTGTACTGGGTGTGGCATCTGCGTCGATATTTGCCCCGCCAAAAACAAGACTGAAACTCGCCTTAAGGCGATCAACATGGTTCCTCAGCCTGCGCTGCGCGGTCGAGCGCGATAGTTGGGGCTTTCTTAAGCTCCCGGAGCTAGACCGGCGAAACATCAAGATCTCAACCATTCGTCAGCAACAGGTGCAAGAACCACTCTTTGAATTTTCTGGCGCGTGCTCGGGGTGTGGCGAAACCCCCTACTTGAAACTGGTCTCGCAGCTCTTCCGGCGATCGCGCCGTGATTGCGGAACGCAACGGTTGTTCTTCAATCTATGGGGAAACCCGCCAACAACACCGTGGACCAGAACCTGGATGGTCGCGGCCCCGCTTGGTCGAATTCCTGTTTGAAGACAACGCTGAGTTTGAGCTTGGCTTCCGATTGTCGATCGACAAGCAAGCCGAATTCGCCCGCGAACTGCTGTTGCACGTTGGCAGCGCTGTCGGCGACGAATTGGCCGCCGCGATCTTGAATGCGCCCCAGAAAAATGACGCGGACATCTACGAACAGCGTCAGCGAGTCGAAGACTTGAAGACACATTTAGCCACACTGCATTCCCCAGAAGCACGGCAATTGCTGGTGCTGGCCGACATGTCTCGTCCGCAAGAGTGTGTGGATTGTAGGAGGTGACGGTTGGGCTCATGACATTGGCTACGGCGGACTCGATCACGTTCTCGCGAAGGCGGACGAAGCAGTCAGCCTGTTACGGTTGCTCGATGCCGAGAGTCTGCTCCAACACCGGGACGGTCGTCGCGAAGTCCACTCCGCGCGCCGCGGTTGCGAAATTTGCCGCGGGCGGAAACCCGGCCCAAAGAAAGATTTGGGTCTGATGGCCATGAGTTACGGCTTGGTGTCCTGTGTCGCTTCAGCGTGGCTATGGGCGCCGGGACGAGCACACTTTGAAGGCCTTTCTTGAAGCAGAAGCCTATCCCGGACCAAGTCTGATCATCGCCTATTCGCACTGCATTTTGCTCACGGCATCAGCTTTTATGACCAACGGCGATGTCAGATCAGAAAGAGGGCTGGCGTCGAGAGCGGCCAGATGGATTGCTCTACCGATATCATCCCGAGCGCGCGGATGCCGGGTGAGAATCCGTTACTCCTAGACTCCCGAACGCCCACCAAAAAAGTACAAGACTTTCTATCGACCCAAACACGCTTCCAAGATGCTTGCCAAAGCAAGCCGGAGGAGGATGCCAAGAAACTATGGGCACAAGCCCAACACGATGCGGAAGCGCGTTATCGCTTCTACAGATATGGCGAGCCGGAAGTCGAAACCAAGCGGCTGACTAACGTACGTAACTTTCATTGTTGATCGTTCTTAGAGCTTCGGCTTAGGAGACCCCATGATTGACCTCTCGACCAACTATCTCAGCATGACTCTCAATACTCCCTTGGTGCCTCCGCGTCTCCTTTGTCGCAAGAAATCGAAACCATTCGGCGCCTTGAGGATGCGGGTGCATCCGCCGTGGTACTGTATTCCCTTTTTCGAAGAGCAATTGCGGCAGGAAAGCTACGAACTCGATCATCATCTAACGGCTGGAACAGAGAGCTTCGCAGAAGCTACTTCATTCTTTTCCTGAGCCTCATGAGTTCACCTCGGCCCGGAAGGCTATCTAAATCATATTCGCCAAGCGAAAGATGCTGTCAACGTTCCTATCATTGCTGGCTTGAATGGCACTACCGTCGGCGGTTGGATTGACTTTGCAAAACAGATACAGCAGGCCGGCGCGGATGCGCTGGAATGCAACATTTACTGGATCGTGACTGATGCTTCCATAACATCCTCGCAAGTCGAGCAACAGTACGTTGACATTGTGGCAGCAGTGAAATCGGCAATCAGGCGCATTCCGTTGCGGTTAAAATCTCTCACTCAGCAATCTGGCAAACATGGCACAACGCTTGGACGAACCGGGGCAGACGGAATTGTCGTGTTCGCCGTTTCATCAGCGGCGTGTAACCTGACTGACCTGGAAGTTACGCCCAGTGTTTTGTTGAGCACAGCCCCAGGCGCTTCGCCTGCTGATGGGTTGGGATCTTTATGCGAGTGCGGGCAAACCTTGCTGCCACGGAGGCGGCATTCATGAACCGGAGACGTAATCAAGCTCACATCATGAGGCCAATGTGACCATGGTTTGCTCAACGCTTCTTCGCAACGGTATCAACCACCTGCACGTTACCTGGAACAAGGGGATGCGTGAGTGGATGGAGTCACACGAATACGGAAGCGTTCGCCAGATGCAAGGCAGCATGAGCCAGCTGAAATGCGCTGACCCGAGAAAAGCGCGTTTGAGAGGGCTCAGTACATGCCGACCCGTTAAAAATTATTGCAACATGCAATGACAGAGGCGGGAATCCTGGAGGCTGATGACTGATGGGTCGTAGGTCCCGCTACATATCTGGAACTTGTGCAGTGATCGGCCTTTCTCGAGGATGTAGACGCCCGGTCCTTGTTTACGCGGACCGAGCCCACAGAACTCCGCAACAAAGAATCCGCCTCTGATGGATTCCGTAAGCACCCACCGTAGCCTGACGCCATTCGTGCAAGTGCCGCGTCGCGTTGCTCGACGGCGAGGATATCGCTTGGGATCTCGATCGCCACCCGTTGTCTCGACAATGCTTCATCAGGTTGTCCCGATCTGGCTGGCCCTTGGCATTGAACCCCACCAATGGAGCAACGTTCGCCACCGCTTCGAGCGTCTCCGATCGGGAACTCATGCCTTTCAAGCGTCGATCCACGCGACGGCTTGCCATAGACCACCACGCAGAGGCGGTCCGTGCTGTTCTGGTGAAGTATGCTCGAGGTTTGCGGGCCGTAAAAATTCACTCTATAGCTGTCGCTCACCACCCAGCTTGGCAAAATTGAGGTGCGCATTGCGGCTCTGCAGGGGTCAGTCCAGTCATCTCTGAATTCCAATTGCTTAGCGCCCGTTCTCGTTGAGCAAGCTTCAATCGGTAGCAAGATCGTGATCCCATTATGCTTCACCCACCGCCAGCATGTGAGAGTGAATCATAATCTTGCGTTTTCTTCAAAGCGAATACCAAACCCAGCCAGTTGTTTTCCATCGAACGCGCCACTAAAATGAGCAATACGTAACT
>ERZ1370068.2627-contig-1765_pt1 | contig 31875 bp, 37 predicted proteins | sample MGYA00561227_ERZ1370068 | MGnify/ENA primary metagenome ERZ1370068 (study PRJEB38410, sample SAMEA6850437) | metagenome | study: Metagenomic assessment of the ecological functions of the soil: analysis of the soil microbiota associated with the...
GATGTACTTCGTTCAGTTACGTATTGCTGCCCCTGGCCTGAGCAGCGTCGAAGGCGCGCCTGGCGCGGTCGAAGGCCGTGCTATAATTTTGGATTCGAAGCCTAGGTGAAGAACCGAGTGGGCATGTGCCCACTTTTTTGTTTCAGGGCCTATTGTCCGGCTGACCCCGGACGTCGCAGCAAAGATGGGCCGGCGCGGACATTCTCGAGCAGGTCCGGCAGACGGCGGCCGCATGGCATCGAGCTACGGCCTGAGATCTTCGACGTGCGAATGTTCGTCGTGAAGGCCAGGGCATGATGCTGCGGGTGCTCATCGACCGGCCGGGGACGACGCGCCGCGAGCTGCGAGAGCGTCAGCGTCGACGATTGCGCGCACGTCAGTCCGCGATTTGAGCGCGATTCTCGACGTCGAGGACGTGGTGCCGACCGCGTATACGCTCGAGGTGTCGTCGCCCGGACTCGACCGGCCGCTGCGCGCGCGCGGACGATTACCGGCGCTTCACCGGGCGGCGCGCCAAGATCGTGATGCGCGAGCGCGGTGGACGGCCAGAGGTTCTTCAAGGGACCGGCTCGGCGGCGTGGACGGCGGCGACGTGCTCATCGACGGCGACGATGGCCGGCACGCATCGCGTGCCGATCGGCGTGATCACGCGGGCGAATCTGGAAGTGGAATTCTGAGCAGCATGTCGAATCCTCTGCAGCAGACGATCGAGGCGCTGGCGAAGGAGAAAGGGCATCGAGCCCGACGTCGTCATCAGCGCCGATCGAGGAAGCCGTCGCGACCGCCTCGCGCAAGTGCTACAAGACGGGCGAGAACCTCGAAGACGCGGTTCAACACCGAGACCGGCCAGGTCGACTCTGTTCGCGCTCAAGACCGTCGTCGAGGAGGTCGACCACGCCGGCGACCGAGATCTCCATCGACGAAGCGCGCGAGATGTACGCGGCCGCTCTACGGCGACGAGGTCGCCAACAGCATCGAGCTCGGCGACGAGATGGAGTTCCCCAAGCCGACCGAGGTGCTCGGGCGCATCGCCGCGCAGACCGCCAAGCAGGTGATCTTCCAGAAGGTCCGCGAGGCCGAGCGCGAGAACATCTTCGCCGAGTACAACCAGCGGATCGGCGAGGTGCGTCAACGGCACGGTCAAGCGGTTCGAGAACGGCGACATCATCCTCGAGATCGGCCGCATCGAGGCGGTGCTGCCGCGCAAGGAACAGTCGCGCGCCGAAAGCTACACGCCGGGCGACCGCGTCCGGACGGTGATCAAGGGCGTCAACCGCAGCGCGAAGGGACCGCAGATCGTCCTGTCGCGCACCGACCCGGCGCTGCTCATCAAGCTGTTCGAGCAGGAAGTGCCGGAGATCTACGACGGCACCGTGATGATCCGCGGCGCCGTGCGCGAGGCGGGCGACCGCGCCAAGGTCGCGGTGTTCTCGCGCGAGCGCGACGTCGATCCGGTCGGCGCCTGCGTCGGCATGAAGGGCACGCGCGTGCAGTCGATCATCCGCGAGCTGCGCGGCGAGAAGATCGACATCGTCGAGTGGTCGGAGGATCCGATCGCGTTCGTCACCAACGCGCTCAGCCCGGCGAAGGTGCAGCGCGTGTCGATCGTCGACGACCGCGAGCGCGTGATGGAAGTCGTCGTCGAGGACAAGCAGCTGTCGCTGGCGATCGGCAAGAAGGGCCAGAACGTCCGGCTGGCCGCCAAGCTGACCGGCTGGCGCATCGACATCAAGAGCGAGGAAGAGAAGCGGCGCGAGGTCGAGGCGCAGTTCGACGAGGCTCGAGATCCGTCGCGACGCGGGCGCGGCAGAGCAGCCGCGGAGCGCGGCAGCGGCGAGGCGGCTGCCGAGCGCGGAGACGGCCCGGCGAAGCGAGCGCGCCCGACGGCCGCGCGGACGCCGCAGACGCGCCCGTGCCCTACACGCTGGCCGGGCATCGGCGAGAAGACCGTCCGCAAGCTGGTCGACGGCGGGTTCGCCACGCAGGAGGCCGTGGCCGCCGCGACCGTCGAGCAGCTGTCGGAGATTCCCGGCATCGGCGGGAAGACGGCCGAGAAGATTCTGGCCGCCGCGCGCGGCGACCGCGCCGGCGACACGAGCGAACCCGAGCGCAGACGCATAATCTGGCTGAGCAGATGCGACGCAGGCAGGCCGTGACACCTGCGCTACGTTGCAAGTGTAGAGTTCGGTTTGGCAACTGTTCGGATTTTCAAGATCGCAGAACTGCTCGGCACCACGAGCCAGGAAGTGACGGCGCTGCTCAAGCGCGATCACGGCATCGAGGTCAAGAGCGCCTCGAGCACGATCGAGGAAGTCGTCGCGCGCCAGTTCGTCGACCGCCTCGCGCAGCAGCGCGAACATCCCGCTGCCGAGCGGGCAACATCTTCGCCGAGACGCCGGCCGCCAAGGGCAAGAAGCCGGCGCCCGCGAAGAAGGCGCCCGAGCCGGTGAAGCCGGCCGCGCCGGCGCTGCCGCCGCCGCGCCTGGTCAAGACCGCGAAGCTCGCGTCGGTCGCGCCGCCAGTCGCCGAGCCGGAACCTGATCGCCGAGCCGAGACCGGGCCGGTCGAAGCGCCCCGGTCGCCCGAGCCGCCAGCTCGGAGACGCCGCCGATCGCGGTCGCCGAGCCACCGTCGGTACGCCGCGCTAGCCGCGCACGATCGACGCCGCGCGCCGCGGCCGCAGCGGAGGCCCCGGCGCCGGTCGCCGAACCGCCCGCAGCCGCGCCGCCGGTCGCCGCCGCGCCGGCCGCCAGCGCGGCGCCGCCCGAAGCCGCCGGCGCCCGGCCGGATCGTGCCGCCGACGCTGCGGCTCCGCATCGAAGAACAGCGTCCGACGACGCCGACGCCGCCGCTGCCGACATCGCGCCGCCGCGTGCCGTTGCAGCGGCCGATCGCGCCGCCGAGGCCGGCCGCGCCGGCGGCGCCGGTGCGCCGCACGGTGCGGCTGCGCCGGCGCGCCGCGGTGCGCCCGCGCCCGGCCGGGCGCGTCCGCGGCCCGCCGGTGCACCGGTCAGCGACCCGCCGTATCCGGGACCGCGGCCGCAGCGGCCCGTCGGTGGACCGCGTCCGCTGCCCTCGCAGCCCGATGCGCACGCAGCAGCCAGGCATGCCGCCGCGGCCCGGTCAGCGTATCCGCAGCGGCCCGGCATGCCGTCGCGGCCGCCGTATCAGCAGCGTCCCGGCGGGCCAGGGCGACCCGCCGCGCGCGCAGCGCCGCGAACACGCGCGTCCGGCGCCGCCGCCGATGCCCGCGGCGCCGCCGCCGGTCACGCGCACGCATCACGCTTGCCGAAGGCATGACGGTGAAGGATCTCGCCGACAAGCTCGATCTGCGCGTCAAGGACGTCCTCGCGAAGCTGCTGATGAAGCGGCTGATGCTGACGATCAACTCCGCGCTCGACACCGACACGGCGACGATGATCGCGCGCGAGTTCGGCGCCGACGTGCAGATGCGGAGCTTCGAAGAGGAGCTGCTGCAGGCGGACGAAGGCGAATCGCGCGCCGAGGACGTCGTCACTGCGCGCGCCGGTCGTCACCGTCATGGGCCACGTCGACCACGGCAAGACGACGCCTGCTCGACGCGATCCGCGAGACGCGCGTCGCCGAGCGCGAGGCCGGCGGCATCACGCAGCACATCGGCGCGTATCACGTCACGATCAACGAGCGGCAACATCGTGTTCCTCGACACGCCGGGCCACGAGGCGTTCACGCTGATGCGCGCCCGCGGCGCGCAAGGTCACCGACATCGTCGTGCTGGTCGTCGCCGCCGACGACGGCGTCATGCCGCAGACGCAGCGAAGCGATCGATCACGCCAAGGCGGCCGAACGTGCCGATCGTCGTCGCGATCAACAAGATCGACAAGCCGAACGCCAGCCCGAGACGGGTCGAAGCGCGAGCTGACCGAGCTCGGCCTGATGCCGGAAGAATGGGGCGGCCAGACGGTCACCGTCGAGGTGTCGGCGCAGAAGAAGACAGAACATCGACGCTGCTGCTCGAGATGATCCTGCTCGTCAGCGACATCGGCGAGCTCAAGGCCAACCCGAAGCGCAGCGCGTCGGGCACCGTGCTCGAAGCGAAGCTCGACAAAGGGCCGCGGCCCGGTGGCGACCGTGCTCGTGCAGGACGGCACGCTCAGCGTCGGCGACACGTTCATCGCCGGCCCGATCGTCGGCCGCGTGCGCGCGCTCATCGACGACCGCGGCGAAGCCGACGAAGTCGGCCGGGCCGTCGACGCCGGTCGAAGTGCTCGGCCTGGCCGGCCTGCCGCAGCCGGGCGACGTGTTCCAGGTGCGCGGACGCGGCCAAGGCGCGGCAGATCGCGACGTTCCGCGAGGAGCAGGCGAAGTCGCGCGCGCTCGGCGCGAAGGGCGCGCGGCTCGACGCTCGAGTCGCTGCAGGCGCAGATCGCCGAAGGCGGCATGAAAGAGCTGCCGATCATCATCAAGGCCGACGTGCAGGGCTCGGCCGAAGTGCTCGCCGACACGCTGGCCAAGCTGACCGACGAGAAGGTCAAGATCCGGATCATCCACGCCGGCGTCGGCGCGGTGAACGAGTCGGACGTGCTGCTGGCGTCGGCGTCGAACGCGATCATCATCGCGTTCAACGTCCGGCCCGATCGCAACGCCGAGGACATCGCCGACGCGCGAGCGCGTCGACATCCGCCAGCACTCGGTCATCTACAACGTCACCGACGAGATGAAGAAGGCGATGACCGGGCTGCTCGATCCGACCTTCAAGGAAGTGCGGATCGGCGTCGCCGCAGGTGCGCGAGCATCTTCAAGGTGCCGAAGTTCGGCACGATCGCCGGCTGCATGGTCACCGAGGGCCGCATCACGCGCGCGGGCGACACGCAGGCGCGCCTGCTGCGCGACAACGTCGTCGATCTACGAAGGCAAGATCGGATCGCTGCGCCGCTTCAAGGACGACGTCAGCGAGGTCAAGTCCGGCTTCGAGTGCGGCATCGGCTTCGAGCAAGTTCAACGACCTCAAGGTCGGCGACGTCATCGAGGTCTTCGCCATGGAACGGGTACTGACGATCGCGTAAGTGCAGATCGCGAAGTCTGAAAGCGTCGAAGTCTGCCTTCTGAGCTTTCGATTCATGACGTTCGAACTTGACTTCGACTTCTGCATGTCCCAGGGTTCCCGACCAGATCGCGTCGCCGAACAGATTCGCAGCGAGCTGGCGCTGCTGCTTGCCCGCGAGGTGCACGACCCGGGCATCGGGTTCGTGACGCTCACGCGCGTGCAGGTCACGCCCGACCTGCAGCAGGCGCGCGTGCTACTACACGGCGCTCGGCGACGACAAGGCGCAGAGCAACCGAGCGCGCGCTCGAGCGCGCGGTGCCGTTCCTGCGGCGCCAGATCGGCATCGCGCCTGCGGCTGAAGCGCGTGCCCGAGCTCGAAGTTCATCTACGACGAGTCGATCGCCGGGCAGGATCGGATCGAGCAGCTCCTCAACGAGCTCCAACGACGGCGCCGTTCCGACGGACCCCCACGAAGATGACGATGACGAACCGCCCGAGATGTCAGCGGATCGTCGACGCGATCCGCGCGCGGCGGCGCTTCGTGCTCGTCCTCGCATGCGCGGCCGGACGGCGACTCGATCGGCTCGCAGCTGGCGATGGCCTACGCGCTGCGCGCGCTCGGCAAGGAGGTCGATCGTCGTCAACGCCGATGCCGGCGCCGCCGCCGCTGATGGCGTTTCCCGGCGTCGCCGGACATCACGATCGCGCCGACAGCGTCGACGGCGACTTCGACGCCGCGATCATCATGGAGTGCGGCGACCTGGCGCGGACCGGCGTCGACGGGCTCGATCGCTTCTTCGTCATCAACATCGATCACCATCCCGGCAACACCGGCTACGGGCAGATCAACTGGTTCGACGCGACGGCGGCCGCGTGCGGCGAGATGGTCTTCGACGTGATTCGCGCGCTCGGCGTGCCGCTCTCGCTCGGAGATCGCGACGCACATCTACCTCGCCATCCTGACCGACACCGGATCGTTCCACTACTCGAGCATCTCGCCGCGCACGTTCGAGATCTGCCGCGAGGCGCTCGAGGCGGGCGTCGATCCGGTGCTGGTCGCGCGCAACGTCTACGACAGCAACAACATGGGCCGGCTGAAGCTGTTCGGCGCGGTGCTGAGCGCGATGCAGATCGACGCCACCGGCCGCATCGCGATCGTCTACCTCGATCACGAGATGGCGCGCGAGCGCCGGCGGCACCTACGAAGACACCGAAGGGCTGATCAACCTGCCGCTGACCGTGAAGGAGATCCAGGCGGTCGTGTTCTTCAAGCAGGATCGAAGGCGAGCAGTACCGCGTCAGCATGCGGTCGAAGGGCGACATCGACATCGGCGCCGTCGCGAAGGCATTCGGCGGCGGCGGCCACAAGAACGCCGCCGGCTGCACGGTGACCGGGGCCATCGATACGCTGCAGAAGCGTGTTCATCGAGCGCATCGAGCACGCGATTCAGCTCGCAGGAACAGGCGCCCGTTTCCTCCGCTCACCATAGACAGGGTCCGCCGCCAGCGTGGGGAAGCAGGTCCGGCTGAAGCCGGACACTACCGGAACCGAACCCCGCATGGACGGCCTGCTCGTCGTCAATAAACCCGTCGGGCCCAGCTCACGACGTCGTGGCGCGCGTGCGGCGCGCGATTCGGGAGCCGCGCGTCGGCCACATCGGGACGCTCGATCCGCTCGCGAGCGGCGTCCTGCCGCTGGTGCGTCGGACGGGCCACGCGGCTGGCGCGATTCCTGAGCGGCGGCGCAAAAGCTACGAGGCGGAGATCATCCGCCTGGGATTCGCGACGACCACCTGACGATCGGGCAGGCGCGGGCGACGAGCCCGTCCACGAGGGTCGCGTGGCCCGACCGCGCCGCCATCGAGCGCGGCGCTTCACGCCTTCAGCGGCGTCCATCTGCCAGCGGCCGCCGGCGTTCTCGGCGAAGAAGGTCGCGGGCCGTCGCAGCTACAAGGATGCCCGGAAGCGCGCGAGGCCGGCGAACCCGACGACGGACCGTTGCCAGGCCGATTGAAGTCGACGCCACGCTGGAACTGGTCGCCCTTGACGTGAACCGCCTGACGCTGCGGGTCGATTGCTCGGCGGGATTCTACGTACGGTCACTGGCGCACGACCTTGGCGAACGGCTCGGGACCGGCGGCTCACCTGAGCGCGCTGGGTACGCACGGCGAGCGGCGACTGCAGGCTGCGCCGCCGCGGTAGCGCTCGAGGCGATTGACGATCCGCGTGAGCGGACTAGCTGCCGCCGAGGCGGCACTCATTCCGCTGTCGCGCATGATGCCCGGAGCTCGCGGCCGGTCGCGCTCACCGACGAGGGCGTCAAGCGCGCTAGAGTCACGGGCGCGACGTGCGGGCGGAGGACATGCGGTCCCATCCCGCCGACCGCGAGTGGCAGCGAGTGCGTCCGACTGCGTCGACGATCGCGTGGATCTCACCATCGGGATGGCCGAGCCGTCAGCAGCGTCCGGGCTTTTGCATCCCTTCGTTGTCCTGGTGTAACATGTTGAGCTTGTTCGACTAACGAGATTTTCGGGCATACGGCGCATCCGGTGCAACACGACTGGGGCGCTGCGTGGAGGATCACTCATGTGGCGCTGACGAAGGACCGCAAGACCGAGCTCATTGGCTCGCTACAAGACTCACGACGCACGACACCGGATCCCCCGAAGTTCAGGTAGCCATCCTCAGCGAACGCATCAACTACCTCACCGAACACTTCAAGGCGCACGCGAAGGATCATCACTCGCGCCGCGGCCTGCCTGATGCTCGTCGGCAAGCGCCGCCGGCTGCTCGACTACCTCAAGGTCGAAGGACGCGCAGCGCTACGCGGACCTGATCAAGCGGCTCGAACATCCGCAAGTAATAGGCGCAGCAGCGGCTGCAGGCACCACGTCTGACGTTCTGAACTTCCAGATTTCAGAACTTATCGACTTTTATGACAACTCGCGAACTCACCATCGGCGGCAAGACCTCTCGGCTTCGAAACCGGCAAGCTCGCCAAGCAGGCCGGCGGCTCCGTCATCGTCCGCTTCGGCGATTCGGTCGTGCTCGTCACGGCATGCCGCGCGGCCAACGCCGCGCGAAGGCATCGACTTCCTGCCGCTGACGGTCGACTACCGCGAATACACCTACGCGTCGGGACGCATTCCCGGCGGCTTCTTCAAGCGCGAAGGCAAGCCGGCCGAAAAGGAAGTGCTGACCAGCCGCGTGCATCGATCGGCCGATCCGGCCGCTCTTCCCGTCGGGCTGGCGGCTACGAGACGCAGATCATCGCGCTCGTGCTGTCGGCCGACACCGAGAACGACACCGACGTCCTCGCGATCACCGGCGCCTCCGCGGCGCTCGCGCTCTCCGAGATTCCGTTCCAGAAGACGATCGCCGGCGTCCGCGTCGGCCTGCGTCGACGGCCAGTACATCATCAACCCGACGTTCGAGCAGCGCAAGCAGAGCAAGCTCGACCTCGTCGTCGCCGGCAGCACGGACGGCCTCGTGATGGTCGAGGCCGGCGCCAAGGAAGTGACCGAGGAGCAGGTCGTCGAAGCGCTCGAACGCCGCGCACGCCGCGATCAAGCAGATCGTCGCCGCGATCGACGACCTGGCGAAGGAGGCCGGCAAGAAGAAGCTGAGCCGTGTCGAAGAAGGAAATCGGCCACGACTTCTATCAGCGAGAGTCGAGGAGAAGGTGCTCGTCCCGCTGACCGAGGCGATGCGCATCCGCGAGCAAGCTGGAAAACTACGAGCGCGTCGACCAGGTGCTCGGAGGATCTCGTGGCGCTCGCTGCCCGAAGGCGAAGTCGAGCAGCAAGGCCGAAGCGAAGCAGATCTTCAAGGAGCTCGAAGGAGAAGGTGCTGCGCGAAGAGGTGCTGACGCACGGCGTCCGGCTCGACGGCCGCAAGTTCGACGAGGTCCGGCCGATCTGGATCGAAACCGGCGTGCTGCCGCGCACGCACGGCTCCGCCGTCTTCACACGCGGCGAAACGCAGGCGCTCGTCACCTGCACGCTCGGCACCGCCGACGATGCGCAGAAGATCGAGAGCTTCGAGGGCGAGACAGTGGAAGAGCTTCATGCTCCACTACAACTTCCCGCCCTTCTCGGTCGGCGAAGTCGGCGTTCATGCGCGGCCCGGGCCGGCGCGAAGTCGGCCACGGCGCGCTCGCCGAGCGCTCGCTCGACGCCGATGCTGCCCGCCGAAGAGGACGTTCCCTACACCGTCCGCGTCGTCTCCGACATTCTCGAATCGAACGGCTCCTCGTCGATGGCGTCGGTCTGCGGCGGATCGCTGGCGATGATGGACGCCGGCGTGCCGCTCAAGGCGCCGGTCGCCGGCATCGCGATGGGCCTGGTGATGGACGAGAAGACCGGCAAGTACGCCGTGCTGTCGCGACATCGCCGGCGCCGAGGATCACTACGGCGACATGGACTTCAAGGTCGCCGGCACGGCCGACGGCATCACCGCGCTGCAGATGGACATCAAGGTCGGCGGCATCACGACCGAGGTCATGCGCAAGGCGCTCGAACAGGCGCGCGCGCGGCCGGCTGCACATCCTCGACAAGATGCGCGAAGCGCTCGCCGCGCCCGCGCCAGAACATCTCGGCGTTCGCGCCGCGCATCGTGACGATCCGGATCCCGGTCGACAAGATCCGCGACGTCATCGGACCGGGCGGCAAGATGATCCGCAGCATCATCGAGCGGACCGGCGTGAAGATCGACGTCGAAGACGACGGCCGCGTGAACGTGGCGTCGGCGGACGGCGACGTCGGCGCAGAAGGCGATCTCGATCATCCAGGAGCTGACCGCCACGCCCGAGCTGAACAAGACCTACATGGGCAAGGTTCAGCGCATCACCGACTTCGGCGCGTTCGTCGAGATCATGCCGGGCACCGACGGCCTGCTGCACGTCTCGGAGATCGCCAACCATCGCGTCAAGGACGTGCGCGACGAGCTGAAGGAAGGCGAGCAGCTCCTGGTCAAGGTGATCAACATCGACCCGACCGGCAAGATTCGCCTGAGCCGCAAGGCGCTGCTCCAGCAGGAAGAGAAGGCAGCTCAGCCCTGAGCTGAGCACCTAAAGCCAGACCCCACCGCTACCAGTCAGGCTTTGAAGGATTGAGCGACGCAATGCGTTCGCCGAGCGGCGGATGGCTGTAGAACAGCCACTGCACGAGACGCGACGGGTCGTCTTCGGCAAGATTCTGGGCGCCGAGCCGGCGCATCGCCGAGACGAATGCTGACGGATCTGCGGGTGAGCTCGAAAGCGCAAAGCGATCGGCGCTGCGCTCGTAGGCCCGCGACAGAGCGTTCGCCACCGGGATCATCACGAGCGACACTGCCGCCACCCACGAGCACCAGCAGCGGCATACCCGCCACATCCGGCAACGCCGTCCAGTCCAGCGGTCCGGCCAGGCGCGCCAGCACCACGGACGCGGCGTAGAAACCCCGCGAGGATCAATCCGCTCTCGAAGAGCAGGCCCTTCCAGATGTCGCCGTGGATCGTGGTGCGCGAGCTCGTGCGCCAGCACGACCTCGGATCTCGTCGTCCGAATACTGGACAGCATGGTGTCCGACACGAGAATCCGGCGCGTGGCGCCAAGGCTTCGGTCAGCGCCGCGTTGGCCTTCCTCGTCTTCTCTGCCAAACCCCACTTCGTAGGCGCCTGACGACCTCGCGCCCGCGCGCCTGGCCAGATCGAGCAGGCGCTGACGGAGGACGTCACCGTTCGAGCGGCTTGACCGTGTAGAACATCGGGAAGCAGCAGGACGGGCGCAAGGTTCGCGAGGCCGACGATGAGCAGCGCAAACACGGCGCCCGCAGGAATCCACCAGCGGCTGGGCCACACCGCAATGCAGCCGTAGACGATGGAGGCGGCTACGACGGCGAGGACCAGTGCCGAGCAGCCAGGACTTCAGTTGATCGCGAAGCCAGGCCGGCGAGCGTCTCGTTCGAGCAGGCCGATATCGACGCTCGACGAGAAAGCCGTTGTGGTAGCTGAGCGGCAGGCTGCCAAGCTCGTTGACGAGCGTCAACAGCAGGACGTAGAAGATGACGACGAGAGGACGCGAAGACGCTGAAGCCGAATGTGCCGGCAAAGACGGCCGGCGGTCGTCCGCAGCGACTCCGCTCGCGCCGGTCAGGAGCAGTGCGCCGAGCAGCGTCGCGCTCCAGCCCACGGAAAGCACGCGTCTGCGCGCCGCTTGAGTCGCTGATATCTGGTGGCTTTCTCCTCGTTCACGGCCCTCCTCCGAGGGTCACTCCTGGCCGGAGATGGACCGTGACCGAACCGTTGACCGTCGTGCACCTCGATCGGCGGTTCCGCCGGGCATTGATGCGGCCGGAGGTGCGTGACGGCCGCGCGCGCGACCGTCCGGCTCACCCATCGGTGCGTGAACGGCAGGCCGTTGACGTTCACCCCGCCGTTGACGGTGGTCGCCAGCAGGTTCGCGTTCGCACCGGCCGGGAGCGCGAGATCGACGCTGCCGTTGGTCGTTCGGAGGCGAACCGGCTCGGCGCCAACCGCCGAGAGGTCCATGGTCAGCCTGCCGTTCACCGAGCCGGGCATCGACGCCGCCGCTGAGGTCCCGCGCCACCAGGCGGCCGTTGATCGTTGACAGGACCACCGATCCAGTCATGTGCGAGACCGTCACATCGCCGTTCGAGGCTTGCAGGCGCAGCTTCGCCGACACCGGCACTTTCACCTGATACGCGACCTTGTAGCTCACGCCAATCAGGATGCCGGGGATGCCCTCGGTGTCGATCACGACGCGATCGCTCGCCGCCTGCTCGCGGATCACGATGCGATCGATCATTTCCTTTGGCGGCTGCCTCGGTCTGCGCCGAGGCCGTCCGCACGGCTTTCAGCTCGATGGTGTCCGTCGCCGTCCCCTCGACGTCAATCGGACCGTTCTTGTTGGACAGGTGCAGTTCGCCGCCGGCAGTCAGCGGAAACTGCGCGTCCACTCGTCGGACGCCTCCGGCCGCGGGCCTGCCGGCCGGTTTCGCGTGGCATGCGGTGACGATGATGAGGCTGAGAATGAGAACGACGAAGGCCCCGCGGACGCCTGGGACTCGTACCGGGGAGCCGTCAGTTGAGCCTGGCACGTGCGGCCGTCAGTTCATTTGAACCGAAATCAGCTTGGAGACACCGGCGTTCTTCCATGGTCACCCCGCAGAGGCGATCGGCAATCTCCATGGTCTTGCGGTTGTGCGTGATGAGGATGAACTGCGTGTGCCGCTGCATGCCGCGCAGCATCTCGACGAAGCGGCCGATGTTGGCGTCGTCGAGCGGCGCGTCGATCTCGTCGAGCAGGCAGAACGGGCTCGGCTTGTACTTGAAGATGCGCGAACATCAGCGCGATCGCCGTCAGCGCCTTCTCGCCGCCCGACAGCAGCTGCACGCTCTGCAGGCGCTTGCCGGGCGGCTGCGCGATGATCTCGATGCCGCTCTCGAGCGGATCGTTCTCGTCGAGCAGCGTCAGGCCGGCGCGGCCGCCGCCGAACAGCGTGCTGAACGTCTCCTGGAAGTTGCGGTTGATCGCGCGCGAACGCCTCGCGCGAAGCGCTGCGCGCGTCGTCTCGTCGATCCGCTTGATCGCCTCGCTCGGTCTGCGCGATCGAGTCGACGAGATCCTTGCGCTGCGTCGTCAGGAACGACGTGGCGCGTCTCGAGCTCGTCGAACTGCTCGATCGCCATCATGTTGACCGGGCCGAGGCGGTCGATCTTGCGCGCGCAGCGTCGCAATCGCCTCCTCGGCGCTGAGGGCGCGTTCGGTCGCTTGCGACGACGCGCCGCGCCAGCGTCCATCGAGCCCTCGGCATCGCGGTCGCGTCGACACGTTCTGCCTCGTCGCTCGCGTCGTCCGACTCGTCGGCGCAGATGACTCGCGCATCCGGCGTCAGCTGGCCGTCACGCTCGAGCTGCGGCGACTTCGACCAGCGATCTCGTCGAGCGTCGCCTGAACGGCCTCGACGGCACGCGCCGCCAGGTGCGACAGGTCGCTTTCCGCCGTCGCGCGTGCGATATCGAGCTCGGCGACTGCCGCGCGAATCGACTCGAGCGACTGCCGCGCGCCCCGAGATCTCTCGCCTCGTTGGCGACAGCCTGGCGCGCAGCGCGGACGCCGCGTCATCGGCCGCGGTCACGTCGCTCGCTGCGAGCCGCTCGAGCGCGCGCACGTCCGTCGTCGAGCTCGCCTCGCCGGTCGCGATCGCCGCGCTGCAGCTCGGCGACGCGCGCGGCGCGGTCTCCTGCAGCTCGGCCGCGAGCGCGCCGCGCGCGGGCTTCGAGCTCCGCCGACGCTTCTTCGCAGGCGCTGCACTTCGAGCGCGAGCGCTGCGGCGCGCTCGACCGAGCGCCGCATGAACGGCGCCGGCATCGGCGGCGCGGCGGCTCAACTCCTCGGCCGCTTCGCGCGCCTCGAACAGCCGTCGCTGCGCGACGGTCAGCCGTTCATCGGCGCCAGCGCTGTTCCTGCTCCAGCCGCGCGATCGACGCCCGCGCTTCTTCCTGGCGGCGATCGAGCGCGTCGCGCTCGTCCTTCGGCCTGACGGCGCTCGCGCGTCAGCTGTTCGCTCTTCTGGGCGAGGCGCGTGGCATCCTGCGCCGCCTGCTGCAGCTGCGCGTCGTGAGCCGACGATCGCCTTTTCCTGCCGGTGCATGCTCGGCGCTGCAGCGCGGCGATCGCGTTGGTCGCCTGCGCGATCGTCGCTTCGAGCGCCGCGGTCTCTTCGCCAGAGGCGGACAGCGACTCGCGTTCGGTCGTCGATGCCGCGCGCGCAGGTCCTTGATCTCGCGCTTGGTCTCGAGAATGCCGCGGCCGTCCGCGGCGTGCCGCCGGTGACCAGGTGGGGGCCGCGGAACAGATCGCCGTCGCGCGTCGCCACCGGCACGGCGGCGCATCGGCGCTGCGACGAGCGGCGACGCTCGTAGGACGTCGCGCAATCCACGCGTCGCCGATGGCGCGCTGGATCGCGTCCGCATGCGGCCCGTTGACGCGAACGACCGACGGTCAGCGCCACCAGACGCCGTCGGAGGCGTCGCCCGGCCGCGCTCGGTCGGCGGCCGGACCGCTGGCGATCGCCGTCGACGCGATCGAGGAAGCCGCAGCGGCCGGCCGTCTCCGTCGCGAACGAGCGCGAAGCCCGCCGCGCGTGCTCCGGACTGCTCGACGACGACGTGCTGGAGCAGATCGCCCAGGCACGCATTCGACCGCGCGTTCGTAGCCCGGCCTCGACCTCGAGGTAGTCGGCGACCGCGCCCTGCTGCCCCACCTTGCCGTTGGCCTGCGCCAGCACCGTCGCGCGCCGCGTCGCCGTATTCGGCGCGGGCGGCCTCGAGCTCCTCGAGCGATCTCGAGCCGCGCCTCGAGGCCGGCCAGCTCCGTGCTCGCGGCGCGCGCACCGATGCGCGCGCGCCACTCGTGCTCGATGCGGGCGCTCGCCAGCTCGGACTCGCGCGCCGTCGCGCGCGATCCGCGTCGCCTCGATGCGCCTCCTGCGCGCGCCGCAGGCGCTTCGGCGGCGGCCGCGCGGTCCGCGCTCGACGCGCTCGATCTCGATGCGCACGTCGTCGGCTTCGACGTCGAGCTTCGACAGCGTTTCGCGCCACGCGGTCGCGGGCCGACGCGCGCGTGCTCGAGCGCATGGCGCAGCGCCGTCGCGGCATTGATGGCCGAGAACACCTCGCTGCGCGCCGCTTCGACGTCCGCCTCGAGGCCTTCGATCTCGCGGTGCGCCGCGTCGTAGGCCTCCGAATCGGCCGCCAGCGTCGACCGCCGCGCGATCCCGCTCGCGTCTCGGCGTCCGCGGCCGCGCCGCGCCGTGCGAGCGCAGCGCGCGCGCCGGCTCGCGCGCGCTGCTCGAGCGTCTCGAGCTCCGGCCGCGACGGCGCGCCGCGCGCCGTCGAGCGTCTGCACCTGCTCGCGATCGAACGCGATCTGCTGCTGCTGGCGGTTGATGGTCGAGCTCGCGCGCATGCGCCGCTTCGCGCGCGCGCGGTCGCGCGCGACTCGGCCTCGACGAGCTCGATGCGCAGCGCGGCCCAGATCGGCTTCGACCTCGGCGACGCGCGCCGCGGCGACCGACTCGCGCTCGCGCGCCTCCGCGAGGCGGCGCGCGCGCCGATTCGATCGTCTCGGCCAGCTGGCGATACTTGCGCGCGAACAGGACCTTCTCCCAGCGCCGCAGCTCGTCGCGCAGCTTCTGATACCGCCGCGCCTTCGCCGGCCTGCCGCTTCAGCGTGCCGCGCTGCTTCTCGACCTCGAACACGATGTCGTCGATGCGCGTCAGGTTCTGCTGCGCCGCTTCGAGCTTCAGCTCCGCCGGCGCGGCGGCGCGACTTGTACTTCGTGACGCCGGCCGCCTCTTCGATCAGCTGCCGGCGATCGGTCGGCCGCGAGCTGAGAATCAGCCCGATCTTGCCCTGCTCGATGATCGCGTAGGCCTTGGCGCCGAGGCCCGTGTCCATCAGCAGGTCGTGAATGTCGCGCAGCCGGCAGACCTGACCGTCGATCAGGTATTCGCTCTCGCCCGACCGGTACAGGCGCCGCGTGACTTCGACCTCGCGCGCGACCGACTGAATCAGTCTCGTCGATCGCTGCCGTCGGCTCGGCATGCCGTCGCGGCGCCGACGCGTCGGCCGTGACCGTTGCCGTGCGCATGCCGTTCGCGTGGCCATTGCCGTCGCCGTGGCCGCCGTTCCGCGTGACCGTTGCCATGCATGCCGTTGCCGTGCGCCGTGCGCCGTCTCGGTCGCCGGGAACGCCGGGCCGGTCAGGTTTGCAGCACGCCGCTGAACCGCAGGCGCACTTCCGCGGCCGCCGTCGGCTTGCGCGCGTCGCTGCCGCTGAAGATCACGTCTTCCATCCGCTCGCCGCGCAGGCTCTTGGCGCTCTGCTCGCCCATCACCCACGTGATGGCGTCGGCGACGTTGCTCTTGCCGCAGCCGTTCGGGCCGACGATGGCCGTCACGCCCTTGTCGAAGGCCAGCTCCGACCGATCGGAAAACGACTTGAAGCCGTTGATTTCTAGACGTTCGAGACGCATGGCACACACCACAGCGCCATCGGCGGCGATGCCGCAATGCACGGCTGATTGTCTGGCTGGGATGACAGAATGACAACGGACCGATTCTGCGGCCCTTCGCCTTCCGGCAGTGGAAGGCGGCCCCTGGGCCGCAAGCGGTCGTCAGTGTAACAAGGCCTAGCTATTGGGGCAAGAGCAAACTACGGCCCAATTCGTTGTGGTCGAACGACCCAAACGCCTCAGCTGTGCGCGCCTTGGCGCCGGCTTCGAGCAGTCAGTCAGCTTCTGCGCTTCGCCGAACATCGTCAGCGCCGAGCTGCGCCTGCGGATCGACCTCGATCGAGATGCCGCCGCGCCTCGGCGACGCCGAACAGCGCCTCGTCGATCTCGAACCGGATCATCGCCTTGATGAACTCGAGGTCCTTCTTGAACGCGTCTTCGTCGATCTTGACGCGTTCGGCCTTCAGCTGCTCGCGGAAGTCGGCCACCATCGCATCGTCGACGACGAAGTTCGGCGATCGACGATCTCGCGGCCCGTCGGCGCCTGCGCGATGCGCGTGTCGCCCTCGGCCGTGAACTTCACGCGCGTAGTTCTCGAACTCGCTGGCGCGCGTAGAGCGTGCGGCCGAACGCGTCGGACTGAACCCGATGCCGTCGGACCGACGAGGCAGCCCGGCCAGATACTTGTCCGGCTCGATGCCGCCGCCGCTGTAGACCGGACGTCCCGCGTCGGTGCGCTTCAGATCGCTCGGGTTGTGCGGCTTGTTCACGTCCTGATCGCGCGACGTGTAGCGTGAGATACTCGTCGAACGTCTCGTCCCACGGACGCTGAATCAGCCGGCCGCTCGGCGTGTAGTAGTGCGCCGTCGTCAGCGCGAGGCCCGCGCCGCCGCTGATGCGATAGACCGACTGCACGAGCGCCTTGCCGAACGTCGTTTCGCCGACGACGTAGGCGCGATCGTGATCCTGCAGCGCGCCGGTGACGATCTCCGACGCGCTCGCGCTGCTGCGGTTCGCGATCACGACCATCGGAATGTCGGTGAACTCGCTGTCCTCGGTCGCGCGGTAGTCCTGATCCGAATTCGGCGATGCGCCCGCGCGTGTAGACGATCATCTTGCCGCGCGGCAGGAACTCGTTCGACGACCTTGATCGCCTGGTCGAGCGGGCCGCCCGGATTGTCGCGGATGTCGAGCAGCAGCCGCTTCATGCCCTTCGAGCGCAGATCGCTGCAGCGCGCGCTGCATGTCGCGATCGGTGTTCTCGCCGCAGTCCTTGTAGCCGGATGTAGCCGGTCGTCGCGTCGATCATGAAATACGCGGGCACGGTCGGGATCGTGACCTCGTCGCGCATCGACCTCGAGCGGAATCGGCTGCTGCGTAGCCGCGGCGGCGGATCTCGATCTGCACCGGCGTGCCGCTGCGGCCGCGCAGCTTGCTCCATGCGCCTGCTCGCGTCGTCCAGCCCTTGGTGTCTTCGCCGCGCGATCTTCGCGATGACGTCGCCGCGGCGGATGCCCTCCTTGTACGCCGGCGATCCCTCGAACACGCTCTGCGCGATGATGTCGCCGTCGATCGGCGCTGATCGTGATGCCGAGGCCGTAGTAGCGGCCTTCCTGCCGCTCGCGCATCTGCGCGTATTCGCGCGGATCGAAGAAGCTCGAATGCGGATCGAGCGTGCCGAGCATGCCGCGAATCGCGCCGTACACGAGGCGGTCGGATTCGACCTTGTCGACGTAGTTCGATCTCGATCGCGCTCAGCGCCGCGGTGAACGCTCTTGTAGTGATCGGGAACCTTGTCGTCGGTCGGCGAGGCGCGCTGCGCCGAACAAGCCCGCCGACGAGCGCGGACAACGGCGATCAGCGAACACAACGGCAGACAAGGGACGGAAGCGTCGCATGAGTCGCATCGTAGCAGATAACTTCCTTACGGGCAACGACTTCTGGGCATTCCGCGAGCGGAATTTCTTGACCCGTCCGTCGCCGGTTCCTATAATGAGCGGCGGTTCCGCACGGCGTTTCAGAAAGTAGGACATCATGTTTGGTTCGATCGGCATGCCGGAGCTGATCATCATTTTCGTGATCGCTCTGATCATCTTCGGCCCGCGCAAGCTGCCTGAACTGGGCCGGTCGCTCGGCAAGAGCCTGGCGGAGTTCAAGCGGGCGTCGAACGAGCTGAAGAGCACGCTCGAAGAGGAAATCCGGCTCGAGGAGCAGCAGCAGGTCGGACCTCGAAGCGCGCAAGGCCGCCGCCGACGGCAGCCGCGACCGACCCGCCAGCACGACGGTCGAACCGACGAGTCGGTGCCACGATCGGCCGATCACAGCGCCTAGGCGCGTCCGACCGCATGGCCCTGGTGCCCTTTCCCGGCCCCCAGTCGGGGCGCGTACAGCTGCCGCCCGACGACGACGATGACGAGTCGCCGGCGGGAAGATGTCGTTTCTGGAGCACCTCGACGAGCTCCGGAAGCGCATCGTCAACGCCTGCCTCGGCGATCGCCGTCGGCATCGCTCGTCGGCTTCTGCGTTCATCAACCGATCTTCAACTTCCTGCTGGCGCCGACGCGCGCGCGCGCTGCCGCCGGGCAGCAAGCTGATCTACACGCAGCCGGGCGAGGCGTTCTCGCTCTACATCACCGATCGTCGCTGATCGTCGGGCGTCGTCGATCGCGGCGCCGTTCATCATGTATCAGGTGTGGATGTTCATCGCGCCGGGTCTGTACTCGAACGAGAAGCAGATGGCGATTCCGTTCGTGCTGCTTCACGACGATCGGCTTCCTGGCCGGCGCGGCGTTCAACCACTACGTCGCGTTTCCGTTCATGATGACGTTCTTCGCGAGCTTCAACACGCCCGACCTGCGGTTCATGCCGAAGCTCGAGCGACGTGTTCGGCCTCTACACGAAGATGCTGCTCGGCATCGGCATCGTGTTTCAGATGCCGACGGTCGTGTTCTTCCTCGCGAAGATGAAGCTGGTGACGGCGCGCTTCCTGCTGCAGCAACTTCAGCTACGCGTTCCTGCTGATCTTCGTCGTCGCCGCGGTCATCACGCCGACCGGCGATCATGATGACGCAGGCGATTTTCGCCGCGCCGATGATCGTGCCTCTACGTCCTCAGCATCGTCATCGCCTGGGTGTTCGGCTCAGCGGTGGCGGCGACCAGCGCCGACCTCAACGATTCCCGCAGCCGTCTCTAAATATCCGGCCTCTCGTTGAGGAGTCTGACTGCTTTGGTCATCCTTAATTGACTTGAGTACAGCCCAGCCGCACCATGATGTGCTCACTGATGAGTCGCTGTACCGCGGAGGTTCAGCCCTATGACGATTGCACGCCGCTTGCTGTCCGCCGCCGCCCTGTGTTCTGCTCGGAGCGACGGTCGGCGAGCGCTCAGACGCCGACCCGTTCGTCCTCCAGTTCGACAACCATCCAGCTAACGCGACACGGCCCGCGACCACAACGTTCTTCGGCGACACTGGCTTGTGGTATGTGCCGACCGGCGGAGGTCCTGCCGGCCGGTAAGTGGTCGGCGAGCGGCTACCGCCGCGGCACCAACTACATCCAGGGCTTCTCGAACGTCGGCGATTTCGCCGGCACGTTCGCGTACGGCGTCAAGGACCGCGCGGAGATCTTCGGATCGTTCCTGTTCGACACGCGGATCGACCGCGACCTCCGCCCGCTGTTCCTGTCGAACGATCAGAAGGTCGGCGGCGTCATCGATCGCTATCCGCGGATGAACACGACGTGGAGCGGCGACAACGTCGGCGACTTCTACCTCGGCGCCAAGATCAACTTCCTGTCGCAGTTCCACCAGAAGCCGGCGGCCGTCGCCGTCCGCGGCGATGGTCAAGCTGCCGACCGGCGACGACGACGTCGGGCGCGTCGACCGGCAAGACCGACTGGATCTTCGACGTCATCTTCAGCAAGGAAACGGGGAAGCAGTCGAGGTGTCGGGCTACGCGCGGCTACGAGTTCCGCGGCGAGCCGGACGGGTTCGAGCGCGCCGAGCGGCGCGTTCCGCTGGGGCGCGGGCGTCGGCGTATCCGTCACGCAAGTGCGCTTCGCGGCGTCGTTCGAGCTCAACGGCCTCGTGCCGAGTTCGGACGCCATCACGCACCGGCGTCGCTCATCGTCGGCACCGACTGGCAGCATCGGGCCCGTTCACGTCGGAGACCGAGAACATCACGCGGGCGACCGCGGCGCTGAACTGGCAGCACAAGAACGGCTTCTTCCTCGGCGGCGGCGTGAGCTGGAACGTGCCGATGCAGGGCCGCGACGGCTTTGGCGACGGACAGCGATCCGAGCCGAGGTCAGCGACTACTTCGACTGGCAGGTGCGGATCGGCTATCACCCGGGCGTCCGCGTCGTACGTGCCGCCGCCACCGCCGCCGCCCCCGCCACCACCACCGCCGCCACCACCGCCGCACCGCCGCCGACCGGTCGCGCCGAACCGTCCGCCGACGGTCACGGCCGTGTGCGTGCCGCCGTCGGTCCAGGTGGGCCAGAGCTGTACGCTGACGGCGACCGGGCAGGATCCCGACGGCGACACGCTGACCTACCGCTGGGCGGCGCCGGCCGGCACGCTCGCGCAACCCGGCCGACCGCTCGACGCTCTGGACCGCGCCGCAGCAGGAAGGCACCGTGCCGGTGACGGTGACGGTCAACGACGGCAAGGGCGGCACGGCGCAGGACACCGTCAACATCGCAGGTGACCGCGGCCGCCGGTGCGCAACTACACGTTCGAAGACGTGCACTTCGACTTCGATCGCTACTCGCTCCGGCCGGAAGCGACGCGCATCCTCGACGAGGCCGATCACGGCGCTGCAGCGCGGACCCGACGCTGCGGCGTCGCAGATCGAAGGCCACACCTGCAACATCGGCACGGCCGAGTACAACCTGGCGCTCGGCGATCGCGCGCGCCAGCGCGGTGCGCGACTACCTGATCAGCCGCGGCGTCGCCGCCAACCGGCTGACGACGATCCGTTACTGGCGAGGAGCGGCCGAGCTTGCGACAACGCCCGCGAGGAGACCCAGCCGGCTCAACCGTCGCGCGGCGCTGGTCGTGAACCTGCAGCGCTAACCACGGCGGTCCGGCACGTGCCGGACCGCACGTGCCGTAGGCCCGACCTTGAGGTCGGGCGATCACAAAAGGGCGGGCCCGGAGTTCATCAACCGGGCCCGCCCTTCTCGCTCAAGATCCCCACGGTGGTCATCGGTCTCCTCCGGCAAGCAGCTGGACCGGCTCGTGGCCGATCTCGGCCTCGATCGCGCCGTCAACCGCGAGCCCGCGATCGCGCGGATCGCCGTGATCGGCGAGCGTGCAGTCGAGCGCCTCATTTCAGATCGTCGAATCTCGTCAGCGAGCTGCGGCGGGCGCGTCGTCGGCCCTCAGGGCGGCACCGAGGCGATCGGCGGTGCGCGCGGGCTGGACGCCGCGCTCGACGCCGTGGACGACCGCCGGCGCGGACGTCGCCATCGCGGCGATCGGGGTGGCGCGCCCGACTCATGACCGGTGCTCGTGGTGTCGCCGCCGCTGACCGCCTGACGGCCTCGGTGGCGATGGATCGGGCGCGGCCTGAAGCCGTGCGCGGCGCGGCGCTGCGAACACTCGAAGCGCTGAACCCGAAAACGGTGGCGCCGCTGCGCAGCGGGCGCTGAAGAACGACCGGAGCCGTCGGTCGCCGCACTGGCCGGCCGGACGGCAGCGGCCGAGGCTCGCGGCGAGGATCCCGCCGCGGCGGTCCAGCGCCGCGGCCGGCGAGGCGCTGCCCGGCGATCCCGAGGCGCTGCGCCGGGCGATGGTCGCGGCGGCGGGTGACGCGGTACTGCCGCTGGCCCGTGCTCCGCGTCGCTGGGTCGAACGGGTCCAGGAGCGCGAGACGGCGGACGCGGGCCCCCGCCGGGGCTGCGCCAGTGGACGCGCGTCCGCGGCGCGGCCCACGTCGCGCTCTCGCTGAGCGCGGCAGCCGGCTCGGCGATCTACGATTTGCGGGAGCGCCCGAGTGCGGCCGTGGATCCGCTGCCGGTGGAGTTCCTGGCCGCGATCCGGCGCATCGGCGATCAGTCCTGCCTGAGCCGCTTGCCACCGCATGTTCGCTGGCGCCGCGCGGCGACGACTGAGCGGCGACGCCACCTTCGCCAGCAGAGCTGCCTTGCGCGCGATCGTGTCGCGCGAGGGCATCACGAGGCGGCACAGCGTGATGAAGCGCATCGCCCTGCGATCGCCTGACATCCCGCAGGACGTCGGGTGGCGGCGATGCGCGTCCGCCAGCGGTCTGGCGGGTAACGACCGGTCTGCTTAGCGGCGTGCGCGGCGGCTCTTCTCGTTCAGTCATAGCACGGCAACCGCATAAACGCGCAGCAGGCGGTTGCTTCTGGGGCGCCGGCGGTCGTGTTCGAGCACGTGCGCGGCGTGACGTCACGTCCGGATGCGTATTCGCGCTCGGCGCCCGCCGTCTTTCCCGTCACCGATCGCCGTCGAATCCGTCCGCATCACCTGATCCGGCGGGTCAGTTATCGCGAGTTGCTCGAGGTCTTTGCCGGTAGCTCACGATCCACGACGCGCGACCGTCAGGGACCGGACGAAGGCCCTGATGCCGCGCCATTGTTTGCCGCCGAAAACTGCGGCCGAACAGGAGCAGGCGCAGACGTATGGCGCAGCTGACCGCATCGAAGCGATTTCCGCGCCCAATCGTGACAATTCGGCCGCTGGCGTCGTTCATCGAGGCCGGGCGTTCCATCAGAACTACGTTGTCAAGCATCCAGACGACCCGTATGTCGTCCGGAACGATCTGCAACTGGCGCATCTTCAGGCGGATCTTCCAGCGCTGTTCTCTGCACAAGGAGTTCAATGAAGGCCATCGCGCTGTCGTTGTCGATCGCGGCGCGCCCGTTGGAGCCGGAGGGTGGGCCAAGGACGAACTCCGACCTTTCGGGCACCTGGACGCTGGACTCGGCCCGGGTCACGCGCGGCCGCGCCCCTGACTGCTGCGGTCGCCACAAACCCGCGCCGGTAGAACGTCGAGTCGGCTGAGCGGCGGTCTCCCGGATGCGCCGACCGCCTGAAGTGATCCACGCGAGTCGAACGGCTCGATCCTGATCGAGCACACCTCGCCACTGACGCCCGGCGCCGCGTCCACCTGGTGACGATCCTGAAACCGAGCGGCGCCCGGGGCACCGCGTCAGGGCAGCAGGCTCCCGGCATACCGCGAGCTCACGGTCTACGCGGCACGATTGGCGAAACGGATCGCTCGTCGTCGAACAGATCGCTGGCGATTGGCGACGCCGCGCTCAGTCGCGTCAGGCCGCCTGCCCACGCGCAGGACGACTTCGTCCAGAGCCAGGCAGGACCTGCATGGCGCGCGGGAGCGACGTGGGCAGAGACGACGTTGACTTATACGTTGGACAAATCGGGATCCAGCGCTGACCCTCGAAGTTCGCGGCAGGGTCTAATCGGCAGGAGCGCGTGTTCGTGCTGGGGCAGCGACACACCGGTCGCACGCGCGTCAGTAGGATTTCGCGAACCAGGCCTCGGCGGCGGCGGCGGGCTTGTCGCAGCGCACGCCGGTAGCCGGCGGGCGCGGCCGCGTCAGATCGGCATGTTGCGAATCGTCGCCTGCGTGTCCGTCTTGATCTGCGCCTCGCACGTCGGCGCGACCCGCACCAGGGCGCGATCACGAACCCGGGCCGGCCTTCCATGCACCTGCTTGAACGCGTCGTAGGTCGCCGCGCGCTGCGTGTGCTCGTCGCGGAACGCCACGGCGCGCGTCGAAGCAGCGTCTGCTGGATCGTCGTCGAGCAGCTCGCGCATGCGCGTCGGCCAGGCCGTCCATCGGCGACGCCGAGCTTCTCGCGCGTGTCGCGCCGCGCCAGCAGCACCTGCGATTTCTCGATGTCCTTCGGGTCCGATCTCGAGCCGCAGCGGCACGCCGCGCAGCTCCCATTCCGAGAACTTCCAGCCGGGCCGCTCGTCGCGCTCGTCGAGCGTGACGCGGATGCCGGCGGCCACGCAGCTCGTCGCTGAATCTCGCTGCGCCGTCGGCAGCACGGTTTCGCGCCAGTTGTCGCGGCCGATCGGCACGATGACCACCTGATACGGCGCGACGCGCGGCGGCAGCACCAGGCCGCTGTCGTCGCCGTGCGTCATGATGACGCCGCCGACCAGCCGCGTCGTCACGCCCCAGGACGTGCCCCACACGTGCTGCACGGACTTGTCGCGCGCCTGGAACGTGATGTCGAACGCCTTCGCGAAGTTCTGGCCGAGGTTGTGCGACGTGCCGGCCTGCAGCGCGCGGCCGTCGCCCATCAGCGCCTCGATCGAGTACGTGCGCGAGCGCGCCGGCGAACTTCTCGCTCTCGCTCTTCGCGCCCTTCGACCACCGGCATCGCCAGCATCGGTCTCGCAGACGTCCGCGTAGAGGTCGAGGATCTTCAGCGTCTCTGCCTCCGCCTCGTCCGCGGTCTCGTGCGCGGTGTGGCCCTTCCTGCCAGAGGAACTCGGTCGTGCGCAGGAACGGCCGCGTGACTTTCTCCCAGCGCACGACGTTCGCCCACTGGTTGATCAGGATCGGCAGGTCGCGCCACGACTGCATCCACTTCGCGTACATCGTGCCGATGATCGCCTCCGACGTCGGACGGACGACGAGCTTCTCCTCGAGCTCCTCGCCGCCGCCGTGCGTCACGTAGGCGACCTGCGGCGCGAAGCCCTCGACGTGCTCGGCTTCCTTGCGTCAGCAGGCTCTCGGGAATGAACAGCGGAAAGTACGCGTTGACGTGCCCGGTCGCCTTGATCCGCGCGATCGAGCGCCTGCTGCATCAGCTCCCAGATCGCGTAGCCGTACGGGCCGGATGACCATGCAGCCCTTGACCGGCGAGTAGTCGGCCAGCTCGGCGCGGCGCACGACGTCCAGATACCAGCGCGAGAAGTCCTGCGAGCGCGGGCGTGATTTCGGTGACGAACGACTCGGGTTCTCGTCGTTTTTGGTCATGTCAGGATGCGCCTATGCGTCGATGAGATGGACCTTCCAGTGTAGATCGTCGCGCTCCGGGAAGTCCTCGCCGGAAGTGGCCGCCGCGGCTCTCCTCGCGGCGCAGCGCCGCGCGCGCGATCAGGCGCGCCGACCGTCACGAGGTTGCGATGCCGCCACGCGTCCGCCGTCGTCGCCCGCGCATCGTCGACGCGCGTCGAGCGCGGCGACGCGCTCGCGTCGAGGCCGTCGCGATGTGCGGAACAGGCCGGCGCGAGCGCCACATCAGATCGCGGACAGCTTCGCCGATCGACTGGCGCGATGGCTGATCGGCCAGTGGCGGATGGTCCGCGGTCGGCACGTGTCGTGAGCGCATCAGCCGATGAGCCATCGAGCCGACCGACGCGGTCGGCCTTCAGCGCCGCCGCGCCGCGGCGGCTTGCTGCATCGCCGTCGCGCGCGCGCGCGCCGAACACCAGCCCCTCGAGCAGCGAGTTGCTGGCGAGCCGGTTCGCGCCGTGGACGCCGGTGCAGGCGACCTCGCCGGCGGCGAACAGCCCGGGCATCGACGTCCGGCCCCACTCGTCGGTGTCGACGCCGCCCATGATGTAGTGCGCCGCCGGGACCGACCGGAATCGGATCGCGCGCGAGATCGAGGCCGATGCTGGCGGCACATCGTCGGCGATCGTCGGAAACCGCGCGCACGCACGTACGCCGGCGTCGAGGTGCGCGAGCGTCAGAAACACGCGGCCGCCGGTCCGCTCGCATCTCGCGCACGATGCTGCGCGCGACGACGTCGCGCGGCGCCAGATCGCCGTCGGGATGGTAGCGCGTCATGAACGCCTCGCCGCGGCGCGTTGACCAGCCGCGCGCCTTCGCCGCGCAGCGCCTCGGAGATCAGGAACCGCGGCGCGCCCGGCGACGTTGAGCGCCGTCGGGATGAAACTGCACGAACTCGAGATCGGCGACGCGGGCGCCGGCGTGAAACGCGAGCGCGATGCCGTCGCCGGTGGCGACCGCCGGATTGGTCGTTTCGCGAAAGACCTGACCGGCGCCGCCGGTCGCGAGCAGCGTGGCCGCGCGCGCGCACCTCGCGCCGCGACGCCGCTGCGGTCGAAGTAGCGCGACGCCGCCACGCGCGGCCGTCTTCGACGAGCGAGCTCGGTGACGAGCGCGTGATTCGATCGTCTCGACCGTCGGCAGCGCGCTGACACGCGCCCACAGCACGCGCGCCGATCTCGCGCCCGGTCGCGTCGCCGGCGTGCAGCACGCGCCGCACGCTGTGCGCCGCTTCGCGCCCGAGCGCCAGGCCGGCCGTCGGCGTCGCGATCGAAGCGCGCGCCCCAGTCGAGCGAGCTCGCGCGACGTACGCGCGGGCCCTGCTTCGACCAGCACGCGCACCGCGGCTTCGTCGCACAAGCCGTCGCCGGCGCGCATCGGTGTCGGCGGCGTGGAGCGCCGGGCTGTCGTCGTCGCCGACCGCCGCCGCGATGCCGCCCTGCGCGTAGCCGGTGTTGCTCTCGGTCGGTTCGGCCTTGGTGAGGATCAGGACGCGGCCGGCGGCGCGCCAGACGCGATCGCCGCGCGCAGCCCGGCGATGCCGCTGCCGACGATGATGAAATCTGGCGACGGGATGCACGCGAGTGTTATCCTACCATCCGGTCATCCGATGGACCCCGTCCGCATCGACGTCGCCACGCCCTCGCGCGCCTACGCCGTCACGATCGACGACGGCGTGCTCGATCGCGTCGGCGCGCGCTGCTCGACGAGCTCGGCGCGCCCGCGCGCCGCTTCGTCGTCTCGAGCCCGCTCGTGTGGCGGCTGCACGGCGCGCGCGTCGCGCGCGCGCTCGACGCCGTCGAGCCGATCCTCGTGCCCGACGGCGAGCGCTACAAGCAGCTCGCCGACCGTCGCGCGCATCTACGACGCGCTGGTGCAGCGCGAACGCCGATCGCGCGTCGACGCTCATCACCTTCGGCGGCGGCGTCATCGGCGACATGGCCGGGTTCGCGGCGGCCACCTATCTGCGCGGCATCGCGCTCGTGCACGTGCCGACGACGCTGCTGGCGCAGGTGGACAGCGCGATCGGCGGCAAGGTCGGCGTCAACCATCCGCTCGGCAAGAACCTGATCGGCGTCGTTCTATCAGCCGCACGCGCGTGGTCATCGATCCGTCGGTGCTCGGCACGCTGCCGCGCCGCGAGTTCCGCGCCGGGCTCTACGAGGTGATCAAGTACGGGATGACGTCGAGCGCCGTCGCTCTTCGACCGGCGTCGCGCGCGACCGCAAGGCGATCTTCGCGCGCGAGCCGGAGGCGCTGCACGCCGATCATCGCCGAATCGTGCCGGATCAAGGCGCAGCGGTCGTCGCCGCCGACGAGACGCGAGGCGGGGCCGCGGCGGATCCTGAACTTCGGCCACACCGCCGGGCACGCGCTCGAGGCCGTGACGAAGTACCGCCGCTTCCGGCACGGCGAAGCGGTCGGCCTACGGCATGCTCGTCGCCGCGGAGCTCGCGCGCGCGCGCGGCGCGCTCGCCGAGCGCGACCGGCAGGCGCTCGCGGATCTCATCGCCAGCCTCGGCCCGCTGCCGCCGATCGCCGACCTCTCGGCCGGCGCAGATCCTCGAGGCGATGCGGCACGACAAGAAGGTCGTCGCCGGCCGGCTGCACTTCGTGCTGCCGACCGGCGATCGGCGCCACGACGATCGTGGACGACGTGACGGAAGGCGAGATACGGGCGGCGCTTGAAGCGCGTCGGATTCCGCACGTAGCGGCGAGCCTGGAGTGGGGTCTGACCCCGGGGTCGCAAATCCCCGGGCTACAGGAATCGCTGGGGTCAGGACCCCACGGTCGCAAGCGCCCGGGCTAGCAGCAACGTCTTGGGTCGGACCTCGGGGTCGCACAGCCCCGGCTGCGCACCGCGACCCCGCTGGGGGTCAGACCATAGAGGCGGAGCTCCAACTGGCGTTGCTGTCGATTTCGGCTTGCCTCATTCGACGTATGGTAGGAGGCAGAACAATGCGATTCATGGTGATCGTCAAGGCCAACAAGGAGTCGGAAGCCGGTGTGCTTCCGGATCAGAAGATCCTCGCGGCAATGGGCAAGTACAACGAAGAGCTCGTGAAAGCCGGCGTCATGCTGGCCGGCGAAGGGCTGCAGGCGAGCTCCAAGGGCGCGCGCGGTCCGATTCGAGGGCCCCAGCAGCGGACGGTGATCGATGGTCCGTTCACCGAGACCAAGCGAGCTCATCGCGGGCTTCTGGCTCTGGCAGGTGAAATCGAAGGAAGAGGCGCTCGAGTGGCTCAAGCGCGCCCCGTTCCAGGAGGGCGAGGTCGAGCTCCGTCAGGTGTCTCGAAACCGAAGACTTCGGAGACTAGCGATGACCCCCGAAATGCGCGCCCAGGAGGAACGTCTGCGCGCGCAGCGGTGGCCGAGAAGAAGTGCAATTCGTGATGTGATCGGTGGCCGTGACGGCCACCGATCACCCACCGCACCATCGATGCGATCTGGCGAATAGAGTCGCCCAGGCTCATCGCCGGCCTCGCGCGCGTCGTGCGCGACGTCGGCCTCGCCGAGGAGCTGGCGCAGGACGCGCTGGTCGCCGCGCTCGAGCAGTGGCCGGAGTCGGGCGTCCCGGACAACCCGGGCGCCTGGCTCATGGCCACCGCGAAGCACCGCGCGATCGACCGCCTGCGCCGCGAACAAGCTGCTCGAGCGCAAGCACGAGGAGCTCGGCCACGAGCTCGAGGCCGAGCAGGAGCCGGCCGCGCCGGATCTCGACGCCGCGCTCGACGACGACGTCGGCGACGATCTCCTGCGCCTCGTGTTCACGGCGTGCCATCCGGTGCTCTCGACCGAGGCGCGCGTCGCGCTCACGCTGCGCCTGCTCGGCGGCCTGACGACCGACGAGATCGCGCGCGCGTTCCTCGTCCCGGAGCCGACGATCGCGCAGCGGATCGTCCGCGCCAAGCGGACGCTCGCCGACGAGCGCGTGCCCTTCGAGGTCCCGCGCGGCGCCGAGCTGCGCGGCGCGCCTGTCGTCGGTGCTCGAGGTGATCTACCTCGTCTTCAACGAGGGCTACTCGGCGACCGCCGGCGACGACTGGATGCGGCCCGCGCTCTGCGAGGACGCGCTGCGCCTCGGCCGCATCCTCGCCGAGCTCGCGCCGCGAGGAGCCGGAGGTCCACGGCCTCGTCGCGCTGATGGAGATCCAGGCGTCGCGCCCGGGCGCGCGATCGGCCCGTCGGGCGAGCCCATCCTGCTCCTCGATCAGAACCGCGCGCGCTGGGATCACCTCCTCATCCGCCGCGGCCTCGCCGCGCTCGAGCGCGCCGAGACGCTCGGCGGCGCGCGCGGCCCGTACGCGCTGCAGGCCGCGATCGCCGCCTGCCACGCGCGAGCGCGCACGCCGGAGGAGACCGACTGGGCGCGCATCGCGGCGCTCTACGACGACGCTCGCCGCAGCTCGCGCCGTCCCCGGTCGTCGAGCTTGAACCGCGCGGTCGCGGTCGCGATGGCGTTCGGTCCCGCGCGCGGGCCTCGAGCTCGTCGACGCGCTGCACTCGCGAGCCGTCGCTCGAGCGGCTACCACCTCTGCCGAGCGTGCGCGGCGATCTGCTCGCGCAAGCTCGGCCGCTTCGACGAGGCGCGCGCGGAGTTCGAGCGCGCGGCCGTCGCTCACGCGCAACGCGCGCGAGCGCGATCTCCCGCTCGAACGCGCAGGCCTGTAGCCCCGGCGTAAAGGCGGACCCCAGGAAGAAAAGGACAGGCACATACAGACTCGGGAGCGGTCCGCACGGGGTCTGGTTGTAGCCGCTGACAAGTTCAGGGACGGCCCTGAGCCCGTCGAAGGGCCGACCTACACTGGCGCGTCGAGACTGTATTCCTTCAGTTTCGCGATGAACGTCTTGTAGCTGACCTGCAGAATCTCGGCCGCGCGGCCGCGATTGCCGGCCGGCTTCCTCAGCGCCTGCTCGATCTTGCGCCGCTCGACCTCCGGCAGCGTCCGCCGCGACGCCTCGGCCAGCGTGCCCGACAGATCGATCTTCGACCACGGGTCCGCCGTCCTCGTCGACGGGCTGACGGCGCTGCGTCGGTCCGCGGAACGACAGGTTCAGGTGCCGCGGATGGATCGTGTCGCCCTCGGTGAGAATCGCCGCGCGCTCGATGCAGTTCTGCAGCTCGCGCACGTTGCCCGGCCACGGATACGGCGCAGAGCTCGCTCGTCGGCCGCCGGCGACAGCGACGAGCGGCTTCTTGTTCAGGTCGCGGCAGAACTTGTCGATGAAGTAGCGCGCGAGCATCGGGATGTCGCTCGGACGCTCGCGCAGCGGCGGAATCATGATCGGAAACACCGACAGGCGGAAGTACAGATCCTCGCGGTACTGCGCGCGCCGCGACCGCCGCCTTCAGGTTGCGGTTGGTCGCCGCGACGACGCGCACGTCCACCTGCAGCGGCGCGGTGCCGCCGACGCGCTCGAACCGCTTTCTCCTCGAGCGCGCGCAGGATCTTCGGCCTGCAGCGACAGCGGCAGATCGCCGATCTCGTCGAGGAACAGCGTGCCGCGGTGCGCCAGCTCGAACTTGCCCGGCTTGCGCTGCGACGCGCCGGTGAACGCGCCCTTCTCGTGGCCGAACAGCTCGGTCTCGAGCAGCGTTTCCGGAATCGCCGCGCAGTTGATGGCGACAAACGGACCGTCGTCGCGCGGGCTGAGCGCGTGCAGCGCGCGCGCGAACAGCTCCTTGCCGGTGCCGCTCTCGCCTTCGAGCAGCACCGTCGTGTCGGTCGCCGCGGCGCGGTGCAGCGCCAGCGACACCTGCTTCAGCTTCGGATCGTCGCCGACGATCTGCGGCGCGCCGCGCGCGCTGCGCGAGCTCGTCCTTCAGGAGCATGTTCTCGGTCGCGAGCCGGCGCTGCGCCAGCGCGCGCTCGACCATCAGCAGCAGATGATCGGGATCGACCGGCTTGGCGAGGAAATCGAGCGCGCCTTCCTTCATCGCGGCGACGGCGTCCTGAATGCTGCCGAACGCCGTCATCGACGATCACCGGCAGCTCGGGATCGAGCTCCTTCGCCGCGCGCAGCACGCCGAAGCCGTCGCCTTCGGCAGGCGCAGATCGGACAGGACGACGGCGGGATTGCTGGCCATGCAGCGCGGCTTCGGCTTCGGGCTGATCGCGCGCCTCGACGACGGTGTGGCCCTGCGCTTCGAGCGCGTGGCGCAGCATCGTGCGCAGCGAGTCCTTGTCCTCGACGAGCAGGATCGGCGGATCGGCGAGCGCGGCGGGACCGCGATGCTCACCGCAGCCAGCCGGGCGGAACGCCCGCGCGGCGCGCTTCTTCTCGAGAGTCGGCGATGCGCCTTCTTGTCGTTGGCGATGGCTTGCTTGAGGCGATCGAGCTTCGCGAGCACTTTCAGCCGATCCGCTCGATGACCGTCTGAGCCGGATCATCCCGATTCACGAAATCCGCAGTCAGCGTTGATGCGTCTGCATCGCCGCAGCATAGGTTTCGTCGCGGGCGAGCTGTGTTCCGAGGCCTTCAATCGGCCCGCCCACGCCTGGTCTTTGGCCGGTTCGGCTGATGGCGCGGCCGCAGCGTCCGCCTGTCGTTCTTGTCGGCAGGCTTTGCGACTATTCTTTTCGGACGCGGCCATCTCGGGCGCGGCTTTCTCGTCGGTCTTCCCGCTGGCGTCGATGCGGGCGCGTTCGATGGAGACGGCACCGGCTTGAGGTCCTTGTTCTCGTATAGACCTTCGCCGGCTCTGCCACGTTCTTGCGCCGCGCTTCTTCCTTGCGCGCGACATCGGCGCGACTGCGCGGCACTCGACGCGGCGGATGCCAGCAATACGTAACTGAACGAAGCACGTCG
>ERZ1370068.3664-contig-2768_pt1 | contig 31875 bp, 42 predicted proteins | sample MGYA00561227_ERZ1370068 | MGnify/ENA primary metagenome ERZ1370068 (study PRJEB38410, sample SAMEA6850437) | metagenome | study: Metagenomic assessment of the ecological functions of the soil: analysis of the soil microbiota associated with the...
TTTACGTAATATTGGCCACGTCCAGAGTCCCACCGCGGAGCACCTCGTGCGGGCCGAACGACTTGCGCAGCCCTTCGATCCTGCAACGCTTCCGCGCCCCTGGACCGGGAACGGGAACCTCGCTCGTTCGGCCCATAACTGGCCAGAGCCCCGCGAACGGCGCGCCTGGTCACGGCGGATCAGGGTGGTCGGTGAACCGGGCCAGCGGGATGGTCAGGGCCAGGAACAAGATCGCCGCCACCACGTAGCTGGAGTAAGTTGAACACGGTGGAGCTGTAGATCTCCGCGGCCTTGTTCGCCTCGATCGCGCCGAGCAGGCCGACCTGCGCGGTGTCCTTCTGCAGGCTGATGAAGTCGTTCAGCAGCGGCGGGATGATGTTCCTGATGGCCTGCGGCAGGATCACGTACCGCATCGAGGCCCCTGCGTCAGGCCGAGCGAGCGGGCCGCCGCGACCTGGCTGCGGTGCACCGAGTTGATCCCGGCCCGGTACACCTCGGCCACGTACGCGCCGAGTACGACACGACCAGCGCGACCACGCCGTAGACCGCCGCCGACTGGTCCGAGACCACCGTGAGCTGCAGCGCCGGGAGGCCGTACCCCCAGCGCGAAGATGATCAGGATCAGCGGGACGCCCCGGGCCACGTCGACGTAGACGGTGGCGGCCACCCCCGCAGCGGCAGCAGCACCGGACCGGTGGACCGCCGGATCACCGCGACGATCAGGGCGAAGATGAGGATGCAGTACTCCGGCCGCGACGAACATCCTGATGTTCAGCCACAGCGCCGCCGCCGACCGAGTAGTAGCCTGCTTCGGGTCGCCGACGAAGGACTGCCACATGTCGGTGGGGTTGAAGAGACGTGTGCCTGACCTGGGCGCTGCCCGGCGCCAGCAGGAAGATGCCCACCAGCACGGCGAGCACCACCACGGTGCTCGTGGTGGACAGCAGTCGACTCCGCGGCGGCTGCTGTCGCCCAGGCATCCGTCGACGCCGAGCAGGTCAGGAAGCCCCTGCGCCTCCACCTACGGCTTGATGGTCGGGACGCTGGTGAAATCACTTCAGGTACTGCGCCGTCAGCCATGCCAGCGTGCCGTTGGCCTTCAGCGGTGGCCAGCGCCTTGTTCACACATCGTCACCAGCTTGTTTCCCTTGGCAGAAACAGCAGGCGTGGCCGAGTCTCCGTGGATCGGAACTGGGCCACCACGACCGAGCGCCGGGATTCTCGTGGTGATGAACTCGGCCGTCGGGCGTGTCGGTGACCAGCGCCGCGATCTGCTTGGTCTGCAGTGCCTGCTTGACGTCGTTGAGGGTCTCGAACACCGTCATCTGTGCTGGCCATGGATCTGGCTGTTGATGAACTGCAGGCTGGTCGTGCCCACCTGGTCGCCGAAGACGCGTAGGTCTTCAGGTCGGCCGGGCTGTGCTTGGTCACGATCGGGCTGTTCTTCAGCGCCGCTCAGCGCCTGCTGGCACGTCGTAGTAGCTGTCCGAGAACGTGACCGCCTGGAGCCCGCTGCCGCGCCTGGCGGAGATCTCGTTGATGTCGAAGTCGAACTTCTTCGGCCCCGGCGCGTATGAGCTGTTGAACGGCTCGTACGCCCAGGTGACCCGGGACCTGGGGGAAGCCGAGCTGGGCCGCCACCGCGTACCGGCACCGCGCTAGCTCGTAGCTCCTGGCCGTTTGGTTTCGGGGCTTGTTGTTGACGCGAACCCCACGTGGCGGGTAGACCGGCTTGTCGGTCGCCACGGTGAGAACTACGCCCTTGGCGTAGAGCTGGCCTCGGGGATGGCGGAGTTGCTGCGGGACGCGGTGCTGGCCGAGGCGGCCGCGCTGGCGCTGCTGCTCTCCCGTCCCGGACGCCGCGCTGCTGCTCAGAGCCTCTCGCTGGCGCAGCCCGCCAGGCCCGCGCTCGCGGCCAGCATCGCGATCGCGGCCATCGCCGCCACGGTCATCTGCATCCATCCCCGGCTCTCCTCGTCCGTCGCGCTGGGGATTGCGGTAGAGATTGTTGCTTCCCGAACGGGCGGCCGCGTGCTCCGCCGCCCTGGACAGCCGTCCCTGCCATCTCGCTCTCGCCGCGCCCTTCCGCCCTCGATACGGGGTCGATGTGCCGTTGGTCCGGTTCAGGCATTCCAAATTTAATTGAGTTTACGGGGTGTCGGGGCTTGTAGTGTGCTATCTGCGGGATGTGCGCCGATGTATCGCCGGGGATGGTGATGCCGTGGCCGCATGGCGTATTCGCGCAGGTCGCCGGAGGGTGCGCAGGCGGATGCCGGGCGGCGGGGCGGCGGGTGGCCGCGGGCGGGCGGGCCAGCAGGCTGGCGGTCAGGCTGGTGGCGTGGCTGATGGTGGTGCCGTCGGCGCCGAGCAGGGCGCCGATGACCTTGGGGGCAGGTTCAGGTGCTGGCGCATCCGGGTGGCGAGCAGGTGGTCGGTGCAGGTCGAGCCTGCGGTTCAGCCCTCGCTGCTGCTCGGGCGCCCGCTGGCGGGCGCGTCCGTGCCGGAGGTAGCGGTGCTGCTCGCGGCGGGCGCGGAACGGGATCTCCAGCGCGGCGGCCAGGGCGGTCAGGTCCGCCGGGTCCATGCCGGTCAGCGCGGGATGGTTCAGCAGGTCGCCGGCAGCGCGGCCGGGACGGGCTGGCTGTGGCCGGTCCGGTTCCGGGGCGCGGGCCGGGAGACGGGCAGACGGTGTAGTTCCACCCGCCGTGGAAGCCGTGGCGTGTTAAGTGGCGGTCTTCGATGTCTTTGGCCTGCTCGTCGCTGATCCGGGTCCCGGCGGGGTAGCGGTTCGCGGTCCAGCACGGCGGTGACGGTCAGCCCGGTGGCCGGTAGTGACCGCGGCTGATGGTGTTGATGACGACGTCGTGGCTGGTCAGCGGGCGGCACGCGCCAGGCCAGGGTGATCTGGGGAGAACAGCCGGTGCTCGATCTTGTTCCACTTGAGGTGCCGGGCGGGAAATGGCAGCACGTGATCTCCAGCCCGGTCTTCCGCGCCAGCTGGCGAGCCCGGCCTTCCAGGGCCCGGTTGCTTGCCAGCCGTTGGACCCGCCGGCATGTCGCAGCAGACCAGCAGCCGGGCCGGCGGCCGGGTAGGCGTCCCGGCCGATCAGGTGCCGCCAGCGGCGGATGGACTCCACCGCGAACGCGGCGGTGTTGCGGTCGGTGCCCACGTTCACGAACCCGGCGTTCGCGCCGACGTCGTAGACCCCGTACGGGATCGCGTGCCCGCCGTCGCCGGTCAGCGAAGTCGTGGTCGCGGACCCTGACCGGGTCGCCCGTGCGCCGCCACTCCCGCCCGGCCCTGGGCATACTCGCCGACCTGCTCCTTCTTCTTGGCGTCCACGCTGATCACCGGCTGCCCCGCGGCCAGGTGCTCTTCGCCTGCGCGGCGATGATACCGGAACTGGGCGTCCCGGTCCGGGTGCCGCCTGCCCTCGGCCACCTTGGCGTTGGCCTGCGTGGAGAACCCCTGCTCGCGCAGCAGCCGCCACGCGGTCTGCGGGCTGCACCGGTGCCCCTGCGCGGTCAGCTCCTCCGACCAGGTTCACCGCGCTCTTGGTCGTCCACGCAAGCGGCGACTCCGGTCCCCCGGGCCGAATCCTCCACCAGCGCCAGCAGCGCTTAGGCACCAGCCCCGGATCGGTCTCGGCGAGCGGTTTGCGGCTCCGCGCCCGGCCGCCGCATCCTGGCCCCGGCGGCGCGACCTGCCCGACTCCAGCTCCGCCACGCCGTCCGCGACCGTCTGCCACGACGCCCCGGTCAGCTTGGCCACCGCGCCGATCCCGCCGTCCCCGCCGCCAGCGCCACCGCCCCCAGCGTCAGCCGCCGCGCCTCATCCAGCTCCGGCAGCAACCGCTGAAAGCCCGGCCCGACAAGCTTCCAAACTCCGCGTCCGCGCCCATACCAGGATCCTGGCACGCGACACGCCGGAACTCATTTAATTTCGGGAACGCTCACCTTACCTGACCAATGTGCCATCGAATCGGTTGCGTGTGATAACCACGCTGTGGCGAGGGGAGGCGGGATGCTTTGATGTTCTCAACGGAGACGGGATGCGCGGGGGGCGGGCGACTACATGACAGAGGCGTGCCGCTGGCGGGGAGCGACGCACCGCGCCGCTGTACCGGTTCTCTCGGTCCGCGACGAGTTCCCGGCCTCTACCCGGTCGCCGAGGGCGGCCAGCCCATTCTCGGTGAGCTGTACGACGTGCCGATGGGCCCGCTGAACGCCCTGCTGGCCACCGAACCGCGCCGAGCTCGAGCTCTCCATCATCGAGCTCGAGGGCGGCGAGCTGGCGTTTGCCATGATGCTGCGCGAGGCCGGAGCACGCCCTGGGCATTCACAAGGACATCACCAGCTACGGCGGGTGGCACGCTTACCGTGCCGCCGCGCTCAGCAGGCTCCGGATAAGCGGCGGCCTCCCTCTGAGGCCTGCGACCCGCCAGCAGCGCCCGCCGGGTGGCCAGGAGGCTGCAATCGCTGGGTGGTGCTGGTGGAGCCGCCCCGGCGTGGACGCGCGCGTTGTGACTGGCGGCGCCTGATGCACGCGTGCATCGTCAAGGCGGCCAGCCGCGAAAAGATCCGGGTTGATTCGGGCTTCGTGGTTGTTTTTGGTGCACGATAGACCCCCTAATCGACCTGAAGCTCAAATCAACCACGTTAAGCTCACAGGCGTCGAACTGATGAGCGAGTCATGGTGCAGGAAGAGGCTCGTGGGATACAGTATTCATCGGTCTAGGGCATCGGACGAGTGATTTACGTGCTCAGAGCCCGGCTTCGGGGACCTGGACCTCGGACGGCCAGGCGGCGCGCTCGCCCGCGGATCTACTACCCCGGCCACGTCCGCCGGGGTGGCCAGAGCGAAGATCCCGGCCAGCGCGTCGGACGTGTCGCGGCCACGAGCAAGTTGACCGCCAGCGTGCTCCCGTCGGCCGGGCGCAGCCAGACCGGCGTCGAAGTCCTGCCGACCGCGAGGTCGCCGATCCGGTCCCCGAGTCCCAGCGCCCGGGCGTAAGCTACCGGGTTGCCAGGTAGCAGCGGGTGTTAGGCGCTCGAGGCTCAGCCCGGCCGGGCCGAGCAGCTGCTGGACGGAAGTAGGCCTGCAGCGCCTCCTTGGGCAGGAGAAGCCGGTGCCCGCGCCCACGTCGGAGCCGAGCGCGACGCGCGATCCCGTGCTCACACGTGCCAGGCGCAGCGGGAACAGACCGCTGCCCAGGGCGCTGTTGCTGGTCGGGCAGTGCGCGACCCGAAGCGCCGTGCTCGGCCAGCAGGGCGAGCTCGGCGTCGACCAGGGTGGACGTTGTGGCGCGAACACGCTGCGCGGGTGACCAGCCCGTGCCAGCGGTAGGTGTCCAGGTAGTGCCGCGCTCCGGAGAACAGGTCGACCACGGTCGCGACCTCGGCCAGGTTCTCGTTGATGTGCGAGGTGAACCAGACGCCCTTGCCGAGCAGCTGCGCGCAGGCGTCGAGCATCTCGTCCGAGGCTGACAGCGAGAACCGCGGCGTGACGGCGTAGCGCAGCCGGCCGCGGTCGTGCCAGCGCAGGATCAGGTCGGCGCTGTCCGCCAGCGCGGTACTCCGGTGAGTCAGCAGGTCGGGGCGCAGTTTCCGGTCCGGACACACCAGGCCGGAGGTGATGCTCAGGCCGCCGCCGCTCGGCCGCGGTGAACAGCTCGTCCATGGCCGGGGCGAAGTGGCGAGCCGAACGACCAGCGCGCTGGTCGTGCCCGACGCCACCAGGCCGTCCGGTGAACTCCCCGCCACCGCCTGCGCGTACGGCCCGGTCGGCCAGCTTGCACTCCTCGGGCAGGCGCGTACCGCTCCAGCCAGTCGAGCAGCGGCATGGCCCAGGCCGCCGATCGCCCGGATCTGCGGGAAGTGGACGTGGGTGTCGACGAAACCGGGCAGCAGCAGCCCGCCGTCGCAGGCGAGTGACCGGCCTCGTCCGGGTGCGGCGGCGGCAACTCCGCGAAGCTGCCGCGGGCGCGGATCACGCCGTCCCGGACGACGCAGCGCGCCGTCCGGCCAGCGCGGCCGTCAGGTCCCCGGCGAACGGGTCGCCGGGTGTATCGAGCGACGGTCGCGGCGGTAGAGCGTCATCGCGAGGCTGCTCGACCCCGACCGCGGACATCTGCGATCCCCCAGCGGTGGCCAGCCAGGCGACGGCGGCGATCCGCCGACCGCGATCACGGCCGGGTCACTTGCCGGCTAGATCCGGGCATGGCCGATCGGGCAGATGACTACGGGCCGATCGTGCTCAGGACATGGCCGGCGTCGGCCAGCTGAGGCCGCGGAAGCGCGTCCACTTGGCAGCGCGAGCCGATCAGCCCGATGCTGCCCAGCGGCTGCGGCAGCCGCAGGGCCGCGTCGCACAGCGCGTAGTCCTCCGCGTGGTCGTGCGTCAGCGATCACCACATGCGCTCGCCGCGGCAGCTGCTCGAGCACCTGCTCGCCGAGCAGCAGTGCGGTGCACGCCGACGTCGGCGGTGCCGGCGATCACGTCCGCCAGCCGGAGCCGGTCCAGCTGCTCGGGCGCGAGTCGACCAGGCAGCAGCCGGACTCGGCAGCCGGGACACGATGCGGGCCAGCTCGTAGCCGACGTGCCCCACGCCGAAGAGCGCGATCGACCGGCCGCGGCCGGGAGCGGCTCGAGCAGCAGCCGGACCTCGCCGCCGCAGCACTGGCGGCCGTGCTCGTTCGCTGGCGTGCGGTTGAGTCGGCCTCCGCGATGCTCTCTGCGGCTCGGACGGCCCCGGACCCGATCATCTCCCGGGCCCGGGCGACCGCCGGTCGCCTCCAGGTTGCCGCCGCCGACGCTGCCCCAGCATGCGCTCGCGGCCGACCACCATCTTGCGCGCCCGCCTCGCGCGGCGCGTGCCCGCGCACCTCGGTCACGGTCACCAGCACGCCGGACTGCGCCGTTCGTCCCGCAGCTGCTGCGGCGGCCGTCAGCCAGTCCAACTCAGACCCCTCCAGCGTCGCTGCGCGGGCCGATAGCTGCCGCGGCCGGCTGCTTCCGTGGCCGCCTCGACCGCCCAGAACACGGCCTTCCGGCGTGGACGGGCGGCCGAGGCTCGACGCTGCGTCCCGGCCGGACCGAACGCACCGGCCGCCTGGCGCAGCGCCTCGCGCGACGCTGAACGCCTCCATCAGCGGCGGCTCGCCGACCGCCTTCGAGCCGTAGACCACGCCGGACTCGGTGGCCTGCTCGAACAGGTGCACGTTGGAACTCCTCCGGCATCTCCGAGAAGCTCGGGATCTTTGTAGGTGCTCGCGGCCTGGGTGTTCAGCCGGCCGCGGTGCGGCCCGTCGCGGTCGTCCCAGCGCAGCTCCTCCAGCGTCAGCCAGCCGACGCCCTGGACGAAGCCGCCCTCGATCTGGCCGAGGTCGACCAGCGGCGACAGGCTGTCGCCGACGTCGTGCACGATGTCCACCCGCCGCAGCCGGTAGGCCCCGGTGAAGCCGTCCACCTCGACCTCGGCCGACGGCGGCGCCGTAGGCGAAGTACTTGAACGGCTCGCCCTGCATCCGCTCGGCGTCCCAGTGCAGTCCGTCGGTGCGGTAGTAGCCGGCCGCCCACAGCTGCACCCGCTGGAGGTAGGCGTCGCGGACCAGGTCGCGCCAGGTCAGACTGCCGGTCGTGAAGCCGATGCCGGTGCACCACGCCGTCGACGAACCGCACGTCGGCCGGGTGCACGCCGAGCTTGCCGGCCGCCACCACGGCGAGCCGCTCGCGGATCTGCTCGCAGGCGTTCTTGACCGCGCCGCCGTTGAGGTCGGCGCCGGAGCTCGCCGCGGTGGCCGAGGTGTTCGGCACCTTGTCGGTGCGGGTCGGCGCGCAGCCGGACCGTGGCCAGCGGCACGCCGAGCGCGGTCGCCGCGACCTGCATCATCTTGGTGTGCAGGCCCTGGCCCATCTCGGTGCCGCCGTGGTTGATCAGCACCGAGCCGTCCTTGTAGACGTGCACCAGCGCGCCGGCCTGGTTGAACGCGGTCAGGTTGAACGAGATGCCGAACTTCACCGGCGTGATCGCCAGCCCGCGCTTGGTGCTCGGGTGGGCGGCGTTGAACGCCGCCACCTCGGCCTGCCGCCGCGGCGAAGTCGCCGCGCTGCGCAGCACCTGCGACCAGATCGCGCTCAAGCCGCTCGGCGTGCCGCACCGGCTGCCCGTACGGGGTGGTCTGGCCGGGCGCGTAGAAGTTGCGGCGCCGCAGCTCGTCAGGCTCGACCCCGAGCAGCGGGCGCGCAGCGGCCCGAGGATGTCCTCGATCACGATCATGCCCTGCGGCCCGCCGAAGCCGCGGAACGCGGTGTTCGGACGCCTGGTTGGTCTTGGCGATCCGCCCGTGCACCTCGATGTCGGGGATCCAGTACGCGTTGTCGATGTGGCACAGCGCCCGGGCCAGCACCGGCTCGGACAGGTCGAGGCTCCAGCCGCCGTTTGACGTCAGCGTGGCGCGCAGCGCGCAGCAGCCGCCGGTCGGCGTCGAAGCCCGACCTCCCAGGTGGCGAGGAACGGGTGCCGCTTGCCGGTCATGGTGATGTCCTGGGTGCGGTTCAGCCGCAGGCTGACCGGGCGGCCGGTCAGCGTCGCGCCGAGCGCGGCGACCGCCGCGAGCCCGTGCGGCTGGAACTCCTTGCCGCCGAAGCCCCCGCCCATCCGCAGGCACTGCACGGTGACCTCGATGGCGCGCTCGAGCCGAGCACGTGCGCGACGATGTCCTGCGTCTCCGACGGGTGCTGCGTGCTGGACTGCACGAAGATCTGGCCGTTCTCGTCGACCAGCGCGCAGCGCGGCGCTGCAGTCTCCAGGTAGAAGTGCTCCTGGCCGCCGATCTCGAGCTCGCCGCTGAACCGGTGCGCGGCCTGCTCGAGCGCGGCGGCCGGCGTCGCCGCGGCTGACCGTGCGCTGGTGACCCTGGAAGCTCTCCGGCCGCGATGGCGTCGTGCACGCTGACCAGCGACGGGCAGCGGCTCGTAGTCGACCTCGACCGCTGGTCGCGCCCCTGCCGGGCCGCCTCCAGCGTCTCGCCGAGCACCCAGCAGACCGCGTGCCCGTAGAACATGACCTCGGTGGGGAACAGCGGCTCGTCGTGCTTCTCGCCGGCGTCGTTGAGCCCGGGCACGTCGTCGGCGGTTAGCACTCGGACCACGCCGGGCACCTCGTAGGCGGCGCGCGGTGCGCAGGCGGCGACCCGGGCGTGCGCGTGCGGGGCCTGCAGCCGGCCAGGCGTGCAGCGTGTCCGAGCGTGCGCCCGACCAGGTCCTCGGTGTACAGCGCGGCCCCGGTGACGTGCAGGTCCGCGCTCGTGGGAGACCGCCAGGCCCACCACGGGCCGGTCGAGGGCGGTCGGCCAGCGGTCCGTAGCCGCTTACTCATGGCTCGGCCCCTTCCGTGCGTGCTCGGCGCGTAGAACTTCAGCAGCGAGTTGCGCAGCATCGCGATCCGGTAGGCCTGCGCTGGCGCGGTGGTCGCTCATCGGCGTCCTTCGGCTGGCCAGCACCTCGGCGGCGGCCCGACCGATCTCGCGGGTCCACGGCTGCCCGTCAGCGCTCGCTCGGTCGGCCAGCGCCCGGATCGGCGTGGCGCGCCACCGCCGAGCCCGATAAAGCTGGACTCGACCGACCGGTCCGGCCAGCCAGCCGCAGCGCGATAGGCGATCAGCGACGCCGGAGATGTCGTCGAACCGGCGCTTGGCGATCTTGTGGAAGGCGCTGACCGGGGCGACCGGCAGCGGGATGCGGATCGACCTGATCAGCTCGTCCGGGCGCTTGACGCGTCTGCCGGTAGCCGGTGAAGTAGTCGGCCAGCGCGGACCTCGCGCTCGCCGGCCGGCGAGGCCAGCACCAGGACGGCGTCCAGCGCGAGCAGCGCGCGGCGGAGTGTCGCCGATCGGCGAGCCGGTGCCGAGGTTGCCGCCGAGCGTGGCTCCGTTGCGGATCAGCCGCGACGCGAACTGCGGGAACAACTGGTCCGAGCAGCGGCACCCGGACCGCCCAGGCCGCGCCTCGATCTCGGACAGGCTCAGCGCGGCGCCGATGTCGATGCTGTCGCCGGCTCACGGCGAGCTCGCGCAGCTCCGGCGATCCGGTCGATGCCGACGCTCAGCGCGGCCCGGGCGTGCCGGATGTTGAGCTCGACGCCCCAGTCGGTGGACCCGGCCACCAGCTGGCGCGTCCGGCTCGTCGGCCAGCAGCGCCAATGCCTCGGCCAGGTCGGCCGGGCGGACGAAGCGGCCCTGGGTGCTCGAGCTCGTGGTGGCGGCCGGGGCCGGCGCGGGTGCGGCCAGCCGGGCCAGGAACGGGTCGTCCGCGTCGCGGCTGGCCCTAGGGCGTAGGCCGCGTCCCTGATCGGCCGGTAGCCGGTGCAGCGGCACAGGTTGCCGCTCAGCGCGTGCAGGTCGAAGCCGTTCGGGCCGTGCTCGTCGTCGGCGCTTGCGTCCCCGGCCGGGCGCTCGCCGTTGGCGGTGGCGGGGCTACCCGACCCGTTCGGCCCATGACCTGGCGCGCCGGTGACCGTCGATCGGCGCCGGTCCGGCCGGTAGTACTCGGCTGCCATCGAGCAGATGAAGCCGGGCGTGCAGTAGCCGCACTGCGAGCCGCCCCGCTCGGCCATCTCGCGCTGGACCGGGTGCAGTCAGCCTGGCGTCGGGCTGGCCGAGGCCCTCGGCCGTCATCGACCTCCTGGCTGGTCGAACGCCGCGGCGTAGCCAGGCAGGCGTTGATCGCGACCCAGCGGGTCCGGTCCGGCCCGTCGTCGCGGGCCACCAGCACCGCGCAGGCGCCGCACTTCGCCCTCGGCGCAGCCTTCCTTGCAGCCGGTCAGCCCGCTGCCGCGCAGCCACTCCAGCAGCGTGACGTGACCGCCGACCTCGCCGAGCTCGCGAGGCTAGCCGTTGACCATCACGCCGGGGCCCAGCCGTCCGCAGCTCAGCCGTCGGGACTCTGCTAGTCGGCGCTCCACCGCACACGCTCCTGCCTCCGCCGCCGTCACCCTGCCGCTACCCAGGAGCGGTCCGGCAGAAACGCGTCGGCGCGTTCACTCGCTTACCTTCTGACCGATAGCTCGTCGCGATCTAAATATCCAGACAGGAATGAAAACTTCTTTCCGAATATGGATACTGACGCCGGCGCATCGGTCCGATGCCGCACTATGTTCCCGCACCAAGGTGTTCGCCTGATACCTGAGTGCCCGGTGCTGCTCGGACGCGCCATGAGACCGCCGTCCGCCCGTCTTTTCCGGAAAGCCCCGCGTGAATAACGTGGAGGATCGGGGGTTGTGCGGAGGATTCGGGACTCCTGGGGTGTTTGATCCTCCACGAAGGCCGCGTGACCACAATCAGTTCAATGATCGCGTGCTAACCTGGCGTCGTCGTCGCGGGTCACCGTGCCTTCGATCAGCCCGTACGGCCGGTCCGCCGCGTAGTACACCTCGTTGTCGTTAGGCAGGCCGAACGGGCTCAGGTCGACCAGGAAGTGGTGCTTGTTCGGCATCGACATGCGGATCTCGGCCACCTCGCGGGTGCGCCTCGAGCACCTGCTCGCCCATGTAGTACAGCGTCTGCTGCAGCGCCAGGCTGTGCTTGACCGCGAACGACTCCATCAAGATCCGGCGCACGTCGGCGTAGCTCTTGGCCCAGTCGACGTCGGTGTCGCTGGTAGCGCCAGCGCGCGGTGACCGCGGTGGCCAGGATGCGGTCGTTGGTCTCGGCCAGCGAGGTGTACCGGTCCCGCGGGAAGCCCCAGAACTCCGAGCCCGTCGACTTCAGCACGACCAGATCGGTGAGGCCGGACACCACCCAGGCCGAAGGGCCGTCGATGGTGACGACGGTGGTCCCGGTGCCGCCGCTTCGCTCGGGAGAACGCGTGCCCGTGGTCGGCGCCGTCCACGCCGGATCCGGTCCCAGCCGTACTCCTCGATGGTGATCTTCGCGCCGGTCACCCACTCGAAGTCGTCCACGAAGTGCCTGCCCAGCCGGAGCCCGAACTCCTCGATCTCGCCCACCCCGTACTGCTGGGCGAAGGCGTAGACGGTGTTCTTCTGCGTGTCCGTGGCGACGACCTTCGCGTTGTCGCCGAGTCAGGTGGGCGTCGGCGAAGTCGCCGCGCAGCGCGGAGGCCACGTTCAGGTCGCCTGATCTGGTGCTGGTCACCGTCGCGGGTGATGTGCACCAGGCGGACCTCCGCCTTGCCGTACTGGTTGTCGCCGAAGGTGATGGCCATGATTAGCTCCTGAAATGGAAACGATTTACCGTAATGTGGATAATGAGAGCCGGAACAGTGCCCTGACCTCCGGCGGCAGGCCGTCCAGGACGTCCCAGCCCGGCCCGCGCCCAGCCCGCTGGCCCGCCCGGCCCGCGGTCAGTCTCCGCCCGCCGGTCCGCCTGGCAGCGGCAGCAGCGCTAGGCCGGCCAGCTGCGAGCTCGGGCAGCAGGCGGAGGAACCGGTCGGCCAGCGCCTCCCGCGCCCGCGGCGGTGGGCCTGCCGAGCACCCGCAGCCGGGCCATCCCGCCGTCGGGGTAGATGTCCAGCCTGACCTGCCCGGTCACCGGCCCGCCCGGCACGGCGAAGCGGTGCCGGGTGTCCGGCTGCAGCGCGGTGCGAGGCAGCAGGTCGCCCCCGTCGCCGCTGAGCGTCGCCCAGCCCGGGGCGTTGCCGACGAAGTGCGAGGTGTCGAGCTCGACCACCTCGACGGACCCGGCGCAGGCCAGCCGCACCTCCACCCAGTCGTTCGCCTGGTCGCGCCGCCTGGAGGTCTCCCAGCCGTCGCCCATCACCGCGGGCCTGGCCGGGCAGCAGCAGGTTGGCGGGGGAGGAGTAGAACATGTTGCTGCAGCCGGTCACGACGGCGCCGTTCTCCAGCGCGGCCAGGTCGATGCGTGGCGGGCAGCAGCCGGGGGTCGGGTACCGGCTCGCCGTAGACCCGGAGCCTGGCCACCCCGCCGTCGGGAACATGGTGAGCCGAACGTGCGTGGCCCGCTGCCCCGGCTTCAACCTCGAACTCGTTCCTGGCGTCACCAGCCACCGGGCTGCGCGGCACCAGCGTCGTCCAGTCGGCCTCGGCCAGGTCGGCCGGGAGGGACAGCCTCCGCTCCGCAGCGCCTCGACCGACACCTCCGGCGGGTAGTTACCGGTGAAGTAGGACGTGTCGACCACGACCCGGCGCACCACGCCGCCGCAGCCCAGCCGGACGATCGCGGCGTCGCTGCCGGCCTCCCGGCCGCCGCCGCGTCTCCCAGCCGTCCATGATCTGGCCCCTTGTGGCCGAACGTGTGCGGCCGGAACACCGGCTCCTCCGGCTTGATCAGGTTCTCCCGCTCGGCGAACAGCTCGTCGTTGGCGTAGATCACGCTGCCGCCGAGCGCCCGGCCCGCCAGGTCGGGCCACGCCTGCTTGTCCTCGCTGTTCATGCCGGTCACCGTCCCTGCACTCTGTCTGCTGGTACGTTCATGCCCCGGTCACCATCTCGGCTAGCCGGTCCCGGGCAATCATCTGCCCGGTGCGGCGGAGCAGCCGGAGCCCGCTTCGGCTCGGCACCGCTCCAGGTCGGGTTCGAGGTCGCTCCAGCGCGTAGACCGCGGCGAGTCCCGGCCGCGGCTGAGTTCGGCCTCGGGTAGCGCGCTGCGCCCGCGCTGCCGCCGTCGGTTGCTGGCGCTGCCGCCGGCTTGCCGAGGACGATCCTCCGCGCGCCCGCCTCCAGCACTGGCCCGCGAGCACCCTCGCCCGCGAGCCTCGCCGCGCCGAGCGTAACTGGCACCGCACGCTGGGTCACCAGTGCGGCCGCCGTCACCGGCACTCGCTCGAGGCCGGCCGCTGACGGCGCGCGTCGTGCCGTAGCCCCTCGCCGCCGTCGGCAACCAGGATCGTGACTACCTCCGACGCCGGGCAGCCCGGCGTGCGGTGAACCTCAGCCGGCGGCGATCGCGGCGGCCACCTGCGCTGGCGGGCAGCGATCCCTTGAACTTGTCCGGCGCGACGACGATCTTCATCCTCAGTCCAGCCGCCATCGTCAATCCAGCAGGGCGACGACCGCGGTCGGCGCGTCCTCGCGCCGTTCGGCCAGGTCCTCGAACTCGCGTCACGTTGTCGAGCTCGGTCCCCATCGAGATGTTCGTGACCCGCTCCAGGATGACCTCGACCACGACCGGCACCCGGTACTCGGCCATCAGCTTCTTGGCCTCCTCGAGCGCGGGCCCGATGCTCGCCCGGCTCGGTCACCCGCAGCGCCTTGCAGCCGAGGCCCTCGGCCACCTTGACGTGGTCGACGCCGTAGCCGCCGAGCTCGGGCGCGTTGACGTTGTCGAAGGACAGCTGCACGCAGTAGTCCATGTCGAAGCCGCGCTGCGACTGCCTGATCAGGCCCAGGTAGGCGTTGTTCACCAGCACGTGGATGTAGGGCAGGTTGAACTGCGCGCCCGACCGCCAGCTCCTCGATCATGAACTGGAAGTCGTAGTCGCCGGACAGCGCCACCACCGGCGTGTCCGGGTCCGCGACGCAGACGCCGAGCGCGGCCGGCGTGGTCCAGCCCAGCGGGCCCGCCTGGCCCGCGTTGATCCAGTGCCGCGGCCGGTACACGTGCAGGAACTGCGCCGCCGCGATCTGCGACAGGCCGATCGTGCTCGACGTAGCCGGGTCTCCGGGCCGAACGCCCGGTTCATCTCCTCGTACACCCGCTGCGGCTTGATCGGCACGTTGTCGAAGTGGGTGCGCCGCTGCATGGTCGCGCTGGCGCTGGCGGCACTCCTGCACCCAGGCGGCGCGGTCAGCGAGCCTGCCGGCCGCCTGGCGCTCCGCGCGCCACCTCGACGAACAGCTCCAGCGCCGCCCCGGCGTCGGAGACGATCCCGTAGTCGGGGGCGAAGACCCGGCCGATCTGGGTCGGCTCGATGTCGACGTGCACGAACGTCCGGCCCGCGCGGTAGACGTCCAGGCCGCCGGTGTGCCGGTTGGCCCACCGGTTGCCGATGCCGAGGCACGAAGTCCGAGGCCAGCAGCGTGGCGTTGCCGTACCGGTGCGCGGTCTGCAGGCCGACCATGCCCGGCCATCAGCCGGTGGTCGTCGGGCATGCGCGCCCCAGCCCATCAGCGTCGGCACCACCGGCATGTCGGTGAGCTCGGCGAACTCCACCAGCAGGTCCGCCGGCGTCGGCGTTGATGATCCCGCCGCCGGCCACGATGATCGGCCGCTCGGCGGCGTCCAGCATGTCCAGCGCCTTCGCGATCTGGGCCCGGGTGGCGGCCGGCTTGTACACCGGCAGCGGCTCGTACGGTGTCGATGTCGAAGTCGATCTCGGCCATGCTGCACGTCGAACGGCAGGTCGATCAGCACCGGGCCGGGCAGGCCCGAGCGCATCAGGTGGAACGCCTGCTGGAACGCGCCGGGCACCTGGGCCGGCTCGAGCACGGTCATCGCCATCTTGGTCAGCGGGCGGGCGATGGCCGCGATGTCGACCGCCTGGAAGTCCTCCTTGTGCAGCCTGGCGCACCGGGGCCTGGCCGGTGATGCACAGGATCGGGATCGAGTCGGCACTCGCCGAGTACAGGCCGGTGATCATGTCGGTGCCAGCTGGGCCGGAGGTGCCGACGCACACGCCGATGTTGCCTGCCGCGGGCCCGGTGTAGCCCTCGGCCATGTGCGAGGCGCCCTCGACGTGCCGGGCCAGCGATGTGGTGATCCCGCCGTCCCGGCGCATGGCCGCGTAGAACGGGTTGATGGCCGCGCCGGGCAGGCCGAACGCATTCGTGACCCCCTCGCGGCGCAAGATCGCGACCGCGGCGTCCGCGGCGGTCATCCGTGGCATCTTCTCTACTCCCTGTCGTTCGTGTCGGCCGGACAGCTGGCTGACCAGCTTGAGCAGCGCCGAATGGTCCAGCCCGCCGTCTCCCTGCGCCTTCAGCGACGCGACCAGCTGCGCGACGGCGGCGCCGAGCGGGATCACCACGCCAGCTTCGCGGGCGGCGGCGGTGACGATGCCCATGTCCTTGTCGTGCAGCGCGATCCGGAAGCCGGGCTTGAAGTCGCGGGCCAGCATCGTCGGCCCCCTTGCGCTGGAGCACGGTGCTCTTAAGCCAGCCCGCCGCCCAGCACCCGCAGCGCCAGCCTCGGTGTCGACGCCGTAAGCCTCGAGGAACACGATCGCCTCGGCCAGCAGCTCCAGGTGGCCCGCCACGATGAGCTGGTTCGCGGCCTTGACCGTCCTGACCCGAGCCCGCGGGCCCGACGTGCACGACGGTCTTGCCCACCGCGTCGAACTCACCGGCGCCGCGGCGCCGCGAAGTCCTCGGCGGCGCCGCCGACCATGATCGAGAGCACCCCCTCGATGGCGCTGGCCTCGCCGCCGGACACCGGCGCGTCCAGGCACGCGGAACCCGCGCTCGGCGCCGTCGGCGGCCAGCGCGGCGGCCACGTCCGGCCGGATGCTGGAGAAGTCGACGACCAGCGCCCGGCCTTGGCGTGGTCGCGAAGACGCCGCGTCGTCAGCCACGGCACGGCCTGCGACGTCGGGAGTCGGGCAGCATGGTGGCCACCACGTCGGCGTCCCGCTACCGTCCCGGCGATGTCCTTGGCGCCGCTGGCCGCCCGCCGCGACCAGCTGCTCGACCCTGGCCGGGCTGCGGTTGTACCCGATGACCTCGAGCCCGGCCTTGACCAGGTTGGCGGCCATCGGCCCGCCCATGATGCCCAGCCCGATGAACCCGATCCGCGTGCCTCATTTACTGCTCCTTCGTCTGTCCGGCGCGGCGCTGCTCGCCTGGCCGCCCGCGGCGGGGCCGGGGCAGCCAGGCCAGGCTCGCCTCGGTCGTCCCGGTGGGCTTGTACTCCAGGGCTTACCCATCCCCGGTAGCCGCGGCGGGCCAGGGCGGCCACGTACCGGTCCAGGTCGAGCTGGCCGCTGCCCGGCTCGCCGCGTCCGGGCGCGTCGGCGATCTGCACGTGCGCGACGTACTCGGCGTACCTCGGCGATCGCGGCGTCGAGGTCGTCGCCGTTGCTGGCCAGGTGGTACAGGTCGCACAGGAAGCCGACGTTGGCGCGCCTGCGGCCCGAGGCCTGCCGGACCACCGGCACCGCGTCGGCGGCGGTGCGCAGCGGATAGGGCTTCGGCCCGCTCACCGGCTCGATCAGCACCGTGCCGCCGAAGGAGGCCACGGCCTTCGCCGCCAGCCCGATGCTCTCCGCCGCCAGCTCGTCCTGGGCCGCCGGGTCCACGCCGTCGACCCGATTCCCGTACAGCGCGTTGAACCCGCGCACGCCGAGCCGCTCACCGATGCTCGACCACCACGTCGATGTTGTCGCGGAACTCCGGCGCTGCGACCGGGGATCGACAGCACGCCGCAATCCGGGCCTGACCAGGTCCCCGGCGAAGAAGTTCAGGCTCTGCCAGCGCCACGCCTAGCCTCCTCGATCGCCGCGGTGAACGCGTCCACCTCGCGGTCGGCGGGCACCGGCACCGCGAACGGCCACCAGAACTCGACCGCACCGAACCCGCGGCGCGGGCCGCGGCCGGGCGCTCGGAGCAGCGGGCTCCTCGGTGAACAGCAGCGAGCAGTTGGCCAGGTAAGGAAGCAAGTGATCTTGACATGTTTTCCGTATCCTGAAATTTCTTTTCCGTTTCTTGGATTTAGCTTAGACCGCGGCCGGTGACCCGTCAACCGTCCCGGGTACCGTTCTCGCTGGCCGTGTCGCCACGCCGGGAACTTCTGTTATGTGAATTACGTTTTCTGTATCATGGAAGACGTGAACGATTCGACCCAGGACGCCGGTGCTGGCGCAGGCTGCTCACGGCGCGGCCAGTTCTGACGGCACCGGCCGCGGCGGCGCGGGAGCGGCAGGCGGCGTGCAGTCCATCGAGAGGGCCTTCGACCTGCTCGAGATGCTGGCTGACGCCGAGCGGCGCGCTCGGCCTGTCCGAACTTCTCGACCGTCTCCGGCCTCCCCCCTGCCCACTGTGCACCGGCTGATGCGCACCCTGGTCAACCGGGGTTACGTCCGGCAGGAGGCGTCCCGGCGGTACACGCTGGGCTCGCGCCTGATCCGGCTCGGCGAGATCTCCAGCCAGATGCTCGGCACCTGGCTGCGCCCGTTCCTGGCCCAGCTGGTGCGCCTCACCGGCGAGACGGCCAACCTGGCCATGCTCGACGGCGACGAGGTCGTCTACATCGCCCAGGTGCCCAGCCCGCACTCGATGCGGATGTTCACCGAACCGGGCCGCCGGGTCCAGCCGCACTGCACCGCGGTGGGCAAGGCCCTGCTGGCCGAGCTTCCGCCCGGCGAGGCGCGCGCCCTGCTCGAGCGGGACGGCATGCCCGCCTACACACCCGCCACGATCACCGACCCGGACCTGCTGATCGCCCACCTCGAGGTGATCCGCAAGCAGGGATACGCCGTCGACGAGGGCGAGCAGGAGATCGGCGTCCGCTGCTTCGCGGTGGCCGTGCCGGACGCGCCGGGTTCGCTGGCCATCTCCACCTCCGGCCCGCAGACGCGGATGACCGACGACGCCGCCGCCCGCATCGTGCCCCGCGCTCCAGCGCACCGCCCGCGAGATCTCCGAGACCATCGCCGCCGAAGGCGCGAGCTGACCCCAGCCGGAGCCAGCCCGCGCCCTCACCGGACACCTCAGGCCCTGCTAGGTTCCACCTCGGCGCCATGGTCCACCCTCGCCTGGTCCCCGCCGTCGTCGGGCACGTTCACCGCGACCGCGCCCTCGCGCACCGCGACCTCCACCGCGGACTCGGTGCCCTGGCGCCGCCACGACCAGTGGTTGAACACGATGTTCAGGGTGGAAGACCACGATCACCGTAGAGGTGATGCTGGACCCGAAGATGACCTGGAAGTTGCTGGGGAAGTGCTCGTAGAAGGTCGGCGCCACGGCCGGGAGCAGGCCCGCAGCCAGCGACACCGCCACGATCAGCAGGTTGTTGTTGCCCTGGAAATTCACCTGTGCAGGGTCTGGATGCCGACCGCCGTGACCATCGCGAACATCACGGTCGCGGCGCCGCCGATGACCGGTCCCGGCACGCTGGCGACCACCTGGCCGATCTTCGGCAGCAAGCCTCGAGCAGGAGCAGCATGGCGCCGCACGTGGTGACCACCCACCGGCTGCGCACTCCGGGTCAGCCCGACCAGGCCGACGTTCTCCGCGAAGGCGGTGTCGGGGAAGGAGTTCAGGAATCCGGCCAGCACCGCCGACAGGGCGTCGGTGGCCAGGCCGCGGGCCAGGTCGTTCGGGGAGAGCTTCTTGTCGACCATCTCGGCGACGGCCAGCATGTCGGCGGTTGACTCGGTGTAGGTCACCAGCATGACGATGCACATCGAGATGATCGCCGCCGCCTCGAACTTCGGGTGGCCGGAACCGGAAGAACCCGCTGAAGCCGACCCAAGCGGCGGAATGCGTGCTGGAGAAGTCCAGCAGGCCCATCGGCCAGGCCACCAGCGTGCCGATCGCGATGGAGAGCAGCACGGCGATCTGGCTGACGAAGCCGCGGAAGCACCGGGTGATCACCACGATGAGCAGCATCACCAGCCCGGCCAGCGCGATGTGGGAGACCTGCCCGTAGTCGTTGGCCGCCGGATTGTCGCTGTCTACGATGAGGCTGACGTCGGCGCCGATCAGCGACAGCCCGATGACGCAGATGACGGTGCCGTTACCACCAGCGGCGGGAAGAACCGGATCAGCATCGAGAAGCGGCTTGGCGATGAGCAGGCCGAACACCCCGGAGCAGAGACATCGCCCCGTACACCGCGGCCAGCCCGTGGACTGCTGCGCGATGATGATCATCGGGCTGAGCACGGTGAACGTGGCACCGGCCACCACGGGCAGCCGCACCCCGAAGATCTTGCCGATGCCGACGCTCTGGATAATCGTCGCGATGCCGGACACGAACAGGTCGGCGTTGACCAGCAGGCCGATCGTGGATATCGGCAGCTCTCAGCGCCCCGCCCACGATGAGCGGCACCGCCACGGCGCCCGCGTACATGATGAACAGGTGCTGGAGTCCCAGGACGAACAGCCTGGGCGCGGGCAGCACCTCGTCCACGGGATGAACCGCCAGCCTGTCCCCAGCGTCGGGTGGCACGGCTTCGGGCGCGTTGGTCAGTGACATCACAGCTCCACTCGGGCTATCGGCCGGTTGCGCGGTCCGCAGCGGCTCCCATCGGTCTTCCGTATCGTGAAATATTATTTCCCGAATACCAGATAAGTTAACTCGGTCGCACCCCCCGGTCAACCCCCGTTCGCCGCTTTCCGCCCGCAGGTCAATGTCCAGCGCGGGTGGATGGCGCTACGCCCCACGCGCCCGTCTACGGGCTCTTCTTATAGCTACCACGCCGCAGGCCTAGACTGAACGTTCAGTCAAGACCGGGAGCCTCCGACGTGACCACCGAAGCGTCCACCGACGCCACGCTCACCACCGACGCCAAGCTCAGACAGATCATCGCGGAGCAGGAGGAAATCTTCGTCCGCCGCCAGCCCAAGTCCCAGCGCGCTGGCCGAGCAGGCCCAGCAGTCACCTCGCCGGCGGCGTCACCTCCAGCTGGCAGATCACCGCGCCGCAGCCGGTCTGGCTCAGCCACGGCCGCGGCTCGAAGGTCTAGGACGTCGACGGCAACGAGTACGTCGACCTGCACGGCGGCTACGGCGCCGCGCTGGCCTAGCCACGCCCACCCGGCGATCGTCGAAGGCGGTCACGCACCAGGTCGCCAGAACGGCACCCACTTCGCCCAGCCGACCGCGGACGCGATCACGGTGGCGCGACGAGCTCGCCCGCAGGTTCGGCCTGCCGCAGCTGGCGTTTCGCCAACTCCGGCACCGAGGCCACCATGGACGCCGTCCACCTGATGCGGTCGATCACCGGCCGGGACCTGATCATCAAGGTCGAGGGCTGCTACCACGGCCACCACGACTCGGTGCAGGTCTCGGTGACCCCGAGCGAAGAGCGACGCGGGCCCGGCAGGGAAAGCCCGCGCAGCGCCCCGTCCGTCCTCCGGCATCCCGAGGCGCGATCACCGACCTGACGCTCGATCGCCACGTTCAACGACCTGGACAGCGTGGCCCGCCTGCTGGACGAGCACCCGGGCCAGATCGCCGGGCATGATCCTCGAGCCGATCATGATGAACGCCGGGATCATCACGCCCGAGCCCGGCTACCTCGCCGAGCCTGCAGGGACCTCCTGCACGCCCACGGCGCGCTGCTCACCTTCGACGAGGTCAAGACCGGCCTCACCGTCGGGCCGGGCGGCGTCACCGCGCTGACTGGACGTGCAGCCCGACATCGATCTGCCTGGCCAAGTCGATCGGCGGCGGCGTGTCCGTGGCCGCCATCGGCGGCACCGAGCAGATGATGGCGCACGTCGCCGACGGCGAGCTACGAGATGGTCGGCACGTTCAACGGCAACCCGCTGGCCATGGCCGCCGACCCGGGCCGATGCTGTACCGAGGTGGCCACGCCGGAGGCGTACCAGCAGGATCGAGCGCCTGCGCGCCCGCGCTGCCGCGGCTGGGCTACAAGACGCGCTGACGACAACGGGCTGGCCGCGCACGTGGTCGCCGCGGGCGCCAAGGGCTGCGTCGTCTTCTCGCCGGAGCACGGTCGCGCAACTACCGCGGCTTCCTCGGCGTCGACGACCGGTACAGCCACGCGCACTGGCTCTTCCAGCACAACGGCGGGGTCTTCCTGCCGCCGTGGGGCAAGATCGAGCAGTGGCTGATCTCCGTGCAGCACGACGAGGCGGACATCGACCGGCTGATCGAGAACTTCGCCGTCTTCTCGCCTCGGGCCGCCGGACCAGGAACCGGGGGTTAAGCCAATGGCGCACCTGCAGCAACATCCTGATGCCCGCGTCCGCCATCGATGCGTGAACCGTTACATGGCAGGTCTTGCGTACCGCGCTCGAGCGAGAGTAGCTGTATTGACGGAATGTTCAGTCAGCAATGACTGCTCTACCGTCGCGAACGCCACGAAAGAGGTGATCCGGGATGCACCCAAGAGAAGGCTGGACCGAGGATAGACGAGTCGGCACGGGCTATCCCGTCGCAGGTTTCCTCGCGCAGGGCGCGGCCGCCGGGCTGCTGGCCGCCGGGGCAGGCTCGCTTCTGGCAGGCTGCAGTTCAGGCACCACCACGACGTCTGGAGCGCACGCCGCCGCGGGATCCCGCTTCCCCGGCCGAACAACCCGGTGACCTGGCCCGTGTCCAAGGACAACCCGGCGATCAAGAGCGGGCTTGCTCCCGAGCAGAACGCCACGCTGCGGCTGTTCAACTGGGTCGCCTACATCAACCCGACTGCCTGAAGGCCTTCGGCAAGAAGTACAACTGCAAGGTCGAGGTGACGACGTTCCAGAACATGGACGCCGCGCTGGCCAAGCTGCGCAGCGGGCAGCTCAACTTCGACGTCTTCTTCCCGACCGTCGACGTCATGGCGCCAACTGGTGTACGGGAAGCTGATCCAGCCGCTCAACCACAGCTACATCCCGAACATCACGCAGGCCTGGCCGGACTTCACCAACCCGTTCTACGACGGCAAGTGGCAGTACACGGTGCCCTACACGATCTACACGACCGGCATCGCCTGGCGTAAGGACCATGTCCCCGAGAACCCGTACACGATGGCCAACCCGTGGGCGATGCCCTGGCAGGCCAAGTACAAGAGACCGGGTCGCGATCCTGGACGACGCGCGCGAGTCGCATCAGCCTCGGGCTGATGAAGAACGGCATCTTCGACCTGAACACCACGAACCCCGAGCCAGATCAACGCGGCCGGGAAGTCCCTGCAGGACCTGGCCCACCTGACCAACGTGCACATCGACAACAACGACTACACCCAGATCCCGAGCGGCCAGATCTGGATCCATCACGCATGGTCGGGTGACATCGCCGCGGCGCAGTACTACATGCCGAAAGGCGTGAACGTCGACGTCATCGGCTACTGGTTCCCGCCCGACGGCCGCGGCCCGGTCGCCAATGACACGATCGCGGTGCTCAAAGGCGCGCCCAACCCGGTGCTGGCCCACCTGTTCCTGCAACTACATGCTCGACTTCAACAACGTGATGACGAACATCAGCTTCAACGGCTACATGCAGCCGCATCAACGGCGTCACCCCGCAGCGCCTGGTCAAGGAGCAGATCCTGCCGCCCAGCCTGATGTCCACCGCGGTGCTGCCCTCCTACTTCAGGCGCGGGCTCATGAGCTGCAGATCCCGGTGGCGACGAACGCGCTGTGGCAGCAGGCATGGCTCCAGGCCAAGAGCTCGTAGGCCGCGGGCGGCGAAACCGGCCGAAGGAACCGCACCGGCTTGTTCTGGGCGGCGCTCGCCGCCCCGGGCATCATCTGGCTCGCGCTGCTGTTCGTCGTGCCCTTCTACGCGATACTCGCCATCGCGGGCGGGCAGGTGGACCGCTGTTCGGGTCCCGGTCGCGGCGTGGAACCCGCTGCACTGGAGCTCGGCCAACTACTCCGCGGCATGGCACGACGTGACCGGCGCGTCGTCCTTCGTCGGCCCGATCATCGGTCAGGACGCTCGTCTACGTCGGCGCTGGCCTCGCTGATCTCGCTGCTGATCGCCTATCCGGCCGCGTACTTCGTGGCCAGGTTCGCCGGTCACCGCAAGGGCCTGTTCCTGATCCTGCTCATCGCGCCGTTCTGGATCAGCTACATGATGCGCATGCTCGCCTGGATCGACCTGCTGCAGACCAACGGATACGTGAACAAGGCCCTGAGCCTGCTGCACCTGATCGGCCAGCCGGTCAACTGGCTGGGCGGACTGGGCTTCACCGTCGTGCTCGGCCTGGTCTACGGCTACATCCCCTACCTGATCCTGGTGCTCTACGCGGGCCTGGACCGGATCGACCCGCGCATGATCGAAGCTTGACCGCGATCTCGGCCTGGGCCGGGTCCGCACGTTCGTCCGCGTCACCCTTCCGCTGTCCAGGCAGCCGATCCTGACCGGGATGCTGATCACGGTGCTGCCCATGCTCGGCGACTACTTCACCAACCAGCTGCTGTCGGGCACCTCGGGGACCACGATGTTCGGCAACGTGATCAATGATCAGCTGAGCTCGTCAGGGCGCTCCAGGGGGAGGGCGCGGTCTTCTCCATGCTGTTCCTGCTCGTGCTGATTGCCCCGATGATCTATTACGTCGTGGCGACTAATCGCTCGTCGCAGGGGGCGATCATGACGACGGCACGCCGACAGCACTCCGGCCGCGGCCAGTCGGGCGGCGCCACCGCGGCCCGGCGGGAACGGGCAGGCTGCGGCCCGCGCCGCAACCCGTGGCGCCATCCGTGGTTCCTCGAGGGATTCACCTGGCTGTACCTGGTCTGGTCGCTGGTGCCCGATCGCGATCGCGGTGCTGTTCTCGTTCAACAACGGACAAGTCGCAGAGCGTCTGGCAGGGCTTCTCCTGGCGCTGGTACTTCGCCGACCCGGTGAACTCCGGTCCTGCACGATCCGAACCTGCACGCCGCGGTCATCCAGACCATCCGGCTGTCGGTCTACGTCACCCTGATTACCGTGCCGCTCGGCGTGGCGTTCGCGCTCGGCATCAACCGGTGGCGCGGCAACACCGCCTCGAGCGTCCAACTTCGTGATGATCCTTTCCTTCGTCATTCCCGAGCTGATCTTCGGCGTCGCGATGTTCTTCGTGTTCACCGTGCTGTTCACGCCATAGGCCTGGGTACGCTGGCCGAAGTCCTGGCCCTCGGTCACCTGGAACGTCAGCTGGCCTGCCATCATCGTGCAGGCCCGACTGGTCGACCATCGGGCAGGCAGTACGAGGAGGCGGCGGCCGACCTCGGCGCCGCGCCGTGGCAAGTGATGCGCCGGGTGCTGCTGGCCGCTGCTACAGGCCGGCCATCTTCGCCAGCGCGGTCCTGGTCTTCTCCGGCGTCATCGACGACTTCGTGCTCGTCGACCTGCTGAGTTCCAATTCCGGCAACACGCCGATGTCGGTATCATCTACTCGCACGCAGCGCGGCGGCAACGGCGGCCCTGCGCTGAACGCGCTCGGCACGATCATGCTGGTCATGACGTTCATCATCGCGATCATCGGCTGTGTCGGTTACCGGCGTTCATGACCCGCGGCGAGGCGGCGGCCGTACTGAGGCCCTCACCACGATCGCTGCGGCGGCGAAGGCTGACCACGCTTACCGTCTCATTTTTATCCCGAACGGACCTGGCGCGTGCCCCAGCATGACCTGAGGAGTCCACCGGAGGGAGCGCCGTGCTCGAGGACCTGGAGTTCGACGACGCGGCTCGCCCGCGATCGGCCTGGTGCCGCCCGGCATCTCGTGGGAACAGGTACACGACCACATCAAGATCGCGCACCACCACGCTGGTCCCCCTGGACGCCGACGGGGACTACACCGGCGTCTACTGGACCGGCCGGGAGATGGCCCTGGTCAGCGACCTCGGCCCGACCGGGACAGAAGCGATCGAGGAGTTCCGCGTTTAGCCTGCAGAGAGCACGACGAGACCTAGCGTCCGCCGTGTCTGGGCGGGCGCCGCCGGATCAGGCAGAACGCGCCGAGGATCAGCGCGGGCCCGGGCACGAAGCACAGGACGGTGAAAACCGCGGCGATGTCCCGGGCCTCGGCGATGGCGCCGAGGACGGGAGCGAACAGGCCGCCGATGCTGACCGCGAGCCCGAGCGTGACCCCTGGTGGCGGTGCCGGGCCGGGACGGAGGTAGTCCTGGCCGAGCTTGATCATGACCGAGAACGGGGATGTTGACGGTCGCCAGGCCCGCCGCTGGCGGCGACCAGCGCGATGCCCGCGTTCGGGCAGAGCCTCAGCGCGACCAGCGCGGGCACCATGGCGACGGTCCCGAGTTGCAGGGCGCGGACCAGCCCGATCCGGTCGGCTATCCGCCCGCCGAGCAGAGTCCCGGCCACCCCGCCGACGAGGAACGCAGGCCAGCGCGCGCTGACGGCCGCGGCTGGCGCCCACAGGTGGTGGATCCAGTACAACCTGATGAACGTGTTCACCCCGAAGAACACCACGGACCTGACGATCTCCACGCCGGTCATCACCAGGAACGGCGCCCAGCGATCAGGCCCGATTGGCTATGGACCTGGAGCGCCGCTCTGGTCAGGCGCGCTGGTGGTGGCGGAGCAGGACCAGCCCGATCAGCACGGCTAGCCGGGGATGAACAGGGCGGTGGCGAGGCCGAGGGAGACGAGCGCGGGCGTGGCGAGCACCGGGGCCAGGAAGAATCCCGCGCTGCCGCCCGCGGCGAAGATGCTCATCGCCGACGCGCTGCCGCCCGCGCGGCCCGTGCGGACGTGCCCGCGGCCGGGTGGAACATCGCCACGCCCAGGCCGGAGGCAAGCAACAGCAGCCAGACCATCGGGTAGGCCGGGGCCAGGCCGACAATCCCGCGCCGACGCCCGCCAGGCTGACGCCCGTGCGGCCGCCATCCAGCCCAGCCGCCACTTTGTCCACGAGCAGGCCGATTAACCAGCTGCGGCAGGAACTGCCCGAGCGTCGCAGGGCCAGGCCCGAGGCCGCCACGTAGCTGTAGTGGCGGTCGAGCACGAAGTACGGGACGCTAGCCGGAACCAGGCCCTGGTACATGTCATCGATGCGCGGGCCGCGGCCCACAGCCGCATCCGGCTCCACGGGCCTGGATCAACTCGGCATCCCTCCACAATGCGCTGACCTGCGGCTGGCGGGCTACCTAAAAGCCGTACAATTATGTCGATGAACCGCCTGCCTCTCCGGCTGCCCCTGGGCGGGCCGACGCTGGAGCACCTGCGCCACCGTGAACGCATCGACTGGCATGACCACGCCGAGCAGCAGCTCGTGTACCCCAGCAGCGGCCTGCTGATCGTCTCCACTCAGGCGGATCCTGGGTCGTTCCTCCGCAGCGCGCCGTGTGGCTGCCTGCCGCGGTGGCGCACGCGCACCAGGCCTACGGTGCCACGCAGTTGCGCACCGTCGCCTTCGGCGCGCATGTCAACCGCTCGGCCTGACCCAGCCCACCGTGCTGAGCGTTCCCGCCTGCTCCGCGAGCTGATCATCGCGGCTCACCGACGATCCGGCTCGTCCCGGCTCGACGAGCAGCATGACCTGAAGCGGGTCGCGCTGCACGAGCTCAGGCCGGCCACCGGCGCTGCAGTTCCACCTGCCGCAGCCGCGACGAGCGCCTCCGCGACGTGACCGCCATCCTGGCCGAAGACCCCGGCAGTGACCGCACCTGGCCGAGCTGGGCCGCGCCGTGGGCGCGGGGAGCGACCTGAGTCAAGCTTCTTCCGCGCCGAGACCGGGATGACCTTCCCGCAGTGGCGCGCCCAGCTCAGGCTCCCACCACTCCCGACCCTGCTCGCCAGCGGCGGGCCCGGTCACCGCCGCCGCGATCACCTGCGGCTACAGCACCCCGAGCGCCTTCACCGCCGCCTTCCATGCCACCTTCGGGACCACCCCTGGCACCTCACCGCAAAGACCTGGCCCGTATGCCCGAGGCAGCGTGAGGATCTTGTGGGGTTTGTTCGACCAACGTCCGGGATCGTTTCTGGCGGCGGATGTGAGCGGCCTGAGACGACAGAGGAGTGGCGCTGGGCGCCGACCGGCCCGACTGGCGGATCTAGCTCGCTGCGCTGGCGGCTGGGGCGCATCCGCACGGGCTGCTCAGCGAGGACCGCAACGGCGCCTGGCTCGGCCGCCCAGGCGAGCTGACGAACTGGCTCGGCCAGAAGGCAGTCGGCGCGGCCGCCTCCTGGCCGGTGCGCAGGCGGCCTTCACCTGGTGAGCGAAAACTGGCTGGCGTCGCTGGATGACGAGGCGCTGAACGCGCCGCTGGGGAGGCGGTAGGCGCTACAGCTTAACACCACCGGGCGCTCGTTCGCTGCACATCGCCGACGAGCTCATCCATCCAATCGCCGAGGCCGCCACTGCTCCGCGACCTGTTCCGCCAGGGCGCCAGCGTGCGCGCTGCGTGGACGACGGGCCTTGGCTCGGTTGCCGCACACGCGCATGTCGCACCAGCGGCGGCTGGCGTTCTTGCTGAGGTCGAGGAACAGCCAGCCGACGTCCTGGCCAGGGCATTCCCTGATCCGCTCGAGCGGTCCCTGCGCCAGCAGGTTCGCAGCCGACCAGGCGACCGGCCAGAAGCACGCGGTCAAAGTCGGAGCTGGCCTGATCCCATTCCCAGCCGAAACCCGCCGGGGACCAGGCGACCCGGAAGTGGGCCAGCGCGCCGGTGACCTCGGCCTGCAGCACGCCGAGGTCCTCACCCGCGAGGTCGAGGTCGCGACCCTGCCTGGCTGAATAGCGGATAGAGGGGGCCTCGCGCAATTCGATCACGCGCGGCCCAGCACCCGGTCTGCCTCGGCAGGCTGCGCGGCCGCGGCCCGGCGTAGCTCGCTCGGCCTGGTCCGCGTCAGATAGCCCCGGCGTGGCTGCCCCAGGCGACGCTGATAGCTGTCCAGGTTACGTTCCTCGCGCCGGGCAGACCTAACCACTTAAATGCCATTTCGACAGTTAGGAGCTGGTCGTGGCCCCCGCCACGGACTCGCGAAACGCCCGGGCGGGATTTGCCGGAACCGCAGCCTCGGCTCCCGGGCGCTAGCGCGGCGGGGTTGGCGGCCGGGGTTGGCGCCGGAAGAGCTGGTCGCCGGGGCCGTCTTCCTCGGCGTCGTGGTCTCCCTGGGCGGGCACATGGCTGTGGAACCTGGCTTCGAGCTTGGCCGTTGTCGCCCGCCGTGGCTGGGCTTCTGGTCAACCTCGAGACCGTGAGTGGTTTCGGCTACGTCTACGCGGCCCGGCAGCGTGCGCTACGGGAGCCGGGCAACTGGCCGCGCTGGCCCTGGTCCTGGCCGCAGCGTCGCCCCGACCCTCAGGGCCGCCCGCTCCGGTCCCCGCGCCCCCTGAACATATAGCCGCTCACTCAGCGTTATCCCTATCAGGGCATCTTTGCTACCTTCAGGCCTATGCTCCACGGCCGGTCCGCCGAGACGGCGCGCATCGACGAACTGCTGGCGGCGGCCCGGGACGCGGCCGCAGCGGCACCCTGGTGATCAGGGGCGAGGCCGGGGGTCGGCAAGACCGCGCTGCTCGACTACGCGGCGGCGGCCGCCGGGATGCGGGTGCTGCGCGGGACCGGCATCGAGTCCGAGACCGAGCTGCCGTTCGCCGCCTTGCAGCTATTGCTGCGGCCTGCGCTCGGCCTACCGACCTGCTACCACGCCAGGCAGGCGCGGGCCTGCGCGGCGCGTTCGGCCTGGCCGCGACGCCGGGCGCGGACCGGTTCCTGATCGGCCTGGCTGCCCTGTCGCTGCTGTCCGAGCTGGCCGGGGCCTGAGCCTCTGCTCTGCGTGGTCGACGACGCCCACTGGCTGGCTCTCCGCCGACGCGCTGCTGTTCGCGGCGCGACGGCTGAACTGAGGGCGTCGTCCTGCTCGCGTCCGCCCGCGAGGATGGGTTCGCAGCCCCCGGCGTCGAACCATCGCTCGGCAGGCTCAGCCGCGAGGCATCCCCGCTGCTGGCCGAGCGAGCCCCGGCTGCCGCCGGGGCTGGCCGACAGGGTGCTGGCCGAGGCGGACGGGAACCCGCTGGCCCTGATCGAGCTGCCCCGCGGCGCTCGCCGAGGATTCAGCGGTCCCCGGTCGCGCTGGCGGCATCCCCGGAGCACCCTGCGCAGCCGCCGCCCCGCCATTGGCAGCAGTCCCACTACCGCCAGGTGGCCGCGCTGCCCGCGCCAACCCGGACGTTCTTCTGGTGGCGGCCGCAGGAGACCGGTGACCTGGGCCTGGTACGGCGCGCGGCGCATGCTTCGCGTCGCCGCGACGGCGGTGACGCGGCCGAGCGATCCGGGCTGATCGCCGTGGACGCGTCGGCGGTGGCGTTCCGGCACCCGCTCGTCCGGGCCGCCGTCTACCAGGGCGACGTCCGCCGAACGCGGCGGCGGCGCACGCCGCGCTGGCGCGCTGGACGATCCGCTGGTGAGCGAGCCGGACGCGGACCGGCGTGCCTGGCACCGCGCCAGCCGCCGCGGCAGGTCCGGACGAGCAGGTCGCGGCGGCGCGTTGGGAGGCCGCCGACCGCGCCCGCCAACGCCTCGGGTACGCCGCGGCGGCCGCGCTGAACGCGCGGCTCGGCTCACCCGCGCAGTCGGACCGGGCCAGGCGGCTGATCGTCGCGGCTACGCGGCCCCGACGCCACCACCCGGACGCGGGCGCCGCGCTGGCTACCAGGGCACAGCCTGACCACCGAACCCGGCGCGCTGGCCGAGATCGCCCGGATCCGGGCCTGTGGCCATGGAGCGCGGCGCGATGCACCGCGTGCACAGCTCGTCGTGGTTAACGCCGGGCCGATCGCGCTTACTCCCGATCCCGCGGCCGCCGCGGCCATGCTGAGGCTCGGCGCGGTCGCCGGGTGGTGGGCGGGCGACGCCAAGCTCGTCAGGTTACTCGCCGACCGGATGACCTGGGCTCGGCCGCAGCGAACTGATCCCCGGGCCATGGCGCGGCGCTGCAGGCCATGGCCGACCTGCTGGCCGGTCGGCCTGCCTCGGCGGTGCCGCGGCTGGCCGAGGTCGGTGGCCGCCGCCGCCGCGACGGGCCTGAGGATCGCCGTCAGGGTTCTACACGGCCAACATGGCCCTGCTGATCGGCGACTCTCGACAGGCGCGACCTGATGCTGTCAACAGCCCGGGCCTGCCGCACCGGGGTGATCCGCTTTCCTCGCGCCGCTGTCGCTGGGCCTGTCGTGCGCGAACTTCTGCCTCACCAGGTTCCGGGCGCCACCGAGAGTGCGACCGAAGGCTGCGGCTGGGCCCAGGACACCGGTCAGCCGGTGCGCGAGGCCGGGCCGTACGGCATGCTGGCCCTGCTCGCGGCGATCGCCGGTGACGAGGTGCGCTGCCGCGAACTGGCCGCCAGCGCGTTGCGCCTGCCGCCGAGGAGGTCGCGAACGTCAGCACCATGGCGGAGTGGGCGCTGGCCCTGCTCGATCTCGGCCTGGGCGGTACGGTGCGGCGCTCAACCGGTTCATGACCGCGACCGGACCGCTCCGGCACTATATCCCAGCCGATCCTGTTCGCACCGGACCAGACTGAGGCGGCCGTGCGATTCGGCCCGGCTGGTAACGAGCGCGCCTACCGGGCCGCGGAGCCGCTGGACGCTTCACCGCCTGGGCCGGAGCCACCGGCTCAGCCGTGGGCACGGGCCGTGCTGCACCGCTGCCAGGCTCTGTACCCAGGAGGGTACCCGGAGGCCCACTACCGCGAGGCGCTGTGGCTGTACGCGGTCAGCGGCCGTGCGTTCGGAGAACAGCCGCACCGAGTTGCTCGACGGCGAATGGCTGCGCCGCGACCGGAGGGCACGGATGCCCGCGCTCACCTGCGGACCGCGCTCGCTGCTCTTCGACCGGACCGGGGCCGCGCCCTGGGCCGAACGGACCGGGCCGAGCTGCGCGCGGCAGGGGAGCCCGCGGCCGCCGGGCGTCGGCGCCGGACCGGCTGAGCCTGCTCACACCGCAGGAACTCCAGGTCGTTCGGCTGGCCGCTTCCGGCGCGACCAACCGGGACATCGCCGCCCAGTTGTTCATCAGCCCCTCGAACGGTCAGCCACCACCTGTCACCGTGCGTTCCCGAAGGTCGGCGGTGACCAACCGGACCTCGCTGGCCCGCCTCGACCTCACCGGCCCGGACGATCTGCCGTAGCGGCCGCCCGCCAGTCATCCGTCCGATACACGCCCGCGGCGAGCGCACGCTAGATTCCAGGTCATGACCGACCCGGCTCCCGCGGTAACCGGGAAACCGCCGCGATGGCTGCGGCTGGACGGCCTCGTGCTGCTCGCCTCGGCGCTGGCCCTGTTCGCGGCCACGCACCAGCCGTGGTGGCTGGTCCCCAGCAATACGTAACTGAACGAAGTACTAC
>ERZ1370068.1053-contig-10963_pt1 | contig 31871 bp, 37 predicted proteins | sample MGYA00561227_ERZ1370068 | MGnify/ENA primary metagenome ERZ1370068 (study PRJEB38410, sample SAMEA6850437) | metagenome | study: Metagenomic assessment of the ecological functions of the soil: analysis of the soil microbiota associated with the...
ATTGTACTTCGTTCAGTTACGTATTGCTCCGATGCCGAGGACGCTCGCGCAGATGAGAAGGCGACCGAACGGCACCCGCGCCTCGTGAGGCTCGCGCGCGTCGGCCGCGCCGAGCAGGCCGCGTGAGCGCGGCGCGACCGCTGTGATCCAGCGCCATCGCCCAGAAGGCCACGCGCCACAGACCGAGCCGGCCAGCGCGCCGCCGAGGGCAGGCCCACCAGCGCGGCCGTGCCCCAGGCGGCGGGGCTGGCAAACATGTACGGCCACAGCCCCTCGGGAAAGAGGTCGCGCACCATCGCGTGGGCGGCCGCGATGAGCATCCCGCCGCCGACGCCCTGGATCGCGCGGCCGGCGATGACCATCTTCATGGTCGGCGCCGCGCCGCAGGTTGCGCCCACGACGAACGCCCGTGGCGAAGGAACGCGCGCCGCATCCCCGCGCGGCGAACCACGACGGAGCTCCCGGCGCTGCCGAGGATCGAGCCGACCGCGTAGGCAGTGGAGGCCCACGCGTAAAGCTCGAGGCCCCCGATCTCGACGATGGCCAACGGAAGGACCGTGGCCGTGATGAACGCGGCGAACGCGGGCGCCAGGATACAGGACGACGACGGCGGCCGAGAGGCGGTGCGGCCGCTCGGCAGCGCCGACCAGGAGCCAGGTTGCACGGCGGGCATACGCCCGGGAGCGGTGGGCTGTCAACGCCGGGCTATTGGAACGGGCCCTGACCCAGCAGCCGAGGCTCCGGGCGATCAGGATCTCGCCGATCGAGCCGCATTGCTGCGGCTCGCTGCCGGCCGAACACACTTTCGCTGGTCGCCCCGTCACCGCCGCACAGGCGGTGCCGGTATCCCAGTTGACCGACGCCACGACGATTCCCGGCGGCGCGGTGAGTGGGCGAGGACGATCGCCGGAGGGCCTTCTGCATCACATCGGCCCAGATGGGCAGCGCGATGTCGGCGCCCTTGAGCCCGATCGAGCGCGCGTCGTCGGCCCCGACCCCGACGCCGACCACCAGGTCGGGCGTGTAGCCGATGAACCACTCATGCGCGGAGACGGCGCGTCACGGTCGGTGCTCAGCTCGCGGCGCGGACTCGCGGCGCAGGATCTGCGCCAGGCTCAGCACGGCGAAGAGCGCTGGGTCCGAACATCCTGGGCGGCGGCGCGGGGACGCTCGGGGTCCTGCACGACGCGCCCGAGCGCGCACCGGCCCAGGCGGGTGGCCCTGTCCCCAGGCTCGCGGCCTTACTCGACCAGGTGCGGCGGCGGGTGGACCGCCTGCGCACCAGCACCCTGGGCGCGATCGCGAGTGCCGCGACGATCGAGGCCGACGACGGCTGCGCTGCGCCCGTGCCGGCGCAGGTGACGCTTCACGTTCGTCACCCAGGTGCCGGCGGCGGTCCAGCTCGACCACCAGCGCGTCGAGCCGGCCTCGGGCGCCTGTGTGATCTCTTCACCGAGCTCACGCACGTGTTTCCAGATCCCGTTGGCGGCTTACGGAAAGCTACGCGAGTCGTTCCTTCTTGTATGTCTTCCTTCACGGTTTGCGGGTGACGGCCAGCGGCGAGCTCACGCGCCGGGTCCAGCCGATCAGGCCGAGACCGATGGCGATCGCCATGACCATGCCGGCGAGGGCGAGCGGCCAGCCAGCCGGGCAGCCACGTGCGGCGCGAACACCGCCGAGACGAACAGCAAGTTGACGCCGAGCACGCGGCGACGGCGCGGCGATCAGGAGTTTCAGCACGCCGAGCTCCGCCTGGAGATCGGCCTTGATCTCGGCACGGGCCAGCTCGACCTCCCTTCGTGATCAAAAGGCAGAGCCGGCCTTGATGAGGCGGCTCACCAGCTCGCGAGTCGAGAGCGATTGCGCCTCGTGATCCGGCACACCCAGGGTGGGTCGTGGGAGATGATGTCATGGAGCTCTCCTTTGGAAGCGTCGCTCCAGGATCTGCTGGTGTCCGGCAAGGGCTCGGCCGAGCTGGAGCACTTGCCGGTAGATCACCTGCCACTCCTCGAACGGAAGGGGATGCCGCGCTCGACAGTGATCTCTTCGAGACGGGACAGGAGCGCGGGCGCGTCTTTCTCCGGGCGAGTCCGGATCGACGCGGTAGGCGCCCAGACTCGCTGAATCTGGCGCTCGATCTCCTGCGCCTTCGGCGAGATGGTCTGGAACATGTCAGCGTGGCCGGTGACCGTCATCGACGAGGCTGTGGGCCCTTGCGGTTTCGGGTGGTGCGCCCGCAGCAGGAAGGCTTGCCGTTCCGGATAGAACGTCAGATCGCGGCCCCGGAGTAGGCGACGTCCTCGGCCGTAGCCGGCGAACGCGCCCTGGCCGACCCATCGAAGGATCCGGCTCGGCAGCGCCGATACCAGGGCGGCTCGGCCTCGTTATCTCAAGCCGTGACGGCCAGGGGGTCTCCCGCCACGAGATCGGCCGCGATGCGATAGGAGCTGGCCGTGGTCACCAGCGGGACGTAGGTGTCCTGGCGCCCGCGCAGTATCGAGACGATCCGGAGCAGGGGAATCGTCGCGAACAGGACGACGAACGCGGCGGCGAGGCCCGTGGTGATCGGGAAGCCCCGGACGATGCTCCGAGCGTACCCTTGCTGCGGCGGGGCTGCAGCGCCGGCGTCCGCGCCCACCGCCATCGGCACCAGCAGGGCGAGGAGCAATCAGATCTTCCGGACCGCACCCGGCGCAATCGAGCCTGACATCCGGCACGAAGGTGAGCACGAAGACGGCGGCCTTCGGCCAGACCACCCCGAAGAGAAGCAGCGGCCACGCCGCGCTGGCGGCCATCAGCCCGAGGAGCATGAGCTTTTTCAGCTTGTCCCCGACGCGGCCGAAGAGGGCGACGACGGCCCAGTCGAGCGCCGAGAGGATCCGGCCCACCGTGCGGCCGATGAGGGCGGTGTCAGCGTTGAGGAGCGCCATGGTCAGCCGCGATCCTCGATCGCCGGCTCAGGTCGACCCAGGCGGCCTCGGATGTGTTCTCGGTTGCGCCGCATGGCCTCGCTCAGCGGCAACGCGAGCCTCAGCACCGCGCTCTTCGCATCGGCCAGCGAGGTCACGACCTCGTCCACCCCGCCAGGTCGAGATCGGCGCGGACTTCCGGGATGGCCTCCGAAGGCCCCAGCAACCGACGACGATCCGGCGTCTCCGGACAGGCCGCGCAGACGCTCGCCAGGTGGCGCGCGGCATTACCCTCAGCGAGCCGAGGCAAACGAGGCTCGGCCGTGCCGCCTTGATCCGCGCCAGCATCTCGGACACGAGGCCACCGGCGGGCGACACGAATCGCGAGGCCGGTCGACTCGAGCAGGCGCCCCAGCACCTCGAGCACGACGCGGTCGGCCTCGTCTCGCGCCGGGCAGCCGGCGACGACGATAGCCGACTCCACGCGCGCCGGCGCGGACGCCGCCGGCGCGGATTCGCCGCGCCCTGGCCGCGACGCCGGTCAGGCACCTCGCGCGTGGTCTCGACGACGCGGGCGTATTCGGCCGGCGTGAGCTGTATCCGGTCTCGCGGTCGTGACGCGCGGACAAGGGCCGGAACCGGGACGGCGTCATAGGCAGTGTCCCAGGAGCCGGCCTTCGCCGCCGCAAGCACCATCGCCGCCGCGTCCACTGCGTGTCGCCGGCGAGGACGCGCCGATAGTAGATGACGTGCTGGGGCAGCCCCGGCTCGTCAGCCACCAGGATCTCGAATGAACTCGAGGCCGTCCACGGTGCGCGAAGACCACCAGGCACACGGTCAGCGGGATCGCGAGGGCGAGCCCGATCGGTCCCAGAGCCATGCCCAGAAGGCGGCGGCGATCAACGAGGCGATCGACGAGACGCCCGCGCTGCGCGCGAACAACGGCTCCAGCACGAAGGCGGCGACATCTCGATGACGATGAACAGCCCGGCACGATGAGCAGCGGCGTCTGCCAGCGTCGAAGACGGCCAGGCTCCACGAAGATGGGCAGGAGCGCCGCCATCCAGGCCCCGACGTACGGAATGAAGCGCAAGAGCGCGGCGAAGAAGCCGCAGACGAGGGGGCGAACGGCACGCCGAGGAAGAAGACCCGTGGCGACCGCGACGCCGACGAACGCGTTGAGCCCCGTCTGCGTGAGCAGGTGCCACGGCTGATCCGCTCGCCTGCCTCGTCGAGGACGCGCGTGGTCTGGGCGACGCTCGCTGCCGAAGAGCCGGATCTGCCCGAGCTCTCAGGTCCGCTGCTGGCCGAGCATGAAGAGCAGGAGCACGAGCACGAGGACGGCGCCGCCAAGCGGCTCGATGACCTGGGGATCTGCCACACAGGATGCGGCGCCCGGACACGACGACGGAAAGCGGCTTCCTGGTGCGGCGGACTGGTCTTTCGATCTGCTCGAGCACGTCTTTGGCGGTGTCCTCGACCTTCTTGATAGCGCCGCCCCGGCCCACTTTCTGGACGTCGGCGATCTTCCGGATGATGCTCTCATGATGGCCTGGCAAAGTCGTTCATGACGCGGTGACCTGGGTGAACAGCGCCCATCGAATCCGCCGGCGAGCAGGCAGGCCAAGACGACGACGACGAGGACGGCCGGGACCTGCGGTAGCCCGGTTCGGCGCACCTGTGCCACCGCGGGGCTCAGGAGGAACGCGAAGAGCATGGCCAGCGCGATCGGGATGAGAACGTGCGCGCCCAGTAGGGCACGCGACGGCCAGCACGAAGCCGGCAAGGACGATCGGTCGGGGCCAGGGGCCTCCGGGCTGTGGACTCGTCGTCGATCCGCTATAGACGGGCAATCCGTGTGCCAGCGGGAAGAGGACGGCGCGACGGGAACAGTCGCGAAAATCGGGGTCGCAGACCCCCAAGTCGGGCGCGACAGCGCTGCGGCCGACTGGAGAAGCAATCTTTACCAGGTAACTTTTTCTTAGGGGAGCGCCGGGGGACGGCTGGAGAACTACAGGTAAGACGGCGAACCGGCGGCGCCTCCCCCGGCGCCGCCGGTTCGCCGAGTGGTCCCTTCGCGCCTTCGCGTGTCCCTTCGACTTGTGCTGCTTGAGGACGGTCCGCGCGGCCACTTCCTTGGCGCGCCGGCCGTATCGGCCCGACCGCTTGGCCGACTCCCTTGATGTGCTCGTACTGGCGTTGCTCCTTCGAGCTGACACCCCGGAGGTGCTTGCTCGCGGCATCGCGCATCGTCGCCTCCTCGTCGGCGCGCTCAGCGTCGTCGCGCGGAGGACGGATCGCGTCCTGCCCCGCTTGCAGCGCCGAGCTCACCTGCTCCTTCGTCCGGTCAGCACGTCTTCCGCGGTCTCCTCGACCGTTTTGAGCGTGTCGGGCCGCGCCCTTGCGGAGTCCTTCCGTCTTGCGCTCCGCGAGCTCCTGCAGCTGATCGCGCCAGTACCAGACGGCGAGCCCACCCGCGAGTGTTCCCAGGACGAATCTAACCATAGCCGTTCCTCCTGATCGCAATCGGGACCGCGAGCAGAAATGCCACGCACGCCGGAGGAGTGCGGTCAAGGCGGCGAATACAACGGTGGAGCGTGCGCAAACCCGCAACTCGCGCCGGAGCGCGCTATTCTCTACCCGGTAAGTCCTACCGACTCGCCGGTCTCACATCTGTACGCTCCGCGCGCCCGCTCTCGAGATCGAATCCCGGCAGGATGGCCTTGAAGAAGGCGTTCTGGACCAGGCGAAGCACGACGTCCACGACGCTGACGCCGGGGTTGTCGATTCGACCCGACACGTCGCTCTTCGTCGCGACCTCCTCGCGGGAGCGGTTCTCGAGGCCTTGGCGACGCCTCCGGACGAGGCGCTCGTAGACCTTCCGCAGGTGAACGGGCTTGCCCTTCTCCTGGTCCGACCCGTAGATCTTCATGTCCTTGAACACCGGCTTCACATACCCCGTGATCAGCCGTTCCTGGCGGAGAGCTCCGGAGTAGAAGAAGAAAACGGCCATCCGGCTGCGTCGAACCGACCGTAGGCGCTGGAGGAGATCGTTCATGGTCGGAAGCATCGACCTCTTCGATGCGCACCGGCGATGTCGAAGGCGGGCCCGACTCTTCTCCGCCCCGAAGGTGGCCTCGCCCCCGCGATGCAGTGACGCCGCTGCCCATGAACTTGCCCAGTGAGCTTGGCCACACGCGGCGCCTGCCACCTCGTGGTTGCAGAGATTCATCAGCATGCCGTCGGTGTCCGTCAGGAACACCGCGGTACGGCGGTCTTGCCGCCTTGTTCACGTAGCCGACAGTGCTTTTGACGAGACGGAGTCTCGACGATCCGGACCAGCACGCCAGGCTTATTGCTGACATCCTTGGCGACGGCCGCGGCCTGCCCTGCCCGCTGCCGCTCGGCGCACGTCGGTCCGCGCGCGGTGTGCACGTAATCCACGTGGATGCCTTCGATCGTCGCTTGATTCAGCTCGACCGTCTTCACCGCCTGCCCGTACTCGACAGCGCCGCTGGCCGACAAGACGCCCTTGTCCACCAACAGGTTGTAGCGGTTCGTGATGGGCTTGAAGTAGTCGAGCTCGATGTTCGCGAGGTCGACGTTGCCGCGAAACGTCGGATGGGGCTCTGCCATGAAGTCCGCGCGGCCGTCGATGGCCGACCCGGCCAGATTCGAAGACCGCGGGCCGACACACGGATCCCCTCGGATGGATAGATCTGGTCCTTCAACCGCACGTTGCGGATGTTGCGTGCGCGACGAGGTTGAGGTTGCGAAGACGGCAGTGGCTTGAACGGCCCCTGGTCGACATAGGTTACGTCGCCGCCGCGCACCTCGAAGTGGTTGATCTTCAGAGGGTAGACCGCCTCCAGCGTCCTCCCGCCATCCCCGCTCCTCGACCGGGGCCGGGTCGGTCGATCTCCCGTCGCGCTTGAGGGAGGTTGACGTGGACCGTGGGTTTCTCGATCGCGATGTCGGCGACGAGGCGCCCGCGCAGAAGCGCTCGCCAGTGGACGCTGGCGCTCAGCGCTCTGACGTGAAGCACCGCCGGATCTGGATGGGCGTCCTGGGTGACGGTCACGTCCCTGCAGAGTCGAGCGAGAAGCCCAGAGCGGTGTGGTAAATCGAGCGCCGTGATGCGCGCGGTGTAGCCGCCTGAGGGCCCGGTTCACCTTGCGCCTCGGTGTATGCCGCAGCGGCTCGTCGAGCATGAACGCGACCACGTAGCCGGCGATGACGACGAGGGCGATGGGCACGGTGATGAAGCCAGATGCCGCTGTACTCCGCGCAGCCCCGCGCGTCCGATCGCCGCCGCCCTTCCTCGAATCATTGCTCGACCTCCCGCGACGCTCGTTGGTGCGTGCGTAGAGCGTCGATCGAGCAAAGACATTGTGCGGAGAGAGACGGCGTGGAAAATAAAGCCGTGGCCCGGCAATTTGTTCCCGGTAAGAATTGCGCGCCGCGCGACGTTCGCAGGCATCGCGGAAGGGCGAGCGTCCGAAAGGTGCCGTCGTGGTTAGCGCGAGTTCGGATGCCTCTCGGCGGACGGATCTCGGCACGGGGCTTGCCAGCAAACAAGTGTCGAAGCGGGACAATCGAGCGCCTGGGTCGTCGCGACGCCAGGCGCAAAGCATAAGAGACTGGAGGGGCGATCCCGATCTCCAGCGCGACTCTTGTTGGGCAACAGCAATTCGCACACGACTCGGAGGGCAAGTATGTCAGGTCTCAGGATCGCCGCCATTGCGCTGATCGTCCTGGGTGATCACGTTCGCGTATCAGGGGATCACGTACACGAAGCGAGAGAAGGTCCTCGAGTCGGGCCGATCACGGCCACGAAGGAGAGCAAGGAGACGATTCCTTGCCGCCCATCGTGGGCGGCGTGGCGTCGGGGCGTCGCGCTGCTGCTCGCCGGCGCCAGGCGCCCAGCGCTGAGCAGCTACGACTCACGCGACGCGACGCCGGGGCTCGACTCCCGGGTCGCGGCGCGTGGGGCGCGTCGGTGATCGACGAAGTCGATGAAGCGGGACCGCCGCGAGGAGGGCGCCCACGATCCCGCCGCCAAGCCTGCGGCCACTCGACGTCAATTGGTATAAGTAAGTGAGATCGGAATGACGTCTCTCGCTCCATCCGGAAGCCACCGTTCGTCAGCTCGCTCGCTCGACTGGTCTCGCGTCGCGCGGCTCTGCTGGATCGCTCCTGGCCTTTCTCGTGCTCCAGATCCGCTACTACGCGCCCCATCCACGTCGAGGACATCAACTTCGCGGCAGCTGTTGACCGGGCAGCCGCTCGCCTGCGAATATCGCAGCTCCGCCGGTCGCCATCGCGCCCGCAACAGTAACCCAGCGCCGAGCGCCCGGCGCCAGATCCGCTGCATCGTAGAAGCTCGCCCGCTCCGTCCTTCGCCAGGGCGCGCTCCCCCGTCGCCGCGCTCTAGCTCCACGCTCGCTCCATCGCGGTAACCACTGACGCCAGCGCCGTCGTTCTGACCGACGGCGAAGCTGTGCGCATGTCTTACCCAGGGGAGGTGATGACGAGATGAACGCGGATGAATCACTGCGGTCGTGGCCCTGGCCTCTCTGGCCTGGCTCGCGGCTCCTGCGATGGCGCAGCAGCCGATGAGCGACTGCGAAGTGGGTGGCCAAGATCAACGTCGAGGTTGGTACCCGTGCGGACGAAGCCAGCAACAACGCCCGGGCAAAAGTCGACGAGATCGCGAAGATGTGCAAGGACGGCAAGACCGCCGACGCGGAGAAGATCGCCAGGACGACCATGGCGACGCTCGGCATCAAGCCCTAGGACGGCAGCCGGGCGCGCTCTCCTGGGCAGCGCGTCCGGCGGCGCCTTCTGGTAGACTCGGCGTGCTTTGCGTACGCCACCCAGGAGGATCGTCGATGAAATTCGGTCTGCACTCGGTCAATCTCCACACGTGCAGCTACCCTGACGCCGCCGCGCGCGTCGGACGGGCCGCCGAAGCCGCCGGCTTCGAGTCCCTGTGGGTCGCCGACCACGTCGTGCTGCCCGATCCGCCGGTGCCCGGGCGCCCGATGGCGCCGGATCATGCGGCTGCTCGACCCGATCGTCGTCGCTGACGTTCCTGGCGGCGCACACGACGCGCATCCGCCTCGCCACCGGCGTGATCATCCTGCCCGCAGCGTCAGGCGCTGGTGCTCGGCCAAGCAGCTCGCCTCCTCGACGTGCTCTCGAACGGCCGCGCTCATCTTCGGACTCGGCGTCGGCTGGTGCGAGCCGGAGATGCGCTCGGTCGGCGCGCCGTTCGCCGACCGCGGCCGCGTGGCCGACGACTACCTGGCGGCGATGCGCGCGGTGTGGACCCAGCCGAAGCCATCTGTATCGGGGCCCCTACGTGTCGTTCGACGGGGTGCAGGCGATGCCACGCCCGGTGCAGACGCCGACGCCGCGCCATCGTGGTCGGCGGGCGAACGCCGCCGGCCTTCCGTCGCGCCGTGACGCAGGGCCACGGCTGGTACGGGTTCGGACTCGACGTGAGCGAGACGCAGAAGCTCGTGGACGGCGCTGCGCGAGGCCGGTAGAAGCACTCGCGCCCGGCCGGGCTCGGCCGGCTCGAGATCAGCGTGACGCCGCCCGGCTACGACGTTCCCGGACAAGGCGACGCGCGATGCCTATGCCGCCTGCGGAGTCGACCGGCTCATCCTGCGACCGCGGCCCGACATGGACGCCGACGCGCTCGAGCGCTTCGCCCTCGAAACCAGCGCCGCGCGGTCGGCCTGAAGGCGGCCTGAGATCGTGAAGATCGCGCGCAGGTCGAAGCGCTCCACTGCGACGCGCGGCTGGCGGCCGTGGACGTTCGTGCGCGATCGAGACCGACGGCGGCCTGGTGGGCTGGGGCGAGTGCAGCGACAACCGGAGCCCGCACGGCATCGCGGGCTGCGTCCAGGACCTGGCCGATCTGCTGATCGGTCAGGATCCGCGACCGGTCGAGCGGCTCTACTGGGACATGCTGCGCCGCGTCGCGGCAGAACAGCGGCGGCGTCTCGCACAAGGCCATGGCCGGCATCGAGCTCGCGCTGTGGGACATCAAGGCCAAGGCGCTCGGCGTGCCGGTCTACGAGCTGTTCGGCGGACCGCTGCGCGACCGCATGCGGCTCTACTGGTCGCACTGCGGGACCACGCGGGCGCGCATGGGGAGCTTCCTCGGCACGCCGCCGCTGCGAGACCTACGACGACATCGCCGCGCTCGGACGCGAGGTCGTGGCGCGCGGCTTCACCGGCGCTCAAGACCAACATGGTCATCCCCGGCGAGCCCGCGCACCGTGTACTTCCCGGGATTCGCGAGCGGCATCAACACGACCGACGGCGCCCCGACCGTCGAGATCCTGGACGCGATCGATCGCCTGATCGGCACCTTTCGCCAGGCGGTCGGGCCGAAGGTCGGTCTCTGCCTGGACCTCAACTACAACTTCCGCACCGAGGGCGTGCTCCGGATCGCCAAGCTGCTCGAGAAGTACGACATGCAGTGGGTCGAGTACGACAACTGGGACCCGGACGCGCTCCTGCAGATCAAGCAGTCCACCTCCACCCGCCTGGCCTCGTGCGAGAGCCTGGTGACGCTGCGCCAGTACCGCCCGTTCCTCGAGCGGCACGCGGTCGACGTGGCGATCATCGACGTGCCGTGGAACGGCTTCTCGCAGATCCGTGCAGATCGGACGGCTGGCCGAGGCGTGCGAGATCAACATCGCGCCCCACAACTACTACAGCCACCTGGCCGACCTGCACTCGCTCCACCTCTGCGCGCGGTGCTGCCGAACGTGCGGATCATGGAGATCGACATCGACGACGTGCCGTGGAAGGGAGCGCTCGTCACGCAAGCCGCCGACGATTCGCGACGGGCAGATCTGCGCTGAGCGACGCGCCGGGCTGGGGCGCGGACATCAACAAGCGTGCTGCGCGAGCATCCCTGGCCGCGGCCCGGCGACGCGCGGCGCGCGGCTCTTCTACGGCATGGACCCCGGGCAGATGACCAAACGTCCGGAATAACGGCGGGCACCATTGCGTGCCCGCCCGCTCGCGCGCTCTGCTGGCGGCGCTCCTGGTAATCGCAGTGTCGGAGGCCGCTGGCGGCTGCAGAGCGCTCGTCTCCGGAGATCTCCAGCCGAGATATCGCTTGCTCGGCACCGCCGACGACGGGTAGCTGGGGGCGCTCAACTTCCGGGCTGGCGGACGGGCCATACGCCTCGAGCGCCGACGCCTCCGCCTACCTGCCGCCGCGGGACGAAAGGCAACCCCGCAAGCTGCTCGGGGCCCTCGTCGTTGGAACGGAGCTGGCCGTCACGGCGGGGAAGGGGCTGGTGGGACACGAGGCCAAGCCCTTCCACGTGACGCGCGAGGGCTTCTTCGGCGCCAACACCCTGGACGGCGGCGCCGACAAGGCCGCCCACTTCGCGGACTACTTCGTCATCTCCAAGGAGTTCGCCTACATCTTCGGCAAGCTCGGCTTCAGCGAGAGCTCCGCCCTCTTGCTGGGCTTGGGCACCGCGATGGTCGGCGGAGCGCTGAACGAGGTCGGCGACGGGTTCTCGCAACCCGGCTTCTCGTACGAGGACATCGTGATGGACTGGCTCGGCGCCGGGACGGCGACCTTGCTCCTGGCGACGCGCATGGACGACCTGCTGGGCGTCCGCACGTCGCATCTGGACGGGTATCCGCACGACGTCTTCTCGGCGGATCTGAAGCTCAGCGGACTGGCCCGCCGCCTCAACATCAACATCGGGCCGCTCCGGTATCTCCTCTTCTCGGTGACCTACGGGACCAAGGGCTACCCGGATGGACCCGTGGCGGAGCGGCAGCGCCAGGTCGGCGTGGAGATCGGGCTCAACCTCGAGCAGATCTTGAGCGATCTCGGCGTCACCCGCGACACGTGGTGGGGCTACGCGCTCCACTTCGCGGGCGACAACGCCCGGTGGCCGTTTACCGCGGTCGGCTTTCGCTTCGATCTGAACCACAGCAAGTGGCACGGTCCCAACAGCGGAAACTTCCCTGAGCGACCGCGGCCGCGTCAGTTGCTCCTGCTCGTTTCCGTCTCGCTGCTCGCGGCCGTCCGCGCCAGGCGCTGCGCGCGCAGGAGGTCGTTCCGGGAGCTCTCGCTGACGCCGGCCGCCGACGCGTGTCCGCGGTATCGCTTACTCCGGCACGACGACGAGCGCGCCGACTGCCAGGTGCGCAGAGTTCGAGCTGGCGGCGGCCGATGCACCGTCCAGGGGTGACGTTTCAGCTGTTGGCGGGGCGCCCGCCGAGCCGGCGGCGCCGCCGGCCGAGAAGAAGCCGCGGTGGGTCCTGGCCGGGCTCTCGCCTTCGGCGAGGTGGCGGTCACCGCGGCCAAGGCGACCATCACGTTCGATCACACGTCCTTCAACGTCAAGGACGAGGGGCTCTTCGGCGCCAACACCGAGTTCGGCGGCGCCGACAAGAGACCGCCCACTTCGCGGACTACTACGTCATCACCAAGGAGTTCTCGTTCATCTTCGGCAAGCTCGGCTTCTCCGATACCGCGGCTCAGCTTGATGGCCGCCGGCACGGCGTTCACCGGCGGGTTGGTGAACGAGATCGCGGACGGATTCACGAAGTACGGCTTCTCGTGGGGTGATCTCCTGATGGACGGGCTCGGCACCGGGACGGCCGCTGCTGATCCTGACGGCGCGCCTGGACGACCTCGTGGGATTCCGCACCTCCCATTTCGGCAGCTACAAGCACGACGTCTATTCGATGGATCTGAAGCTGGCGGGGCTGGCCCCGCCGCCTCAACATCAATATCGGGCCGCTCCGGTATCTCTACCTGTCGGGGACCTACGGGGTGAAGGGGCTATCCCACGAACGACGTGGAGGAACGGCAGCGGCAGATCGGGATCGAGATCGGGCTGAGCCTCGAGGAGATCTTGAACTCCGTCGGCGCCCGGCGGGACACGTGGTGGGGCGCCACGCTCCACATCCTGGGCGACAACGTCCGGTTTCCGTTCACGGCGCTCGGCTTTCGCTACGATCTGAACCACGGCAAGTGGCACGGGCCCAACAGCGGCAACTGGCCGTGAGCCGTCACGGATCGCGCCGCCAGAAGACGAAGCCGTTTCGCCGGTCGATCTCGCGGAACGTTCCGACGGCCTCGAAGTCCTTGACCGCGGTGATCCTGGTGACCAGGTAGACGGGCCGATCGATCGGGCCCCGGACCAGCACGTTGTCCTCCGGCTCCGCCTCGGTGGTGCGCGCGTAGAACCAGTGCGCGAAGCTCCGGTAGCTCCGGGTGAGCAGATAGCAGCGCTCGCCCCGCCGTGCCTGAAAGAACTCCACCGCCGCGCGCTGCGTGTGCGCCTCGACGTTGCCGGCGAAGCAGACGAGCGCCAGCGGCACGGAACCGCCGGTTCCCGCGAAGAGGACGATCGCGCTCTTCGCGAAGGCGCGCCGCGCGTGGAGCAGGTGCGCGGCGCCCGGGACGGCGAGGAGCCACACGCCGGCGAGGGCTTCGACGCCCGTCCAGGCGACCGGCGCCATCAAGCTCGCGTGGGCGAAGGGAGCGGCCGCGCAAGAGCGGCGCGATCGCCTCCGCGCGCATCATGACGAACGGGGCCGCCATCACGGCGGCGGCCAGGAGCGAGCCGCCGACGCCGACCGCCCAGCGCGGTCCAGCCGAACGGCTCTCGGCCGACGACGATGCGCTCGAGCTGGAGCGCGGCCAGATAGGTCAGCGGGAAGTAGCCCAGGCTCGAGTAGTGGACGACCTTGGTCTGCACCAGGGAAAAGGCGACCAGCACGACCCAGAAGAGCATCAGCATCCAGCGGCGGAAGTCGCGCTGCCGCTCGTCGCCGGCCGCTGGCGTCAGCATCTCCTGGACGGCGAAGAAGGACGCGGGGAAGCAGCCGAGCAGCAAGACCACGATGTGGTAGCCGACGAACCCGGTGTGGACGGTCCTTCTCGCCGGCGAAGAGCTTCACGTGCCGCCGCACCAGCTCGAGCATGAAGTCGGGTCCGTTGCGGACGAGATCGACGACCACCCAGGGCAGGATCGTGGCCGCCGCGGCGGCGGCGACGATCAGCAGGTGGCGCGGGGCGATCGGGAAGCGGAACCGTCGCGAAGCCCAGTACACGGCCGCACAGACGCCGGGGATCAGGACGCCGACCGGGCCCTTCGTCAGCGTGGCGAGACCGAGGAAGAGCCCGCCGAGCGCGGCGTCGCGACGACGAGGCTCGTGCGCGCAGCGGATGAGCGAACAGAGCCCGAGGAAGATGAACAGGTTGAACCACGGATCGATGATGCCGCTGCGGAAATAGGCGTGGGGCAGGAGGATCCCGCGTAGGCCAGAACCCACAGGAGGCCGAAGGTCCGGCCCCGGATTCGCGCGCCGATCCGGTACAGCACGACCAGCGTGAGCGCGCCGCAGAGCGCGTTCGGCAATCGCGCGGCGAACTCGCCGGACGCCGAAGACCGCACATGCTGGCGGCCTGAAGCCACATGAAGAGCGGCGGCTTCTCGTAGAAGGGGCGAAAGCCGACGCTCGGCTGCGACCGATTGACCGGTGACCAGCATCTCGCGCGCGATCTCGGCGAAGTTGATCTCGTCCCGATCGAACAGGTGCACGGAGCCGAGGCCCGGCACGAACAGGAGGGCGGCGGCGATTGCGATCCAGATGTCAGCGGACCGGGCCACGAGCGCGGCGCTGCGCCGGAGTGGAAGGGGCCGGCCGACACGCGGCAATGGTAACATCCCGCCGGCCGTGCCCCATCGAGCGCTCGCCTCTATCCTGGCGCTGGTTCTCGTCGGCTGCCGCCGGGTGTCCTCTATCCGGGCGCGGAGGTCCCGTACGTCCAGACGCCGTACGAGGTGGTGGACGAGATGCTACGCCTGGCGTCGTCGGACCGGGCGACGTCGTCTACGATCTGGGCTCGGGCGACGGCCGCGTGGTGATCGCGGCGGCGCGCGACTTCGCGCGCGCGGGCGTCGGCGTCGAGATCGATCCGAAGCTGGTGGCCGAGAGCACGGAGTCGGCTCCGCCGGGCGGGCGTCGCCGATCGCGTGACGTTCCGGGTGGGGGACCTGTTCCAGACCGATCTCACCGAGGCCACCGTGGTGACCCTGTACCTGTCGCCCGAGCTGAACCTTCGCCTCCGGCCGAGAGCTTCCTCGCGAGCTGAGGCCCGGCGCGCGGATCGTCTCGCACGACTTCGACATGGGCGACTGGGCACCGGTCCGGACGTTCCGCGTCCACGTCCGGGAGCGCGGCTCAGCTGCTCCGCCTCTGGATCGTTCCGCGTCAGTCGTAGACCCGCTCGATCCGGGTCCCCACGCGACAGACGATCTCCCAGGGGATCGATCCGATCGTCCCGGCCATCTCGCGCGCGTCGATCGTGTCGCTGCCCTGGCGGCCGATGAAGACGACCTCGTCGCCGGGCGATACGTCCATGCCCGGTCACGTCCACCATGAGCATGTCCATGCACACCGATCCGACGATCGGCGCGCGGCGGCCGCGAATCAGGACCACGCCGCGTCCGGCCAGCCGGAGGTCGAGACCGTCGGCGTAGCCCGCCGGCACGATAGGCGATGGTGGTCGGCCGCGCCGCGGCAAGCGCGCGCCGTAGCCGGTGATCTCGCCGGCGCGCAGGCCTCTTCACCGCGGTGACGCGGCTGGCGAGCGTCATCACCGGCGTGAGCGGCGATCGTCGACGTGAGCGGCGGCGGCACGATGCCGTAGAGCAGGAGCCCGGGCCGGACGCGATCGAACCAGACCGCGGGGTCGCGCACGACGCGCGGCGCTGTTGGCGGCGTGCGCGGTACCGCGGGCGCGCGCCCAGCGCGGCCAGATCGGCGAGCACCCGCTCGAAGCGCCGGCGCTGCTCGTCGAACAGCGTCGGACGCCGGGATCGTCGGCGGTCGCGAAGTGCGTGAAGACCGCGTCGAGCTCGAGATGCTCGCTGGCGCGAGCACGCTCGGGCAGCGTGCGGCGCAGGTTGTCGAAGCGGAACCCGAGGCGGTTCATCCCGGTGTCGATCTTCAGGTGATAGCGGAGCCGCTGCCGTGCGGCGCGGCCGCGGCCGCACGCGGCTCTGGCCGCGCCCGGCGACGAGATCGTCGGCGTGAGACGGCAGTCGAAGACGCCGTCGAGATCGCTGACGCTCAGCGCGCTGAACACCAGGATCTCGGCGCGGACGCCGGCGGCTCCGCAGCGCGGCGCCCTCCTCGATGTCGGCGCACGCGAGCAGGTCCGCCCCGCATCCTCCGAGCGCCCGGGCCACCTGCGCCGCGCCGTGGACCGTAGGCGTTCGCCTTCGACGACGGCGATGACACCCGGCGCTCCCGCCGGCGCGCCTCCTGCATCAGATGCTCGACGATCGCCCGAGAATTCGCCTGAGCGCCCCAGGTCGACCTCGCGCACCGTCGGCCGCACTCTCTCACCCACGCGACCCCCGGAGTTACGGAGATTCTGACGTTGGAGACCCTGCGAGCCGGCAAAAGCGACATCTTGTCGACGAGGGGTGACGGCGGGTCGGCGGCAGGTGTGGCAGGGGTCGAAGGGACCCGTTCCCAAAACGCGGCGACGGAAGACTAGCGCCCGGATGGAGCCCAGCCGCGACGGGGCAGCGAACGCGTGCCGCGTGGTCGTCTCGACCCCTGCCACACCTCTCCTGACCGCGCCGCCGCCCAGCGCGGCGCGGGAATCAAATAGCGCCCTCGGACGCAGAGCTTGGCAATGGCGGAGTCGCTGTAGCCCAGCTCGCGCAAGACCTCCTGCCGGTGCTGGCCGAGGAGCGGCGCGGTCGAGATCGTGGTCGGCGAGGCCGGGAGCTTGATCGGATTGCCGGCGGTGATGTACGGCCCGCGTACGGGATGCTGGACCTCGACGATCATCTCGCGCGCGAGCAGGTGCGGGTCGGTCATGACCTCGCCGGTGTCCAGGCACGCGCCGCACGGCACGCCGGCGCCGGCCAGGATCTTCATGACCTCGTGCTTCGTGCGCTTGAGCGTCCACGCCTCGATCATGGCGTTGACCTCGTCCCGGTTCTCCCAGCGCGCCGCGGCGGTCGTCGTAGCTTCGGGTTGCCGACGAGGTCCTCGCGCTCCATGGCCTTGAGCAGCGGCGCGCCACATCTGCTGCTGCGCGAAGATGAAGGCGTAGTCGTTGGGGCCGCCGGGATGGCAGCGGTACGTCGATCCCGGGATGCTGGTGCCGAGCTGGTTGCCGGTGCGCTCGCCCGGCTTGCCCCGGCGCTGGTGGATCGCGCAGGCTGACCCGGATGAGGTTGACCACCGCGTCCTGCATCGGCGACCTCGACCTGCTGGCCCTCGCCGGTCGCGTGGCGCTGCATGAGCGCGGCGAGGATGCCGATCACGCAGTGCATGCCGGTGCCGGAGTCGCCGATGGACGGCCAGACGTAGGTCGGCGGGCCGTCGGGGAAGCCGGTGACGCTCATGGCCCCGCCCATCGCCTGCGCGATCGGCTCGTAGCTCTTGTAGTCGCGGTAGGGTCCGTACGAGCCGAAGCCCTTGATGCTCGCGTACACGAGGCGCGGGTTGAGCGCCTGGACCTCGCGATAGCCGAAGCCCAGGCGCTCGAGCACACCGGGGCCGAAGTTCTCCAGGAGCACGTCCGCGGTCTTGAGCAGCGCGCGGAACACGTCCTTGGCGCCGTCGTTCTTGAGATTGAGCGTGAGGCTGCGCTTGTTGCCGTTGAAGGACAGATAGAACAGGCTGTCCGCGTCCGGCCGGTCCCGGTGTGTCTCGCGAGCCGGATCGCCCTTGAGCGGCTCCTCGACCTTGATGACGTCCGCCCCGAGCCAGGCGAGCATCTGGCCGCACGACGGGCCGGCCTGGTTGTTCGTGATATCGACCACGCGGATGCCCGGACAGCGCCTGTTCATGAGCCCCTCAGGCCTCGCGGGCGGCGGCGGCGCAAACGTCTTCGTAGCGATGGCGCTTCGTGATCAGGCGCGAGTGCTGGAAGACGTCGAGGGCGACCTCGAACGCCGGGCGCGTGATCTCGACGTGCGGCGTCCAGCAGCCGAGCTTCTGATAGGCGGCGATGGTCGCGGTGAGCACGGCCCGGTCGATCCCGGGAAGAACGCGGCCTCCGCCTCCGCGACCTTCGCGGCCGGCGTCGCGAGGATCCACGCGCGCGCCTTGCGGTAGGCGCGCATGAAGCGCCGGGCCATGTCGGTGCCGCAGCCACTCGCGCGTGGCGGCGAGGCTCGAGAAGGCGCAGGGGCCGATCGCCTCGCCGCACCGACGCCACGACGTGACCGACTCCGGTCGTGCTCGAGCTGCTGCGGCGCCGGGCCCTGCTGGTGGATGTAGTCGCCCTCGCCCTTCCGGAAGGCCTGGTCCATCTGGCCGCTCGGCACGTCGACGGCGCACGATGGCGCGCGTAGTCGAGCCCGCGCTCGGTGGCACGCGTACTTGAACATCGCGAGCGGCTGGCCCGCCGTGATCGACGAGGACGCTTCGCCGCTTGAAGCTTGTCCCACGTGAACGCCGGATCGCGGCCGGCGCGCGGTGAGGAAGAAGCCGTCCATCTCGTTGATCTGCGCGAAGTGCACGCCGGCGGCGCCTGGCCCTTCTCGAGCGGTCCGAAGCCCTGCGACGGCGCCGACTGGCAGACGTGCACGGTTCCGGTCACGAGGCCCTCGATCGCCGACTTGCCGGCGCGGCGCGACGGAGTGCTGCGGGCGCGCAACTCCTCTGCCTGGAGAAAGCCGCCGGCGATGCGTGGCGATGAGCGGCGAGTAGAACGCGGAGAAGCGGGTGAACTGGATGCTGATCTCGTCGCTCAATGACCCTCTGGCACGGACGATAGTAACATCGGGCCCGATGGCACGTCGCGATGGGCTCGGCCCTGCTCGCGCTCTGGATCGGCGCCACGGTCCTCGGAGGCTGCACCGTCGGTGGGCTCAGGGGCCGACCCTCGCCACGACCACGTCCGCCGGCGGCGCGCCAGGTACATTCCGATCAAGATCCGGAAGCCGGATGGCGCCGGGCCGTTTTCCGCCGTCGTCATCATGCGACGACTGCAGCGGCCTCGGCCGCGCTCGAGCAGGGCGCCCGGCCGCTGGGCGACGGAGCTCGTCGGGCGCGGCTGGCCGTCGTGCTGATGAGTGCCGGACAGCTTCGACGCGCGGCTCTCGCCGGCGTGTGCACGAATCCTTCGCCGCGCCGCAACGACGTCGGGCCCGTCGCGTCGGGTGCGCGACGCGTACGCGGCGCTGGCTCAACTTGCGCACGCTGCCCTTCGTCGACGGCTCCCGCGTCGGGCTCATGGGCGGATCGCACGGCGAGGCGACCACGCTCGCCGCGATGGTCGCACCGAGCGCGTCGCCGGGCTTCAGGGCCGGCGTGGCCCTCTATCCAGGATGCGCGCAGTGGCTGCGGAGCTGGCGCCACGACGTACCGGCCCGCCGGCCCGCTGCTGATCCTGACTCGGCGAGAAGGGACGATCTGGACGCCGGCGGAGCCCTGCCGCGCGACTGGCCGAAGCCGCGCAGCACGGGCCGCCCCGGTGACGATCAAGCGTTTATCCCGGGCCTATCATTCGTTCGACAGCGCCGGCCCGGTCGCGCTATGTGGCGACGCGGGTCAACGCGAACTCGCCGACCGGCCACGGGCGCCACCGACCGGCGGGGATCCTGAGGCCTGGGCGGACAGCAGATCGCGAGGTCGCCGTGTTCTTCGGCCGGGTACCTCAAGCAGCCGAGGGCGATCCCATGCGCCGGAGCACCGGGCGACGCGAGGGCCGGCGAGACCGGCTCGTCGCCGACGCTGACCGCGCTGCCGGAAGCGCCGCCGCCGCGGCCTCCGCCGCGGCGCGCGTGAGCGGGCGTGGATCACGGCGATCGGCCGATCGCGGCTCACGCGCTCGCCGATGCCGCGCACGTCGGACAAGTCCCACGGCCGGATCGATCGGGTCCTCGATCGCCTGACGGCCGCCGCCCAGCGCCGAGCCACCAGGAGCCCGACCGCCGCGCGCGTCGATCCGCGTGATGATGCCGCCGGCGTCTCGGGCGCGACGGCCAGCTCGACCGGCGCCTCGGGCCAGGTGACGCTCGGGGTGCTCGAGCAGATCCGCCGGACCTCCGAGGGCCTTCACCATGCGCGCGAAGCGCTCCGCGCGCAGCGCCCGACGCGAGCGCCTTGTCGACCGCGGCCCTCGCCTCGGCCGTCGTCGCGCGCGCAGGCCGCCGCAGCACCAGGAGCTCGGCGGCGAGGCGCCGACGTCACCGCGTGCAGCCGGACGTCGCGCCGCCGCCCGTGAGGAACTCGATCGCCTCGCGGACCTCGAGCGCGTTGCCCACGTGATGGCCGAGCGCCTGGCTCATGTCGGTCAGCAGCGCCGATCGTCCGGAGCCCGGCGTCCGCCGGCGACCGCCAGGCAGGCTCTCGGCGAGCGCGGTCGCGGTCTCGAGCGACGGGGCTGAGCGCGCCGGAGCCGACCTTGACGTCCATGACGAGCGCGTCGAGCCCGGCGGCGAGCTTCTTCGAGAGGATCGACGCGGTGATCAGCGGGATCGAGTCGACGGTCGCCGTGACGTCGCGGATCGCGTAGAGCCGCCGGTCGGCCGGCGCGAGATCGGCGGTCTGGCCGACGATGGCGCAGCCGGCGGCGCGCACGGCCGCGCGGAAGCGGCGCGACGTCGGGCGCCGTGTCGTAGCCGGGAATGCTGGCGAGCTTGTCGAGCGTGCCGCCGGTGTGGCCGAGGCCGCGGCCCGAGATCATCGGCACGAAGCCGCCGCACGGCGGCCACGACCGGCGCGAGGATCAGGCTGACCTTGTCGCCGACGCCGCCGGTCGAGTGCTTGTCCAGGATCGGGCCGCCGAGGTCGGCGCCGGACCAGTCGAGCACGGTCGCCCGAGCGCGGTCATGGCGCGCGTGAGCGCCGCGCACTCCGCCCGCGTCATGCCGCGGAAGTACACGGCCATCGCGAAGGCGGCGACCTGGCCGTCGCTCACCGAGCCGTCGACGATCCCGGCGACCAGCGCCGGATGTCCTCCTCGCCGAGGGCCGCGCCGTCGCGCTTGCGCGCGGATCAGCTCCGCCGTCGTCGCGCGCGCGCGTCACACACCCTCGAACACGTCGGCCCATTCCTCGAGCATCTCGGGATGCCCGTGCCGCACGGTGAGGCCGACGTGATCGAATCCGGCGCGGGCTGAGCTCGCGGAGCTGCTCCTGAAGCTCGGCCCTCGACGCCGGTGAACGTCGTCGCGCGGATCAGATCGGCGGTGCAGATCTCCTGCTCCTCGGGACGGAGGAACATGAGGTGGCCGCGGTGGTTGCTGGAGATAGCGGGCGTCCGCCGGCTCGTACTCGAGAGTAGATCTGCCGGTAGCGCTCGATGAGGGCGCCAGCTCTCGCGGAATCGGCCGGCCCAGATCGCCGAACTCGTCGCGCTCGACCAGGCTGTGCAGCGCGATGGTGGCGGTCGGCCCCGCGTGGGCTCGCGCGCGCGGGCTGTCGGCGGCCTCGCCGTCGCGGCAGGACGCAGCCGGCGATGGCCGCCGGTCGCCGTCATGCGCGGCCGGATCGCGGCCGGCGTCGCGCCAGACGGCCTGCATGTCGGCGATCGCGCCCCGGCGTGGGCGGGGTTCGCGGTCGCGTGGATCCAGCCGGCGCCGAGCCTGGCGGTGAGCCGTCGAGCGCGCGGCCCCAGCGCCGCGATGTGCAGGGGAATCGGGTCGGCGATGTTGAAGGCGCCGACCTCGGGATTCAGGAAGCGGATCTTCCGGCGCTTGTCCTCGAAGGTCCACTCGAGCGTCTCGCCCGCGAGCAGCCCGCGCACGACGCGGATGTACTCTTCCATGTCCGCGAGCTTCACCGGGCGCAGCCCCATCGTGCGGCGAGCCGTGAAGCCGGTGGAGACGCCGAAGTCGATCCGGCCCGGGCGCCAGCGCGTTCAGGCTGGCGAGCCCGCTCGCGGCGACCGGCGCGATGCGGTTCGACGGGATGAGCACGCCCGTGCCGAGGCGGATCGTCGCGGTCTGCATGGCGGCGGCCGCCATGGCGACGAACACCTCGGCGTTGAGCAGCTGCGTGTCGTAGAACCAGGCGCGGCGGAAGCCCAGCGCCTCGGCGCGCTTCGACGACCTTCCACGAATCGGCCGCCGGCGCCAGAAAGATGTCGTAGTCCATCACGCGCTCCGTTCCGCTCAGCGTTCCTTCACGTAGGGCACGCCGATGGCGCCCGGCGCGACCGCGCGCCCGACGAAGCCGGCCAGCAGCAAGACCGTCAAGACGTAGGGCAGCGCCTGGATGAGCTGAACCGGCATCACGCCGACGAGCGGCAGCGGCGTTCCCTGAAGCCGCGCCTGCACGGCGTCGGCGAAGGCGAAGAGCAGGCGCGCGCCGAGCGTCGGCACGGGCCGCCACTGGCCGAAGATGAGCGCGGCCAGGGCCAGGTATCCCTTGCCCGCCGACATGTCGCGGATGAACGAGGCGTGGTGCGCGATCGAGAGGTACGCGCCGGAGAGCCCGCAGAGCACGCCGCTCAGCGACGAGCGCGCGGTATCGCGTGGCGGCGACGGAGATGCCGGCCGTGTCGACCGCGCCCGGGCTCTCGCCGACCGCGCGCAGGCGCAGGCCGAAGCGCGTGCGGTACACGATCCAGGCCACCGCCGGAACGGCCGCGGCGGCGATGGTAGACGAGCACGTTGTGGCCGTTCACGACCTCGCGGTAGATCGGGCCCAGCGCCGGGCACGTTCGCGAGGGCGCTCGCGCCCGGAAGCTCGATGGGGGCCGAAGCGGGCGCCGGGGCCGAGGAGCGGCGTCTGGCCGCCCTCGTGAAACCACGCGTAGCCGAGCACCGCCGTGAGCCCCGACAGCGTGATGTTGAGCGCCATGCCCGACACGACCTGGTTGCCGTGATGCGTGACGCACGCGAAGCCGTGCAGGAGGCTCACCATGACCGCCGCGGCGATGCCGGCGCCGAGGCCGACCCAGGCCGAGCCCGTGACGGCGCCGCCGCCGCGGCCGCCGCGAAGGCCGAGGCCAGCATCTTGCCCTCGAGGCCGATGTCGACGACGCCCGAGCGCTCGGCGAAGAGGCCGCCGAGCGCCGCCAGCACGAGCGGCGCCGCTCCGCGCGCCGTCGCCGCCGCCAGGAGCGCCGCGAAGAGCGAAGCGCGTCGCTCATCGAGCGGAGCAGCGCCTCCAGCGGGCGGCGCGAGCGCGTGCTCGAGCGCGCCGCAGACGAGGATGATCAGCTCCCTGGATGACCACGACCATGTCGCGGGTGAGGGCCGGCATGTCGAACGACAGCTCCGGAGCCGCCCTGGTACAGGGCGCCGAACAGCACGGCCGCCAGCCCGATGCCCAGCGGATGATTGCGTCCCATCAGCGCCACCGCGATGCCCGACGTAGCCGGCGCCGCCGGTGAAGTTCAGGAGCAGGCGATGCTGCACGCCCATCACCTCGTTGAGGCTCATCGAGCCCGGCGAGCGCGCCCGAGATCGACATCGCCACGATGATCGTCCGCGCCGGTCGGATGCCGCCGTACACGGCGGCCGTCCTGTTGTGGCCGAGGGCTCTGAGCTCGTAGCCCCAGCGCGTGCGCCAGAGATAGAGCCAGACCAGAGCGCGCCGGCGGCGAGGGCGAGGAGCAGCGAGAGGTTGACGGGCGAGCGGCCGATCTCCCAGCCGAGCGCATCGGGCGACGTCGTGGAGCTGCGGCAGCCACGTGCTCGGAGCGAACTCACGCGTCTCCGGCGATTGCTGGCCCCGGCTTGATCAGGACGTTGACGAGGAGATGGGTCATCAGCGCCGAGGCGATGAAGTTGAACATGATCGTGGTGATGACGACGTGGCTGCCGCGCCGCGCCTGCAGCCACGCCGGGCACGAACGCCCAGGCCGCGCCGACAGGCCGCCGCCACGACGACGGCGGCCGCGACGACCAGCGTCGTCGGCCAGCCGCCGGCGCCCGAGACAGAGCGAGCGCCACGCCCGAGACCCGCCGATGTACGCCTGGCCCTCGGCGCCGATGTTGAAGAGCCCGGCGTGGAACGCGACGGCGACCGCCAGCCCGGTGAACACGAAGCTGGTCGCGTAGTAGAGCGTGTAGCCGATCGCCTCGCGCGCTCCCGAACGCCCCGCTCGCCAGCAGCCAGAGCGCCCGCGCACGGATTCTCCGCCGACCGCCACCACGACGAGCCCCGACAGCAGCAACGCGAGCCGCGAGATTGACGACGGGCAGGAGCGCCGGCGCGACCCAGCGAAGCGAGTGGGAGCGCACTGAGACCCACGACTCGACGCGGACGCGGCCATTCCGCGGTTATCGCGCGCCCACTGATCCAAGTCGACGCGGGTTGCCGTGGCTTCGGCCGACAGGCGGGTGCGGCCGGGGTCGAGATGACCACGTGGCACGCGTCACGGCCGACCCGCCCGGCTGGGCTCCATCCGCAGCTGATCGCCGTCGCCGCGTAAAGGGAACGGGTCCCCTCGACCCCGGCCGCACCCGCCCGTCGGCCGAAGCCGCGCCTCCGGCGTCATTCTTCGAATTGGTGAACGCGGCGCAGCTCGGGGAAGAGAAGCATCCAGAGGACGGCGACGGCGATCAGTGCCGATGCCGCCGAGCAGCACCGACGGGAACCGTGCCGACGAGCGCGGCGACCAGGCCCGACTCGAACGCGCCCGAGCTGGTTCGAGGTGCCGGTGAAGAGCGAGTGCACCGCGCTCACCCGGCCGCGCATCGCGTCCGGCGTCCGGATCTGGACGAGCGAGACGCGGATGACCACGCTGACCACGTCCGCCGCGCCGAGGACGGCGAGCGCGGCGAGCGAGAGCGCGAAGCTGGTGGAGAGGCCGAACACGATCGGTGGCCGCGCCGAAGACCATGACCGCGCGGAAGAGGGTCGGGCCCGATCCGCCGCTCGCAGCGGATAGCGGGCCAGGAAGATCGACGTCAGCCAGGGCGCCCGACGGCCGGCGCCGAGCGCAGGAGCCCGAGCCCGGCGCGGGCCCGCGCCCAGGATGTCGCGCGCGTAGACGGGCAGGAGCGCGGTGGCGCCGCCGAGCAGCACCGCGAACAGGTCGAGCGACATCGTGCCGCAGCAGCACCCGCCGGCTCCAGATGAAGGCGACTCCCGAGAAGACGTTCTCGAGGCGTCACGGGCGCGCTGGCCGCGCCGTGCGCCGGCGGCTCGGATCGACCGCGGCGCACACGCCGGCCAGCACGAAGAGCGCGGCCGCGCCGAGGTAGGCCGCTTCCGGGCCCAGCGCGGACAGGAGCCCGCCCAGGCGCGGGCCCGACGATCTGGGCGGTCTGGTTCGCCGAGACCAGCCACGCCATGGCGCGCGCGATGAGCGGCCGCGGCACGACGTCGGGCACCAGCGCGGTCATCGCGGGACTCTCGAACGCCCGCGCGCGCGCCGATGAGCGCCACGATGGCGAGGATGCTCGTGTTGCTCTGCCAGGCCGCCGAGCGGTCGCGGCCACGAGCACGACGGCGGCGGCGCGCCTCGACGAGCTGGCACACCACGGCGATGAGACGACGGTCGTAGCGGTCGGCGACCTGTCCGACGACCAGAGCGTCAGGAGGACGATCGGCAGGAACTGCGCCAGGCCGACCAGCCCGAGATCGAGCGCGCTGCCGGTCAGCGCGTAGAGCTGCCAGCCCACCGCGACGCCCAGCATGTGAAAACCCATGTTGGCGAGGACCCGCGAGCACAAGCAGGAAGGCGAAGGGAGGGTGGCCGAGCACCAGGCGCGATCCTAGCAGAACGGCCGTGATACTGTCGGGCCCACGGAGGGGACGATGCGACAGGGCTTTCGAGTGATCGATTCGGACACTCACGTGAACCCGTCCCTGGACGTGCTGCTCCGCTACGCGGACCAGGAGCTCGCGGAGCGGATCGACGACCTGCAGCCCTATCGGCGGACCGGTCAAGACGGTGGCCGGCCGGGGCGACGCCGAGGACGTGGGCTCCTCCACGATCCTGTCGGTCAGAGCCCGTTCGCCTGCAGCGGGTGGCCGGTCAGAAGGCGGCGCCGGCGACGCAGGGCGACGGCGATCGCGGCTTTCTCTCGGGGCGCACGCAGATGGTCACGCGCCAGCCCATCACGCCGCGGGTCGCCGAGGACAACGCCGCTGGGCCGGCTGCGCGACATGGACCTCGAAGGCCGCGACATCGATTTCATCATTCCAGGCCCGTGGGCGTACGGCGCGCCCGCGCTGGCCCCGCATCTGGCCCACGGCCTCTACCGCGCCTATCACCGCTACATGGCGGAGTACTGCGCGGCGGATTCGCGCCGTCTCAAGAGCATGATCCTGGCACTCGCCACCGATCCGGCGTGGAGCGCGCAGGTGATCAAGGAGCGAGCCCGCGAGGACTGGTGGCGGCGGTGTGGCCGCTGCTCCCCGAGGGGATGCCCGTCGACGATCCCGATCTCGAGCCCATCTGGGCGGCCGCCGACGAGGCCGATCTGCCGATCATGTACCACGCGTTCACCATCGAGACGCCGTACTTCCCGGGCTATCGCGATATCTGGGACAACCCGGCGATGGGCCGCTGCGCCGGCCAGACCTGGGGCGGCCAGCGCTTTCTCTCCTTCATGCTGATGGGCGGGATGCTCGATCGCTATCCGCGGCTTCGCGTCGGCGCGCTCGAGAGCGGTCACGGCTGGCTGCCGCACTGGCTCGTGCGGCTCGACGCGACCAGATCGACTACGTGCGCGGCTCGGTCTCGCCGGCGCTCAAGCACACGCCGCTGGAATACGCGCAGATGGGGCGCGTCTTCGTCAGCATCGATCTATCGGAGGAGTGGCGCTCACGAAGGCGGCGATCGATCTCCTGGGCGATCACGCGCTCATGTTCGCGTCCGACTATCCCCACCCGGAGACGATCTTTCCGGACCACGCCGACACGGTGATCGGGTGGCGGGAGGTGCTGGGCGAGGAGGCGACGCGCAAGCTCATGTGGGAGAACGCGAGCCGCTTCCTGCGCCTGACGTCGACGCCGTGGAGCGCGACCTAGCGCCTCGGCCGACCGACCCTAGGCGGAGCCGCTCGCGGCCGACGACGTCCAGGGGATCATCCGCTTCTGCAGCTCGCTCTCGTCGACCTCGAGCCCGAGGCCCGGGGCGTCGGAGAGGACGAACTTGCCCCGCACCGGGCGCACCGGCGTCCTGAACACCACGTCCTGGACGCCGTACGGGCCGTTGTACTCGGCCGGATAGTGCGAGTGGGTGAGCGACGCCACGAAGTGGAGGTTGGCGGTGTGGCCGATCGAGGGCTGAGTCTGATGCGGCACCAGGTCGACGCCGTACGCGCGCGCCAGCGCCGCCATGTCGCCGAGGCCGGTGAAGCCGCCGGTCTTCACGATGTCCGGCTGAACGATGTCGACGCCCGCCTCGATCAGACGCTTGATGCCCTGGAGCGTGTATTCCTGCTCGCCGGCCGAGACCGCGATGTCGAGCGCGTCGGCGACCTTGGCGAAGCTCTCGACGTGGTAGTGCTGCACCGGCTCCTCGAACCACACGTAGCCCAGCTCCTCCAGCGCGCGGCCGACCCGGATGGCGCCCTGGACGGAGTAGCCGTTGTTGGAGTCGAAGGCGAGCGGAAAGCCGTCGCCCACCAGCGTGCGCACGGCCCGCGCCTTGGCGATGTCGCCGGCCAGGTCCACGTCGCGCGCCGTCTTGTCGGCGTCGAAGCGGATCTTCACCTGCGCCGGCCCGAGCTCGAGCCGCTGCTCGACCACCCGGCACACCTGGTCGACGGTCCGCTCGCCGTTGCCGCCGATCGACGCGTAGAAGGGGAGCTCGCGCCGCCACGCGCCGCCGAGCAGCTTCCACACCGGCTGGCCGAGCGCCTTGCCCTTGAGGTCCCACAGCGCGAGGTCGACGGCGGCGAGCGCGCCGGTGTACGCGCCCTCGGGGCCGAGCTTGATGTGCTGATGGAAGAGCCGATCCTGAAGGATCGCGCGTCTCGAGCGGGTCGGCGCCGAGCAGCATCGGCGTGAAGGCGCTCGCCACGATCTCGAGCGAGGCGTTGCCGTGCACCATCGGGCTCGCCTCGCCCAGGCCGTACGATGCCGGCGTCGCTCCAGATCCGGACCCAGGCGCTGCGGCTCCGGCCCGTCGCCCCAGTTCACGTGAAACGCCTCGACGCGCGTGATCTTCACCGGCTCCCTCCCTGGCCAACCATTGTAAGCTGCGGGTGATCTGAAAGGAGACGGGGATGGCCAAGCGACGGGTGGTGATCACGGGAGCGGCCGGCTACGTGGGCCAGCGGATGTTCAAGGAGCTCGCCGAGCGGTGGGACGTGGTGCCGATCGACGTCATCCCCGCGACCCGCGGCGGCGAGAAGGTCCCCGGGCTGATCGTCGCCGATCTGACGCGGCCGGATCGCGAACGCGTATCGCCAGCACTTCCGCGGCGCCGACGCGGTCATCCATCTGCGGGTACGTGCGCGCGCCGGGATGGACGCCACGACGTGGCAGGAGAACAACGACGCCAAGTTCTGGGCCGAGCACCAGAACGTCGGCCCTCGCCTACAACGTCTACCGCGTCGCGCTCGAGGAGGGCGTGCGCCGGGTGGTCGTGGCCAGCTCCAACCACGCCGCCGACTACTACGAGCGGCTGGTGTGGGACGGGCGGCGTCGACATGGTCACGCCCGAGATGCCGCCGCGCTCGGACAACTGGTACGGCTGGGCCAAGGCCGCCTACGAGCTGCTCGGCTTCGTCTTCGCCACCGGCAAGGTCGACGGCCGGAAGCTCGAGGTCGTGCAGTGGCGCATCGGCGGCCCGCGCGACGACGACATCGAGCACGTGAAGCCGGGCGACATCAAGGTCATGCACCGGGCGCTCGGCGCGTACCTCTCGCGCGCGCGATCAGGTCCAGCAGGCCATCCGCATGGTGGAGACCGAGGACATCACGCGACGAGCACGGCATCCCGTTCCTGATCGTCTACGGCATCAGCGGCAACACGCACCGCTTCTGGAGCCTGGCCAGCGCCAGGCGAAGATCGGCTACGCAGCCGCAGGACGACAGCCAGGTCAACTTCGCGCGACAAGATCGCCGCCATCGCGCGCCGCGCGCCGAAGGCATGATGGGGGTCACGCGATGAAGCTCACGCCGACGCAGCTCGAGGCGTTCGACCGGGACGGCTATCTGTTCTTCCCGCGCACGTTCTCGGCGGAGGAGATCAAGGCGCTGACGGACGAGGTGCCGAGCCTCTACGCCCAGCACCGGCCCGAGAACGTGCGCGAGAGGGCAGCGACGCCGTGCGCACGAACTTCGCCGCCCACATGTACAGCGCGCCCTTCGCGCGGCTCGCGCGTCATCCCCGGATGATCGAGCCGGTCGTGCAGGTCTTCGGCGAGCCGGTCTTACATGCACCAGTTCAAGATCAACGGCAAGATGGCCTTCGACGGCGACGTCTGGCAGTGGCACCAGGACTTCGGCACCTGGATCGAACGACGACCAGATGCCCGGAGGCCGCGCGCCATGAACGTGGCGATCTTCCTCGACGAGGTGAACGAGTTCAACGGCCCGCTGATGTTCATCCCGGCAGCCACAAGCTCGGCGTGCTCGACGCCGGGCACGACACCACGACGACCAGCTATCCCGCTGTGGACCATCGACCACGACGACGATCACGCAAGCTGGTCGACGCGCGGCGGCCTCGGTGGCGCCCAAGGGCCCGCGCGGGCTCGATGATCATGTTCCACTCGTGCCTGGTCCACGCCTCGACGTCGAACCTGTCGCCGTGGAACCGGGTGAGCGTCTACCTGAGCCTGTGCGCGGTGTCGAACCACATCCGGCGCTTCAAGCGGCCGGAGTACATCGCCCACCGCGACTTCACGCCGATCGAGTGCCTGCCCGACGACTGCCTGCTGCGGCCGCTATCCGGTCGACGCTGCCGTGGAAGGCATCGGCACGCCGGAGGCCGCCCTCAGGTAGTCCGGCGCGGCTTGAGCTTCAGGAGCCGGTGCGGCGTTGAGCCCGAGGATCTTCGCCCGGTCGCGCGTCCTTCAGGAACGTGCAGCCGTCGACGAAGCCGCGTGGATCGTACCAGCCCATGTCGTAGGGATAGTCGGTGCCCACGACGATGTGGTCGGCGCCCCACTAGGTTCACCAGGTGCCGGAGCTGCTCGCGGTCGAACACGATCGATCGTCGAAGTAGAGCTTGGCGAGCGACTGGCGGGGCTTCCGCTTGAGGACCGTGCGCGGGTCGACGCGGGCGCCCCACGCGTGGTCCATGCGGGCCGGATAGTGCGAGACGTAGCCGCCGCCGTGCGCCGACACGATCTTCAGCTTCGGGAACGTTTCCAGAATGCCGTCGAACACGAGGTGGCCGATCGCGACGGTGGAGTCGAGCGGGTTGCCGATGATGTTGATGAAGTAGTGATCGGACGAGCCGCTCGCCGCCGGTGAAGCCCGTTGGGGTGCATGAACACCATGACGTCGAGCTCCTGCGCCTTCGCCCAGAAGCGCGTCGCGGCCCGCGCGAGATCTCCTTGCCGGCGACGTTCGTGCCGATCTCCACGCCGCGGAAGCCGAGCCGCCTGACGCAGTAGTCGAGCTCCTCCGCCGCCGCGGTCGGGTGCCTGGAGCGGGACGTCCGCCAGCGCCACGAAGCGGTCCGGGTGCTTGTGCGACGATCGCGGCGAGGTTCTCGTTGATCGGCGCGGGCGGTCTTTCGTGCCGAGCCCGGATCGAGCGAGTACATGAACTGGAACGGCGAGCACGAGATGGCCTGGACGTCGACGCCCATCTTGTCCATGTCGCGCAGCCGCTGCTCGACCGACGTGAGAGGCAGGCGAACACGTTCTCCGTCTGCTTCTCTGTTCGTCGCCCGCGACAGCTCGTTGGTGAAGCGCATCGCCGGCTCGTTCTCCGGGCCGGTAGACGCCCTTCACCATCTCGTCGGCGGGCGAGGTAGTGGACGTGACAGTGGACGTCGACGCAGAGGTGACGGCGGCCGCCTCGGCCTTTCCCGAGCGTGCCACCGCGGGCTGCCGGACCTGGGCACGTGAAGAGCACGCGAGTCTCCTTTATGTGAGCGAAGGCTGGGGTTCGGTGACGCCGGCCATCAGGAGGCCGAGCGTCGGCTCGGTCGCGGCGGCGCGGGCATGTCCCCGACGATGCGGCCGGGTCGTGCATGACGCGAAGATGCGGTCGGCCAGCGGCGAGGGTCTCGTCGAGCTCGACCGAGACGACGAGCAGCGCCTTGCCGGCGTCGCGCAGCGCCACCAGGCGCTGGTGGACGAACTCGATCGCGCCGATGTCGAGCCTGCGGGTGGGCTGGCTGACCAGGAGCACGTCGGGATTCCGGTCGAGCTCGCGGGCCAGCACGATCTTCTGCTGGGATTGGCCGCCCGAGAACGCCAGAAGTACGGCCAGGCTGCCGTTCGCGGACGGATGTCGTACTCGGCCGCCTGGCGGCTGAAGCTTGCGGCGACGGCCGCTCGCTCGGAGCAGGATCGCCCCGTTGTAGGCGGCCGTCATCGTGGTACCCGAGGATCGCGCTCTCCTGCGGCCGCGAACGCCATGATGAGCCCCATCCGCTGGCGATCCTCCGGGAACGTGGGCGACCGACCGCCACGCACGCGGATCTGCCCGACTTCGCCGGGCGCATCCCGGCCAGCGCCTCGCGTAGTCCGACTGACCGTTGCCGGCGACGCCCGCCACGCCGACGATCTCGCCGCGGCGCAACCGTGAAGCTGACGCGCTTCACGCGCTCGACCCGAGCGCGTCCCCGACCACGAGGTCGGTCACCTCGAGGCAGCGGCTCGCCCGGTCGCGCTGGCGCCTTGTCGACACGCAGGCTGACCGCGCGGCCCACCATCAGCTCGGCGAGCTGCTCGGCGGTCGTCTCGGCGGTCGGAAGCGTCGCGACGATCCGCCCCGCCGCATCACCGTGACGACGTCCGTCACCGCGCGATCTCGCGAAGCTTGTGCGTGATGAGCAGGACGGCCTTCGCCCTCGCCGAGCAATACGTAACTGAACGAAGCATAC
>ERZ1370068.11069-contig-9715_pt1 | contig 31864 bp, 33 predicted proteins | sample MGYA00561227_ERZ1370068 | MGnify/ENA primary metagenome ERZ1370068 (study PRJEB38410, sample SAMEA6850437) | metagenome | study: Metagenomic assessment of the ecological functions of the soil: analysis of the soil microbiota associated with the...
TTACGTATTGCCCTGCGGCACGGTGACCGCTGCGGTCGCCGGGGCCCGTCGCGGCGCCGGGGCGGTCGACCGGCTCGTGGCCGGACGCTGCCGGCCACCGGTGGTCGCCCACAGTTCAACCAGGACAAGCGTTCGACTGACCAGATCCGCACCCTGCCCGAGGTCGCCGCGTGAGCAATGCCCCGGCGCGTACAGCGGTTCGAAGTCGACGGCTTCGCCGAGACCCGGTCGGCGCGTACGCCCCCTGGCGGACGCCGCAGCCATGCGCGACATCGAGCGCCCGATCGTCCTACGCGGCGGCTCCCTGACCCGGCCCGGGCGGACGAAGTGACCGTCACGCAGGGGCTTCATGTCGATCGTTCGGCCGCGGCGTCGGCGACGCCTGACCCTCCGGCTGTTCAGCAGCCGCGAGGTCGACACCGGCGTGAGCGCGGTGCACGTCGACCTCGCCCCCTGCGACCGACCGGACCGGTCGTGCGCGTCCGGATCGTCGGCAGTGGTCCGCTCGCCGTGGTCTGCTGACGATGTCGGCGGCCCCGGCCGGGTCTTCCTCTCCCGGGCTCTTCGCCGCCTACCCCACGAGCATGACCGGGACGCCGCGCAGACGTCACCTACGAACTGTGGGCACTGGTCCGGCTCCGCATCGCGGGATCGCCGACGGGCCGGCTTCCGCGCCGACCTCGGCGCGGCCTGTCAAGAACGGACGTCAGCGTCGAGCCGACCTCGGACAGATTCGGCACTCCTGGCCTCGCCTGGCTGAGCCGGTGTGTTCGCTGGCCTCGCCGCGGTGGCCCTGATCGCGGCTTGCCGTGGTGCTCGTCGGCCAGGCGATCAATCGGTACGCGGCGGCGACCGTGGCCGACGTCGCGGTGCTGCGACCATAACTCATAGCCAGGAGACGGTCGTCGTCGCCGTCGGGCCGGTCATCGCGGCGGTCGCGGGCACCGTCCTCGGACTGGCCGGCGCCGCTGTCTCACTGGATGCCGCCTGGCGCCGCCGCGACGCTGGAGCCTGACCTAAGGTCGATTGCCGATTGCCGCTGTTCTGGCGGCCGGTGGCGTGCTCGCCGTCGTGGCGGTCGCGGGCGGCGCGGGCACGGCGTGCTGCGGCGCGCAGGCCCGTCGCGGCCGCCTACCCGCAGGTCCGCCGTGGTGCCGTCTTCCGTGGCCGCACGGGCCTGCCCGTCCCGGTCCAGGTAGGGCGCCGGCTGGCCTCGACTTCGGCGCTGCCCGGGCACGACCGTATCGGCGCTCGTGGGCCTCCGTGGGCGGCGTGCTGGGATGGCGGCTGCACTGACCTTCAGCGGCGCTGGCGGACGCCCGACGAACGGCGCCCGCTACGGGCAGGTGCAGCAGGTCGAGACCGGATCTCGGTTACGGCGGCATGAACCTGCTGGGCTGCCGGTCGGGGACTGTCGCGGTGGTGGCCCGCGCCGACCCCGACGTCACTGCCACCCTGGACGTCCCGTTCGCGGTTGCCGAGAGGCGGGCCGCCGCCGCTCGGTCACCAGGTCGGGTACGGCGCGAGGACGGCCCGTGGCCGGGCATGGTGTTGCAGCGCGGTGACCAGCCGCGGTCGGGCTCCGACGTCGTCCCGGTCCGGCGGCCGCCTGCGCTGGGCGACGTCGGCTCGACCGTGGAGCTGACCGGCCAGACCGGCGAGCGCGGCGACGTCCGGGTCCGCCGCCGTGGCTGCGAGTCACCGGAATCGGGTTCGTGCCGCAAACGCCCTACAACGACTACGACGACGGGGCCTGGTGACGCCCGAGGGCTACCGGGCGTTCTTCGGCGACTACTCTCAATCACGAGTTCCCGCTGACGCTGCGCCGCGGGCGGACCCGACGGCTCGTCATCGCCTGGGGACGCGCTCGCGCGGGCCGGCGCAGCTCAGCTCGTCTCGTCTCCGCGCCCAGCTGCCGCGCCGAATGCTGGAGCTGCGCGACGTCCGGGCCTGCTGAGGGTGCTCGCCGCGTCTGTCGCCGTCCGGCCTGCGCAACGGCCCACGCGCGCTGATCGACGACGCTGCGTCGCCGGCGGGCGAACTGCTGTCCTACGTGCCGGGGTTCTCGGCAGAGCCGGGCGGTGGTGGCGACCCCACGCAACGTCCTGGCGGTGGTGGGGATCTTGCTCCGGCATCCCGCTGGGCGTGGCGGCCGGGCGCGCTGTAAGCCACGGCGGGCGGTGGCGCGGTCCGCACCACTGGAATTCGCCCCGCCGGGTGGTGGTGCCGGGGCCTGGGCCTCGCTCGCCGTGTGGCGGTCCTGCTGGCGGAATTCAACCTCGTGGCCGCGCCGACCGCCCGCCATGTCGCCCGGACGGGCATCGCCGCGGCGCTGCAGGGCGGAGTGACGGCGCTGCCGGGGCGTCGGCGGCTCGCCGGCCAGCAGCGCTCCGCCCCGCGGGCGTGCCCACGTCTTTCGCGCGAGGGATTCCGGGAAGCACACTGTGGCCCCTGGGGCGCCGCAACGCCGCCCATTGGACGAGGAGTTCAAGCTGCGGGGGGTAGTCCCCCAGGCAGGGACACCGTCCCCGGCCATTGCACCACGTACCAGAACGGCAACAAAGGCAGTCAGCGCCAATGCCCGGACGAGTCATGAGATCAGGTCCGCAATCCAGCCCCGGCACGGTGGCCGGCTCTACTGCTGCGGATGCGCTCAGGGCTCGCCAGCCGATCCACCGAAGGCGCTGTGTCATTGATCGGGATCCGGTGGCCTCCCTCGGCTGACGTCGCGGGGCCGGTGAGCAAGGCATCCATCCGGGAGCTAAAACGACAGCTCACGCTCGGTGCGCTGCAGCCAGCCCGGGTCGTGGCTGCCTGCACACCGAATCCAACTCCGAGCTGTTCCTCGGCCCCTACCCATGACACTCCGTCACGGGTCCCTTTGTGACCCACTTTTGAGATATCGTCCGCGAGCCCGACAGTCGCCTTGGGGGCTGCTATGGCTGACGCTAACGCCTGACGATGGATTCCCCGGCCGGCTGGGACCGCGCCGTCGCCACTGTTGGAGCTCCTTCCCGGTATCGAGAGCTCACCCGCCAGGATGGTGCGCGGCCTTCGGCGCGTTTCAGGTGGTCCCTCGCACCCGGCCTGGCAACACGCACCCACGACCGCGGGGATTGTCCATTAAGGCGGGCACACCACCAGGGGCGTCGTCCGATATGGACCGTCGCCATGCTGTCGACTACTTCAAGGCAACCCTCCGGGAGGGCACATGTTCACGCATTCAGTCAGCCGCCGGCAGGTCCTACCAGGGCGGCCGTCGCCGTGCCGATTGGAACCGCCTGCTGCTCGTCCGACAGCCGCTACGCCGATGACGGACGGTCCAGCGCCCAACGGGTCGTCACCAAGTACTTCGGCATCCTCAACGCCGGCATGACCAGCGCGGACGGTGATTTCTCCGCGCTGGCCACGGTGTATCCACAGGATGCCCGTCTGACCCAGTCGAATCCTGCTGGGGTGACGAACGTACCACGGCCTGGACGCCATCATGGGGTTCTACGTGGCTCTCTGGCGGGCCTTCCAGGGCATTCAATGCGGTCCCAGGACAACATCCGAACGTCGCAGAGCACGTAGCACCAGTTACGAGCATGCCGGGAAACCGACCTGGACGGCACAAGGACGGTGCGCTTCACTTGTTCAAGGTGCCTGACCGCCGCATCGTCACGCTGGACTGGGTCACTTACTACGCCGGCATCCCTGCCTGAGACCGTATGGAGTGTCGGGCTTCGGCTGGGCATCATTCGCCCAGTGATAGTTGGCGTGTGTGGTGGTGGTGTCGAGGCGGGAAGGCCCGCCGCTGGCCACCACTCTGCCATTACGCGAAGGGCCGCCCCGATCGGATGATGCCAGTGCGACTGGTTTCGTGGGCGTCAGCGCCAGAATTCGGTGAGCTGCTCGGCAAGGGCTCTGCCTTGGTCGTAACCGGCTCGAGCGGCGGGCGGACGCGTCGACAGATCCATCAGATTGCTGCCGAATGCGTCGCGGGAGTCGCTGTCCGGGAGGATGGTTTCGACTCTGCTGCCGCGGGCGCGTAGTTCGTCGACCTGCGCTGCAAGATGCATGCCCCACTCCAGCGGCGCCCGTGATCTGCCGCCAGGTGGTGACAGCACCAGCACCCGCCCGTATCCGGCTGCCAGATCGGCATTCTCGCTGGATCGTCGGTAGCCGCCGTCGATGTATCGGCTGTCGCCGATACCGTAGGCGAAGCCACTGGCACAGCTGGCGGCGACGGCGTCCACCAGGTCGACTCCGCTGTGGCGGTCGAACACGACCGGTTCACCGGTATGGGCATCGACCGCCGTGATGAGCACCGTTCGTTCGCGGCCAGCGCTGACTGGGGCAGCCGAGCGGCGACGGTAGCGCGCCACCGCGTTTGCCCGGAGCCGTCCGACGCCGCATCCATCTCGAGCGCCGCCGCACCCAGTCTGACGGCGCATGTCGGCCTGCATCCTCAGCGGCGGCGATGATCTCGCTCGTCCTCCGCATATGGTCGGCCACCGGCCCAATGGGAACGCGCCCACCGTCGGATCCGACCGGACCAGTCCGTTGCTGGGGCGCAGCGGAAAGGATGTCGGCAAGCAGTTGGGTCGGGCTCGCGCTAGTTATCTGGGCCGCGGCCGTCGATCCGGCCGACGTCCCGATGATCAGATCGGCCTCGGTCACATCCAACCCGGCATCAAACAGGCCGGCGATGACGCCGATCAACCACGCATTGCCTGCCGATCCGCCACCACCGAGGACCAACGCTCGCTCGCCCGCGGCGCGCACCCGCCTTGTGGCGTCGACCTGCAGCTGATCCTGGTCGGACCTCGGCCGGTCGGAGGCCGTCGTCGAGGTGAAGTGCAGAGTTGAAAAAGGTGTTGTGTTCATGGGAGTCGCCTTTCGCGAGTTGCCTGGCGGGCGCTCCCGGTGGCGACTACCTCAGTCGCGCGATCGTGGCACGTGCAGCGGAGCACCCACTGCGGATACTGCGTTCATGGGACTCACCTCCTGCCGATGGATCACGATCGCCAAGACGTTAGCACGCCGGCGACGCGTTGCGCAGCCGGCATCATGCCGGTTGACCGTTGTCGCTGTCGAACGCGCCGCCGACCGCTACACCCTCAGCTGTGATGAGCCCTGAAAGACCGGAGCTCGACCTGGCTGAGCGGAGGCTAGCTTCGCCCGTTCTGGCGGGGCGCCGGGACTGTCCAGGACGCGCAGTTGTCGGCAGTGGCCATGCTGTCGGTCGGAGACCGCTCGTCCCGTCCGACCCCTGCTGACATCCTCCGGAGTCCCTGTATTTCGTCCCAGGCTGGAAGCTCCTTCCACACGTGGACTCGCTCCGCGCAGGCGAGAGTTCCGACCAGGCACACGTCGGGACGACAGCACAGAGATGACGCACCGGAAGGAGACCCACCCGCCACCAGCGTGGAGATTCTGAGCACCTCACCATCGAGCTTCACGCAGGTCGCTCGCTATCGCGCCTTCTGAAGAAACTGCCGGAGGGTTCACTCTGCCGAACTCCCAGAGCAGCCGACCGTCATTTCTTCTTCGCTCCCGGGAGCGGTCGCGCTCCCCGCCATGATTTACTACCGGACCCGCCATTCTGGAGAAGCCGGCGCTTCTCGGTCCGGATCAACGACTTCACGGTGACCCAGTACACCTTCGTGGACGGCGACGAGGCCGAACGCACCTGGCACGAGATCATTCCCGCCACCACCAACGCCGGCCCCACACTCCGGCCCGACAACAACGAGCTGGTCTTCTTCGCCCGCGACGGCTCCGTCGTCTTCCGGGGATGTCGTCATCGTCTACACGTCGAGACCAGACCACGATCCCCGTCATCACCGCTCACCCATAGCGCTGGGGCGCGGTCCACGCATCTGGACTTCCTCGCTCTCCGTCGTCGCGGATCACGACGGGTTCCCCGCTCCTGTGACCGGAACACGGCATCTAGAGACCGGTGACCATTCCCTAGCCGACGTGGATCAGGAAAGGCGGCGGGCCGCCGTGTGCGCGACGATGCTGGCAGTCCTCCCGACCCCGAACAGCAAGGAGGACGCCCTCGTCCGCAGGAAGTGGATGCCAGCAGAAGTACAGTCCGGGGAAGATCGGGCTGGCTCCGTCGGGGCGATAGGAAAGCCCATGGGGTCGAAGGCGGGCAGCTGCACCCACCGGCCGTAGTCGGGGCGGAATCCGGACGTGAAGATCACGGTTCCGAACCCGCGGAGGTCGAGCTCGAGGGTGGGCGGGCGCGGAACGGTGGCGGATTCGGGCCAGCGCGGGGCGCGGTCGCCGAGCTGAGCCCGCGAGCAGCTCGCCAACGGCGGCGTAGCGGGCGTCGGCCCAGGCGACTGAGTCGACCAGGTCGTCGGCGAACCCTGCCCTGTGCCCCTCCACGCCAGTGAGCCGGCCGAGCAGCTCCACGCCCATCGCCTGCAACGTCCGGTAGTGCAGGTCGTGGCCGCCGGCCTTGCCGGTGCCCTGCGATGGCTCCCGAGCAGGCGGGCCTGCGGTGTGGGCAGCGCGCTGACGGGAGTTCGGAACCAGGTGGTCTCATCCAGCCATCGTCACGATGTCTCGCCCGTCGGGCCGCCGCGGGCCCCAGCCCGCTCGCCCGCATGCGAGAAGACCTCACGGCCGGACTCGGCATAGCTCTTCCGCGATCTGGCACCCGGTCTGCAGCCGCTGCCCACGACCATGACACGTCCGGCTGGTAGCGCCGACGGGTTGTGGTAGTCCTCGGCGTCCAGCACGGTTACCTCGGGCGGGAACCTGCCGTCGAACGTGGGACGGTGCGGGCGCTGGTAGGCGCCGGTGCAGATGATCACCGCCTCGGCGCTCAGATCGCCGTCGGATGTGCGCAGGCAGGAAACGCGCACCGTCACCGGGCTCAGGCTGTTCACTGCCACGCCGGTGCGCACCGGCAGGCCGGCCGCGTACCGCTCCAGGAAGGCCACGATCTCGTCGCGCGCGACGAAGCCCTCCGGATCATCCCCGTCGTAAGGTGCGCCGGGCAGACTCAGTGTCCAGTTCGGTGTGACGAGGTGGAAGCTGTCTCACCGGCGCCGCCAGGATCTCGGCCACACGTTCCCGCTCCAGGACGACGTGCTCGACGCCCAGGGACAGCAGTTGGCGGCTGACTGCCAGCCCTGCCTGCCCGCCGCCAATCACGACGAGGGACACACTGGCGATCGTAAGAGTGCTTCGACGGTTGCGACTAGGGATGCGGTCGCGACGCCGTAGCCCGTGCAGGGCGAGCTCGCCCCATTTGCGTATAAGACGAAGCCGCCGAACGCTTCGCCCTGGGACAGGATGACGCCATGCGCGCCGCCTCTGGGACGACGATCTCGGCTGTGATCGCGATGCGACTTGTTCTTCAAAGCGTGAGGATCGAGTGCTTCGGAGAGGGCGGCCCATCCCGCGGAGCAAGGAGCTGGGAGGAACCCTGGGGCAGCTCGCGGTGACTCCGGCCCGAGGTCCCGGTTGAGAGCCGCTCGGACCGACGGTGGTCGTCGAGCCGCGCGCCGCGCTGTACTTGCGCGCACCTCCTCGAGGCGATGCGCCTCGCAGCTCGGCGAGAGTCGCGGACTGCTCGGCGGAAGCGTCGCGCGCCTGCGTCCAGTCGTCGGGGGCATAGAGCTCCGACACGTCGCCGGCGAACGGGGGTAGCGCTGCACGGCGTCGTGGATCATCCGCGTCAGCGCCACGGTCAGGAAGGGTCACTCAATCCGAACATTCAGCCCATGTGTCGCGAATGGCGCGCCGTTGCGTTGGCGCTGGTCTTGCCGAGGAAGGACCGCCGATGCATGGTAATCGTCACCTGAAACAGGCGGGTGGGTCGACCGGTACGGATCGTTCGTTTCGGGAGCTGCGATGACTGAGTATGCGGTCTCGGAGGAGTCTGATGACGTCGGTGCGGCCGCACCAGCCGAGGCGGCCGATGTGGCCGTATGATGGCCGTTGTGGCCGATGTGGCCGGTGGCGTGCTGGCCGTGTTGGCGAGATTGCGGGTAGCCCTAGGGTCCTCGGGGCTGCAGGGGATGCAGGCCGGCCGGATTTCAGCGGGTGGAGGAGGAGTTGCTCGTTCTGGAGGAGCAGGTTCGCGCGCAGGAGCTGCATGTGACTTCGAAGGTGGCGGGATCGGAAGGCGGCGGGGATCACCCGGCGGGCAGCGGCGATGCGGGGGCTTCGGGCACTGGCGACGATGGCCGGCCTGTCGATTGTCAGCGGCGATCTCCGGCGGGTAATGCACTCCGTGGCCGTGCTGAGCGCCGAGGCCGTCCGACAGCCGGGGCCAGCAGGCTTGGGCAAGCGTGATCATGGGCTCCCCGCACGCGCCGGAGCTGCTGACCTGCAGTTCCCAACATGCCCAGCGTCTGGAAGGCCTGCAGCTGACGGCGGGGCAAGGACCCGGCTTCCAAGCGCTATACACCGCGCGCAGGTGGTCACTTAGCCCCGACCTGCGCACCGATCCGCGCTGGCCCCGACTGTGCGCCAAGGTGGACCTTGATCCGACATTCTGCCTGTATAGACGGCCCCGTTGCTGGTCGACGATCGGCCCGCCGGGGTGCCGTCGGTCTACGGCGCGCCGGGCGCTGCGCCGATGAGGGCTGAGGCGATCGACCGGTGGCGGCCCTCGCCATCGGGGCCCAGACTCTCCCACTGAGGAGGCTCAGGCGATCGAGGAGATCACCAGAACCCGAGACCAATTCCAGGAGGCCCTGATCACCCGTGCGGTCATCGACTAGCGCCAAAGGCATGATCATGATGACGCAGAGGTGCGGCCCCGAAGAGGCCTTCCGATACCTGGTGTGGTGAGTAACGCCCGCAACCAGAAGCTGCGTGAACTCGCCGCATCCATGGTCGCTAGGGGCTGCCGCGGCCTCGACCCGATTCTGCCGCCGAGCGCGGACGCCACCCAACCAACCGACGACACTGATCAGCGCTGTCAAGTCGGCGGACCCGACGGCACCGCCTGTCACGAGCCCGCCGAGATGAAGCTCACCGACTCCTGGGGGGACACCGCGTGGAGCTGCCTCAACCACGCTGAAGATGCGCTGCTGGCCGCCCGCGGCGTCTTCCCGCGACCAAGGACACCGACGGCCTGGACGCCTACCTGACGCCCGTAGGCGGCGCTCCGGCCACTCCGAGCCATCAACACACCCAACGTCCGCCAACGAACACACCCCGGCCGACCACGACCAAGGGCCGTGACCAGATCGGACACCCGTAGCCAGGGTCCGTGTGTCAAGCCTCACGGTCCCTACCCGGCGTTGGCGGCAGCGTAAAGACGTCGTCGTGGTGAGCGGGGTGGGTACTCCGAATCACGGCCGAGTGCAAGGAGACGACCATGGCCCCCGATTCGACGAACCAGCCGAGCCTGGCAGGTGATCTTGCACGGATGTTCGACTGGTGGAAGGCGTTCATCCCGGCGCCCCGCAGCCTGGGAGCAGCCCATCCTGCCAGGGTGGACCTGGTCAGGTGTGACCATCAATTCCGGGGAACTCGAGCGCGCCCGACGTCGAGATGGAGGTTGTGCAACATCACAGCTACGGTCGCCAGCTCGGGCCGGGTGGCGGATGCGCCGAAGCCCTGATCGGGGAGCGCAGCGATTCGGCCGGCGCCGATAAGCGACTGACAGAGTTCACCACCATGAAGCAGGAGATCGACGAGGTAAAGCTTGACGCCCGCAGAAGCGCGCGTTCGGCGGCTAGAAACCGGACCTTGCAGCCTTGAAGCACGCGCGACCGGAGTGAGTATCAACGGTTTGCGAGATGGCGTCAGGGCGGTCCTCGACACTCTGAGGTCGGCGGGTGCACGCGCAGCGGGCCGACGTCATGCACCAGCAGCGAGCCGAAGTCGGCGCCGACGGCATCCGGTCCGAAGGTGCGCGCCGGGTTCATCGAGGCAGCCGATATCGGGCTACCCTACAGTGCGAGTTCCGCGGGGGCTAGCGAAGCCGGGCGCTGACTCCGGCCCTGCGACCTGCCAGATGGGCTGCCGGCTGCCATTCTCTCGCAACGAACCCACAGGCAACGGAAGCCAGGCAGCGGCGTGCCAACGGCCGGAGTGGCTGGGCGCCGCGGACCGAGCACACTCCGGGGTTCAGCGGCCGACGCCCGGCCTCGCGGGCCTGCACGATCGCTCGGAGCGGTCGGCGACCTGGAGTTCGGTGAAGATGTTCGGGTACATGGTTGCGCATACGGTCTTGGGGCTGAGCACGAGCGTCTTGGACAACGTCGGCGTCGCTTCGCCCGGCCGCGATCAGGTCGAGCACCTCGTGCTCCCGGCGCGGTCAGCCCGGGAACACGATCTGCGCGCTCGGCGGACGAGTCGCGGCGAAGAACTCGATGATCCGCAGGGCCACGGTGGGCCTGAAGATCGCCTCACCGCTGGCGATGGCGGACACCGCCCGCACTGATCTCGTCCCGGTCCGCCCCCTTGAGCAGGTAGCCCGCGGGCGCCGGCGCGCATCGCGGCGAACACCGACGCGTCGTCGTCGTACATCGTTAGCACCAGCACGCCGACGTGCGGGCTGGTCGTGACGATCCGGCGAGTGGCCTCGATCCCGTCGAGTTCAGGCATGTTGAGGTCCATCAAGACGATGTCGGGCTGGGTGGCGTGAGTGAGCATGTCACGGCACCGACGCCGGTTTGCTCCTCCGCCACGACCTCCCAGCCCTCGTGCGCGTTGAGCAGCGCGGCCAGTCCCCCGCCGGTAGAGGGTGGTCGTCGGCGATGACGATCCGCAGCGCGCCCTCACCGGTCATGAGGCGTCCAGCGGCAGGGTTGCGAGTACCCGCGTTCCGCAGGCCTCCGCCGGCGCCACCGTGCACTCCCCACCGATCTCGGCCGCGCGCTCCGATCGCAGCCAGGCCACCCCCGGCCGGCTGTCACCCAGCGATTCCGCCGCCGTCGTCGACGACCTCGACGTGCAGCAGCCGTCGGCCGCCAGCCGGATCGTGCAGTGATGTGCTGCGGCGTGGCGGGCGGCGTTGGAGACCGCCTCCACAGCGATCCGGTAGGCCGCCACCTCCGTGGCCGCGCCGAGAGGGGGCAGGTCGCCGGTCGCCTGCAACGTGATAGTCCAGCCCGGGGTACCGCACGGCCAGCCGCTGCACCGCCGCTGGCGCAGCGCGGACACCAGGCCCAGCTCGTCGAGGGCCGGCGGACGAAGGTCGTAGACGAGGCGTCGGAGCGTCGTCCACGGCAGTCGACGCCTCACGTCGGAGCTCGGCGAGCAGGGCGCGCGCGCCGTCCGGGTCGCTGTCGATGAGCCCGGAGGCGACGTCGAGGCCCAGGCCGATCCCGGCCAGGGTCGGGCCGAGGCCATCGTGCAGGTCGCGGCGTAGCCGGCGCCGCTCCTCCTCGCGCGCCTGCACGAGGTCGCCGCCGCGACGAGCCCAACGCGTCGGCGAGGGAGGCGGCGTGCACGGCGGCGCCCGCGGGCCGGGCGATAGTCGGCCAGGAGCGTGAGGTCTCGAGTGGCCAGGGGCTGCCGGTCGCGTCCATCCACGAGCAACCGGCCCACATATTGACCCTGGTGGGTGAGCGAAACCTCCTCCGGCTCACGGCCGGGGGGCTCGCCGCACGACGCGCTCTCCCGCTCGCCGTCTCGACCGCCACGTACGGCAGCCGAAGCGACGCGGCGCGATCGCCTCCGCCACGGCGCGCAACGCCTCGCCGGGTTCGGCCGCCGCCTGCAGCCGGGTGGTGAGCCTGGACACCGCGGCGTACGGGTCGCCGCGGTCGCCGTACATCGCCCGGTCCACCAGGCGCTGCAGCCAGGCGCGCAGCGGCAACACGATCGCGGCGACGGTACCGGTGGCGAGGACGCTCGCGACGTGCCCGACCCCAAGAGCCGGCCAAGGGCCTCATATCAGCGCGGCATACGGGGCAATCACACCCGCGGTCAACCCGGCGTAGACCAGCGATCGGTTCAGCGCGACGTCGATGTCGTAGAGGTGGTGACGCAGGATCGCCACCCGATCGCGGCCGGCACCAGCGCGAACACGGCCAGGAGAGCCGCGGCGACCGGCCACGGGGGCTCGCCTGCTGCCGACTGGCGCAGGCCAGGACGATGGCCAGGCACAGACCGGCCGCCAGGGCGAGCAACGAGATCTGCCGCCGCGCGACCTCGCCCGCCGGTGCCCGCCGCCAGCGCGCCACCAGCGACGCGACGCCGGCGGCGAAGCCCACCCAGACCAGCCAGGGCCCGACCATGGCGACGGTGCGCAACAGCGGCCGGTACCGAGGATCCCAGCGGGTTGTCCGCCACCGGATGGTTCAGCAAGCAGCCCCGGCGCGAACGCCGCCGGCACCGCCAGGCTCGCCAGTCCCAGAGCCGAGGACGACCACTGCACCGCCACCGCGGCGCAGGCAGCACGCGCGTCGGGATATAGCAGCAGGCGCGAACGTCAGCGCCGGGGTGAACCGAACGTCCATACCCACGCGGACGCCAGCCGACCGCCAGGGCACCCGGGACCCGCGCCAGGCCTGGTCACCGGGCCGTACCAGGCAGCAGGTGTAGGCGAACAGCGCCGTCGCCATCGCCAGAGCGCTCATCAGGTAGAGCCAACCCCAGCCGGTGGCCGCGGCGTCGGCTGACGATCAACGCGCGCCCACCACGGCGAAGCCCAGCGACAGCGGGCACGATGATGAAGCGCCTCGACGCTGGTGGCCTCGGCCGGCAGGGCGGCGCGCCTGCCGGACGAGATAGGCGGCCACCATCAGGCCGCGCAGGCCGCCGGGGCGGCCCACGCCAGCCCCTGCCGGCACTCGCTGCGCCACGAGTCTCATGGTCCCGCGACGGAGCCCGCCCGCGCACCGCGTCCGGCGGATTCGTTTTCCGGCTGCGCGATTCGCTGTCGCCGGACCGCGAGCAGCGTGCTGGCGATCCAGCGTCCACAGCAGACCACCGAGGAACGGCATGGGGTTTGTAGTTCATCGGGTCGACCACGCCCACGATCCCTGCAGCCAGGGTGAGCAGCCCGCTGGCCAGCCCGAACCAGCCAAGCCAGCGCGGCAGCACCCCTGTGGGCCAGGCTACGCCGCCGCCGCTGCCACGGCGAACAGGCCGAACATCATGCCGGACAGGACGAACGCGGCATCGTTGAGGTCGACCAGTGTTCGCGAGAGATCCGGCGTTAGCTCGTCGATCCGGTAGCCGGCCACCATGATCGGGGCTGCCGACCCCACCTTGATCGCCAAACCACAGCAGGCCGGCCCCCGAGGGACACTGTGGCGAGCCAGCCGTCCGGACCCTCGGCCCGGCGCAGCACGCGGTGGAGATAGCCGACGAGACACCAGGAACGCGGCAAAGCCCAGTAGCGCCCAGATCAGGCCGACCCTGTTCACGATCGGTGGGACCCCGCTGCAGCTGTCCGCCCTCCATCGCGCCGCCGACCAGGATCGCGATCACGAAGAACGCGCCAGATCGCCGCTCGATCCGCTCGTAGTTGCGCCTCATGTCGCTCTCTATTGGCCGGCGCGGCCCGTTGCCGCGCGGACACGTCGACTACTGCAGCCGCCGGCGTCCCGCCGCATGGGACCCGAGTCCCGACTCGCGTCCCGACCTTGCAGCGCTCGCCACGTGATCGGAGAGAGCGTTTGGGGCACCGTCAGAACCCCGGAGCGGGAGGGGCGGTGCCACAGTCAGCAAGGTTGGCGGCCACGCGCCTTGACGCCTCGGCGGAACGCCCCTTGACGTTAGACATCTGAAGACGACTGTCTTGCCCTTCCCACCTCGGGGATCGGCGGCTTCCGCTTGCGCTGTGGCCCCGGGCGCTGGCGCCGCCAGGCCAGGGTTGCCGCCAGGGCGACAGCGTCGATGACCGCGGTGAGCAGCCGGTCCGGTACCGGTGCGGCCCCCAGGGTGGTCCGGTAGACCAGCGGGCCGATCAGGTGCGCGGCGGCCAGGGCCGGGTCGGGCGCGGTGTCGAGTTCGCCGGCGTCGACGGCGAGCGCGAACGCGGCGGCGAGCCGCTCGGTGATGGCGGTGATGTGCCGGTGCGGACGGGCACCGGCGCCGCCCGGCCGGGTCTGCTCCATCAGCGCGATGGCGAGCGATGCGACCGCCGGGAGGGCGAGCTCATCGGCGAGCTGGCGCAGCTCGGCGTGCAGCCAGGACCGCAGGGGCAGGGCGGGGGTGGCGAAGAATGGCAGCTCGGCTGAGAAGAGCACGTCGCGGAGCAGGTCCTCTGGGGCCGCCCAGTGCCGGTAGACCGTGGCCCTGCCGACGCCAGCCTGCTGGGCCACCCGCTGATGGGTGATGGCGCCCGGTCCTTCCCGGGCGAGCAGGTCGAAGGCGGCGGCCAGGATCGCCTCACGGCTTCGGGCGGCGCGCGGATCAGTGGCTGGCGATGTCATCCTCCTAGTTTATGAGACAACTTGACTCATAGTCGAGGAGGTGGCATAGTGGCTTTGTGAGACAAAATGTCTCAGAGATCCTGACGAGCGGGGACCTCGGCGGCAGCGCAGGATCCCGCGAACCGGAGAGGAGAGGCCAGTCATGGCAGCGAAGGTCTATACCCCGGCTCCGGCCGGTGCACGCGAGACGCGCGGCGCGGCGCGGCGGTGGTGGGTGCTCGCCGTCGCCAGCGTGGCGCAGCTGATGGTGGTGCTGGACGTGACCGTGGTGAACATCGCGCTGCCGTCGGCGCAGCGGGCGCTGGCGTTCTCCGACGCGGACCGCCAGTGGGTGGTGACCGCCTATGCGCTGGCGTTCGGCAGCCTGCTGCTGATCGGCGGGAAGCTGTCCGACCTGTTCGGCCGCAACCGCACCTTCATGGCCGACCTGGCCGGGTTCGCCGCCGCGTCGGCGCTGGCCGGGGCGGCGCCGAACTTCGCGGTCCTGGCCGCCGGGCGGAGCCGCCCAGGGCGCGTTCGGGGCGCTGCTCGCGCTTCAGCCGCGCTGGCGATCGTCACCGCGACGTTCGCCGGCAGCCCGGCCCGCGGCCGCGCGTTCGCGATCTTCGGCGCGGTCGCCGGGATCGCCGGCGCGATCGGCCTGCTGCTCGGCGGGCTGCTGACCGAGTACCTGAACTGGCGCTGGACGCTGTACGTCAACCTGGCCTTCGCCGCCATCGGGCTGATCGGGGCGGCGGCGTTCCTGCGCCGCGGGGACCGGCTCAGCGCACCGGCCCAAGATCGACCTGCCCGGCACCGCGCTGGTCTCCGCCGGGCTGTTCCTGCTCGTGTTCGGGCTGTCCCGGGCCCAGGCCGGCGGCTGGCACGCGCCCGCCTCCTGGCTGTCCCTGACCGGCGCAGCCGCGCTGCTCGCCGCGTTCGCCGGCTGGCAGGCCCGGGCCGCCGCGCCGCTGCTGCCGCTGCGGGTGCTCGCCGACCGCGACCGCGCCGCCTCGATCATCGCGCTGACCCTGGCCAGCGCCGGGATCTACTCGGTGTTCCTGTTCCTGACCTACTACCTGCAGACCGTCCAGGCCTACACCCCGGTCCGCACCGGGCTGGCGTTCCTGCCCATGGTCGCCACCACCATCGCCGGCTCGGTTCTCGGCGCGAACGTGCTGCTGACCCGCATCGGGCCGCGGCTGACCCTGCCGCTGGGCATGCTCGCCAGCGCCGCTGGCATGGCCTGGCTGACCCGCCTGACCGTGACCAGCAGCTACCCCGCCGCGGTCCTCGGCCCGCTGCTGATCCTCGGCCTCGGCCTCGGCCTGATCTTCGCCCCCGCCATCAGCCTGGGCACCGCCCGGCTCCGCGGCCAGGACACCGGCGTCGGATCCGCGCTGGTCAACACCACCCAGCAAGTCGGCGGCGCCGTCGGCATCGCCCTGCTCAGCACCCTGGCCGCCAGCGCCACCACCAGCTACCTGCGCCCCCACGCCGCCATCACCCCGGCACTCCAGCAGCACGCCGCCGTCCACGGCTACACCACCGCCTACTGGACCGCCACCGCCATCTTCACCGTCGGCGCGCTGCTCACCGCCCTGCTCTACCGCTCCGGACGCCCCGACCCCGCCGACCTCACCAGCACCGTGCCCGCCTGACGACCGCGACCCCACAACTACGGACGCGACGCGGGACCGCGATGATCCACGCTCCCGCCGTGCCCGGCCGGAGCCATCCCGCTCCGGCCGGGCGCCGGCTCGTTTCGCCGATATCCCAAGCGGGCAGCCCCGGCTCGGCTGGCAGGACCAGGGCATCACCGGCCCCGCATGTGAATGCCGGTGCCGCCGGGGCGAGATTGTCGTCCCAAACTGTGTACGGTTTGGGAACAGTAGAAGGGCTGCTCGCGATCGGAGCTGGGGACATCGCATACGTCAGGTCCGGCGTCGCGGACCTGGAGGCCTGCCGTCCGTTTCGCCACGGAGATCGTCGGGCTGGAGCGGGTTGCGTCCGACGAGCCGCGGGGTTGCGCATCTCCGCGCCGACTGCAGAGGCACCATTGCCTGGCCTTGGTCAGAGGCCGTTCCGGGCCGTCATCTCGTCGGGCGTTCTGCGGTGCGGACGAGGATGCGCTGGCGCGCGCTGAGAGCGACCTCGGCGGCGCGGGTTCGTGGTGGGGCGGCTGGACGCGTTGGCGGCTCACGCTCGCGGAGGTCGGTCCGGGATCGGCGCTCGACGACCCGTTCGGCAACCGCATCGAGCTCGTCGCGCAGCAGCAGACGCTGGCCCGCCCGGTGGCGTTCCAGCCGCCGGGCCGGGATCACCGAGTTCGGCCACCTGTGCCTGGACGCGCCCGACGTGCACGAGGCCTACCGGTTCTGGTCGAGCACGCTTCAACGCCAAGGTGTCGGACTGGATCGGCGACGCGCGCCTGCCTGATGCGGATCGACCCGGTGCACCACAAGCTCGCGGTCTTCCAGGGCGACGAGCCGGGCCTGTGCCACATGAACTTCCAGGTCGGCGACGATCGACGACGTCTTCCGCAACTGGCACTTCCTGGTCGAGCACGGCGTCGAGATCGAGATGGGCCCGGGCCGCCACCCGCAGTCGACGCGCGATCTTCCTCTACTTCCTCGGCCCGGAGGGCTTCACCTACGAGTACTCGTTCGGCGTGCGCCGGATCGAGGACGACGCGGCCTGGGTGCCGCGCACCTTCGACCCGGCCGAGCCCGGTTCGATCGACATGTGGCTCGGGCCCACCGCCCGCACCACCACCCAGCCGCAGCTGCCTGACCCGAGGTGGTGCCGGCTGACCACGCTCGCCGGGTAGCCCGACCCAGCTCTTCGTCGACCTCGTGCCGGCGCTCACCCGCCCCGTGGCTGGCTTGCGGTCGAGCCCGCGCAGCGCGCGGGTCTGCGCCGTCGATCAGCGGCACCGCGTGCGGCACGGCGGCGGGGTCGTAGCTCCGGCGCGCAGTCGGCGAGCACCCGCAGCGCCGTGCGCGCCAGGTGGTGCGCGAGCTCGGTCAGCGCGCGCGCTGTCGTCGCCGGCCGAGCGCGTCCAGGATGGCCGCGTGCTCGGCGTCGCCGGCGGTCTGCCAGCCGTGTCGGGCTCGGACTGCTGGTAGATGCGGATGTACGCGCGCTGCGGTCCTCGGCGACTGCCGCAGCTGCGCTGCATCGGCTCGCCGGCCGCCGACCGTCATCGACCCGGTGGTAGGCGTGGTGCGCCCCGAACCATCTCGTCGAAAGTCGCCGGTCTGGGCGGCCCGGCGCATCGCGGTGAGCATCCGCTTGGCCTCGCCGCGCTCCGTGGCGCCGAAGTGCCCGCAGCGTCATCGACAGGCGCAAGCGTCTCGAGCAGGATGCGGCTTGCGTAGACGTCGTCGAGCTCCTGCGGATCGAGGCCCGGCCACCCGCGTCCGCTGGTTCGGCTCGATCTCGACGCAGGCCCTCCTCCTGCAGCATCCGCAGCACCTCGCGCAGCGGGGTGCGGCTCATGCCGAGCTGTGCGGCCAGCGCTCACCTGGGACAGTTTGGTGCCCGGCGTAAGCGCGCCGTCGAGGATGCATGCCCGCAGGTAGGCGTGCGACGTGCGGGATCGCCTGCCGGACCTCGGGCAGGTCGAGTCGCTCGATGCCGGATGACGGGGGTGCCGTGCGAGCCATGCAGCCATTGTGGCGCTAGAGCCACACAACTGCATACACCTTGGCGGCCCGGTGCCCGAGAGTCTCTTGACTCGATGGCAAAACTGTATACAGTTTGTTCTACATCGACCGTCACGCAGGAGGTGGGTCGCGATGGTGGTGGATCGGGCGGCGATGATCGCCGCCGATTACTGGGCAGGTGTGGTGGCGCGCCGCGTGGGGCGTCACCGCAGCCGACCTCGACGCCGTCCTCGAGGGCACCTCGCGTGGTGCTCGGGCTCGAGCGGGAGGGTCATGTGCTCGCCTCCGGCCCGTCACCTCGGGTCGGGAGCGAGCGCCAGGCCTGGGCTAACGGTCCGCGCGCCGATCGTCGGACGACGCCGCCCGTCTCGCGGCCCAGGATCCATTCGTGCTCAGGTCGCACCTTCGAAATCTTCCGGGTGGCAGTCTCATGGAGGGTGCCTTACCGTCCGGCTCTCGTTCGGCACGAGGACGTGCAAGATCACCTGATTCGTGGCAACGCCACCGCGGAGAGGAGGCAGGTTGATGACGACGGTCGGGCATGATCAGGCCTGGGCAAGATGGGATCTGCCGATCGCCCAGGAACACTCCTGGAGCGTGGCTTCCCGGTCGTCGGCTACCGACGCACTTCCAGCGGCGAGCTCACCGCCCTTGGCGGCACGGTGGTCACCGTCAGCGCGTCCGGAGGTGGCCGCGGCAGTAGACGTCATCATCTCCATCCTGCCCGACCACCGGCGCCCTCGAAGAGAGTCATCGCGGGCCCGGCAGGCACCCTGGCCCGGCTGCACCCGGGCACGATCCACATCGAGATGAGCACTCATCGATGTGCTCCGACAAGTCCGCGCATCCGAGACGCCGGTCCAGTCCGCCGGCGGCGACATGCTCCGACTGCCCGATCAGCGGCACGCCCGGGCAATGGTCGCGCCGCGGGCGGCCGCCACCACCTTCGTCTCGGGCGACCTGAGCAGAGCGTGGACGCCGTCCGGCACGTGCTCGACGCGATCTCGGGTGCCGTGGGTCTACAGCGGCGCCTTCGGCGCCGGAGCGCGATGAAGTACGTCGCCAACCTGCTGCGTGGCGGTGCACACGGTCGCCGCCGCGGAGGCGCTGGCTGCTGGCCCGTCGCAGCGCGGTCTGGACCTCGACCTCGTCCAGGACACCCTGGACTGAGTTCGATCGCGTCCTCGGCCGATCTGGGAGCGTCGGGGCCCGCTGATGGCCGGGACGCGGAAGTGGACCCCGGCACCCGGCCCCATCTCGCACCCTGCACCAGATCCTGGAGCAGATCGAGGCGCAGGCCAACGGGGTCGATGTGGCCTTGCCCGTCGTTCGCGGCCGCCAAGCAGCTGTTCGACAAGGCACTCGCCGACGGCTGGGGACCTCGACATCGCCGCCGTCGCACGACCAGCTGTCAGGTCAGAACCCGTCCTGCGCGACACGGGAGAGCCCGTGACGACCTGGTCCCTGGTCACCGTGCTACGTGCGGCGAGCCGGTGCTCGGTCCGGAACGGCACCGGCGCGGTCCACGAGGGGCCGCAGCTCAAGGCCTGGGCGAGCCTCATGGACCTGCTCGCCGACTGGACGGCCGCCGGTGATGTGCTGCGGGGGCTGGATGTCGAGCACGGGCCTGTGATCCTCGAACCCAAGCTGCTGGCGCCCTTGCGCTACCCCGCAAGGTGATCTGCGCGGGAGTCAACTACCGCCGCCACATCGCAGGAGATGGGTGCCGACCCCCGGGACCTGACTGGACCCTCTTCTTCTTCCTCAAGCCGCCTACCACGACAGTGGTCGGACCGTACGACGACATCCCTGTCCGGGCGCGACGAGGCCGCTCGGCTGGACTGGGAGGCGGAGCTGGCCGTCGTGATCGGCGTCGGCGGCCCGCGACATCGCGCAGGCCAACGCGTACCAGCACATCGCCGGCTACTGCGTGGCCAGCGACATCACCGCGCGCGGCTACCACCACCGCGCGAACGTTCCGGCACCGGCGTTTAGCTACGACTGGTTCGCCTCGAAGGCGGGTGATGCCTCGCTGCCGATGGGACCGGGGCTCCGCCGTCTGGCTCGTGCCCGACCCGCACGACCTGGCCATTCGGCTGTGGGTGAACGACCAGCTGCGGCAGGACGCCAGCACGGGGACATGATCTGCGGACATCCCGACCCTGGTGGCCGCTGCGAGCTGCGCCGTGACGCTCGAACCCGGCGACGTCATTTCGACCGGCACGCCCGCGGGTGTCGGGGCAGGCCATGAGGCTGACCCTGCATCCCGGCGATCCTACGCACCCGAGATCGAGCCACTGGGTGACCTCGTCAACCGCATCGTCCATCGCTGACGCCCTCAGCGTCGGGGCCACCGGACCCAGGAGACCCATGATCTGCGTCACCCATTCCTGCCCGTCAACACCAGCGGAGAGCCGGCCCTCGACCGCGCCGCGGTCTGGAACGGCCTGGTCCTCAAGGCCGGCAACGCCCTGCCGTTCGTGCGCGGCAATGACCCACTGCGACGTGCGTAGAACGGCTACAGGCGAGAACGTCTTCGACCGCGACATCGTCGTTTCGAGGCCAGGAGTTCCGTCGAGCGGATCACGCTGGAGGAGCCGCACCGCGTCGTCTTCGCCCGGATCAGCGGCCTGTGCTGGGGACGATCGCCAGCGAGATCGAGGGCCGCGGACGACGATCTGCACCTGCGATTCAGCTTCGCTCTGGTCGTGCAGTCGGTGCCGGGTCGCTCGCGGCCGAGCAGGAGTACGCCGACGGCGATGACCGGGGACTACCTGAAGGCCGTAGCCGCGACGCTCGAGGCGATGCGGAAGATCGCCCGCGGCGAAGCCGCCTGACCACCATCACGCCATCCTTCCCCGACCAGCGCCACCCCGGAGGCTCCCGTGTCCAACTGGATCGACGACTACTACGCCGACGTCGACGCGATGCGTCTCGAGCCCGTACGTCGAACGGCACAGCTGACGACGCTGTCGTCATCTTCGGCAACAACCCGCCCGCCGTTGGCAAGGAGGCGATCAGGGCGGCCATCGGCGGATTCTGGTCGATGATCGGCGGCCTGACGCCATGAGCGGCGCAACCTGTGGTTCGTCAACGACGGCAGGCACCGCGGTGCTCGAGGCGGTCCTGCACCACACGACCAAGGGCGGCGCGCATGTGCCGCGCTGCCGGTGCGTCTCGCTGCTCGACAGCAACGCGGACGGCCTGGTCCCGTCGCTGCGGGTCCACATCGACCTGGCGCCCCTGTTCGCGCAGATCGGGACCGAGCAGGCCCCGGCCGGCGCGGAAGCGGTGACCAGTGAGCGAACGCTGCGCCGGACGGGTCGCGCGTCACGTCGCCAAGCGGGCGGATCGGTCGCGCGCTACGCGCTCGCGCCTCGCACGCGAAGGCGCGCGGTGGTCAGGATCCGTGGACCTGCGCGGACGGTTCCGGCGTGGTCGCGCAGATCGAGGCCGCGCGGAGGCAAGGCCGATCGCGGTCCGCGTCGACCTCACCGACGACGCGACCGCCATCGCCGGCGCGCGGGACGAGGTCGAGCGCCGCGGCTCGGGCCCGCGTCAGATTCTGGTGAACAACGCCGGCATCTACCCGAACCAGCCGTTCGAGGAGATGAGCGGCCGAGGACTGGCGGGCGGTCTTCACGCTCAACGTCGACGCCCTGTTCCACACGGTGCGGGCCTTCGTACCGGACATGCAGGGCCGCCGGCTGGGGCCGGATCGTGAACATGACGTCGAACTCGGTCAACCTCGTCATCCCCGGTTTCACCCACTACATCGCGAGCAAGATGGCCGTCATCGGGCTGACCCGCGGCCTGGCCACCGAGCTCGCCGACGCACGGCATCACCGTCAACGCCGATCGGACCCAGCCTGGTCACGCACCGGCGACGCACCGAGACCGGACCGGCCGATCGTTCTTCGACATCGTCCCGCAGATGCAGGCGATCAAGCGGGTCCAGGTGCCCGACGACCTCACCGGAACCATCTCGTTCCTCGCGTCCGACGACGCCGCGTTCATCACCGGGCAGACCTTCTTCGTCGACGGCGGGCTGGTCCGGTCTTGAAAGGAGTGCCGCAATGGCCACTGATGAGAGGCAGCCATGAACACCTCGCCCCTAGCGCCTGACGCGCTGACCCTGGTCATCCCGCTTCGGGCCAGGAAGGCATGCCCCTGTCCGGACTTCTGACTACTGGCTGAACGCGCCCACGTGACGATGCCCCCGCGCTTCCCCGGCATCAGCAGCATCTGGCTCCACGCCGTCTCGTTCAGATTCGCAGACCTGGCCACGCCTGCCCGGTGTCAGCCACCGGCCCGAGCCGAAGGACGAGATTCCACGTGTGTACCCGAAGCCACCTTCCCCACCATGGACGAGCCTGGCGGCGTTCAGGGCGCCTCGAGGGTCCAGATGGAGGACGGCATCGACTTTCTCTCGCAGATGATCGCGTACTGCAGCTTCGGGGCGAACACTGGCGACGATCGTCGACCGGACCGGTGTACCCGGCTCCAGACGGTCACGACACTATGGTGCGGCACCTCCTCGTTTCACTCCGTCGGCGTCGAGGTTTCCAGTCACCGAGTTGCGGGCTTCGTGTCGGACGAGCTGGCGCCCGCCTACGCCGCGTGTCTCTTGATGTCCTCAGGGTGCGGCGCCACCTGTTCGAGGGAGGTCACGCTCGACCGCGGGCGTGGAGATGTCCAAACCGCTGGGCGGCAATACCAGGCCGCCCTCGAGGTGGTGGTGGCGGACGACGCCAGCCTGACCAGACTCGTGAGCTCCCCGTCCTGGATCCGGGACGGCGGACGCCGTCGCAGCCCTGCGAGGCGCATGCATGCTGCACGCGTGGAGCGCTGCATCACCACGAAGCCTACGCGGGCGACATCACCCTGGCGGGAGTGAGGGGGCGTGGCCGTAGCCGACGTGATCAAGCGGGTCTCGGCCAACAGCCAGCTCGAGGCCGGCGTCTCGGATCTGTTCCTCCCGGGACCGCATGAGCCTCGCGGGTCTGAATTCCGGCCGCTCGTCACCCATCACTCGGTAGGAGATCACCACGATGACCACAGTCCGCGGCAAGCGTACGTCCCCCGGGCACCGTCGATGACGCTCTGCGCGCCACTCTGGTCGGGAGCTCGTGCCGGAGTTCAAAGGTGACCTGATCGGGCCGGACAGCGTCAGCTGCGAAAGGCGCGAGCCGTTTGGAACGCCATGATCGACAAGCGCCCCGGCCTGATCGCTCGCTGCACGAGCACCCAGGACGTCGTCGAGGTCGTCAAGGCGGCCCAACGCCACGGCCTGCACCCGTCGGTGCGCTGCGGCAGCCACAACGTATCCGGCAAGGCTCTCTCCGAGGGCGGTCTGACAATCGACCTCGGCGGCACGCGCGCATCGTGGTCGACCCGGAGGACAAGGTGGTCCCACGTCGACGGGGGGGCTGCCTCCTCGGCGACGTCGACGCCGCGACCGGGCAGCATGCGCTGATAGTGCCCGGCCGGGATCATGTCGGAGACCGGCGTCGCCAGGCCTGGCTCTGGGCGGTGGGATCGGCTGGTTCTCGCGCAAGCACGGGCTGACCTGCGACCAGTTCGTCTCGCTCGAGCGTCGTGCTCGCCAGCGGGGAGGTCGTGACCGCCGTCGGCGACCGAGCACCCGGACCTGTTCTGGGCGCTGCAAGGGGGGTGGCGGCAACTTCGGCGTGGTCACCCGGTTCGACCTTCCAGGCGCTACGACTTCGGCCCGATGATGCGCATCGGCGTGGCTCGGTGTACGAGCCGGAGCGGACGCCGCTCAGGCGTTGCGCGGGTACGCGCGCGCATGCTACCCGACTCCTGGCCGCAACGTGGGCTGGCACGCCGCGCTCAAGCACATGACATGCCGGCTCCTGCCGTTCGTGCCGCCCGAGCTGCGTCGGCGAGCGGCTGCTCATGCTGGTCTCGATGTGGCTGGACGACGCCGGAGGACCCGGCTGGCGCCGAGCTGATCGAGCCGTCTCAGGCCGAGATCGGCGAGCCCTGCGTGACGGCCAGCACCGTGCTGCCGTTCGCGGCAGGGCGTGCCAGCGGCATCATCGACGAGCGAGTTCGCGGACGGCCACCGCTACTACACCAAGGAAGCGCACGTCGCCGCAGCTGGCCGACGGGCGCCATCGACCTGCTCGTCGCCTTCTGGAAGGACATGCCGATGGAGGGCGAGGTCGAGATCATCGGCCTCGGCGGTGCCATCGAGCGACGTCGAGGAGGCGGACAGCGGCGTTCTCCAACCGCGGCTACCAGATGTGGCTCAACTTCGCGATGAGCTGGGACGACGCCGAGCCGACGACGCGGACTACATCGCTCGCACCCGCTAATTGTCGAGCAGTTGCGCCCCATGGGCCGGCCGGGGCGTCTACGTCAACATGCTGAACTTCGACGAGCATGGACCGAGTGGTCGAGGCCTTACGGCGCTGAGAAGTACGCCGAAGCTCAGCCAGATCAAGGCGCAGTACGACCCGGACAACTTCTTCCGGATCAACGCCAACATCCTGCCCGGATCTGGCCGACCACCCGCGGTCACTCGGGCGCTGGTGACCCCGGACGGTCGAGGTCTGCATGATCATGTCCTCCTGATGAAGCCGATCTCGACTTCGCTCATGCCGGACTCCTCTCCCCGAGATACTCCTGCGGCTGTTGACTCGCTCGCGCCGTGCCGTCGCAGGTACTGCCACCGCCGCGGCAGCGAGTTCGTTTTCAACGGCACGCCACGACGCAATCTCCTCAGCTGTCAGTTGTGTGACGTGGCCGGCCGCCTCGGCGGCGAGGCAGGCGTCACGGGCGGCGGACAGCAGCCACATGCGGGCGACCGCGACGCCGGGTGTCGCGCCGAGGGTCGAAACGCCGTTGCCGCGCAGCGTTGCTGCCTCGCCGGTGGGTAGGGTCGGGCCGCGCGTCGGCGAGATGCAGGCGAGCGCAGCAGGTGGGCGCTGGCGTGGACGGGGACCGATTCGCCGAGCCAGGCCGCCTGCCCGTGCAGAGTGATCAGCGCACGGGTCGTGGCCGCCGCGGCGAAGGCGCTGGCCGGGTGGGCGCGTGCGATCGACCCGGGCATCAGGCCGTGGCACTGGTAGAGGGCGAGATGCGCCCATGCTTCGGCAGGAGCGGCTCGGCGGCAACGAGGACGCATCGAGCGGCACCTCCACGACGGCGGACTCGGTGACGGTGGCCAGATCGACGGCGGGCGTGATCAGCATCGAGGTCCGGCGCGGGCCGACACGTGCCCGTACGCGGTGACCAGCCCGAGACGCGATAGTGCGTGACCCGCCTCGACGAGGTCACGCCGCTGCGTCGACGCCGCGATCACGGTGCGCTCTCCCGTCTTTCCAGATGAGCTGGAGTCTCGCCGCTAAACTGCTATCACAGTTTCTCTGGAAGGGGAAGAGCCGTGATCTCAGCGCTGCACCACTACGCGTTGGAAGTGCCGGACCTGGAGGTGGCCAGACGGCTTCCCTGCAGGACTTCGGCCTGGAGACCGGGGAGAAGGACGGATCGCTGGTCGCCCAGTGCCCAGGCCGCGACCGGGAACAGGTCGCGACTGCTGCGGGCGCCGCGCCAAGCGACTGCACCATGTGTCGTTCACCCCTGCGCCCGGGCACGCTGGACGTCGGTCCGGGATGCGCTGGAGCGCGCGGGCACCCCGTGATCGCGGCCCCGGCAGGCGCCAGCTGAGGGCGGCTGCCTGGGTGCGCGACCCCGACGGCACACCCGGTGCAGCTTGCTCGACGAGGACCCGGCACCTGCGCGTCCGGTCGCCGAGGTGCTGACCAACGCGGGTGCCAGCCAGCAGCGGATCGGTGTGGCCCAATGGCAGCAGGCCACCGAGGATGTCATGCCGCGCCGGCTCGAGCACTCACTGCTGTTCACGCCCCAGCCGCAGACGATGACCGCCTTCTACACCGAGGTGCTCGGGCTCCGGGTGAGTGACCGAATCCATGGCCTGGTGACGCTTCCTCAACGCCGGCCCCGGCGACCACCACATCTCGGGTTCATCTCCAGCAGCCACCGCGGCTTCCACCACGCCAGCTTCGAGGTGCCCGTCCATCGACGCGATCGCGCTCGGCGCCGACCGGATGCGAGCCAAGGGCCGCGATGCTGGCTGGGGCCTGGGCCGTCACACGATCGGCTCGAACTTCTTCCACTACAACCCCGACCCATGGGGCTCGTGGATCGAGTGGTTCTCCGACATCGATCCAGATCGACGACAGCTGGGTCGCCGGCGACCACAAGGACGTCCCGCGCCCACCTGTGGGGCGCGCCACCACCGGACATTTCTCAACAACCTCTGGCCGAGTGACTGAGAACCGGATCCGAGTGAATCAGACATGGTCGCGTTCATCACCGGGGCGTTCGACGTCGAGTTCGGCCAGACCATCAAGTGGGACGGCGACCGGCTCATCGTCGCTCTCCGCGTTCTGGGACGCCGCTGTTCGAGACTGAGAAACGATCCGTTCCGCCGCGCGATAACCACGCCACGGTCACTATCGAAAGGCAGTGTCATGGCCGAACATATCCCTACCCTGACCCCGTCGTCAGATCGCAGACGTCCGAGAACTCGCCCGCGACCTGGTCGTGATTCCGAACCAGCGTGCAGTTGGTGCCCAATATCAGGATCATCGCAGGTACGCCTCGGTGCTGGTCATCAAAAAGACCGGGATGGGCCCGCAATGCCGAGAGGGTACTCAAGTTCGCGGCCGATTACGCCAAGGCCGCAAGCTGTACTGACCCGACGCACTTTCACCTGAGCACGCGTTCAGCGCCCAGGTGTTCGCCGGGCGGGCGACGTACCTACTCAACAAACCCGGGCGGACGACTTCTGGCCACCAAGGGGCCCCGGTACATCGGCATGTTCCGGGGCTCGGCGAACCGGTCGCTCGGCAGCTCGGGAGGCGTGGGGCTCGTCCCCCGGACGTCGTCTACGACAACGCGTATGACCTCGACCTCGGCGGCGGATCGATGCAGCTGCGGCCAACCGAAGCCGGGCCCGCACCAAAGGGGCGACGAGGTGATCACCGTTTTCCCGACGCGGGAGTCGCTGTTCACGCGGCGACCTGGTGGAGACGGACGGTCGCGATATCTTCCCGTGGTTCCCGCCGTACGACACCGGCGATGTCCGGCCTCCGGTGGATCGCGGTGATGGAGCCGGCTCGCTTCTACGAGCGCCCGCGGGTGGTGGTCCCCGGCCATAACGGCATGGACGGTCCGGAATTGCTGGCGTCAAGTCCACGACTTTACCTCACGCTGCTGCGCGATGAAGCCTGGCGGCGCCGGGACTCGGTAGCGATGAACGGCGAGGACTCGATCGCCGAGGGAGGTCACGCAGACCTGATGATCAAGCGGCACCCCGACTGGGAGGGGCGGGAGTGGATCCGGCCTGGCGATCCGGCTGCCTGGCTACCGGAGCACTACGGCGCTGACCGGCACGCGCTCGGCGGCGCGCTGGAGGCGGCAGATCACGCCCGCGCGGGTGGTGATGGGCGAGCCGGTCGAGGTTGTCAGGGCTCTAACACCACCGTCACTCTTCCCAACTCATCCGCCACTCTTCGGTGACGGCACCTTCCCCTCCAGTCGTCACCGGAAGCCCTCACAAAGATCACCGACGGCGGCGCAGGTGCTGAAGAGAACGCGAAGGACCGCCATGGCGAACCCTGCACCATCCCGGTGACGCTCTGACACCGCCCTTTACCAACGCGGACTCAGGCCTACTCAGCCAGTTCCAGATCGCCCGAACAGGTCCCCGCCTGGTTCGCGCCGGCGCCGTCGGTGACCGCTTCGCAGAGGAGGAGCAGTGAGTCGGCAGCCGACAACCTGGACCGCCGAAGCAGAGCCGGCCCCTTCGCGACCGAAGCCTGATCGTCATCGCAGGCGCTGATCGCCAGGGGGACCCTGGAGGCCCAACTGCTGCATGCACACCCGGTGGGCGGACCATGGACCGCCACACCCGCCGAGCTCGGCGCGCGCGCGGCGACACTGCTTGCCATCTGCACCGGGTTCGCCCCGGAGGCTTTCTCACATGGCCTCATGAGTTATCCGCGACGAGGCTCTCAGGCCTCGACGCGAGCTGATGACGACTGACATCCCTGCCGGGCCCAGTCCCTGGCGTCGCAGGCAGAGAGTTCTGTGCCGTAGCTGCGACTAATCACATCGCCGCGTCGACGGCGATGGCAGTGTCGCTGCTCACGTCGTTCTCGCCGCCCGGCTCTCCGACGCCGGCGATCACCTGGCCATCGCTGGTGAGCGGCACGCCGCCCTATGGCGGGTATCTGCCGCCGGAGACGGCGAGGGGAGGGATAGAGGTCCGCGCCCGGTTGCACTAGGGGGACGAGGTCAGCGGTGCGCATGCGGACGAGGGCGGATGTGTAGGCTTTCGCTCGGCGAGCTCCAGGGAGACGCGGGGCGCTCCGGTCATGCGGTGGGTGAGAATGACGTTGCCGTGGATGTCGATGACGGTAACCGCGACGGGTACGTTTTGTTTGAGCGACTCGGCCTCGACGCGGTCAGCGATTTTCTTCGCGATGGTGAGCAAGTCCATGGTCGTGTGCTTCCTTTAGAAAGTGAGACGGGCTGTTCGGTTTCAGCGCTCGCCGTTGAGGCCCAGCTGTCCCACGTAGAATCCGAGTCGATTTTCCGAGTCTCCAGGCTTCTGGAACCCTTGCTCCAGGAGGGCTTTGATTCTTTCCTGCGCCGCTGGTCGCTTGACGGAGGCCATGCAGGCGTCCCAGCCCGCTCTGATTTCGACGTCGGGCGGCAGGCTGGCTTCGTTCACGAGGCGCTTGGTGTTGGCGATCGCCCACTTGTCGAACGAGGCGATGCGGGTTGCGAGTGCGTCGACGAAATAGTCCAACTCGGCATCCGGGAGCGCACGGTTCACGTAGCCGAGGAGCTCGGCATCGGCGCCTCGGATGTCGTCTGCGCTCAGGAGCACTTCGAGGGCGCGTCCCCGTCCCATGACCCGTGGCAAGCGCGCCATGGGCCCGCCACCAGCGACGAGGCCCACGCCCACTTCAAACTGCGACAAGAGCGCTTTCTCTCGGCTCGCGAAGCTCATGTCGCAGGCGAGCGCGAGCTCACTGCCGTTTCCGGTCGCCCGCCCCCGGATCAGCGCGATCGAAACGAACGGGGCGCGCGTCAGGCGCACCAGGACGTCGGGCCATGCCTCGAGGCCGGTCGGACCTTGCGGGATGCTGGTCAGATCCTCGAACTTCGCGAGGAAGTCGGAGTGATTCAGAAAGAAGCCGTCGACGGCACTCTCGAAGACCACCACCTTCACTCGGTCGTCGTTCTCGAGCGCCGTGACGATCTCTCGGATCTGCGGAACGAATTCCGGACCCATGAGGTTGAGCGGCGGGTTGTCGAGTACGACTCGACAGTGTGAAGGTGTAACTCGATTGAGCCTGACTTGCGCGGCCTTCGTTGCTGAGGGCATGACGCTCCTGTTCCTGGCGCAGAAGATGACGGTGCCGACGGCTTGAACGATTGCCACCAGGGCGCGTGTGCTCGCGCCCGGGCAACCCCGAGGTCGGGTCCCTAGTCGCCTCGATGAGCGCCGGCCCGTCGTGGGCAAAGGCGATCCACCAGGCCTTGCCGTCCGCCGAGCTCGCTCGGATTCTCGATGCGGACGGTTGCGGCTTGTGGTGGTAGCTCGCGTGCTCTCAGTGGTCATGCGGACCGCCCACATTGTTGCTTGTGGCTCGCGCTTCGGGATCGCTGTCGATCAATGATGACGTCCTTCATCACCCATCAATGCCCGCCGCGGGATCACCTGCGACCGTTGACCCAGCGGCCGTCCTGGCTGACCAGGAATGCGACGAGGTTGGCGATGTCCGCCGGGGTGGCGGGACGCCTCCAGTCCGAGCGGCGATCGCATTGACGGTGATGTCCCGGAGCGCTTAGCTCGCGGGCGAGCACGCGCGTGATGGCGTCCACCGCTGCCACTGCTCGCTGCGTAGGCGGCCATAGGACGGGAGCGCCAGCCCCACAGCCGAGCTTGAGAAGTTCACGATCGCGCCCCCATCCCGCAGCTGAAGCGATGACGCTGCTGATTGACCACGAACGTTCGGCGTGCGTTTGACCCGGTGCGGCGCGTCGGACGCCTGGAGGTCGCGGACCCGCGACTGGGCCGGGGATCATCCGCGCGGCGGCGTGCGCGACGACGTCGACCCCGAATGCGTGGAATCGACGTCTCCCCGAACGAGCGCTCGACGTCCACGCTGCGTCCGCGACGATCGGCGCGGACCGCGCGCGGTACCGTTCGCCCGCGGGATCTCCTCGAGCGGCGGCGTCCGCTGCAAAGGCTGGCTGTTCAAGTAGTTGATGACAACCGCGTAGTCGCCGATGGCCAACTTGCGCGCGACGGCGCGGCCGATGCTCCGCGATCCGCCGGTGACGATCGCCACGGGGGCGACGTGCTGCGGGGTTCGTGATCACCCCGCCACCGCTGGCCGCGATGACGCCGCGGTCGCGCTAGGGCACTGGGTCACTCCTGGGTCGTATGACGCGCATCGGGGTTAGGCTGCGGGATGGCCGTCCAGCGCCCGCCGGCGTTTCTGGAGCCGGTCCGGGGAGCGCGATGTGCTGGACCGGAGTGCCGAGACACGCCCGCGGGGGCGCAGAGCGCGGTCCTGGTCATCCGGGGTGAGGCCGGGATCGGCAGAGACAGCGCTCGTGCGGTACGCCGCCCAGCAGGCTGCTGGGTTCCGAGTGGCCCAGATCGCGGGCGTCGAGGCCAGATGGAGCTGCCGTTCGCCGGGCTGCATCGCCTGTGCGCACCGATGCTCGCGCAGCTCGACGCGCTTCACCGGCAGCCCCCACGCAGAACGCCCTGCGCGTGTCCTTCGGCCTCTGCATCCGGCGATGTCCCCGACCCTTTCTGGTCGCTCTGGCTGCGCTGACCCTGTTCGCCGGGTTGCCGGAGAGCGGCCGCTGCTGTGTCGTCGTCGATGACGCGCAATGGCTCGACGCCGCCACATCCCAGGTTCTCGGATTCATCGGCCGACGGCTTCTGGCAGAGTCAGTCGCGATCGTGTTCTACCGTTCGCGAGCCGAGCGACGACGAACGCGAGCTGGCGGATCTGTCTCCGGAACTGTCGCTCCGGGGACTTCAGGATGACGACGCGCGCGCCCTGCTGTCGGCGGTCATCCCAGACCGGCTCGACGTCGGCGTGTCCGCGGTCGAATCGCCTGGTGGCCGAAACTCGCGGCAACCCGCTGCGCTGGGTGGAGCTGCCGCGGGGTAGAAGCACCGGAGAGCGCTGGCCGGCGGCTTCGCGCTGCCGGGCGCGGGGCTCTGCCGAGCCAGATCGAGGGACCACTTCCGACGGCGCGACCGCTCCGCACTGCCTGCTGAGGCGACCTGCAGCGAAACTGATGTCGCTGGCGGCGGCAGACCCGGCCGAGGATGCCGCACGCTCGCTCGCGCCGCGGCAGCTCGGCGTCGAGCCACCAGGCTGCGCGCGCGGCGAGCCCGCGGCCGGTGAGCAGCTGCCTGCTGGAGGTCGGCGCGCAGGTTCGGTTTTCGCCATCCGCTGGTCAGATCGGCTGCATCGCTCGCTGGCGAGCCACGACGGACCGACGCGCGGTTCACGGCGCGCTCTGCGCGACGCTACCGACCCGGCGACGGACCCCGATCGCCGTGCGTGGCATCGCGCGCATGCGGCGATCGCCCCGGACGAGGAAGTGGCCGGGGAGCTGATCGATTCCGCGAGCGAAAGCCGCGCGCAGGAAGCCGGGGCGGCACGTCGCCGCCGCCGCCGCGTTCCTGGAACGAGCGGTGACGTTCACGCCAGACCCTGGTGAGCGGGCGTCGCGGGCTTCTGCCCTGGATAACTCGGGCGGGAGCAATGG
>ERZ1370068.8289-contig-7156_pt1 | contig 31864 bp, 43 predicted proteins | sample MGYA00561227_ERZ1370068 | MGnify/ENA primary metagenome ERZ1370068 (study PRJEB38410, sample SAMEA6850437) | metagenome | study: Metagenomic assessment of the ecological functions of the soil: analysis of the soil microbiota associated with the...
TTAAAAATGGATTATGAGGAAATTTGGGAAAATTTATAACTGTCTTTTTTATTCCCTTTCTACTTTTTCCTGTAGCAATAAAAGCAACATGTCCGATATCCAAATAAAAGCTTGATTATCCTTCTGCCTCTTCGATCGAATATTATGGACGGTAGGAAATTATAATTCGATGGGTGATGATGCCACAACCGTTTTTTGTCCTGGATACTAATCTTAATATAGTTGATTCAATTCCTATCATTTCCTATCCTGAAAAAAGAATTCCAAAAGAGATCAAATCCTGACTTAGAGGCATCCGCCTTGAATGGTGACAATCTATTTCTCTTCGGCTCTGGCTCTTTATCACCTTATAGAAATTTCGCATGGAGACTTAATTTGAAGAACTTGACGTCAGGTGGGTGGACAGCGTATCCCCCACTCAGTGCATTAAAAGATAGCGACAGTATTAACCTCTTGAACCACTATTCTTAAAAATAAAAGAACTTGGTATTGAACAAATAAAATGTTTGAGGGTGCTTGTTTTGCATCAGGAAAACTAATTCTTTGTAAACAGAGGGAATAAAGGGGTTACCCTCACAACCATCTAATCATCGCCGATGAAAAATTACTGGATAATGACAGCAGCTTTCAAGTCTTTATTATCCCTTTTGCTTCTCAGAAAGATACGGTTTCATTCAAAGGGACTTCCTGGCTTATGCTATGTTAAGGAAAGCGATCAGTTCGATCCCGACCGTCTCGACAGAAAACACAAGAAGCAATCATGAAGATGGCGCAATCGGTGTGCTATTTATGGATAATTGGGCCAATATTTCAACTAAAATAAAAGACAGAACCCCCTCGGCACTAAAAGAACTATCGATCTTGAATATATCGACTCCGCTTTAAAGGTCAAAAGATCGAAGCTAAAAATTTAATTAAAAAGAAACCGATAAATTAATTTATCTCGCATTGGTGGCCGAAATGATGATGGAAGAAGTACTGTTTTTAAAATGAGTATAACAAAAGCTATTTCTCTTAGAATGACAAACTCTTGCTCCAGATTTAATGATTGCTGATATAGCAGGTGAATAAAATCTCTCCCCCATTTTGCATAATAATAACTGATATTATCTATTCTTTCCTGTAAACCATTTCTTCGGAAATAAATGTTCTTTAATTGTATTGATCTGTCTCTTGCTGATCAGCAAACTTTCTTTTCTCCGCCCGCAACATTTTCTTTTCAAGTTCCTGCAAGCGTTGCACAGTTCTTAGCTTTAAAGCTTCCACATGTTTTTCCAAAGTGACATCAACTGCTGAAGCTTGTTTTTTAAAACTTTCATATAGTTGTTCAAGCTCAGATAATGATCCGTTCAATTTTACTTCATTCTTGCTTTCATTCATCACGATCCGGTTCAATAATTCTTCCTGTGATAAAAAGAGGATCCTCGATCGAAAATCCAAGTTTTGCAATCCTTTCCTGCCAGCTTTTTCAACAATTAAAAGAATTACGCAGTACCAGCATCGGAAAAGGAACTTTTATAATGGTTGAACAGATCTTTCAACTGTAACCAATACGCCGTTTCACCACCACCGCCAACAAAAGCAAGATTAGGAAGGATCATTTCTGGTAAAGTCCGCGAAGAATAACATTTGGACTAAAGCGATCAGGATATTCATTCAACTCTTTAAGCAGTTCTGTTTCCTGAAAACTCTCTTTTGCATTCACTACTTTCCATTCACCATTTCTTTATTTCAATTCTTTCACGAATATTGTCCTTTAAATAAAACAAATTGACTTCTCTCGGATTTGGCCTGCACTTTATATCCCGCATTACTTAATTTCTCTGCGGTTTTCTCAACAATACCCGATGCAGTTTGATTCAACAGGTCATCTTTGAAGATCGGGATCATCTGTTTCTTCAACTCAGCATTATCAGGTAATAACACAACTCAAACCGTATTCACCAAATAACTCATTAACTATTTTAAAAGTTGAAGATTGAATTGTATCTCCTTCTTTATAGCATTCTTTCATTAGACCCGCGATCTCTTTTCCAAATGGTCAAAACAGAAAGCTGGCCTTCCATCAAACCGATCAGCTTGATCAACTCTTTGTCTACTTTCATTCTTCCAACCGCACCAGTTTGTTTTGTATTCCATGTAGAAGTTTTTCGCCTCCAACATATACATGATTCAGTTCATCAAGATCAGCATCTTCACTGCCGATATAAAAAACAGGAACAAAATTGTAACCTGGTAAATTAGTCTTGAAATATTCGGCCAGCTTTATTGTATGTAATATTTTATAAATAAAATAAAGTGGCCCGGTAAAAAATATTATTCTGGTGAGCTGTAGTAAATGTGAAAGTATTTTTTCGATGCTAATGCTTCAATATTATTCTTTGTCTTTTCAGATAATGTAACAGCAGAATATTGCTTTCTTAATTCCTGCACCAGCACATTACGATCATAGTTAAACTGTTTTCTATCTTCAATTGCTTTTTTATTCCCTGGATCGTCGGCGGGTAATTAAAGAATTCTTTTAATGAAGCATGCTGGTCAATATAATCAACCACCGTTTTACTAAAACTTCCCGTTTGCCTGTAAGGTATTCGTGTGAGAGATACAATCCATAAGAGTATCAAAAATAGAAAGAGTTGACCGGCCTTAAAATACCGGTTGTAAAATTAACTTTACTTTACCCGATAGGCAACAATGGTATTGCGCCAAAACGTCGGCACATAGATAATTTTGTTCTTTGCATCCATCCCGATATCTGCTGAATTCTTTTTATCCGCCCTTGAATCCAGCAATTGCTGCTTACTGCCGTCTGCATTCACATACCAGACAACACCCTGCCAGCAGGAAACTATAAAGTCATTGCCCGAAATATTCTCGATCCCATCAGTACCTCCATCCATCCCATCGGTTATCTTGGTAAGTGTTTTATCCTTATTCATTTTAAACATGCCACCGGCATCCAACAAATAAAAGTCATCGCCACGCATCAGTACGCCATTTGATCCTTTCAGGGTATCAAGAAGTAATTCTGAAACGCCATCTTTACAACAAAAATCTTTTTCAATTTTGAATCTGATACATAAACAGTACCGGCTTTTACTAACACTTACATCATTTAATCCTTCTGCGCCAGTAACAGCGATCCTTTTTTCAATTTTGCCACCGGCAATATCAATTACCACCAGTTCATTCAGATCTGCCACATATAATTTACCCATTGTAAAGTCCCAATTCCTTTTGGAGCATTTAAACCCACTCACCCATTCTGTTGCGATCACTCTTCCATCAAGACTCAACTTTTGCAACAGATCCTTTTCCATCCTTTCCCCATGGATCGGTGCCATCAATATTTGTAGCATACAAGACTTTATGATCGCCATCAAACAAAACAGATTCAGGAACTCTTTAAAACAGAATCTGTTTCCCACAATTTTTCCAACTTGTGTTGTGCAAATAATAAAGAAGAATTAAAAAGAATTACTATCAGTAATGCTGTTCTTGATAAGGTCTTTTTCATGATGTAAATTTTCAGCATAGCTAAGTTACGGTATAGAAAGTCTTATCCAGAACCTGGCCGGGTTAAAAGCTTCAAGACCAATGGAGGGTTTTTTACCAGAAATAATTTCCTTCAATTAATCTCTCCTGTTCCGGCAGCAGCGGTGTAACCCGCTAACATTGCATGTCCGCCAGCATAAGTAAGATTGGAAAATTCTAGTATGTCTCTTCTCAATATATGGCATCCCATCAGGCTCACAGGCCGGTAACCAAACCAGGCTTTACGTTATATCCGGTTGCGGCAGGTTCATTGTTGGATAATATTTTTTAAACGCATTATAGATCGCAGTTACACGTTTAGGTAAAATATTATCGCTATGTCCACTCAATTCCATAGTGCCACCGATCCTCAGCCATTTACCAATTGGCGTTGTTGCGGTACGATCATCAACTAATATCGAAGGGTATTGCAAATTCTTTCCTAATCCATCATAGACCATGCTATAACCTTTACCCGGTTGCATGGGCGTGTAAATGTCAAGCTGGCATTTAGAAATATTCTGCAAGCCATGAGCCATTTGCCAATATCAATTCTTTCACAATCGAGTTTTGCCTTATCAGTAATAACCCCGGTTATTTTTCCATTCGCAGTTTCAAAACTTTTACTTCCGAGTTCAACCAAAACTTCACTCCTTTACTTTTTAAATAAGAAGTAAAGCGAACGCATAAACTTTCCCGGGTTCACATGGCAATCGTCAAAAGATAAAGAACACCACCTGCAACATTTGTTTCTACCTGCGGTTCATGATCCTGCACTTGTTGCGGTGTACACATGATCGTTTTCAGTCCATATTTATTTGCCTGGTCAGCCAAATGCTTTTCATGATCGGCTGTCTTCTCATTTTTCCAAAGCATCCAGCAGCCTTTCTCTGTCATATCAAATGGCTCAGGCAATTCATTCTTCACTTCATTCATCAAATGCCTTGTCAGTTGCAAAAGATTATTCATGTGCGGCGCATTCTCTTCCACTTTTTTGCAGAGGCACTTTTCCAAAACGTCATTCCCCATCTGAATAAGATCAAGATTCAACCTGCGGTTTGACATAAAATGGCGATGAAGAACTCATCATCCATTTCAAACCCTTTGCTACAATACCCGGTGTTGCCAAGCGGAACAAAATGCGATGGCGAAACGTAGCCCATATTACCAAATGAGCATCCATCGGTAATATCGCCCACGTTCAATAACAGTTACTCTATGTCCTTCTTTTTGTAAATAATAAGCGCAGTTCAATCCAATAACTCCGCCTCCGATAATAGTTACGTTCATAGCCTCTTAACTCGCCGAGGCGGAGAATTTTGTTTTATAGTTAGCAAATCTCTATTATGTCCAGCTTCTATTAGCTTGATTATAACTTCTGTTGCGTCGCACTCTCGTAAGCGTTCTGTTCGTACTGACATCTTACTTGTGTTCGTTATGTCGCACTCCTGAGCATCAAGCGAATGGCTATTCTACTTTTGTTCTCACAGATTGCTTACTGATTAACACAGATCAATTTTCCGTGAGCATCTGTGTAATCTGTGAGCATAATGTTATGGTCGTCATTCTCCATGCCCCGGATTCGGATCATTCGCTTTCATCGCATTAATTATCCTTGCTCCAAAAACTCTTCCGGCAGTTTTACCATAATTCGCTTCGATCCTCACTGTAATTTTTCTTTACCCCTTCAACAACTCTTCAGGAATCTTATATTCAACATCATAGAACTTTCCTGTCTTTCCACCTTTCCAATCTTCTGTTGCGATCTTTACTACCATCGATCAATATATCAAACTTCCGGTCTTTATCGTCGCCAATATAGGTCAATAACAAATTACTAGCCAGATGACATTATTCGTTTTCATTTCAAAAGAAAAATAATTATCTCTTCTTGCTTCTCTGTCCCATTCTTCCTATCGCATCACTTACATAACTTCTTTCACTTGCTTTCAGGTTATGATCTCTTTCCGGCTGCATCTCTCCTATTCTGAAATTATCAATCGTTTTTTCTTCAATTTCTTTTGCTCTTTTCTTTTCCGCTTCATATTCTGACTGTCTTGCAGCCCAGTCAGCATTTGTAAAATAATCCCAGTACACACTATAATACTGATCATAAGTTTTATAAAAAGGGTATCAATGTCACATCAAATGGCTTTCCCACTTCTTTCATTTCAAATTGCAAAGGTTGTGATGTTGGTTTTATCCAATCATTGATATTTTTATTATCAGTTAATAAGAACAGGAGTCCCATAAACAGGATCAGGCATGTCTTTTCCTAATTGACCTGCTAAAACAATGGGTCCATATTTAAATGCAATACGATTTGGATTATCGGGCATTGCTTCAGTGTAAAGCCCCATATTGAATCGCATTTCCAATTTATCATTCTTTTTCATCGTCACTCTTAATGGTATATATCCATCGATCCTGTCAAATTCAAAATTGCCATCGTATGATCTTTATATTCTGATTTTCTTTCCCGTTCATGAAAAATCTTGTTCTTCCGGTTGACCAATAATGGTTTCCGTATCAATAATAGTAAACGTTTTTGATTGTTTCACCTAAATAAGTAAATGACCGATGAATTTGCTTCAGGAAAATTTGTTTCCTGCTTTAAGAACTAATCCTTGCTCTTTCCAATTAATAATTGAAGGGATAAATAAATTCACAAACAATTCTCCATGATCACCATGACTATATATCTGTTCTGCATACTTTGAATGATTCTCGATCCCGCTCCCAACACAACAGGTAAAAGTTGTAAAAGGGTCTGCTAAACTCTTTCTTTGTTCCCATCCTCAATGGAACAAAATAAGTCATCATCCCATTTTCAGGATTTTGCGAAGCAAGAATATGATTATACAAAGCCCTTTCATAATAGTCCATCAATTCTCCGGAAGGATTGCCATGCAAACAAATGCCTTGTCAGCTTGAGCATGTTATATGTATTGCAGGTTTCGCAGGTATTATCACTCAAACGATCATTCAGAGAATCTGCTTTTCCACAATATTCATAGTTACTATTGCCACCAATAACATAACTATGATGCTTGACCATGCTTTCCCAAAAGAATGAGGCAATTGTTTTATCTCTCTCATTACCGGTCAATTCATATCTGTCTTGCAGCTGCCAATGGCTTTTGGCACATTGGTATTTGAATGTGTTTACCCGGCAACGGATCGATATGTTTTGCCAATTGACCCATTACAAACTCATCATAAAACTTATAAGACAGATCAAGATATTTTTTATTCCCTGTGAATCGCATAAATATTTGCCAGCACATCATTCATGCCCCCGTATTCGCAGTTCAGCATTTTCAATCGTTGTAGAATCATCCAGATGCATTCAACAATTGTTACCAACCCAGTCAGCCATCTTCAGCCACTACATCCAATGCTTTTTTATTATCGCAATACAAATAAGCATCGCATAATCCAGCCATTACTTTATGCAGCGTATACCACGGACTCCATCCGCCATTCAGATCAAAGCCTGAAGATCGTGATCTCACCTCTTGCTTCACTTTGCCGAAAATCGAATCCTCCTTTGGTATTGCACCAACATAACCTGTCTTTCTTGCCTGCTGGCATTTTCGTCAGTTCATCAACAATAGTAATCAACCCTGATTTTTAAATTCAGTATTGTCCTGTTGCTAGCATACATCATTGAAGCAGCCGAAAGATAATGTCCTAATGTATGACCTGACAATCCATCACTTTCCCATCCACCGATAAACCGAATCTTTTGCTGGCAAGCCTGCATATTTGTGAAAGCGATGCAACAACCTGTCTGGTTTTAGTGATAAGCAAATAGGCACTGTCCATTGTCCATTGCATGCTTGAAATGGACTATTCAAGAAGTTTTACTTCTTTCAGGTTAAATGCATAGGCTTTTACAGACACAACAGGCTTAACTTTTACTTTTGAATTACTCTTCTCAGGCACATAAGATTGTGCCCAAACGAATGAAGTATAGAATAAGTAGTAAGAATAAAAGAATCAGTTTCTTCATGTAATTATTTCTTCCATTTATTTTCCAGCATTTTTATAAAATATCCTCCCACCACACTTCTTGCCTGAATCCGACTTGTTTACCATCTGTTGTTTCATGCCAGTCACTCAAGCGGAACTCTTGTTGGTGTTTCAGTGGCAAATTTATAAATGGGTTTTATCAATGCTTCAAAATCTTTTGACTATTTGCCAGGGTTGCTGTCCAGATCACCCAATCACTTTTTGTATATGTTTTACGACTATCCAATGGCAAGCCAAATTCATTTTGCTTTGTCAAATAATATTTGATCTCTTTATCATACACTGATTCAGGAAAAAGTTTTAGCTCAAGCAATTTATCCCAAACCAAATTATATTTCTGGCTCCATGTTCCTTTTTATCAAATGTCAGAGAGAAATGATCGCCATCATCAGCCATTTGTATCCATCGTGCTGCATAATCAGTAGCGATATTATGATACTTGCCGGCCTCACCTCTTTTGCCAAGACCTTTTGCCATTTGTGCATAAGCAGCGATCCCAACAATTGCTTTCATTGAAAGATTTACATTTCGTGCAAGATGCCCGGCAAAATCATCGGTACATAATTGATTGGCCGGATCAAATCCATCATTCACTAAAAACTCAACCCATTTGCTCAATACATCCCAATGTTTTTTAGCAAAATCAAATTTTCTCTTCTGCTCTGCAAATTGCGGCCGTAAGAATGATCATATTACCCGCTTCTTCCACCGGCATATCTTCCGGATAAGTTTGTCCATTAGCCAGCGGATAAGTTCCAAGATCATGAGCTGGAAATGGCTTTGACCATTTACCGCTTTCGCTATAATACATCAGCGGCTCCACCATTCCTTTTAATAAGTTTGGATTATAAATTAAAGTGAGTGGTGCTGAAGGATAAGTTACATCAACGGTCCATATAGAACCATTACTGAAATTTTCTTTTTGAGGAAATAAGATCTTCATTGTTTGGTCCTCTTACCAATTTATGCGCAGCTAATGATTGACGATAAGCAAGCACACAAAGATTCAGCATAAGTTTCTGCCACCGGCTTTTATAGCATCATCATATAGTTGTTTATCAAAATTATTACAACGTTCTTCTATAGATTTAAACTTCATCCAATGATCTTCTTTATCATTTCCTCTGCCGAAGTAAAATTTTTCTTCCACCATGCCTGAAGATTTTGACCAAAGTACTGAATGGAATAAAGATCATCATAGGCCAAAATAATTGTACTGTACTTACTTTCGATCTATATTTTTAAACTAAAATCGCTGCTTAGAAAAACTTCGCCGCCTTCTCCCGTCATCGATTTATCGTGATTGAATTTGTTATTTTTTAGTATCGTCTAACAAAACCTAGAGGAGTAGTAGTGTGTAGATCTCCGCCATGGACATAAAGATAGCCCCAATCAATTCTTACATCATCTCCTTCTCTTTTAAGAATGGGCTGTTCTAGCCGTTCCCACTTTTAATCCATAATCCGTTATTTATTTTTATCTCTGTAATTTTTACCTTTGCTTAGTTTGATTTCTTGAAATATTGCTTGACACTCCAAAATACACTTCTCACGGAATGTGTTGTCTTATCATTTGTATTCTACTACAAAACTTACATAACGAAACTGGTCTCGATAACAAATCAAGATCACTTGCAATTAACGGTGATAAAAAATCAACTCTAAATCAACCGGCCCACATTGAAATTGATATTTGGTTTGCGTCGCTGTTATTTCTACTTTTTTCTGAACAGCATGTTGAATAAGTGGCGCTGGCAGGCGATCATACAATCCAGCATCAATATAAGCTTGTCCACCTGTGTTCTCACAATACATTGCCAGCACATTCTTGCCTTTGCGTAGCTTTTGTTCGATAGCTTTTGAAAGCAGTATTTCTTTATTCGCAGAACAGCAACCTGCATTGAATATTTCTCACCATTCAGATATATCTCTACATTATCATCATATTTTATCTTCAATAAAAGCTCATTAATATTTGCCTGTTGAAGATCGAATGATCTTCTTATCCATATTTCCCTGCTTTTCCATTCAGATTGAGGGTCGACATCTTTTGTACCAAACATTCCCTTTGCCTGTCTGCCATTTTGTATCATCAAATTCAACACGCTGTCCAATCACCTACAGGTTTTGTTTCTGTGAATTGACAATTGTAAGGCTGAGTTTCTGCAATAGGTAAGATCGGCTTTAATTCTCTTGCAGGTTCTCCAAGAAATTTATAGAGTTTACCATCTACACTTAATAGCCCGATCAGTGAATGATCTTTTCCCTGTCCAGTGTTTAGTAGTGCTTTCATTTAGCTTATCACTAAAACTCCAGATACTGAAATAAGGATCATGCACAACAAGAGGATAAGCCGGAGCTTTGTTTACTTGTGAGAATGAAGATGAAAACTGATAAGTGAAAAGTGAAAAGTAAAAGAGACCTCCTTCTATTCCTCATAATCTTTTCTTATAATCATGTTAATCAGTGGTTCTATTTTGTTCCGAATTTATAAACTGTGATTTGCATGATAACGTTTCTCCTGGTTTTAAAATTGTATTAGGGAAAGATGGCTGATTAGGTGAATCAGGAAAATGTTGTGTTTCTAAACAAAGTCCAGCATGTTTTACATATTTAACTCCATCTCTTGTATTCTTTAATGTACCATCTAAAAGTTGCCAGCTATAAAATTGTATGCCAGGTTCGAGTTGTATATAACTTCCATATATCTTCCGCTTGGCTGATGATATAGTGAAGCAATCATATCAAACCTGTTCTCAGGCTTTTGAAAAACCCAGTTATGATCATAACCACCCGTAACTTGTGCAATATCTTTTCCGATCTTTTTGAAGTAGTGAAATCCATTGGTGTTCCTTTTACATCATCAATTTTCCCTGTTGGGATCAAAGTTTCATTTACAGGTGTGTATTTATCGGCTTTCAACATCAGTTCATGATCAAGTATGGTTGAATCAGCACCTGCCGACAAATTAAAATAACAATGATTTGTAAGATTCACTGGCGTGGCTTTATCATGTAACCGCAGTATAATCGATCTTTAAACCATTATCATCACTCAATGAAGTATATAACATCAACAGAAAGATTACCGGGATAACCTTCTTCCCCATCTTTACTTAAATAAGAAAGCGACAAACCTGACATCATTAAAAGATTTTACAGTCCATATCACTTTATCAAATCCTTTCAATCCGCCATGCAAAGTATTTGGGCCATTATTTGCAGCAAGTGTATATTCTTTTCCATCAAATGTAAACTTTGCATTCGCAATTCTGATTTGCATAACGACCAACCAAACAACCAAAATAAGGATTACCAGTTTGCAGATAACCACTCAATGAATCATAACCCAGCACCACATCGCCCATTTTACCATTCTTATCAGGAGTAATAATATCTGTTACAGTTCCGCCGTAATTCAGAATTTTTACAACCATTCCGTTCTTATTGGTCAATGTATATTGAAATACACTGTCGGCGCCGATCATTCCATATAAAGTTTTTCCTGTCATTGGTTTTATATTTTCTTTTTCTTCTTCTTTTGGCATCAGTTTACAACTAAAAAGAATTGCTGCAGTTAATTAAAACAACAAGAATTCTTTTTCATTTTGAATTTTAACTTTTGAGTTTGACTTGATTTAGTAATTCAGTTTTACATCAGTAATTTTTGTCGGCAACCAAACCTGCATTTCATTCTTTCCCCTGTTTGCCCATGTATAATATGGTATAGCAATAATTTTTTTCTTTTCAGTTTTTAATGATAACCCATCTTCACCAACCGTTACAACAGGCACTTCAGCAGTTAATGCTTTTACCGACTCATCCAAACACTTTATAATCTATCGTTTCAAACTTTGTGTTTTCAGGAATGATCACATTCCATGCTTTTACCATTATTATCTGCTCCTTCAATGCAATATACGATTGGGCCACGTTGAATAGCAATGCGGTTTTTATCTTGTTTTAATTCTTCTCTGATGCAATTACCTTTATTGATTCCATCGGAAAATCAATTTCGACAACATCTCCTTTTCTTCCACTCTATCTCAATTGATATATATCCATTTTCAATATTTAGCATTTACTTGTTTCCATTCCATCTGATTTCTCACTTTACTTCATCTAAATGATACAGATACAGCGCTGCCTCGCATAATCACACTCTTGAATCTTCATACAGGCCACCTGATGGCAACTATATCGCCTGTATACCAACCCGGTGCTCTTAAATAAACTGTAAACTTTGATTTCTTAACCGGATCAATCATCAATTTCACTTTCCCATCCACGGATAATTCGTTTCCATCTTCACTCCTACATTTCCATTCTTCAACAGGGATCGTTGTATTACTTCCTACAAACAAATTCACATAGATCGCATCATCACTCTTTGCATAAATATAATTTCCCAACGAAGCAACTAACCTTGCAATGTTTGCAGGGCAACAAGCTGTACCAAACCATTCTCTTCTCTGGTGCTGACCACGACTTGCTAAAGGATTACCATAAAAAAACCGATCACCACTCAAACTCAACCCATCCAATGCGCCATTATATAAACTTCTTTCCAAATACATCAATATATTCTGCATTTCCAGTTAATGAATTCATTCGCTGATTCCAGAAAACCATTCCAACACTTGCACAAGTCTCACAATAAGCTTGTTCATTTGGCAGATCATAATCAACATGAAAAACCTTCATTACTTCCTGCTGAACCAATTCCACCAGTGATATACATATTCCTGATACACCACATCTTCCCAAACAGTTTCGCATTGCTTTCATATAATCCGCATCACCTGTTTGTGCCGCCACATCTGCTAGCGCCTGTGTACATATACATAGCACGAACTGCATGACCTGTTATTTGTGTTTGTTGTTTTACTGGTAATACATCCTGTGCATAAGCCGTGTCTTTCCAATCTGTCCATGTATAACCCTTCGCTAATTTATTTCCACGTTCACTCAACAACCAATCAGCCAGCTTCAAATATTTTTCATTCTTTGTTACTTTATACAATTTCACCAATGCCAATTCCAGTTCCTGGTGACCAGTCACCCAATCTCTTTTACCCGGACCAAACAATGCATCAAAATGATCAGCCCATTTGATACATACATCCAGCAATTTTCTTTTACCAGTTGCATTAAAATAAGCCACACCAGCTTCGATCATATGCCCTGCATTATAATCTTCATGCATGCTCATGTCTGTATAGCGATCCTGCAAACCTTTCAATGTGTACCATGTATTCAAATAACCATCGGGTTGTTGTGCCGCTGCAATTTTATCGATCCATTCATCACATTTCTTTTCCATCTCTGCACTCGGATGTGTTTTTAATGAATATGCCATTGCCTCCAGTGCCTTGAACACATCGCTGTCATCATAAAAAATTCCTTCATGCTTCTCGCCTTTTTTCTTGCAACTCTTTCAAAATTTTTAATTCGCGGCGTTGCTACTTCTGTTTGATAGATACAAGCCGATAAAGTTTTCGTTGCTACTTTATCGATCTTCGGTTTCCAGAATTCGTCGGTGATATTTACATCTGCAAAACTTACCGGTTCGATCTTCTGTAAATGTGTTTGAGAAAAGCTTTTTACAGAAAACGATACCTAGCAATAATTACGAAATTTATGTTTTTTCATGTAGCCAGCTTTTGAATTACTATTAAACTTTTTGTTGCGTCAGCGCACTCTTGTACTATAACAATTCTATTCAGCATTATTTCCACCCCAATTTGTCATTATTCTTTAAATCGGAACATACTTCTCCCGCCAGCAGGGGACAATCGATCACTACCGCTTAATTCATGCATTCAGCGTCTTATACATCTGCAACCCTGAACGGTTTTACTTCAATCGTCTTCCAAACTCCTTGTGTAATGTATGGCTCATTATCATACCATCTTTGAAAATCATCCTGTGTTTCAAACTGAACGATCATGATTGAACCACGCATATTATCCTCATCATCGAGCATTGCTCCACCAATAACAAAGTTGCCATTTTCTTTAATTTTTTGCACCAGCAAGATGAAGCGGTCTTACTTCTTTTCTTCTATCCAATGCATCCATCATCTTTTCCATCCTGTGCTATGATCAAATATTGTTTCATACAATTTTGTTACGATATTTCAGACTTATTGAGCTTTGTGCATAATCCCTTCTTGGGCATTCAGCATCTACACCACCTGGAACCCATACGCATACGGATCATCATCTTTATCTATCGAAATCGTATTATATCCATAGATCTTTGCCCAACCTTCTATACCCGGTCTTATGGCTGGTTTTCCATTCACTGTCAGCTCCTTCTTCAATTGTGCCGTTGAATTTACTGCCAATTATACTTTCATGAATAAATACATCTCCTTTTTTCAGTTTTCCTTTTGCATACCACTGCGCCATTCTTGCACTCGTACCTGTACCGCAAGGACTACGATCAATTGCTTTATCTCCATAAAATACTGCATTGCGGGCCGTCGATGTTTTGTCAATCACTGCACCAGCCCAAAGAATATGTGAACATCCATTGATCGTTGGATCTTGCGGATGAACAAACTCATATTTCGCATTGATATTTTTCTTAACTCTCTTGCCCATGCAATTAATTTATCTGCAGGATAATGTTCTAATCCTTTAAAATTTTTCTGAACATCAACGATCGCATAAAAATTTCCACCGTATGAAACGTCAATTACTAACTCACCAAGTTCAGGACATTCTGCAGTGATCCCTTCTTTATCCAGATAACGCCGGCACATTTGTCAATTTTACACTTTGAACTTTTGACTTTCTTTACTTCCAGTTTGATATTCGATATTAACTAAGTCCAGCCGGGAGCTTCCATTCTTAATTTTACCAGGTGTTTTCGGTGTGACTAATCCTTCTTCAATTGCAATTGTAATTGTTCCAATAGTTCCATGACCGCACATTGGAAGACAGCCGCTCGTTTCAATAAACAAAACTGCAAAATCATTTTGCGGATCATGTGGCGGATACAAAATACTTCCACTCATCATATCATGTCCACGGGGCTCAAACATCAATCCTTTTCTTATCCAATCATATTCTTTTAAAAAATGCTGTCGCTTTTCACTCATGTTCTTTCCTTCCAGTTCAGGACCACCTTCTGCAACAAGACGAACAGGATTACCACAAGTGTGTGCATCTATGCAATGAAAGTCCATCCACCAAATCTTTTTAAACCAGAATTAGGATATTTCTTTATAATAGGTTTTGTCATTATTTCCTCTTAATCCATTTAAATCATTAATCTTGGTTCTATCTCAACTTTGATAGATCATCAATCACATAAACACCTCTTCCATACGTTCCGATCACGAGTTTTTATCTCTTGGGTGAATGAACATATCATTTACCGGAAACAGATGCACGGGATATTTCCATTGATGGCCATCCATGTTTTACCGAATCCTTACTGATGTATGCGCCGAAATCTGTTCCGCAATACAATACATTAGCTTCATCAGGATCTTCGATTATCACATTGCAGGCGTGTGCAGTCAGATTGCCGGTCGATCGGCTTGTAACTACGCCATAATCTTCCGACACAAATAAATATGGTGTATTGCATTATCTTCCCTGCGATCATTCAACGCAAGATAAACCTCGATGCTTTGTATGTGGACGGAGTAACTTTTATCACATGCTTGTTATACGGCAAGCCATTGCAAGTTATTTCCTTTCCAGTTTGCTCCATCATCACATCGTTAACCAGATACGGCCATCATCAGTCCCTGTGTAAACGATACCTGGCTTTTTCTCCTTCGCCAATCGCGGTTATCGCCTAGTGATATATGAGATAAGGATAAACACCCTTGCCGATTCACTATTATAAGAAAGATCCAGGACTTATCATTTTCCAGGTTTCACCGGCATCTGATGTTTATATAAATGCTGCAGGCCATGATAGATCGTTTTGTTATCAAACTTACTCACTTAGTGTTCCCGCCAACCATTCACCGCGAAGCAAATCCAGTGCGACCAACATCAAATGAGGTCATCCTTTTTACACCATCACGCCGACTTTACTCATATCGGTTTTCATAAGACCGGCCATAATAAGCTGGAAGAGTAAACAATATTTGAATTCTTCAGGATCAACCTGCACCTGTGTGCCTTCACCACCGGGAGCCATGCGCCATGGACGAAGCGTTGTATCAGGTGGCTTGCCAAATGTATTTGTAATATTTCCCACTCATAGTGCCTTCATCCTGCAGCAGGACCAAAAACATTGAATCGGCGTTTCCATATCATAAGTGATCGTATAGAATTGCGTGGTTGGAATTTTATCAAAAAGTTTTTCCATCTTTACTACCGCCATTATAAGTTAAGCGTAACTCCTCCATCATTACCAACGATACGCTGATCAGGATCTTTTCATCGATCCACATTGCATGATTATCGTCCATGCGTGTCCAATCGCTTGTTGTATCTGTCGGCATCCCAGGACTTTCCATGTTTTTCCTCCATCACTGACTGACTGCTTTTGACACGCCAAATGCATATACTTCATTCTCATCTTTTGGATCAACTCGTATTTGACTAAATACCCAACCATATGTTCCTGAGAAAGGCGTAAAGAAATCATGTATCTCTGCTTGTTTCTGCCATGTTTCGCCTTTATCATTACTTCTGTAAATAGCGCCGCCGATCACAACCTTCTGCACTTTTCTTTCATAGCTATCCGTTTCATTTGGCTTTGGATCTCTTTTTTATTGTGATCATCAACAAAAGCATACAGAACACTTTGGGATTGGAATGTGAAATTGCTATGCCGATCCTTCCAGTATTCTTTGTATCAGGCAAACCATTTACAATTTTTTTCCATGTCTTTCCTCCGTCGGTTGTTTTATAAATATAATCACCATCTTCAGGCATTGGATCACTCCATCTTCTTCTTATGCGATTCCAGAAAGAAGCATATAAAGTATTTGGATCAGTTGGATCAATTACAAGATCAATACAACCGCTTTTTCACTTTCAAATAGAATATTCTTCCATGTTTTACCACCATCTATTGTTTTGATAAACACCACTGATCTTTATTGTAGGTCCATTCATTACCACTTGCCGCTACATAAACAATGTTTGGATCTTTGGATGAACAACAACTCTTGCGATCGTTCCTGATGTTTTCCAATCCGATATGGGTAAACGTCTTTCCTGCATCAGCTTGATCTATACATACCTATACCGGGCAATGATGCACGGAAAATGTTTGCCTCACCGGCTCCTACGTATAAAATATTCTGGATCAGGAAGGGGCCAAAGCAATATTCACCGATGGACTGAGTGGCTTCTTTATCAAAAATTGGCTTCCATGTATTTACCTGCATCTTCTGTTTTCCATAAACCACCGGTTGCAAAAGCTGCATAAATAATATTTGACTCGCAGTGATCCTGCTACCGTCGGTACTGCGGCCGCTGCGATTATCAGGACCGACTTCATCCCTCCATTGCGAATTTTATAAGGGATCGATTTGCTATGGCATTTTGTTTTGCTTTTGCAAATGCATGCGAAGTTTTTCGTGCGCCAGTTGTTGGCGTTATCTTTGCTGGGCAAATAAAGAGAATGGAGTAGCAGTAATGAAGCACGTTTTCTCATGTCTTATTTTATTCAATCTCATTATTTATCAGTTCTCCAGATCTTCAAAGGATTTTCATCCTTCAATTCATCAGGCAATAGATCATTTGGCCAATTTTGAAATGCAATTGGTCTTGCAAATCTTTTTATTCCATCTGCTCCTACTGAAGTAAATCTTGAATCAGTTGTTGCAGGAAAAGGCCCGCCATGGTGCATACTCAAACAAACTTCGACACCTGTCGGTACTCCATTTAAAATAAAACGACCACAAATGTTTTTACTGCTTCAACTAACTCATCATTATTTTTTATATCATCCTCTGTTGCCATTAATGTTGAAGTCAATTGCCCTTCGAGATGTTTTGCCACTTCGGTCATTTCATTCATGTCTTTGCAACGAATGACCAATGAATAGGGACCAAATACTTCCTGGTGAAGAACAGGATTATTTAAAAATGCCTGGCCCGATGCGGTAGCTATTGTTGGCAGTCCTTCATTTTCCTTTACTGGATGTTTCAGATTCGGCAACGAGCTGCACATCTTCCTGTATTAAAGCATTTCCTCTTTTCTCTTTGTATGCTTTTGCAATTCCAGGATGCAACATTAAACCAGGAGCAGTCTGTTGAATTGCTTTTCCAAGATCATGAACAAAAGTTTTCAGTTCATCACTATCAATACCGATGATCAATCCCGGATTTGTACAAAATTGTCCAACACCCAATGTAATGGAGCCAGCATACATTTTTGCAATATCAGCAGAAGACTGCTTTTAATTTTCCGGTAAAGAAAAACAGGATTGATGCTTCCCATTTCTGAAAAAACAGGAATTGGCTCTTTGCGTTGATTGGCCCAATCGAATAATTGTTTACCACCAATAAATGATCCGGTAAAACCAACAGCTTTTGTCTGCGGGTGCATCACCAACGTTTTACCAACTTCAAAGAAGCGCCATGAACATGAGCAAAAATTCCTTTTGGCATTTTGCATTTATCGGCTGCTTTTAAAATTGCATTAGCAACTGTTTCGGATGTTTGCGGATGTGCAGGATGTGCTTTGATGATAACAGGACAACCTGCCGCAAATGCACAAGCCGTATCACCACCTGCAGTAGAATAAGCAAAAGGAAAATTGGATGAACCAAAAACAACAACAGGTCCGAGTGGCACTAACATTTTTCTTATATCAGGCTTTGGTGGATTCTTATCAGGAATAGCTGTATCAATTCTTGCTTCCAACCACTCTCCTTTTTCACATGCATCGGCATAAGAGTTCAATTGAAATATTGTCCTTCCTCTTTCATTTCTCATTCTTGCTTCGGGAAGATTTGTTTCTCTCATAGCAGTTTGTATCAATTCATCACCACATGCTTCCAACTCAACTGCAATAGCCCGCATGAAATCTGCTCTTTGTTTCAAACTCATTTTCCTGTAAACATGAAATGCAGTCCATGACTGCTCCATCACTTCATTAATTTCATTTATTGTCGCGTCTTTAAACATAGTATTTTATTTTCCAGGTTGAGAAAATTTTGTATCTGCATCATCAATTATTAGTACCCAATCGCTATCGTTTCCTGTTGAGGGAGGAGTAAAACTCATTGTTGAGATTTTTGCATCACGACTGGCGCACCAGCTTCTCCTTTTCCGGGATGAAACCACCATACACGTATTTGTGATGCAGATAAAAAGAAAGATTCAAAGTAAGACCTTTGCTAGTGGGAAAATAGATCATACAATATTTGTTCCCACGAAATGCAGTGGCATATTCCATTTTCTCCTTGTCCCCCAGCAATAATATTGATTGATCCGGGAATTCTATCAATAACCGATCTTGATTCAATTAATTTTTTAAATACCCAACCTGGAATGCACCGGGACGATCAATGTTTTCGATCCATGAACGTTCGGGAAATGCAACAGGCTCTTCTCTTTCACTATAAAATTGCCACATAGCCTGGTTGCCATAAGTAACTCCGCAAGCATCACCGAAAAACTGAACGATAAGTTTGTCTTCTTACATCATAATCTCTGAAGTAACCATTCTTTTTATCCCAGTTTATTGGATGATCTTCATAATTAGGTTCACCATCTAGAACAGGTTTTACAGGAATAACATCCCTGTCACGTTTTTATCCATTCCCAAACAGGATTATCTTTTTTGCATGACCAGATTGAAGCATTTGAATATTAAGCCATGATTCATTGGGCCAGAATTTTGCAGAGCTTGACTCACCTGAAGGATGATAAGTAATGATGGCCTTTTATATTTGTTCCTTCTAAAATTCCTTTTGCCATCGATCGCCATAAGTTTTTTATCGCTTGAATCATTTACCGGCGGACGATCACCACCAAGTATCCAAATAATGTTTGGAAAATCTTTGTACCGATTGCCTAACCATTTACCATAGATGTAAGCATTGCTTTCAGTAAAAATTATTGGTCCCTGCCCCCACATTTTTATCACCTTATCTCCCCATGTCGGCAACAAGCCCATGAACATATTTTTTTCATCGCTTCTTTAACTGTCCAATCAACTAAGCTCAAAATACTTTTCATTAGGTTTTGTTGGATCAAGATCGATCAAGGGAACCTCGCCATACTGATTCGGTTTTTCAATCCATCAAACTCCGCTAGAATAACGGATTGTATTGCATTAAATCCTTTTTGCTTCCTGTTCTCCAAATATTTTTCGATCTCTTCTTTTTCAACCGATGAAACAATTCCCAGCCTGTATCACCCAACCAGAAAAAGGAGTACCATCATTGTATTGCGAGATAATGACCATCTTTTGTCACCTGTAATCGTCCATGTTTCCATTCCTGTTGCGCAAAAACAGAAATTACTATACTAAAAAGAAAAAATGACTATTGCAATTCTTTTAACCATTGAAATTATAATGTAGGTCTAATACTTATTGCATCATTGATGACCTTCAAAATGCGTTCCCTTTCCTCTCCAACCAAAGTTAATCGCGGAGCTCTTACATATTCGCTTCCGATTCCAGGTTTGCTTTGCATGCCAGTTTTATATATTGAACCAGTTTGGGATGAATATCCAGTTCCAACTAATGGCATGAACCAGCGATAAATTTTTGTTGCTTCTTCTATCTTACCAGACTTGACCAAATTATAGATCGTTGTTGTTTCTTTTGGGAAAGCATCTACTAATCCTGCCACCCATCCATCTGCACCAAGACAAAGCTCTTCCATTGCCAGGTGTATCTACACCGCAAAGTACTTTAAATCTATCGCCAAACCTGTTCTTCATCCTTGTCAAATTTTGTAACATCACGGGAGCTTTCTTTTAATGCAGTAATGTTTTCACATTCGACCAATTCATCAAACATATCGAGGTCTTGTATCAATTTTATAATCGGGTGGATTATTATAGATCATGATCGGAGAATCAGTTGACTTAGCCACAGCTTTAAAATAGGTGATCGTTTCCCTATCATCTGTTTTATAACGCATCGGTGGCAATAACATTACTACCATCGGCTCCCCATTTTTGCATTTGCTGCTTGCTTAACTGCATCAGCAGTTGTGGTTTCAGCAATATTCATGATCACAGGAATATCTTCATTAAGATATTCAACTGAAAATTCAGTCAGTTCTTCTTTTTCTTTTTCTGTTATCGTACTGGCTTCTCCCAGCGAACCGCCGATAATGATCCCATGAATGCCGGCCGCCACCTGAGCTGGCAAGATTTTTTTCAAACATATCCAGATCAGCTTTTCTTTTTCAGTAAAAGGTGTGAGCAGTGCAGGAAAACTCCGCTTTCCAATTCAAAATGACATATGGTTGCGAGTTTTGTACAAAGCTAAAGGGCGGCAAGTCAAACTAGTCAACATCCTAAAAAAAAAACTTTAACACCGGCCTCCAACTCTTTGCATCAATTTTGCGACTTAATAAGACCATGAAACGAATTTTTCCTTTCTTCGATCCTGATCTTACCGCGCGTTTTTTGAGCAATGCCCAGAAAATTGATAGCATTTCTTTTCACCTATACACCGATAGCCTGAAAAAGGCACGCATAATTATATAAATGTCGATGGCAAAGCTTGCTGATGGCAAATGGATGCCGCTTAACGGCAAAGGATCGTCATTTACATACAAGCTATGGAACATTTGAAGGCACTGAATTAGTCCTTCCTGATAAGCCCACCGTTGGAAAGACTCACCATAAAAGCAGTTTTGAAAACTAATGCAACATTGTGGAAAGAAATTACGATCTGGATAAAGAAGAAACCAGATGATGAAATGCTGCCCACAACAGATGAAGTTCTGAAGAATAAGCCGCAAAAAATGGGAAATCAAAACGCGGCAATTAAAATTTTCAACATTACAAATTCAAACAACACGACTGCCTTCATCCCCTTATCTTTGCGCCGGCAGGTCTTACACGACCAGCTCCTGCTGAACCTCCCCAGGGCCGGAAGGCAGCAAGGATAAGGTGGTTGTAGCGGTGCGATGTGAGAGCCTGCCTTTTTTATTTATTCTCCCAAGCAAAATCGTTTGGATGCTTCCAACTTCGGGACAACAACACTGCAAGAGCAAAACAGATCATTTCTATTTTCTGGATCATGTTTGGGATAACAATAGCTGATATGATTTCCCTTGGATGGCAATATTATTTATTAGTTGATGTACAGGCCAATCCGAGGAAATATTGACATGGTAATTCTTAAGACAAGTGATACTCTTCGGCAGATAATAACTGTTATAAATATCCTTATTATTATACTTGCAGTTGTTTTTCATAATGTGGTTCAGAAGAGCTTATTTATAATTTACATACCCTTGCCTGGCACAATGCAAGGTATACTGAAGGCTGGGCGGCAGGTAGTTGGTTCGTTCCGGTTGTAAATCTTTGGTGGCCATACCAAATTATGGTGATGAACATCTGGAAAAGGTACTCAGAATGCAATAAGAGAAAGATTTGGTGAACCGACAACCACTGCCCTTATTGGCTGGTGGTGGGCATTACGATTTGATCGATATTTTTTTGGAAATATAACCGCACGATTCAGCGCAAGGGCAAATGATATTGATGAACTGTTGGCTGCTACACGACTTGAATTTATTGGTGACATAATAACGATACCGACAATAATAATCATTACAATTTGCGTTGATACGGCGTACGAGTATTAATTTTGAAAAAGAACTTTTTAATTCATTCGGAAACACCGCCTGAATAGTATTTTTCTGATAATTATGTTCCACCGTCAGCGAATAATGAACCTAAAATTGAAAATTAAAACATAAACAACAATGAAATTTTTTATTGACACAGCCAACCTTGCACAAATTAAAGAAGCAAATGAACTTGGAATTCTTGATGGTGTTACCACCAACCCTTCACTGATGGCGAAAGAAGGAATAAAAGGTATTGATGCGGTGATGGCACATTACAAAACCATTTGTGAAATGGTAAATGGAGATATCAGCGCTGAAGTTATCTCTACTGATTTTAAAGGTATCGTGGAAGAAGGAAAAAAGCTGGCAGCAATACATAAGAATATTGTTGTAAAAGTTCCAATGATAAAAGATGGTGTAAAAGCTATTAAATGGTTTACTGATAATGGCATTCGTACAAACTGTACACTTTGTTTTTCTGCCGGCCAGGCAATTCTTGCAGCTAAAGCAGGAGCTGCTTATATCTCTCCTTTTATTGGTCGTATTGATGATAGTGGTTGGGATGGTGTGCAACTGATCGAGCAAATTGTCCAGATCTATTCAATACAAGGTTATAAAACAGAAGTGCTGGCTGCTTCTATCCGCAATCCAAATCATATTGTTCAGTGTGCACAGGCCGGCGCTGATGTTTGCACCTGCCCTCTTGATTCTATTCTTGGATTATTAAAACATCCGCTTACTGATATTGGTCTTGCTAAGTTTTGGAAGATGCGAAGAAGATGTAGTCAGAAGTCAGGAGTCGGAAGTAGCTTTTTCTAAATATTGATTATTCATTAATAGATGAATAGAATTACTGCTGTTGAATGGAGTCCTTCGACAAGCTCAGGATAAACTTGCATAAGGGACTTTTAATCGAAGCGATAAAAGCCGGTTAAATAAAAACTATTTTGCAAGCAATGAATTGAGCTTTGCAAAACCGATCAATTCATCGGACCTGCCGCCAAAAGGTCGATAATAAACCAAAACAAGATAAACGTTCTCGGTGCTTGGATAATTTCCTTCTGTATTATCAAAACTCGGCTGCTCGTCAGATCTTTTTACAGGAACTGTGACGTATGAATAATCATAAACTCCCTGCTTCAACAAAAGCGTTTTTTCATAAGCACCTTTCTCGGCATTAAATTCCATCCTGGAATTTTCGTCGGTAGCATAATTGGTAAACTCACCGAATAAATAAATATCACGTTCAGGATATTGCTGATTTCCTGGCGGGAAAAAGTAAAATGCGTATATACATAATCTGATTGCCAAAATGGATTTACATGATCCGTTGTTTCAATGGAGTAAAAGCCATTCATGTCCCGGTAATAATAATATATCTGTTGCTTTCTTTCATTATCTGGCTTTACATAAACATCAGTCCGTGTCGGTTGTTTGTCGATGCGTTGCATTCGATCACTCATCAGCCGGATACTTCGAAGATCGATCCATCGCCATTCCTTGCCAGCAGGAAATGAATTGGTTCTTTCGTCAGTATATTCAAAATAATTTCCACGATAAATGTTTGGTCTTTCTAAATAAGACAGCTGTTGGCCATGCATAGTTTTGCAATAGCGCAACCTTTACATCATTGTTGGTTGAATACATTTAATTCCGGATTAAGATTGACCGCTACCTGTAGTTTCTGATGAGTTCTGAAAAGTGTGCCGCTATATGGCTGCATCACTGTTCCGGTGATCGACGATCTGTACATCTAAAACAAGCAATCTTTTTTGTAAAAACTACTTTTGAAGTATCGCTATCTAAAAAACTTTTTAATAAATAATTACCCGACCTTGTTAGGTGCACAATTTCTGTCAGGCAACCTTGCATAGTAATTGGTATATTTTACAAAAGCGATCGATGAATTTCGGTAAGTGGCATATCCTGTTTGATAGAAACCCTCTTAGATAATCAAAAGGGCGAAGCTCAGTGTTGGGTGACCAATCGGCATTGCAAAGCTGGAAGAGTGTAATAATAATATTTTATGTCTCCATCAAGATCATCAAAATACAGATCAAGATCATCAACACTATTCAGCCTGATGATGGGATAACTATAGGGATCATTTGCCTTATGCAACCTGATCTGACCGAATATTTGATTTATAGACATGATCAGGTATCTGGCTGTTTGCAGCCAGTGTTATTGATAAAAAGAAAAATAGGATAGATCGTTTCATTTGGGTTGTATAAATAAACCAGAAATTGTCAACAATATTGTGAAATTATGATGAAAAAGAGGATAAATCTTTTTCTACGGTTACTTTGACAGACAAAATTCAGACCTTGGACGTTGCAGGCTTTATAGCAAATAGAATAGCATTTAACCGTCAAAATTCATTTTCACGGTTCATCATCCGTCTTTCCATTGGCGCCACTATTGTCAGTGTGGCGGTAATGATCATAACACTTGCTCTTGTAAACGGTTTCCAGGAAACGGTAAGTAATAAAGTATTTAGCTTTTCAGGACATATAAGGGTTCAATATAAACAAGCATTAAGTGGCCCGGTTACAGAAGAAATTCCGATCGAAAGAGATCCAAATGCAGAAGCAGCCATTAAAAATGATAGCCGTGTCAGAAGCATGCATCCATATGCTACCCGTTATGCAATGCTGAAAGGCGGCGATGCAATGGAAGGTGTGTTATTAAAAGGCCTTAATAAAGAATTTGACGTTGATCTACTGAAGCCTTTTTAAAAGAAGGTCGCTGGATAAATTTCAAGGACAGCAGCTATGCCCGTGAGATCATTGTTTCAGATTATACTGCAAAACGGCTCAGGTAAAAGTGAATGATAGTATAAGTATATATTTTATACGGCCAAACAGGTCACTAAGAGGAGAAAAGATCAAGGTAGTTGGTATTTACAAAACAGGGATCGATGACTATGATAAACAAATTTCCATTGGCGATCTTAAATTGATAAGAAGGCTGAATGACTGGAAAGAAAATGAAATTGGCGGCTATGAAGTTTTTCTTCATGATTTTGACAAAATGGAAAAAACAAGTGAAGATCTTTATGCGCTGCCTGATTTTCCCGCAACATGGGATACACAACCAATAAGAAGCATTTACCCCAATATTTTTGACTGGTTGAATTTGCAAAATCTTACCCGCAATGTGTTAATAGGATTTATGGTACTCGTAGCGGTTATAAATCTTATTACATGCCTTATCATTTTAGTACTTGAAAGGATCAGGATGGTTGGAGTATTAAAAGCACTTGGCGCAACGGACTGGATGGTGCAGAAAATTTTTCTTCGTCATTCATATTATCATCACATTGGTTGGGATATTCTTTGGCGCCATCTTAGGACTTGGAGTTATTATATCTTCAAAAAGCTACAGGTTTTATAAAACTGAAAGAAGAAGCCTATTATATGAGTGAGGCTGCTGTAAAAATTATTTGGTGGCAGGTATTGCTGGTTTGTGTTCTTACTTTCCTTGTTAGTTTACTTATACTAATGATACCAACCATACATTGTAAAGAAGGTGAAACCAGTAAAAGCTATACAGTTCAGATAAGAATAAATTTCAATACCATTTTCAATTTAGGCCACTGATAAGGAACATGAGACAATGATACATTCCTAGTACGCCAACTGCCGCATTCAACGATTCAGCTTTTCCTTTTCCCGGTATTGTGATCTGAACATTGGCAAGTTTTAGTATTTCTGCATTGATGCCTTTTGATTCATTGCCAATAACAATTATTCCTTCGTTTATCTTTTCCATTTTAGTTATATCCCTCCCATCTAATACGGCTGCATATATGCGTACATCATTATTTTCTATCAACAATGATAAAATATCTGTGTATTCCACTCTTACCCTAGCTAATACTTCCCATTGAGGCTTGTACAACTTTTGGACTATAAACATCAGCACAATCAGTACTGCAAAAATAGTTTTTATCCCAAACCAATCAGCAAGCCTGATGATCGTTCCCATATTTCCCGGGTCTTGTATTGTATCTAATGCCAATGATATGTGTTCCTTTAATTTCCGGATCATTCTTCCATTGTATTTTTTCAATAACAGCCAATACCTGGTTTGGCGTAGTTAGTTGTGAAATTTTTTTCTAATTCCGCAGCCTGATAATTCGATAACCTTCTCGTATGATTACTTTGCATTTGGATTTTCATCTATCCATCCTTTCAAAGCAAAAAGCTGAACTATCCTGCAATTCTCTGCAGTTAATAATTCATTTACTAATTTGGGGCCTTCAGCAATAAAGCAAGTTCTCAATATCTCTTGATTTTTCTGGCCTAAACTTTGAATATATTTGACCTGATTTTTAGTAATCATAATTTCTTTAAATTTAACATGTTAGAAGCCAAGCCACAAAGTTCTCTTACTGCCGCCATCGCTATAGCTCTTGTTATTCTTGTACTGGCTTCCTGTAAGGTTATTCCTAAAGATTATCCCATAGATAAACCTTTCGTTTTTCAAACAAATATATCAAGCTTGAAGGCAATTTTACCAAAGAAGAAAAAGATGCGTTGACCTCTCAGTTAAGAAACCAGCTGGATGATAGTGTGAGAGGCAAAGACGACCTATAAACTAATATCCCTTAGGTTTAAAAAAGGATATGCAGGTATCAATAGCCCACGATCCTGGAAAATCCACCTGTATTTGACAGCGCAAGTGCCGATCGCTCAACTACTATTTATGAAAGCATTGCTTAACAAATTCGGGTATTTGCGCAATTCCATTTGCTATACTACAATTATGATGATACTATACCGGTAAGAGGCCGATTCAACTACATCCTCAACTTCGAACTACTGTAAATTTTAATGTAACACCTAATCAGCTTTTTAGAATTGATTCACTTAGTCATGTGATCAATAATATATGAATTGCAGGCCTTGACCGATGCGTCGAAATCAAAAACAGTTTTAAAAAAGGCGATCCATTTGCCGCAGCAATTGATCTCCGAAGAGTTGAACAGGCTTGTTGAACTCTACCGGGAAAATGGCTATCTCAAATTTAGTTTTGAAGAGCTTTCCGGTGTTTGGGATACACTTAACCTTGCAATACTTCACGTCCAACTATTGACCCATTTGATATACAAATGCTGGAAGAATTAAGAAGAAGACGTGATTCACCAACTACAGATATTGAAATAAGATTAAGACCTGGTATATAATGTTGACAAACTGAAAAAAGTATTTCGTTGGTAATACAACAATATACCCGGATTTTAATATTCTCGATACCGCAGGAAAAACGCCAACGAGATTTGTATATGACAGCAATTTCAACTTTTATCACTTACAGAAATTTATTCAGGAAAAATTTATTGCCCAAAACATATACTTCAAACAAGGGGATCTTTATAATGAAAGAAGATTTGTAAAAACAATTAACCGTTTTAATAGCTTAGGGCATGGCGTGTTGTGAATGTCGAACAAATACCAAGAGATCCAGAGCGATACCGTTGATGTTGAATTATACCTGAGCACCTGCTAACAAATATTCTTTACAGCAAATATCGAAGGAAGTTTCAATAGTACTAGCTCGCTGGACTTACGAGCATAATGTGCAAGAAAATCTTTTGGGGTCTTGGTGCAAATGTGCAGTTAACAAATAACAATTTTGGGAAAATCTGCTAACAGATCTTCCACGATTGCCCGATATACCACCGAAGTAAGTCCCAACGGAGAATTTGTAAAAACAATTCAAACCAGTATCAGTCATACGATCGTTTTTCCAAAGCCTATACCCAATTCAAAATGGATACCAGAAAATTCAGAGATAATTTCAGGACCAATCTTTCATTTGCATTAGCAAACACTAGAGCGAAAAGATTTTTCAATCTTACTTCATTGGACGCGGCATGGGGTTATAGTACTCAATGGAAAAATAAATCAGCTTATGTAAGATTTCCTAATATTGAATTTGCACATATAATAGAAAGAGATAGCCTCATTAAATTTTTTGGAATGGAAACCCATCTCTTAGAAACTGTTTTCCCGGAAAATGGAGTGGTGTTTTCTATTACAACCAGGTTTTTCTGTTCGTGGCGGAAGAAGGAACGCCTCACAAATATTCAGGGTCAATTTTGAAGAATCCGGTTTGCTTGCCAGCCATATCAACATAAAAGTGCTTGACAGCTGGTATTCAAGTTTATTAAAGATCGATGCCGGAATTCATCAGGAATATGCAGCTTGCCGAGGAAAAATCTTTTGTGATCCGTGGTTACGTGGGGCGGGTTATGCCATGACCACAAGAGAGAGACCGACAAATCCACGAAATGCCTTATCTTTAAACAATTCACTGCCGGTGGTCCCTACAGTATGCGGGCATGGGGCTTGACAATTATTAGGACCCGGGTTCTACACTGGAATACAAGAGATACAGTGCCTATCAGATTTGGAGATTTTCAATTTGAAGCAAACTTGTGAGTATCGTTTTCCATTGTAGTAAAATTGTGGGGATATGAGTTTCAGTAGTTGTCTTTTTACGGACATCGGGAATGTTTGGTTCCTGAGAAGAATCCTGATTTTCCAGATGGCACTCTTACAGGCTGAAAAATTTTTAAAGATATGGCTGTTTGTATTGGCACTGGGCTTCGAATGGATTTTGATTTTATAAAAATAAGATTGGATTATGGCTTAAAAGTTAAGAATCCAACTCCTCAGCCGGATAAGGTTGCTAAGTCAAAATAAATGGTTTTATAATTTCCCTTTTGACGGCATTGTACAACTATGGCATCAACTATCCATTTGCACTTCTGATATTTTTATCTCATTTTCCCATTCAGTCATAGTCTTTGCATCATCAAGTTTTGAGTCGCCAATTCTTGTACGGCACAAGCTGCTGAGGTATGCCGCCGCAACCAAGTGACTTCTCCAAAATCATTTGCGAAGACTTCGGATATAAGTACCGGTAGTGCACACAACACGAAAAAAACAACGGGCATTTCTATTTTAGTTATTTCAAATTCTTTTATAACAATTTTTCTCGGCTCTATTATTAACTTCCTTTCCTTGTCGTGCTAATTCATAACACTCGCTTTACCGTCAATTTTTTATTGCTGAATGCGCTGGTGGATCCTGCATTATTTCGCCAGTAAATTGTTTTGTTGCGTTTAACTATTTCCTCTTTTGTGATCAAACTTGAAGTCTTTAAAATTGACAGGTTCACTTTCAAGATCATACGTAGGTGTTGGTAGCGCCGACGAGTAAAACTGCCAGTGTATTCTTTCTCCTGCGCCATGTATTCATTTATTCTCTTGGTGAATTTGCCTGTGCATACGATCAATAAGCCAGTCGCCAATGGATCGAGGGTACCCGCATGCCCAACTTTTTTATACGAATTAAATTCCTATGATCTTTCTTACCACATCCGAATGATGTCCATTCAATTGGTTTGTCAATCAATAACACTTGCCCTTCTTCAAAGATATTCACTGCTATCAGCATTCGTTTGAGCGTTTGATATTTCGATGTTGCGCGGTAAAGAATGAACCTCAGTTTTTGCAGTGAAATACCAGCATGGAGTACTCTCACAAGCAGCAACTAGATGGCCTGTCTTGCTTTCAGCTCAAGGTATTTATTCACGGTATTTACCGTAAGATTTTCCGGAGTGGTAAGAATGGAAAGTATTCCGTGATTTTGAAGTTCTTTTACGATCATTTTCTTTTCATGCATAAATTTTTCTGCAACTGTTTTTTACATACACTCCCTCAATATCCTTTGCTTTTTTGCTGCAAGGTCTTTTAATTCGGTGTTCTCAAAAACAACGAGCTAACAATAGATGATGTTTTGCAATCATCGCAGGGTACGGCAATTGACGTTGCATTCCCCCGAAGGATTCAAAATTTGTAAATAAGATCAGCAAGCTTCGATTGCGAACATTTGCTCTCACTTGTTTGTACAACATTTCAAAATCACTTTCTAAAAATCGTTGTTGTTTGATTATAGAGTAATCTGTAAAACATTTTTGCAGTTGCGTAGCTTTCTTATCAGCGGAAAGAACGGTTCCGATCTTTTCTGCAAATGTGATAAGACCAAAACGATCATGGCGGCGCAAGCTTACATTACACATATACCAGCGATGCATTTATGGCATAATCCAGTAAGGAGAGCTTATCAAAGGCATTTTCATCAGCCTTCCTTTATCTATTATACAAAAAACCTGTTGCGATCTTTCATCTAAATAATTATTCACCATCAAGCCACCTTTTCTTGCAGTAGCTTTCCAGTTAATAATTCTTATATCATCACCCCGGGTATATTCTTTCACATGTTCAAATTCCAGGCTGAGTCCAAGCTTTCTTAATTTCTTTGTTCCGGCTTCATTTGTTTGTGCATCTCTTGCAATAAGATCATATTTTCTCATTTGAAAAAAGAAGGATAAACAGGAACCATTTGGCGGGCACTTTGAATCAAATCGCCTGCTGATAAAGCCAAGTAATGAACTGGCATAAATGATCAGGTCACCGAAATGATACTCCCCTCTTTCAACGGATCTTCAGAAAAATCAAATTTCTTTTCCTGTCCGGCTCTGAATGTTGCTTCAAAATTATTTCTTGATTGAAACTGGTCTGGCAACTCATCAATTACCCGCATCTTCACTGTAAACGGATAGGCATTTCTTACTCTGCAATACCAACAGGGGTTCTTATCTCCATTGCTGAAAATCGTTCTGCAATGATCACCATTGGCAACTGGCTTTGCTCACTGGAATGCAAACAAGGAACATGGCATCGGTTACGAGCAGTAGCAATAAAATACGGCAAAGATCACTTTGACGGGCTCAAAAAGTACAGGGATAGAAAAATGAAGTAGAATAAAATAACCACTTAAATGCCGCATGTCCAAAAAAACGAGACGGTTAAGAATACAAGGTCTTTAGCCAGAAATTGGCGGCGTCCAAGCCATAGTGCACCACCCGCCAGCGTCAGAAGACAAAGCAACGTAGCTTAACGCGGAATTTCAATTGACTTAATAATTTTTTCGATCAGCTCATCAGCGCATAGTTATCCCTTCCATTTCTTTTCAGGAGACAGAATGATACGATTGCCTCATGACATGCGGCGCCACTTCAATGATATCTTCCGGTGTAATAAAATCACGGCCCTTGATGGCGCCATCGATTTGGCAGCTTTTAAAATATTAAGCGATGCCATGGGCGATGCACCCAAATAAAGCGAAGAATTATTCCTTGTCTCATTTTACAATTTTAGCAATAAACTCAAGCAGTTTTGTCTCCACATTTGTTTTGCATAATTGTATTTCGGTACGTTCTATGTCTGCTGCCGATAATACTTTTTTGGAATATCTTTCAAAGATCTTTTTGATTCAGGTGGTATTTGCCTTTTTCAAGTATCGTTATCTCTTCCTGTAAAGATGTGGATAACCAATATCGATCTTAAAGAAAGACGATCCAGTTGTGCTTCAGGCAAACGATAAGTTCCCTCCCCTGTTCGACGGGATTTTTTGGAGTGGCCAATACAAGAAAGGGAGGCTTCATAAAATAGGTATGCCTTATTACATG